>VOFF01000716.1_pt1 | contig 124001 bp, 187 predicted proteins | sample 5384061 | NCBI WGS metagenome assembly VOFF01 (sample SAMN12384725, study PRJNA508395) | human gut metagenome | isolation source: healthy gut E | host: Homo sapiens | reverse complement strand
TAAAAATCGGACGGATCACATCACTTGGTAAACAAGTTCTTGATTCCTACATTGATGAAAAGAAATGGGAAGGAGAAGGCGTCATATTTGCATCACTTTCGAACAGTCCGATCAATGGTGAACTTGAAGCTATTCGGGAGAAGATAGGAAAGGATATGCCATTGTTTCTGACAACAGTCCGGATTCCGCATGATACGTTCGAAGAGGAAAGCAACAGCAAGATAAAAAAAATTCGTAGAAGAAAATGATCATACATATCTGATCGACTGGTATGCTGCAAGCGAGGGTCATGATGAGTATTTTGATGCAGACGATACACATTTGCTCTCGGCAGGTGCGAAAGCATATGCAAAATGTATCAAGGAGGCTGTACTGGATGCATACAAGAAGGAGAATATCGAAATTCCTAAGTCAAGATTAGTTAGTAGTACAGACACAAGTACGGACAGCAGTAATGATAGTAGTACAAATGCAAGTACAGAATAGTTTTTATTTACTGAGAAAAAAGCATGTAAAACTGGTGTAAAGGCTGTAAATACGGTGTCAGATATTTAACGATAATCACTGATAGAATTCTAACAAGTAAGAAAAATATTTAACGCTTGACTTTATTATCAGACAGCTGTATTCTGAGGTTAAGTTGAGTTGAAGGAAGGACTTGTGAGATACCACTATCATGTGAGACGCGACACATGGAATGATAGACTGGAGCCGAAGGGGCAAGCAGAAACTCTCAGGCAAAAAGGAACGGGTCTGGACAACACTCTGGAGAACAATGGAAGGGATTGTACCGAAGAAGTAACTTACCTGCCATACACGCGAAGACCGGTAAGTAATCTTTCAGGTGAAAGGACAGAGGCAGATAAAAAAAAAAATAATTAGTCTTAAGATTGTTAAGAAATTATTTTTTACCTGCTTTTTTTGTACCCTTTTTTAAAAATTTTTGGGGAAATTTGGAGGATGATTAGAAAATGAACATGGTTGAACAGGTAACAGATTATGTGAAGAACTATGACGAAGAGGTTGGAAAAGCAATTGAGTTGGAGCTTGGACGCCAGAGAAGAAACCTGGAGCTGATTGCATCTGAGAACATTATCAGCCCGGCAGTGATGATGGCTATGGCAACTGTACCGGCAAATAAATACGCAGAAGGATATCCGGGCAAGAGATATTATGGGGGCTGCGAGAATGTAGATATTATTGAAAATCTGGCAATTGAGAGATTAAAAAAGAATTATTTGGCTGTGATCATGCATGTGTTCAGCCACACTCAGGAGCAAATGCAAACAATGCAGTATATCAGGCACTGATTAAACCGGGTGACACAGTAATGGGACTGAACCTGGCACACGGCGGACATCTGACACATGGTTCACCGGTAAACCAATCCGGTATTTTATATAATTTTGTTCCTTACAATATCAACGATGACGGAGTACTGGATTACGATGAGATTCGAAAACTTGCACATGAATGTAAGCCGAAGATGATTGTTGCAGGAGCTTCCGCTTATCCAAGAGAGATTCGATTCGATATCTTTGCAGATATTGCAAAAAGAAGTTGGCGCTTATCTCTTCGTAGATATGGCACATATCGCAGGACTGGTTGCAGCAGGACTTCACCAGAATCCGGTTCCATACGCAGATGTAGTTACAACGACAACGCACAAGACACTGAGAGGACCAAGAGGCGGAGTGATCATGTGTAAAGGAAGAACATGCAAAAGCAATTAACAAAGCAATTTTCCCTGGAACTCAGGGTGGTCCGCTGATGCATATTATTGCAGCAAAGGCTGTCTGCTTCGGAGAAGCTTTAAAACCGGAGTTCAAAGAATATCAGCAGCAGGTAGTGAATAACGCGAAAGCACTTGCAGATGCATTGATTGCAGAAGGCTTCAATCTGGTAACTGGTGGAACGGATAACCATCTTGATGTTAGTAGATCTTCAGAACATGAACATTACCGGAAAAGAACTTCAGAACCGACTGGACGAGGTTTACATCACAGTCAATAAGAACTCAGTACCAAATGATCCGGCAAGCCCATTTGTAACAAGTGGAATCAGAATCGGTACACCGGCAGTTACAACAAGAGGACTGAAGGAAGAAGATATGAAGACCATCGCAAAACTGATCAAGATGACGGTTACAGATTTTGATACAAAAGCAGATGAAATCAGAGATGAAGTTACAAAAATCTGCGAAAATATCCATTATATGAATAAATTAATGTACCTATAATTAACGTCCCTATTAAAAACAAGAAGGAGGATATGATATGGAGTTAAAAACCCCACTTTATGATGCGCATGTGAAAGCAGGCGGTAAGATCGTTCCATTTGCAGGATATCTCTTACCGGTACAGTATGGAACAGGTGTTATCACAGAGCATATGGCAGTTAGAGAAAAAAGCAGGACTTTTCGATGTGTCTCATATGGGAGAGGTATTGTGCCAGGGAAAAGATGCACTTGCAAACCTGCAGAAGCTGCTGACAAATGATTTTACCAACATGGTAGATGGGCAGGCAAGATACAGCCCGATGTGTAACGAGAATGGTGGAACGGTTGATGACCTGATCGTATACAAACGTGGAGATAATGATTACTTTATCGTAGTAAATGCGGCGAACAAAGATAAAGATTATCAGTGGATGTTAGATCATCAATTCGGAGAGGTCACATTTACAGATGCATCTTCCGAGTATGGGCAGATTGCACTTCAGGGACCAAAAGCAATGGAGATCCTGAAGAAATTAACGGCAGAAGAGAACATTCCAAAGAAATATTATCATGCAGTATTCGATACAGAGGTAGCTGGAATCCCATGTATCATTTCCAAGACAGGATACACAGGAGAGGACGGAGTCGAGTTATATCTGGCAAGTGAAAATGCTGAGAAAATGTGGGATGCACTTTTAGAGGCCGGAAAAAGACGAGGGGCTGATTCCATGTGGACTTGGAGCCAGAGATACACTTCGTATGGAAGCAGCGATGCCACTGTACGGACATGAGATGGATGATGAAATATCACCACTTGAGACAGGCCTGAAATTTGCAGTCAAGATGGGAAAAGAGGAAGACTTCATCGGAAAGAAAGCCATGGAAGAGCGTGGTGAGCCGAAGATTACAAGAATCGGACTCAAAGTAACCGGAAGAGGAATTATCCGTGAACATCAGGATATCTATATTGGAGAAAAGAAAATCGGACATACAACAAGCGGAACACATTGTCCGTTCCTGGGATATCCAATCGCAATGGCATTAGTAGATGCCGGAAGTGTAGAAATCGGTAATAAAGTAGAAGTAGATGTAAGAGGACGTAAAGTCGAGGCAGAGGTCATAGCACTGCCATTCTACAAAAGAGAGCGAAATAAGTTTTGTTGAAGGATTAAAAAAAGAGAATATATAAAAAAAAAAGGAGATTATTAAGATGGAAATCAGAGAAGGATTATTATATGCAAAATCACATGAGTGGGTAAAAAGAAGAAGGAGATGTTGTTACAATTGGTCTTACAGACTACGCACAGTCTGAGCTTGGAGACTTAGTATTTGTAAATCTTCCGGAAGAGGGAGATAGCGTATCCGTTGGTGAGGCATTTGGTGATGTTGAGTCTGTAAAGGTTGTTTCCGATGTATATTCACCGGTTTCCGGAGTTGTGTGTGAGATTAACGAGGAGCTTTTAGATGCACCGGAATCTATCAACGGAGCACCATATGATGCATGGTTTATCAAAGTAAAAGACGTATCTGAGAAACGGAATTATTATCCCCATCAGAATACGAGGCATTTGTAGCAAGCGAGCAGTAAGACAAAGACGGGAGGTGGACGGCATATGGGAAGCTATGTACCGAATACGTTAGAAGAACGTCAGGAAATGTTAAAAGAGATTGGATACAGTTCTATCGAGGATCTGTTCGCACACATTCCTGATGAGGTTAAGATCAAAGGTGGACTGAATATTCCGGAAGGAAAGTCAGAACTGGAAGTCCGCAGAGAGATGGAAAATATCGCATCAAAGAATCAGGTATTTAAGACCATTTTCCGAGGTGCAGGAGCATACAGACATTTTATTCCATCCATAGTGAACAGTGTGATTTCAAAAGAAAATCTGCTGACAGCATATACACCGTATCAGGCAGAGATCAGTCAGGGAATCTTACAGTCCATTTTCGAGTATCAGACAATGATCTGTGATCTGACCGGAATGGATGTGTCCAATGCCTGTGTATATGACGGTGCCGAGGCGGCAGCAAAGGTGTGGCAATGTGCCAGGAGAGAAAGCGTAATAAAGCCTTGTATCCGCAGCGATCCTGCCGGATGCACTGGCAACGATACATACGTATTGTCATGGAAATGGAATGGAGATCGTGGAGATTCCGGAAAAAGACGGCGTGACAGATCTGGATTATCTGAAAGAAAATATAGACGAGCAGACAGCATGTGTCTATATCCAGCATCCGAACTATTACGGTAATCTGGAAGATGCACAGGCAATCGGGGAAATTGCTCATGGTGTCGGGGCAAAATATATCATGGGTGTGAATCCAATCTCCCTTGAATCATCAAGACACCGGCAGAGTACGGTGCAGATGTGGCAGTCGGAGATGGACAGCCACTGGGACTTCCACTTGGATTTGGAGGACCATATCTTAGGATTTATGGCAGCCACAGAAGGCATGATGAGAAAGCTTCCGGGAAGAATTGTCGGTCAGACAGAAGATCATAATGGAAAGACCGGATATGTATTAACACTTCAGGCAAGAGAGCAGCATATCCGCAGAGAAAAAAAGCTTCCAGTAACATTTGTTCCAATCAGGCACTTTGTGCGCTGGCAGTTGGCGTGTACATGTCGGCTATGGGAAGTGAAGGAATCAAAGAAGCAGCGCTTCAGTCTGCTTCCAAAGCATATTATCTGGCAGCAGAGCTTGATAAGATCGGATTCAAAGTAGAGAATAAGGGAGAATTCTTCCACGAATTTGTAACTGTATCTGAAAAATGTCCTTGCAGAAGCATTAAAGGCGCTGGAAGAGCATGGAATCCTGGGAGGATATCCACTTGGAAACCACCGAGTATTATGGTGCTGTACAGAGATGAACACAAAAGAAGAGATGGATGAGGTGATCCGGATTTTAAAGGAGGTGCCGAGCATGTTAGTATTTGAAAAAAGCAGAGCCGGACGAGGCATGAGCATGCTCCCAGCCTGCGATGTAGAAATCAAAAACCTGGTGAGAAGGATGCAAGACAAAAAAGAGCTTCACCTTCCGCAAATGTCTGAGAATGACCTTTCCAGACACTATACAGAACTGGCAAAGAAATCCCATGGAGTCAATGATGGATTCTATCCACTTGGATCTTGTACGATGAAGTACAATCCGAAAATTAATGAAGATATGGCAGCATTGCCTGGATTTACCCAGATCCATCCGCTGCAGCCAGAACATTCTGTACAGGGATGCCTGGAAGTTCTGAAAAAATCCGAAGAATACCTGTGCGAGATCACAGGAATGGACGGTATGACATTCCAGCCTGCAGCAGGAGCTCACGGAGAGTTTACAGGTCTGATGCTCATTAAGGCATATCATGAGAGCAGAGGAGACGAGAAGAGAACAAAAATCATTGTACCGGATTCTGCGCATGGAACCAACCCGGCCAGTGCTACAATGGCAGGCTATAAGGTAGTCAGCATTGCATCTGCACCGGACGGAGGAGTAGACCTTGAAGCGTTAAAGGCAGCATGTGGAGAAGATACTGCAGGACTGATGCTGACCAATCCGAACACGGTTGGATTGTTTGACAAAAATATTTTAAAAATTACAGAAATCGTACATGAATGCGGCGGTCTTTGCTATTACGATGGAGCAAACCTGAATGCAGTTATGGGAACTGTAAGACCTGGAGATATGGGATTCGACGTGATTCACCTGAACCTTCATAAGACATTTTCAACACCTCATGGAGGCGGAGGTCCTGGAAGCGGACCGGTTGGCTGCAAGAGTATGTTGCTGCAGTTCCTGCCATCCTACAGAGTGGTAGAAAAAGAAGGGGCTCTGGCAATGGAGAAAGCCGAGCACAGCATTGGTGAGATGAAAGAATTCTACGGAAACTTCCTTGTAGTTGTCAAAGCACTGACTTACCTGATGACACTTGGAAAAGAAGGAATTCCGGAGGCAAGCCAGAATGCAGTACTGAATGCCAACTATATGATGAATAAGTTAAAAGACCTCTATACAATGGCATATGATGAGGTATGCATGCATGAGTTTGTTATGAGTCTGGAAGATCTGAAGAAGAAAGCAGGCGTATCTGCAATGGATATCGCAAAAGGTCTGCTGGACAATGGTATTCATCCGCCTACAATGTATTTCCCGTTAATTGTACATGAAGCGCTGATGGTAGAGCCGACAGAGACAGAGTCAAAAGAAGTACTGGATCATGCAATTGAGGTATTTCGTAAGCTTTACAATGATGCACTTGAGAATCCGGAAAGCCTGCTTCAGGCACCGGTGACAACACCGGTCACAAGAATGGATGAGGTAGAGGCAGCAAGACATCCGGTACTTAAGTATAATTTTGAGGTATAATTTCAGAAGTAATGTAAATAAAAGCGAAAGATATTATTTGAAAATAAGATAAGGGGATCGCGTATGGTAGAGAAGATTACATACATTGAGAGCGGTCAGTTTCATCCATATAAAAATCTTGCAGTGGAGGAGTATTTACTCCTCCACTGTGAACCTCAGGAGTGTATTTTATATTTGTGGCAGAATCAGAATACCGTTGTAATCGGAAGAAATCAGAATGCCTGGAAAGAATGTAAAGTTGAAAGTCTTGAGGAAAATGGAGGACATCTGGCACGTCGTCTTTCCGGTGGCGGAGCGGTATATCATGATCTGGGAAATCTGAACTTCACATTTCTCGTATCAAAAGAAAAATTACAGCATTGACAGACAGTTGGAAGTTATTGTCAAAGCAGTGCAAAAACGTTAGGTGCAAAAGCGGAGAAGTCCGGAAGAAATGACATTTTGATTGATGGAAAGAAATTTTCCGGAAATGCATTTTATGAGCAGGAGCAGCATTGCTATCATCACGGAACATTGATGATGAATGTGAACAAAGAGATGCTTTCCAAGTATCTGACTGTATCAAAGGAAAAAATTACAGTCCAAAGGTGTGGACTCTGTAAAATCAAGAGTGACTAATCTGGTGGATTACATACCGGATCTGACATTGGAAGCATTGAAAAAAGCACTTCGTGAAGCATTTGAAGAAGTCTATGGCCTGACATCGAATGAGTGTAAGATGGAAGATCTGGATCAGAAAGAAATCGAAATGAGGACGAAACATTTTTCCTCCTGGGACTGGCGCTTTGGACGGAAAATTGATTTCCAGTATGAGATATCAAAGAGATTTTCATGGGGGCAGATGAATATTCAGTTCCAGGTGGATAAAGGAAAGATTTCTGATGTCAATGTGTACTCAGATTCGCTGAAACCTATGACGATCGAGAAGCTTCCGAAGTATTTAAAAGGTATCCGTTATCATAAGAAGAATATTTGCTCGGAGCTTAGACTTTACTGGGCTGAGGACAAGCAGGAAGAAGAGATGATAGCAGATATTATCGAGTGGATAAAAGAGGAAGAACTCTAGCAGAAAAAATGTCTTTCCGAATTCAATTCAAGTGTTACATCCAGTTGAACAAGGTGGAAAGATATGAAAGAAGTTGTGGAAAAAGACACTGCCATCTGGCAGTATTGTGGATAATTACAGGAGGACATCAGTATGAGCGAGAAATATGATGTAATCGTGATCGGTGCCGGACCGGGAGGATATGTGGCTGCTATTAAGGCAGCAAAGCTTGGATTTAAAACGGCTGTTATTGAGGCAAGAGAAGCAGGCGGAACATGTCTGAACCGTGGATGTATTCCGGCAAAAGCAATGATTCATGCAGCAGAAGTATATAGAAGCGCAAAAGAGTGTGAGCGCTTTGGTATCCATGCAGAAAATGTAACATTTGATTTTGAAAAAATATTTGAATACAAAGAAGAGACAACAAAGCAGCTTGTTTCCGGTGTGGAAGGGCTGTTTAAGGGCAACGAAGTTGACCATATCTCCGGAAAAGGAACCCTTCTTCCGGATAAGAAAGTAAAAGTTGTGTCTGAAGGCGGGGAACAGGTGCTGGAAGCAGAGCATATCATTCTGGCAGCAGGATCTAAGCCGTTGATCCTGCCGATTCCGGGAATGGATCTTCCGGGAGTCCTGACCAGTGATGAACTGTTCCGTATGAAGAGTGTGCCGGAGAGCCTTACAATTATCGGTGGCGGAGTTATCAGTGTGGAATTCGCAACGGTTTACGCAGAACTTGGCTGTAAGGTGACGATTCTTGAGGCACTCCCAAGAATTCTTCCGAATATGGATAAGGAGATTTCTCAGAATCTGAAATTGATTTTGAAAAAACGCGGCATTGATATTCACACAGCAACTGCTGTACAGGGTGTAGAAGCAGACGAAGACCAGTACATTTGTAAATATGTGGAAAAAGAAAAAAAGCAAAGTGTAGCTTCCCAGTATGTATTATGTGCGGTTGGAAGATGCCCGAACACAGATGGGCTCTTTGCAGAAGATGCAACACCAGAGATGAACCGTGGACGTGTCGTTGTAAATGAGAAGTTCGAGACAAGTATTCCAGGCGTGTATGCAATCGGAGATCTGATCTTTGGAGCACAGCTTGCCCATACAGCAAGTGCCCAGGGAATCCAGGTGGCAGAGCAGCTTGCCGGAAAAGAAGTGTCTGTCGATGTAAATGTAGTTCCAGGCTGTGTATACACAGATCCTGAAATTGCATCTGTCGGTATCACGGAAGATGAGGCAAAAAAGAAAAAGGTATTGCCGTTAAAGTTGGTAAGTTCATTATGAGCGCAAATGGAAAATCTCTCATCACAAAAGAGGAGCGGGGATTTATTAAAATCGTTGTAGAAGAAGAGAGTGGCGTGATTGTCGGAGCACAGATGATGTGCGCAAGAGCGACCGACATGATCGGTGAATTCGTGACAGCAGTTGCCAATAATATGACAGTATCACAGCTTCTGAAAGGTATGCGGGCACATCCGACTTACAATGAAGGAATCGGAGAAGCGCTTGAAGAGCTGGAAGGCGGAGCTATCCATGTAATGCCGAAGAAAAAGAAATAAAATGAAATAAAAGAGGAACGGATATGGGAAGCATTTTTGATATTTTGGGACCGGTCATGGTCGGTCCGTCCAGTTCCCATACAGCGGGGAGCTGCCAGGATCGGTTATACGGCCAGGCAGCTCTTTGGTGAACCTGTGAAAAAAAGCAGAAGTTTATCTTCATGGTTCATTTGCTGCTACAGGGAAAGGACACGGTACAGATCGGGCAATTATTGCCGGACTTCTTGGGATGAAGCCGGACGACCTTCGGATTCCGGTGGCATTTGAAGAAGCAAAGAAAGCGGGGATGGAATTTACCATTTCCAATAAAGAATTAAAAAATGCACATCCGAATACAGCCAGAGTGGTCATGGAGAATGAGCTGGGGAAAAAGATGACGATTCAGGCGTATTCTATCGGAGGCGGCCGGATTCGAGTCAGTATTTTGGATGGAATTGAAGTAGATTTCAGTGGTGAGAGCAATACTTTGATTGTCCGGAATCAGGATCGTCCGGGGTGTATTACGGAAGTCAGTGCAGCACTTAGCAAAGAGAAAAAATCAATGTAGCAACCATGCAGGTGTTCCGCCACAAGAGAGGCGGAAGTGCCGTTATGGTCGTAGAGACAGATCAGTCGATTCCTGCAAATGTTACAGAAGAGCTGCGGAAGAAGGAAGACATTCTGGAAGTTATTTCGCTGAATTTGGAAGGGAGGAAATGGATAATGGCGTATCAGGCAGTAGAAGAAATACAGGTCAGATGTGAGAAGGAGAACATTCCTTTCTGGAAAGCAGTGCAGTTAGAGGATTGCGAGGAAAATGGAATCACAGAAGATGAGTCCTGGCAGCAGATGAAACTAATGTGGACTCGAATGAAAGAAGGGATTGATGCGTACAATCCTTCTGAGATATCCAGAAGTGGGCTGGTTGGAAAAGAAGGCGGACTCATGGATGAATACCGCCAGAATGGAAAGCCGCTCTGCGGAGATTTTGTATCAAAGGTGATTGCAAATGCGCTTAAAATGGGATGTAACAATGCCTGCATGAAACGTATCGTGGCTGCACCGACGGCTGGAGCCTGCGGGGTTATGCCGGCGGTTCTTGTGACGTATTGTAGAGAGTATGGAGTAGATGAAGACTGTATGATCGAAGCTATGTATGTAGCAGCAGGAATCGGGCAGGTCATTGCGTCCCGAGCATCTCTGGCTGGGGCATCTGGAGGCTGTCAGGCAGAAATTGGTTCAGGATCTGGAATGACAGCGGCAGCAATCTGTGCAGTCAAAGGAGGAAGTGCTGTTCAGATGGGGCATGCTTGTGCGATGGCACTCAAGAATCTGATGGGACTTGTCTGTGATCCGGTAGCAGGGCTGGTAGAAGTTCCGTGTGTGAAAAGAAATGTAGGCGGTGCAGTCAACGCTTTGGCGGCAGCAGATATGGCACTGGCAGGAATCGCAAGTCACATTCCGGTAGATCAGGTCATTGATGCCATGGGCGAAGTCGGAATGAAGATGGATGTAAGTCTTAGAGAGACCAGTCTTGGGGGCGTAGCGGTCAGTCCACGAGGGGTGGAGATTGCGGAAAAGCTTGGAATGTAGGTAGGGACTTTCGAAGTTTAAGTTTGAAAAAAAGTGTATGGATATAGAAAAAAAAACTGTCTTTGAAGACAGCTTTTTTTCTATAAGATTTATCAATAGGGAAATGAAAACGTCTGTTTCATATTGCTGATTGTTTAGATCAGCTCGAGGTATGCTGCGCACAGTTCTAATGTGTTCATCAGTCCTTTGATGTGTGTGCGTTCCATACCGTGGGAAGCCTGCACGCCCGGTCCGATGAGTGCAGCGCGTGTGTCATATCCGGCTCTCCATACTGCTAAAGCATCTGAGCTATAACGTGGATAAATGTCTGTGACAGCGTCAAGATTATGTTTTTTAGAGAGGTTAACAAGTCTAGTTGTCATCTCGTAGTCGAAAGGACCGGATGAATCTTTTGCACAGATGGATACCTGTTCTTCTGTGCAAGTCAGGTCAAGACCGACACATCCCATGTCTACAACGAGAAGTTCTTTAATATCTTTCGGGAGTGTTGCTCCGCCGTATCCGATTTCCTCGTGCGTTGAGAAACAAATATATGTCTTATGCTTTGGTTTTATGTCGTTGTCTTTCATGATTTTTAAAAGTGTAAGCTCCAGCGCGGAACAAGCTTTATCATCGATGAAACGAGATTTCAAGAATCCGCTTTTTGTAAATGTTGTCTTAGGGTCGTAGCATACGAAATCTCCTGCATGAATTCCGAGCGCTTCTACATCTTCTTTCGAGTGAACAATCTCATCGATACGAACGGCCATGTTCTGCTCATCTCTGTCTCTTGTAGATGCATCCGGGAATACGTGAACTGCCGGTGACAGGGAAAGAATGGTTCCAGTGTAAACTCTTCCGTCTCTTGTGTGGATGTTACAGTACTCACCGTCCAGAGATGGAAGAAGTGGTGATCCGATGGAAGTAATCATCAACATTCCGTCAGATGTAATAGAGCGGACCATAAGTCCCAATGTATCTACGTGTGCAGACAGAGCAACTGGCTCAGAGTCATCTTCACCTTCTACGGTTACAATAACATTACCAATATTGTTCTTATAAACAGGATACCCAAGTTCTTTTACTGTATCGATCAAATAGTCAGTCACTTTTGCTGTAAATCCACTGGTACTGTCGATGGATAACAGGGAAGTAGCTGTGTTAATCAGATAATCTTGATATTGTTCAAAATTCATAGTAAAACCTCCAATATTAAAAAGTTGTTATTGCAATTTGTCAATAACCGTGATATATTTAAACCACAAATCCTATTGTTAACAATCTACAGTAAACAAAAAAGAAATGTCAAGTCTTAATAGGAAAATTGTAAGACTTGAGTAGACCAAGGAGGAACAAAAAAAAAATGAAAACTTTAATTTCAAGTACAGAGGGTCTGTTATTTGTAATTTTACTTATGGTAGCATTCGCACTTTGGCTTCAGAGGTACAAGATATTCCGTTCACTGGGACCAGTACTGACAGTCGTAATCATCGGAATCATACTTTCTAACACACATGTTGTGCCGATTTCACATGATTTGTACAGCTCAATTTCTACTTATTGTGTACAGGCAGGAATTTCCATCTGTCTGTTAAGCATGAATGTGACAGAGCTTAAGAAGCTGAATCGTCAGCCGGTTATTGCTTTAGTTTCTGCAATCTTCTCCGTATGTATCGTGGCAATTGGTCTTGGTATCATCTTTGCACCACAGATTACAGAAGGATGGAAATGTGCAGGAATGTTCGTAGGAACATACACAGGAGGAACACCGAACTTAACGGCAATTGCGACAGGAGTTGACTGTTCAAGAGAGACACTTGCAGCAGCAAATGCAGCAGACTATGTAGTATCTACACCACTGATGGTTCTGATGTTTGCAGCACCGGCTATTTTCAAAGCTTCTAAGAGATGGAATAAATTATGGCCATACTCATTTACAGAGGAAGAGCTTGATGAAGGTGAGCATAAGCCACTGATGTCTGACAAAGAATGGTCCATCAAAGATATAGCATGGCTTCTTACAGTCGGATTTGGTGTAGCATTTATTACAACAGCAATTGCACAGCGCATTTTCCCTGATACATTCTGGAAAGCAGGAAGACTCCTTATGGTTACAACAATTTCTATCTGTCTTGCACAGTTAAAACCAGTGAAGAAACTTCGTGGTAACCTGGACCTTGGACTTTTCATTTCCCTGTGCTTCCTTGCAACAATCGGATTTGCAGTAGATTTAAGAGAGTTCGTAGGATCAGCATTTATGATGACATTATATGTATTCTGATGTTAATCGGATGTACAATATTACATTTCCTGATCTGCCGTTTGTTCAAGATCAAATACGAGTATGTACTTCTTTCTATGGTAGGATGTATCGTAGACGGACCGACAGCATCTCTGACAGCAGCAGGTGGAAACTGGAAATCACTGATTAATGTCGGATTGATCATGGGAGTTATCGCTGGAGCATGTGGAAACTATGTCGGAATATTTGTCGCCTATGTGGTTAAGGCTATATGCGGCCTATAGGCTTGTAAGTGGCAGTATATAGCAAAAAAAATATCAGTAAAGAGTTTCCTTTTCTACATTTGTTATGCTATGATTAAAGAAATCAAAAATATTGCGCATTGTATGAAAACAACTGCTGGGAGCAGAATGATATTATATGTAGTAAGGAAATGAAATCATATGGCAAAATTAAGATATCGTACATTGAGAGAAAATGTTGTAGATGAAATTCGGATGAAAATCTTGAACCGGGAATATGAACCGGGAATGCGAATCGTAGAGCAGAACCTGTCCGATGAACTTGGAGTAAGTCGAGGACCAATCAGAGAAGCTTTGCGTCAGCTGGAACAGGAAGGACTCGTAGAATATGTGAGAAATGTTGGATGTTCGGTCAAGCAGGTTACATTGGAAGATATTTATGAAATCTATCTGCTTCGTGCAACTTATGAGCAGGTAGCAGTTCGAACATATGAGGGACAGCTTTCCGATGAAGATCTTGCACAGATGGAATCCATCGTGGAAGAGATGAAGATTTTTGGTGAGGATGATTTAGGGGATCTTGTAGATTGTGATTGTAGGTTTCACCAAGTAATCGTCGAAAAAGCAGGTCTGAACAGACTTCTGAAAGCCTGGACCGAATTGAATTACGGCAATATTGTCTGCTATTTTGCCGGAAATTCGGACCGGAAGGAAGCGGCAAACCGGCAGCATGATATTCATGAACGACTTTTTGAATGTATTTAGGAGTAAAGACGAAGAGACAATCTGCAACGCAATTTCGGAGCATTATATGAAGACAGTAAAGCGTCTGATAAAAAGAGGGATCCATGTCAGACGAAAGTTTTAAATATAAAGTGTAGAAGTATATGAATTGAATGAAAGATGCCGGTCCGTGGGGGACGGCATCTTTTGTGGAGGTTTAAGCATGGAACATAAAAATAATGTGGGAACACTATACGAAGGAGCAGGAAAGAGAACTGGAGGAACTGGCAGTCAGATACAGAAAATGTCTGGATCAGTCCAAGACGGAGAGAGAGTGTGTGACACTGTCCATTGCAATGGCAGAGGAAAAGGGATATCAGAATCTTGAGGACTGTATCCGTGAGGGTGTGACACTGAAAGCCGGGGATAAGGTTTATGCACAGTATATGAAGAAAACGCTGGCACTTTTCCACATCGGAACAAAACCGCTGACAGAGGGAATGAACATTTTAGGTGCACATGTGGATTCACCGAGACTGGATGTAAAACAGAATCCATTATATGAAGATACACAGATGGCATATCTGGACACACACTACTATGGCGGAATCAAAAAATATCAGTGGGTGACACTTCCGCTTCCAATTCACGGAGTTGTAGTGAAAAAAAGACGGAACAGTCGTGCCGGTCGTTATCGGTGAGAAGGAAGACGACCCGGTATTCGTAATCTCTGATCTTCTGATACATTTATCCCAGGATCAGCTTGAAAAGAAAGCAAGAATCGTGATTGAGGGCGAAGGTCTGGATCTTCTGGTTGGAACAAAACCGGTAAAAAAATGCAGATAAAGATGAGAAAGAAAAAAGTACGCGCGTGGGTAGTTCGTTATCTGAAAGAAGCTTATGATATAGAGGAGGAAGATTTCCTCTCTGCAGAGCTTGAAATCGTGCCGTCAGGAAAAATCCAGGGATTGTGGATTTGACAGAAGTATGATTCTCGGATATGGACAGGACGATAAGGTATGTGCTCTGACTTCACTTTTTGCAATGCTTGAGGCAGAAAATCCGGAGCGTACAGGTTGCTGTATTCTTGCGGACAAAGAAGAAATTGGAAATATGGGAGCGACCGGTATGCAGTCAAGTTTCTTCGAGGATATGGTTGCAGAGGTTCTCGCACTGACAGGGGAGGATAGCCCGGTGAAGGTAAGAAGAGTGCTTCGCAATTCCTGCATGTTATCTTCTGACGTAAGTGCCGCTTACGATCCGCTTTATCCGGAAGTATTCGAAAAGAAGAATACAGCATATTTCGGGAGAGGACTTGTGTTGAATAAATACACCGGAAGCCGCGGAAAGAATGGAACAAGTGATGCTAACGCAGAGTATGTTGCGAAAGTACGAAATGTATTTGACAACAATCATGTTGCTTTTCAGACCGCAGAACTTGGAAAGGTCGACCAAGGTGGCGGTGGAACCATCGCCTATGTCATGGCAAATAAAGCAATGAGCGTTATTGATAGTGGTGTGGCAGTTCTGTCCATGCATGCACCATACGAAGTGACAAGTAAATCTGATATATACGAAGTATATCGCGGATACAAAGCCTTTTTAAAAGATATGAAATAAAAAAGTATGAAACATAAAGTATAAAAATAAAGGGTATAAAAATGAGATGGAAGCAGTGAAAAGATATGGAATATTGACAGTTGGTTCTGTTGTATTGGGAATTTCGGACTACATGTTCAAATTTCAGAATCACTTTAGTTTTGGTGGGGTCAGCGGTATCGCCGTGATTATGAGAGGTCTGCTTGGAGGCTCTGCGAGCACGTATACATTTGTCATTAATATGCTTTTACTTGTAGTTGCATTTATATTGTTGGGAAAAAGAAGTGGCAATGCAGTCTGCCTATGTGAGCGTCTTGTACAGTGTAACACTGGAAGTCATACAGTATGTGTGGCCGATGTCAAAGCCACTTACAAATCAGCCGGTGTTGGAACTTGTATTTTGCTTTATGATCCTTGCAGTATGTTCCGCAATTTTCTTCGACATGAATGCATCCAGCGGGGGATCGGATATTATTGCTTTGATATTAAAAAAAAGTATACCAATGTTTCAATCGGAACAGCGCTGCTGGTCGTAGATTTCATAGTTGTCATTGTGGCATTTTTCGTGTATGGTGTAACTGTAGGGTTATTCTCACTGGCCGGATTCCTTGCGAAGTCATTTTTTATTGACACGGTCATTGAGACATTGAATCTATGTAAATATTTTACAATCATTTCCAAAAATGCAGAGCCAATCTGCAATTACATTAATGCAGAGTTGAATCACGGTGCGACGATTTACGATGCAAGAGGCGCATATACGAAAGATAACAAACAGGTAGTTATGGCAGTTGTAAAACGCGAACAGGCGAGAAATCTCCGGAACTATGTTCACAAAGTAGATCCGGACGCATTTATGATGATTACTAACAGCAGCGAGATTATTGGTAAAGGATTTATAGAATAGGAGGAGCTTGCGATGAGCAGCATATTTTTGATATATTGGGACCGGTCATGGTCGGTCCGTCCAGTTCCCATACAGCAGGAGCGGTGCGAATTGGATATACAGCCAGACAACTTTTTGGGGAGCCGGTGAAAAAAGCAATTGTATATCTTCATGGTTCATTTGCAGCAACTGGAGAAGGACATGGGACGGATAAGGCAATCATCGCGGGTCTTCTTGGGATGAAGCCGGATGATCTTCGCATTCCAGATAGTTTTACAGTTGCAAAGGGAAATGGCATGGAATTTGTCATTGATAAGAAAGAAATCAGAGGGGCACACCCGAATACAGCACGAATCATTATGGAAAATGATGCGGATAAAAAAATGGTCATGCAGGCATACTCCATTGGAGGAGGAAGAATCCGTGTCAGTGTTCTGGATGGGATCGAGGTAGATTTTAGTGGTGAGAGCAATACACTGATTGTTCGAAATATGGACAGGCCGGGATGTATTACGGAAGTAAGCGCGGCACTTAGCTATGAGAAGATAAATGTTGCAACGATGCAGGTATTTCGCCATAAAAGAGGTGGAAGTGCAGTCATGGTCGTAGAGACAGATCAGTTCATTCCGGAAAATGTAGTGAATGAACTGAAAAAAAAAGAGGATATTCTGGAAGTAATATCTCTGAATCTGGAGGAGGGACGATAATTATGGCATATCAGGCAGTGGATGAGATTATGACAAGATGTGAGAAAGATGGCGTGGAGTTCTGGAAAGCTGTCCAGTTTGAAGATTGTGAAGAAAAAATGGAATCAGTGAAGAAGAGTCCTGGAAGCAGATGACTTTAATGTGGACAAGAATGAAAAGAAAGTGTGGAGGCATATGATCCGGAAGCAGTATCCAGAAGCGGGCTTGTAGGAAGTGAAGGTAAGCAGATGGATGTATATCGGGGAGAATGAAAAGCCATTATGCGGAGATTTTGTGTCAAAGGTTATCGCAAATGCATTAAAAATGGGTTGTAATAACGCATGTATGAAGCGAATTGTCGCAGCTCCGACTGCCGGAGCGTGTGGGGTTATGCCGGCAGTACTTGTCACTTATTACAAAGAATATGGAGTATCAGAAGAAATTATGATTCAATCCATGTATGTGGCAGCGGGAATTGGACAGGTCATTGCAAATCGTGCATCACTTGCCGGAGCATCTGGTGGATGTCAGGCGGAGATAGGTTCAGCTTCCGGAATGGCAGCCGCAGCAATCTGTGGTGTGCGCGGAGGAAGTAAGGAACAGATGGCACACGCCTGCTCGATGGCATTGAAGAACTTGATGGGACTTGTCTGTGATCCGGTAGCCGGACTTGTAGAGGTTCCATGCGTAAAGAGAAATGTTGGCGGTGCAGTCAATGCATTGGCTGCGGCAGATATGGCACTTGCAGGAATCATCAGCCATATTCCGTTAGATCAGGTTATTGATGCAATGGGCGAAGTTGGTATGAAGATGGATGTGACACTTAGGGAGACAAGTATGGGCGGTGTTGCGACAAGTCCAAAAGGTCTTGAGATTGCAGAGAGACTTGGAATGTAAATATTACGAAAAGGAATGCCGGAGGGCATTCCTTTTTTTAGAGAGTATGTTATAACAAAGATAAACAATCAAGTGTCATGAGTAAGGGAAAGAGGGGATAAATTATGTTAGATGAGCACATGGGACCGATTAAAAAATACAGTATACTGACTGTGGGGGCAGTCGTACTTGCACTGGCGAACTATGTATTTAAGTTTCCGAACCATTTTAGTTTCGGAGGTGTAGCCGGATTTGCAGTTATCTTGAGCGGTGTATTGGGTGGTTCTGCCAGTACATATACATTTGTAATAAATATGCTGCTGCTGGTGATTGCATTTCCAATATTGGGAAAGGAAGTTGCAATGCGGTCTTTCTATGTCAGTATCGTATTCAGTGGTGTGCTGGAAGTTGCGCAGTATGTGTATCCGATAGACAAGCCAATCACGAACCAGCCGGTGCTGGAGCTTGTATTTTCTTTTATGCTGCTGGCAGTGTGTTCCGCGATATTCTTCTTCATGGATGCGTCCAGCGGAGGAACGGATATTATTGCTTTGATATTAAAAAAAGTATACGAATGTGTCAATCGGAATGGCATTGCTGTTGGTAGACTTTGCGGTTGTTGTGATTTCTTTCTTTGTATATAATCCGACCGTCGGACTGTTCTCATTTGCCGGATTCCTTGCGAAATCATTTTTCATTGATTCCGTAATTGAGAGTCTGAACCTGTGTAAATATTTTTACAATCGTGTCAGATAATGCTGATACAATCTGCGATTATATTCATAAAGAGCTGAATCACAGTGCGACCATTATGTCGGCGGAAGGCTCTTACTCACACGAGCCGAAGAAAGTCATCATGACCGTTGTGAACTGTGACCAGGCATTAAAACTGAGGAAATTCGTAAGAAGCGTAGAACCACACGCATTTATGATGATCACGAACAGTAGCGAGATCATTGGAAAAGGATTCCGGAATACGATGTAGGAAAAACGACAAAGGGTGAGATTGATTTTGTAGCAGTGAAAGACGGAAAGAAAGAGTATTACTAGGTCGCATATTTGCTGGCAACGGAAGATGTCATAGAAAGAGAATTTGGAGCATATAAGGATATTCAAGATAATTATCCGAAGTATGTACTTTCCATGGACAGATTTGATTTTTCAAGAGATGGAATTATACATCAGAATGTTATAGATTTTTTGATGGAAAGATAAAAACCCCGTTGACAGATTCGAAGGAATCGACTATATTAACATTAATAAAAGGGAGTAACTGGCGCCTGTCAGTCTTGCAAAGTAGAAAATCAGGCGTTTGCGATGTCGTCAGTACGATGAGTGATCATCCGTATCGTAATGAAATGGTGAGACTTTTTATTGTATATTTTTTGGTGTGCAATAAAGGTCTCTATTTTTGTACACCTGATAAGCCATGCACAGGAAAGCAGGATGCGGTGTGCATGCTTGCATGCAGACAGCGCATCCTGCTTTCCTGTATAGGGCGTTTAGCCACAGCGATATGAAGCGGAGCGGAATAGAGCTGGCATGGCTTATCAGCTCTAAAGCAGTATAGGACGTTTGGCCGCAGCGATTAAAAGGAGGTACAAATTATGTTGACAAATGAGCAGGCGAAGGAAAACCTAAAGAAATACGGACCGAATGAACTGGAAGAGGGAAAGAAAAAAAAGTGTCTTTCAAATATTTTTAGAACAGTTCAAGGATTTTCTGGTAATTATTCTGATCATCTCCGCGATGATCTCAGGATTTCTTGGAGATGCGGAGAGTTCTATCGTAATCTTTGTGGTAATTACGGTGAATGCGATCCTTGGAACTGTACAGACGGTAAAAGCAGAGCAGTCATTGAATAGTTTGAAGCAGCTGTCGGCACCGGATGCGAAAGTTGTACGTGACGGGCAGTTAATGCAGGTACCGGCGAGAGAAAGTGACCATCGGTGATGAAGTAATTGTGGAGGCGGGAGACTTAATCCCGGCAGATGGAAAGTTACTTACAGTTGCAAGTCTCAAAGTGGACGAAAGTGCACTGACAGGTGAGAGTCTTCCAGTGGAGAAGTCTTTAGATGAAGTGCCGGAGGGCGCAGCACTCGGAGATCAGACGAACCGAGTATTTTCCGGAAGCTTCGTGACTTATGGGCGAGCATCTTATGAAGTAACGGAAGTCGGAATGAGTACGGAGGTCGGTAAGATTGCCGGGCTTCTGAAAAATGCATCAGAGAAGCAGACACCGCTTCAGAAGAATCTGGATGATTTTGGTAAGAAGTTGTCCATCACAATCCTTGTATTTTGTGGGATTTTATTTGCCATCAGCGTGATCCGTGGAGAATCGATTGTAAATGCATTTTTATTTGCGGTAGCGCTGGCGGTAGCAGCTATCCCGGAGGCGCTTAGTTCTATCGTGACCATCGTGCTTTCCTTTGGTACACAGAAGATGGCGAAGGAGCATGCAATCATCCGTAAGCTTCAAGCGGTCGAAGGACTTGGCAGTGTGTCAATCATCTGCTCTGATAAAACTGGAACTTTGACGCAGAATAAAATGACTGTGGAAAATTATTATGTAAATGGTGAGAGTGTCTGTTCCGGAGAGATTGATCTGAAGGATCCGGCACAGCGAGAGTTACTGATGTTCAGTATGCTTTGCAATGATTCTACGAATCAAAATGGTCAGGAGATTGGGGATCCGACGGAGACGGCTCTTATTAATCTTGGCAGCCTTTTGGGAGAAGATTATGCACAAGTGCGTGAAGAGTATCCAAGGCTTTCCGAGGTGCCGTTCGACAGTGACAGAAAACTTATGTCCACGGAGCATTTTATAGACGGACGGTACGTTATGGTCGTAAAAGGTGCGGTCGATGTGCTGCTTGATCGCATGAGTCACATTCAGGATGGAGATACTCTAAGAAAGATCACAGAAGAAGACCGCGTCAGAATTGAAGTGCAGAATAAACATTTTTTCAGAAAACGGACTGCGAGTTCTTGCGTTTGCATTTAAGACGATGGAACAGGAGCAGGGACTTACATTAAATGATGAAAATGACCTGACATTCCTGGGATTGATTTCCATGATGGATCCGCCAAGAGTGGAGTCTAAAGATGCAGTTGCGGAATGTATCAAGGCAGGAATCAAGCCAATCATGATTACGGGCGATCACAAGGTAACAGCAGCGGCCATTGCAAAACGAATCGGGATTCTGGAAAATATGTCGGAAGCCTGTGAAGGTGCGATTATTGAGGATATGACTGATGAAGAACTTCAGGATTTCGTACCACAGATATCCGTGTATGCAAGAGTTTCACCGGAACACAAGATCCGTATCGTGCGGGCATGGCAGGAACGTGGAAATATTGTGGCAATGACCGGAGACGGTGTGAATGATGCTCCGGCATTCAAACAGGCAGATATCGGAGTTGCCATGGGAATCACGGGAAGCGAAGTGTCGAAAAAGATGCGGCATCTATGGTGCTGACGGATGATAACTTTGCAACGATCGTCAAGGCAGTGGAAAATGGACGAAACATTTATCAGAATATTAAAAATGCGATTCAGTTCTTGCTTTCCGGAAATTTTGCAGCGATTCTTGCAGTTTTGTACGCATCACTTGCAAGTCTGCCGGTTCCTTTTGCACCGGTACATCTGCTGTTTATCAACCTTCTGACAGACAGCCTGCCGGCGATCGCGCTTGGACTGGAGCCGCACAATCCGGAAGTGATGAAAGAAAAACCACGTGCCATGGGGGAGTCCATTTTGACAAAACCATTTCTTACAAGCATCGGAGTGGAAGGTCTGTGTATCGGAATCATGACCATGACAGCATTTATGATCGGATATCGCGATGGAAATGCAGTGCTGGCAAGTACGATGGCATTTGGAACACTTTGCAGCAGCCGTCTGGTTCACGGATTTAACTGTAAAGCAAACAAACCGATCATTTTACGAAACGATTCTGGAATAACATTTATCTGATCGGACATTTGTACTTGGCTGGCTTTTGATTACAGGAGTACTGATGATCCCGGCACTTCAGGGAATGTTCAAAGTGCAGACACTGACGGTGGCACAGTTGATGACTGTATATGGACTGGCTCTTTTGAATCTGCCGGTTATTCAGCTGCTGAAATGGATCAGAACGCGAAAGAAATAGAGGATTTGACAGGATATTGAATAAAGGAAGGAATTGAATGGAACTGAATAAGGAAAATATGCGGAAAATCCGGGAGTTGATTTTGTTTACAGCACTGCTGATCGTGGTGCTGTGGAAATATGAAGAGGTGTTGGAGGTACTGGGATATGTGGGACATCTGATCTTTCCATTTCTGCTTGGAGGAGCCATCGCATTTGTACTGAATGTACCGATGAACTTTATCGAGCGGCACTTGTTTACGGAAAAAGTAAGAAAAAAAATAAAGTGGCAGATAAGCTTGCAAGACCGGTGAGTCTGTTGAGTGTACTTTGTATCGTAGTTGGCGTGTTGACGGTAGTGATCTTTGGTGTTGTACCTCAGCTTGTAAATACATTTGGAAATCTGGGGCAGAGTATTACCCAGTTCATCCCACATGCACAGGCATGGGGGAAAGAGGTCTTTCATGGAAACAAGGAGGTTGTCGAACTGATCAACAGTGTACAGTTTGACTGGGACAAGATTGTGGAGACACTGATTGATTTCCTGAAAAATGGTGCAGGAAATATGCTGAATTCGACACTTACCGCTGCAAAAAGCATTATCAGCGGAGTTTCAACATTTGTCATAGCTTTTGTATTTGCGATTTATATTTTGCTGCAGAAGAAAAAGCTTGGGATACAGGCGAAAAAGGTGCTGTTTGCATTCGTACGAAGAGGTCGTGCGGAGGCTGTGGTGGAAGTCTCTTCCCTGACTTACAGCACATTTTCAAGCTTCCTGACCGGACAGTGCCTGGAGGCTGTGATTCTTGGAAGCATGTTCGTATTGGCCATGACGATCTTCCGGCTGCCGTATGCACTGCTGGTGGGAATCTTTATCGCATTTACCGCACTGATACCTATTTTTGGAGCATTTCTTGGCTGTGCGGTGGGAGCATTTTTAATCTTCATGGTCGATCCGATGAAGGCGCTTATGTTCATCGTGTTGTTTCTTGTGCTCCAGCAGATAGAAGGGAACCTGATTTATCCGCATGTAGTAGGTAATTCTGTAGGGCTGCCGTCCATCTGGGTGCTGGCAGCGGTCAGCATCGGAGGCAGCCTTATGGGCGTGGTCGGAATGCTGATATTTATACCGATCGTGTCGGTGGCATATGCACTGTTCCGGGAAATTGTGTATCTGAAGCTGAAGAAACAGGGTGTAGATCCGGCAGAGCTGGAGGATTAATAAAGACAATTAAGTCAGACCAATGAAGTGCTTATGCGTAGAATAATGTAAAAAATAAAGAAAAGTTCGTGCAGTTTAGTGTGAAAAATAAGGCAAAAATCACACTATTTTACATGAATGCAATATTAGTTGAATAAATCAATTTGGATACAATTCTGACTATATTAATTTTAGAAAAACATCTCGACATAATATATCAATTGTGGTACAATTCTTTCAAGCATTATATTTCCAAGATGCCGGAACAGAGTGTTTTACGTTTATCCGATGCTTATGAAAGTAAATCGGAAGAACAGAGCAGAGGTGTTAAGGGTGAGCATATTTGAATACGATGAAGAAGAACATATGAGGCAGGAACGAGAAAGAAAGCAGGCAGGAAGGCTTTGAAGAGAGCGAAAAATGTGGTGAAGTGCGAATAGCAAAATTGATTATAGAATTAAATCGACAAAGGTAGAACGGAAGATATTGTAAAAATGGCTGCAGATTCGAATGTAGGAAGAAGTTATTAGAAGAATTTCACTTTGATTAAAATTTTATAGAATAAGACATTAAGATACCGCTGGAGTTGCTTGTAGTAATTGCCAGCGGTCTTTTCATACAATCAGGAAAATGTGCGAGATAATACCGGATTGTTACCAGTTATGCCAATGGATTCCATATATATAGAAAAAAATGTTATGATAAATGGGGATTTTGGATTTATCAGGATGAACCGGTGAAACTGTTGACCAGGGGAAAAAGAGAGGTGCCTATGGAACGGACAAAAAGAAAAAATGTGTTTCGAGCAGAACTTATTATTTTTCTGGCTATAATTGCAGTCAGTCTGCTAGTTTTGTGGATTCGCTGGGAGAATTCCCATGCCACTTATAAGAATTATGATATTGTTGTGAAGAAGAATGTGTATTGTGAGAAGACGCAGACAGGGCGAGTGGATCTGCAGATCAGGCGAAAAGGCGGAAAGAAGGCCAAGCTGCTGCAGACACAGCAGGAGCTTAAGCAGAGCCAGTCTTTTCAGATTGTAGAAGATTCTTATAAACTGGGGATTGTCGATGATGCGTCTGCCTATGATGAAAATATTTATGAGCAGAAAAATGCCGGTGGGACGCAGTATCTTACGCTTTATTATGTAAACCATGAAGCTTCCGGCAGACAAGGGAAAATGCATCTGGTGATGAATGACGCAAAAACGGGTAAGGAGCTTATCAACATTAAGACTTTACCGAAAGTCAAAAAGGACGCGCGCAGATATGAGTACCGGGGAAAAGATCTGTATGTGAGTGAGGAAGGAATTCTGTTAGATGCGGGAACTGACGAAGAATTTTACAATTCGCAGGCAATGACCGCCGGGCTTATGACGGTATGCTGGAAAAATGGGAAAGAGAAACAGATTCAGTTTGATCCAAATGCAGACGTATCAGAGTATGAAGCTGCGGATATTATCGTTCCGAAAGTGACTTCCACAGGGAAAGAAAAAAATCAGAAAGGATCCACTGCTATTATGCCTTGGAACTTAGTGACTGGGAGAATATTCGTGAAATAAAGCTTGGGGAAAATGTATTTGCGAAGGCAGAGAATCTGGAAAAAGCGACAGACGATTTGAACAAAAAAAGAAAAAAAATCGAAGGAAGAAAAAAGCAAAAGAAGAAGCCGAAAAGAATGCAGAAAATCAGAAAAAAAAAAGGAATTTTATACAACAGATATGTCGTTATTGAACCAGCCGGAAGATTTTCACATTTCTGATTATTATATTACGAATAAAGTGATTGCAGGCAATCGCTATTATGTAGACGAAAATCATGTGCTGTGGGGACAGGGCATGAACTACTATGCCCAGCTTGGAATCAATCACCCGGAAGATGTGGGCAACTGGTATCACGAGGAGTACATGGAACCTCAGAAAATAGCCGAGTATGTTGTTCATGTAGACGCATCAGCCAATGGATATTTTATGATGTATCTCACGGAAAATGGAGAACTGTACGGTACAGGTGCGAATCTGCAGGGAATTCTTGGAAAAGAACCAGGCGAAAACGATGCCATGAATCCACAGCAAAATGTGGTGAACCAGCCGAAGCTTCTGATGAGTGATGTGGCTTATATGCGGGCTGGTGCGACCTGTGCGATTGTGCTCAAAAAAGAATGGGGAAGCGTACTGGTGGGGTGAGTTTATGTCCGGCGAAGCAAGCAGCATTTACGGGGAAGGAACGCTGATGTACACCGAACCACACAAGATGCTGGATCAGGCAATTTACGTCACGACCACTAACAGACGTTCAGCAGCGATAACGATGAATGGTGACCTGTACACCTGGGGCGATAATACCTATGGCCAGTGTGGATATACCGGTGAGAAAACATTTCTGACAGAGCCGGAAAAAATCATGGAAAAATGTACGAATGGTCTGGTGTGATGAGATTGAGCAGAATGCAATTTGGACAGATCTGGCCAATGTAAACCCGAATGATTACGGTACGACCTGTTATGATGATACATTTATCCTGAAAAAAGACGGAAAGATATACGCCGCCGGAACAAATATCGGAACCGAATTCCTGCCGATAGAAGTAAAAAAGAATATGTGCCGGAAAGCAATCCGACAGAAGAAGAGTATACCGGAGAAAAAGAAGATTCAGATTGAAGGAACCGCGGCAGAAGGACTGGCGGAGTAGGGGGAAGCTGCTATGAGAAAGAAAAATATGTATAGGTCTTTTGGCAGTTCTATTGGGAACAGGATTGGAAGCTATGATCGTCAATCACATATGGAAAGAGCCAAAACAGGGAGTAGATCTGGGAGTTATTTGTAGATCAGTCCGCAAATATCAGCAGGAAATGTCATTCCCGGAAGCTGTGGAAAAGGCAATTGACGAATGTATCAAAAATGGTATTCTTGCGGAGTTTTTAAGGAAGAACAGAGCAGAGGTGTTAAGAGTGAGCATATTTGAGTATGATGAAGAAGAACATATGAGGCAGGAACGAGAAGAAAGCAGACAGGAAGGCTTTGAAGAAGGCGAAGAGAGAATTAATGATTTGTATGATAAATTACATGAATTAAATCGAGAAGAAGATATTTGGAAAGCTATAAAAGATGTTGAACACAGAAAGAAATTGCTGGAAGAATTTCATCTTGATTAAAAATTTTACAAGACCAGATGCTGTGTTACTGTCCAGCATCTGGTTTTTCTTTACATTTGCAATATATTATGGCCACTAATGTGCTTATAGCGGTCGCCAGTATGCCGGGGCCGACGATGGCAGCAGGATTGATACTGCCGTACTGGCTGCGGTAGGCAATGACATTTACAGGAATGAGCTGCAGGGATGATATATTAATGATAAGAAATGTGCACATTTCATTGCTGGCGGTTCCGGGAGCGCGCACTTTTCCCGGGAGGTGGTATTTGCGGCGGTCGTCTTCCAGATTTTTCAGTTCTTCCATTGCGTTCAGTCCGGCAGGTGTCGCAGCCCAGCCAAGTCCCAGAATGTTAGCAATGATATTCGTGGTGATGTGGGTGGCAGCAGGGTGATTGTCCGGAAGATTTGGGAACAGGAAATGAATCAGTGGCTTCAACTTTCGAGAAAGCTGTTCGATGATGCCGGCTTTTGTTGCAATTTCCATAAGCCCTACCCAGAAGGACATGATACCGATCATAGTAATGCATAGCGTGATTGCTTCCTTTGAAAGAATCCAGTGCGGCATTGGTGATGTCGGGCATGCGTCCGGTAAATGCGGCGTAGATAATCCCAAGCATCATCATACCGGCCCAGAGATAATTGAGCATAAGAAAACCTCATAGTTTTCGCTTTATAAAAACTATGAGGTTTGTGTAATAAGTATGTCATATTATTTTCAGAAAAATAATCCAGATGCATCATTTACTTTTTTGTTTACCTGAATCCAGCTTTCTCCACACGGTAAAGATCATTGTGACGAAGCAGGCGGTCCCGCCGATGAAGTTGGAAGCCGGCTCGGCGAGAAAGACTCCATTTGTTCCAAGTCCGCCTACAGTCGGAAGCCACAGTGTCAGTGGAATGACTATGATTGCCTTTCGCAGCAAGGAGAAGAATACGGCTTGTTTTGCTTTTCCCAGTGCAGTAAATGTGGACTGTCCGGCAAACTGCAGCGACATCATAAAGATTCCAAAGAAATATAAATGCATCGCAGGTACGCCTTTGGCTAACAATTCCGGTTCGCTGTTGAACATGTGAATGAAGAAGCGTGGGAAGGCGAGCAGTAATGCCCACATAAAACAGGAAAATAAGATACAGACAATCGTTGTAAATTTGATTGCTGATTTTACACGTGCATGTCTTCTGGCACCATAGTTAAAGCTCATGACAGGCTGCGCACCACTTGTAAGACCGGTGACCGGCATAGTAATGATTTCCCGGACGGAGTTAATAACGGTCATGATTCCAACGTACAGGTCACCACCGTATCTGGAAAGAGTTGCGTTACAGACAATCTGTACCGATCCATTTGTAATCGCCATAATAAATCCGGCAAGTCCAAGAGCACAGATTTCCTTTACTAATCGGAAGTCCAGTTTCATATAAGCAAGTGAGAGTGTAAGGATTGCTTTCTTTCCGGTTAGAAAATGTAATACCCAGATTGCAGAGATTCCTTGCGAAATGATGGTCGCAAGAGCGGCTCCACGGACTCCCATGTGGAGAACGAAGATAAAAAGCGGGTCAAGGATCAGGTTCAGGACAGCACCGATGGAGACGGTGAGCATTCCGGTCATTCCAAATCCCTGGGCGTTGATAAAGTTGTTCATGCCAAGACTGATCATGACAAAAAGCGTGCCGATAAGGTAGAGGCTGATGTATGCATTTGCATAAGGATAAGTAATATCACTGGCGCCGAACAGGTAAAGCAATGGGCGCTTGAACAGGTAGCACAAAATCATGAGAATACCGCCGGAAATCAGGAGCATGGAAAAGGAGTTGCCGAGAATTTTCCGGGCGCGCGCAGGTTCACCGGCACCTCTTGCCATAGAAAAAGCGGTGCGCCGCCCATACCGAACAGATTGGTAAAAGCGGTGATGATTGTAATGACCGGCAGAGTCAGACCGATTCCGGTCAGCGCCTGGGTGGACACGTCTGGGAGATGACCGATGTAAATGCGGTCAATAATGTTGTAAAGGACATTAATGAGCTGCGCAAGCGTCATAGGAATTGCAAGACGCAGAATATTTCCAGAGATGCTGCCCTCACCAAAGTCATGAGTGTCCGTAGATTTTGCTTTTGGTAAAGCATTTGTATTATTTTTATGTAAAAGATTCAATTTCGGGAACTTCTTTCTGATGCCGGTATGGATTTTATCCCACCGGCATAATATACAACAGATAGTATAGGGCAAGCAAAAAGGAGAATTCAAGAATTGAAACTATTTCTTTACCTGTCGGATTTTATTGTACCACTCATGATATTCGGGATTATCTGTTATGGAATTACAATGAAAATTCCAGTTTATGACACATTTGTAAAAGGAGCGAAGGACGGATTTTTGACTGTTATCAAAATTATGCCGACTATGGTAGGGCTTATGGTAGCAGTCGGAGTACTAAGAGCATCCGGATTTCTGGAATTTCTGGCACAAATGATTGGAAAAGTTACACAATATATCGGATTTCCGGGCGAATTAGTTCCACTCACGATAATAAAGATGTTCTCCTCGTCCGCAGCGACAGGATTACTCCTTGATGTCTACAAAGAGTTCGGGACAGATTCCTATCTGGGACTAGTGGCATCCATCATCATGTCCTGCACAGAGACAATATTTTACACTATGAGCGTTTACTTTATGACCGCAAAAAGTAACAAAAACAAGATACACACTGCCAGGGGCATTACTGGCAACACTCGCCGGATTGGCGGCCAGCGTAGTACTAGGGGCGTAGTAAAATAGAAAAGTTACGGTAGAAAACGCAGAATAACTACGTCCCCAAAAGGTTGCTCTTAGGGGCAAAATTCGGTATACTGATAGGAGCAAATCCCGTGTGTTTGTGGGTGAAGGAGGAACGAATGAATCTGATCAGTCGGATTCCGAAGGATTTTTACAAGGTATTCGGAAGTAAATATATGGAATTCTATATGCAGTTTCTTGTGGCGGTTTACGAGGAGAGCAGCCAGTCGTATTCGCTTTTGGGGTTGACTGAGGGCGAGTGTCAGGCGATTATGAATGAGCAGCTTGCCCGTATGACGTTAGACTGGAGTGAGGAGCGTTTCGATGAGGAAGGGGAGCTTTTGACGCGGTTGAACATGGCGATGATAAGTTTACGGCATTTTGAAGACTGGGGATGGCTTAGACGTGACTATGACGAAACGCTAAACAGCTATGTAGTATCTTTCCCGGAGTATAGTCAGTTGTATGTGGAGTTGTTCCGTAATCTTTATAGTGATGAGGACAGCAAGGAGCGTGAGAGTGTGCTGGCAGTGTACAGTCACCTTTATACATATAGTTCGGATCGGGAGAAGAATAATGATATCCTGAAAAGTGCACTGCATACGTCAAGATCCCTGCTTCAGATGCTGGCAAATATGCAGGAAGGAATGCGCGGATATTTTGATGAATTATCGAGCCAGCGAAGTTTTTTAGGAATCCAGGAAGTTCTTGTAAAGGAAATCAACAATAGTGACAGCCAGAAATATGCGATTTTGACGACAACCGACAGCTTTTATCGTTACAAGGAAGCGGTCAAAGAGCTGATAGAGAAGAATCTTGGGGAAAATGAGACAAGGCGCGAAGGTTTTGTGGAAAAGCTCCGGGATATTCAAGTTCAGCTGGCGCGAGAGGAGCAGGAGAAGTCTGAAGAACGAAATGTGCAGAATAAGCTGAGCATTCAGCGTTACCGCCTGGAGCGGGCAGTGAAGCTCTGTGACGAAGCGAATGAAATGTTGTACCGCATTTCCAGAGAGTTCGATGCCATTGAGCGAAGATACAATATGCTGATTGAGCAGAAGACTGTATTTGCAAGCCGGGCTGCTGCGAGAATCCGGTACATTTTGATGGAAGGCGCGGTCGAGGAAGATCAGACAATTGCCTTTGTAAATCTTCTGACTCAGAGTGAAAAATGTGATGAAATTTTGGACAAGCTGTCTCAGAAAATGAAGCTGACCGAACCATACCGTGTGATGAACGAAAAGAGTCTGTATCAGAGACGTGACCGGAAAAAAGAAGCATTTGTACCGCAGGCGGTGACAGAGGTAACAGAACAGGCAGATTCGGAAGAAATGAATGAGTATGTTCTGAAGCCGCTTTACACGCAGAAGGAAATCCGAGAGTTCCGGAAACAAAACGAGCAGGATGGAAACTTTATTGTGACGAAAGACACAGTAAAATCCATGGAAGATCTGGAAAAGCTGTTTCTTGTTTGGCAGGATGCTACGGAAGTTGCGGAAGGAACAGAAGAGATTGAGGTCGGAGAAGAACTTGAGAACGAGAATGGTCTGAGATTCTCTAAGCTTGTGATTAAAAAAAAATCTCAGTAATCATCAGGTGTAAATATCATAGATGGGGGCTTGTGCCCCAACATCATAATAAGAAAGACAAGGATAAGGGAAAACATATGGTAAATTATATGGAAGAATTATCGGTGACAGAAACGGAGAATCTGAAGAAAACCATTTCCGCGCTGTTTCGGCAGACATGCATTTTACAAGTAAAATACGATCCGGTCACATTAACGCCGAGGGATAACCTTCACTATGAAATCTGTGTGAGACACCGGAAATTTATAGAAGACTATCTGTCCGTACTTGGGTGCGAACTGGTACACGACCCACAGGAACACATTTTCAGGCTGACCGGGGAAGGCGTGGCTGTGGAACGTTTGAATGTGACGGCTACGAAGATCATTCTTCTTATTAAAATAATCTATCGGGATAAGATTCTCGGTGAAGGTCTGAATGCGACTGTGACGAATCTGGCGGAGATCCGTGAGTATGGAAAGAACACGAATCTGATCAATGAGAAGCTGACTATGGCAGAGTGGAAAGATGCGCTGTATGTTATGAGCAAGCATCAGATTATCGAGGTGCCGGGCGCAATCCAGAACGTAGAAGATCAGACAAAGATTTACATTTACAGCACAATTAATCTGTATTGCAGTGGTGTAGATATTCAGGCATTGATGAAAGAATATGTTGATGAGGAAGGCGGTGCAGAAGTTGAAGCAGGCGAAGAAGATATTTACAAGAATGCTGATGAATAACTGGGGCGGTGTCAGCCACAAGATCATGGAGTTCCATGAGTATGTGAATCTGTTCAGTGGTAAGAGTGGCTCTGGAAAATCAACAGTTATGGATGCCATTCAAGTCGTTCTGTACGGAAGTATTTCCGCTACATTTTTAAATAAGGCGGCGGACGATGCGAAGAACCGCCGAAGTGTGCTCAGTTACCTGCGAGGTGCGCAGAAAGACGGCTCTTACAATCGTGATGGACAGGACTTCTGCTCTCAGATCGTACTGGAGATATTTGACACCGGAACGAAGGTGAGCACTTGTATCGGTGTTGCATTCGAAGTTGGAAAAAAATGATACTGATATCCGAAAGTATACATTTTTCAGCCATTCCGGGAAAATTCCGGAGGACGAGTATCTGACGGAGAAAGGTGTGCCATATACAATTGCAGGACTCAGAAAGCTTGTAGAAAAGCGGGTGGAATCTTCGGACAATCGTGGACGAGGTGATGTGAATCGCCTTTATCCGTCAAAAAGAGGCATATCTGAAAACGGTTTATGATGTGATCTTTGGATATGTGGAGCCGGGGCGCATGATGACCATGGAAAAGAGTGCGATTGCCCTTCGCATGACAAATGGAACGGGTCAGTTTATCCGTGATTATATGTTCCCGAAGAGTAAGGAGGACACGGTTTCGACCATCAGTGACCAGCTTGGTGCGTACCGTGAGATCAAAGAGCGTGTGGAAGACCTGGAGAATCGGATCCATCTTCTGGATGAGATCAGCCGGCAGAATCTGGCACTTCAGACGACGCGTGCGGATAAGCTCCATGTGGAACAGGTGTTAAAATATATTGATATTGAAAGCTTCAAGACGAAGATTGAGGCGAGAAGTCAGGATCTTATGGATATCAATGAGAAGATTCGTGCCAGAGAAAAACAGCAGAATGAGAATAATGAGAAAAAGACACAGCTTACGAACGCACTTGTTGAGGTAGAAGCGGAACTAAAATCCAGTGATTATGGTCAGAAGGAGAAGGAGCTGAAGAGTCTTAAGGAGACCATTAAGCTTCTGGCCCGCAACAGTGAGCAGTGGCGCGAGGTTGTAAAGGACTTGCCCGCTGGGAGGAAGATGAAGAAATCAGTGCCTATGTGAGCAATCCGGCACTTCAGAGGATTGATGAGATCAAGTCGGGAAATGTTTCAAAGGAAGCAATTGAGAAGCTAAAGAAACAACTAAGTGACGCGCTGGAGAGCATTAATGAAGAAGTTGATGAAATCGGTACAAGAATCAGTCAGAACCGCAAGGATTTGAAAGAGAAAAAGGAAATGGTGGAGGATCTGAAAAACGACCGCAAACCGTACCGAAAAAGAGTTAAAACAGGCAAGGCAGGAGTTACAGAACCGTCTGAGCACACAATATGGAAGAACCATTCACGTCAACATTTTTTCGCAGACCTTTTTGATATTACAGATGAGAAGTGGAAAAATGCGATTGAAGGTCGTATGGGGCGTGTGAAACACAGCCTTGTGACCGCACCGGAGTACGCCCTTGATGCAGCGAAAGTATTTCGTAAGCTTCAATATCTTGGTGGGATTGATGAAGTAGATCTGTTAGATACGGCCGCAATTGTGAAGTCTGAGCCAAAAAGTTCATGACAATTCGATCTATGAGGCTGTTCATGCAGAAGAACCATACGTGGACCAGTGCCTGCGCCGTTATCTCGGAAGAATTGCCAAATGCGAGACAGAGGAAGAACTCCGTGCCTCCGGAAATGGTGTGACAGCCGACTGCTATTCCTATAATAATTACATTTTCCGTCATCTGAAGAAAAATGATTACGAAAAAATATGCCTGCATTGGAACGAAGGTTTCTAAGGCAAAGCTTCGTGAAATGGAAGATGAGGTTCTGAAGCTGAGTGAAGAAGTATTGCAAGATCAGCAGATGCAGCAAAGCCTGAAAGCAGCCCAGGGATTTGAGCGGCTGAACCAAAGCACAGATCAGATCCTGCATCTGGCCGGGGCAGGAGAAGAACTGCAGGCATTTTACGAGAAACAGGATCAGTTGGAGAAGGAACTGCGAGAGCTTCGTGAAGGAAGCAGAACTGCGGAACTCAATCAGCAGAAGACAGAATTAGAAGTAAAAATCCAGGAAATTGAGAAGATATCTGAACAGCTTCAGAAAGAAATACTGGGCTATGCCAAGACACAGGGACAGGCAGAGCAGGATATTGTGAATTTCCAAAATCGTATGGATTTCCTGATGCAGGGATTTGTACTGAATGAAGAACTGCAGACCGAAGTCCAGGAAGCATTAAAGATACAATCTGAGCAGACATACCGACGTAAGAAAAGTAAAGAATCTGAAGAGCTGATGAAGCAGGAAGAGGAAGTACGTGATCTTCTGACCCGTGCGAGAAATCAGTTCAATCAGGCATATCCATCCTATGGTCTGACGGGTGTAGAACACGAAAATGTTTCTTATGACAGGATTTTGAATCAATGCAGACAGGACTTTGAGCCGAAGTATAAAGATGAATTTCAGAAACAGTATGATCTGATCTACCATACGCTTCGTGAAAATGTAATCGCGACGATCCACGGTGAAATCAAAGCGGCATACCGTCACAGGAAAGAAATCAATCGTATGCTGGCAAAGATTAAATTCTCTGACAGTATTTACCAGATTGATATTCTTCCGGCAGAAAATGAAAATGGACAGTTCTATGAGATGCTGATGGCACCGGAATTGGACAGCAAAGTGCTGGACGATGAGGGTTTCGACGGACAGATCACGCTTGGCGAAGACACATTTTATCAGAAATACGAGCAACAGATCTTGCGCTTGACGGAGAAATTCATGCCTCCGAAAAGACGAAGATGCCAAGTCCTTAAGCCAGCATCGTCAGCAGATGGAGCAGTACGTGGATTACCGGAATTATCTGACCTTCAGTATGTATGAACGAGTAGAAGATGAAGATGGAAATGTGAAAAAAATGCGGTCGATGACATGGCAGGGCGTGATTCCGGAGGAGAAGGACAGAACCCGAAATATGTGGCACTTCTGGCTGGATTTGCAATGCTTTATATGCAGCAGACAAACCGCGATTCCAAGATAAGACTGGTACTTTTGGATGAAGCATTTTCCAAAATGGACAAAGAACGAAGCGAAGTCTGCCTGCACTACGCAAGAGAACTGGAATTACAGTTGATTGTGTGCGTACCGGACGAGCGGCTACAGTCCTTGATCCGAAATGTGGACAGTGTGTACGGATTTAGAAGATATCAGAATCAGGTAAGTATGATGCATATCGATAAAGGAGAATATCTGGATATGATAGGGGAAGATTTGACTCGCATGAGTCAAATCTTCCCTTGAAACTTTCCCTTGAAACTTTTCCGCTAATACGCATTTTTAATTTGCTTCTGTAGAATTTCAAATGGCGCCGGTCCGGTATCGAGGATGCATTGGTGGAACTGATTCTGGGTAAAATCATCTCCCCAGGTTTTTATTGCCAGTTTCTTTAATTCCAGAAATTCCACGTATCCGATGTAATATTTGAGATAATTGCCGGGATCTGCGACAATCAGATCAAAAAATGTCCTCGATTGTCTTTTCATTCGTGATTCCATAGGTTCGGAAAAAGGCAACTGTTTCAGCAAGAGTCCAGCCGTCATAGTGGATGCCCATATCGGCGAGGGCGTAAAGTCCGAGAATGACGGAGGCATTATGTTGGAGAAGTGTTGCCATATCATGAGAAAGCGGGGAATAGTAATAACTCAGCATTTCACAATATGTAGCCCAACCTTCGGTATATCCGCCAAATGACAGAAGATCTCGAATCGGAGGGTGTTTGGTGGCGGAGTAGTAGACCGTCTGATATAAATGCCCCGGATAACCTTCGTGTGCCAGAGTTGTAAAGAGAGTCAGGTCATCAGAAATGTGTCCGGGATTAATATAGATGACGTTTTCGCCACTGTTATCAATTGGCGGAATCATGTAAAAAGCAGGACTTAAATATTCTTCCATAGCTTCCTGAACATATTTTATTTCGAAAGAAACTTTTGGAGGTTCTGGGAATGAGCCGGATATTTTATCTTGCAGCGTATTTAAAATGTTGACCGGATCATCAGAAGAAAATTCGGTACCGTGACCTTTGAATAAATCAGAAGCTGCTCCCGGCGTGGTACCTTGTACAGAGCCAGAATGAGCTTCAGAGTTCTTATGGAAACTGGAATTGTTTAATAATTTCTGCATCGTTAGCAGGTCACTTTGAATTTGTCTTTGTGCAAGTTTCTGAAGCTGTGGAATGGTTCTGGCAGAACCGGTCTGTTCTTTTACTGAGAGTTCATAATATTTTTTCCCATCAGGAAGATAACAGAGTCCCCGTTTGTTGTTTCCGGTATCACGAAGATTTTGGAGTCCGTCACTAAGAAATGTGAACGCCGGAAGAACGTAATTTAAAACGGCGTCACGATTTTGTTTCTTATAATCTTCAGAAGTTGCAGCAGGCAAATTCAAAGCGTCAATTTTAGAATCAAATGTGGCATAAAGATAGTTATTTTTCATGGTGGCAAATGTCTGACATTCCGTGATAATGTCGTCGGCGACGTAGGAAGCCATGAAAAGTCCGGCGTTGCTTTTTGCTTTCTCAAATGTGACAATAGATTGGAAATAATCGGGAATGGTAGTCAGAAGTTTCAGGTAAGTGTCAATATCATCAGTATTATAAAAACGATATTCTGACAGAAGAATAGGAAGCTGTGCCTGAGTACCGGTAAGTGGTGTGAGAGGTTCTTCATATAAAAGATAAGGCCCCATTTCCAAAGAAGAGGTATAAGAGTGTTCAAGAATATCGTAAGTCAGCTTATTATAATCAGACAGCTTGTTCCGTTTGAACTGATGAAGGCTTGCAAGAGCATTTTCCGCAGAAGCACATATAAGCGCCGAGTCTGTTCCGGCGTATCCACAAGAGACAGGTGGATTTTGAATTCCATAAGATTCCGGATCTTTTACTGTGTAATGAAGCGTGATCGTATTCGCAGACACCTCCTGCCTAAATAGTTCCTCCACGTATCGATTGAAGCGGGAATTCATATCCAAAGCTGAAGTTCCACCAACAATCGTACTTAGAAGCAGCGCAAAAAATCAGCAGGCCGGACATAAAACCAACCAACACTAAGTGCCGTTTTTTATAAAGAGACATACCAAGAATCCTTTCATGGACTTTCTATAATATTTATGAACAGAGTCTGGAGAAAAGGTGTTATCATGGAATACATGACATAGAAAAAATCAGGCATTCTTGAAAAAAAGTGATTTTTGTAAAATGTGTAGTGAATTTACAGAAAATCACATTTGAAAGGAGTTAGAAAATGCAGTTAACACATTTTGATGAAAATGGAAAAGCAATCATGGTCGATGTTACGGAGAAAAATGACACAGTCCGGGAGGCTACGGCAAAAAGGACGTATCCTGGTGAGCAAGGAAGTCTACGATGCGATTGAAGCCGGAACAGTCGGAAAGGGGGACGTGCTCGGAGTGGCAACAACTGCCGGAATTATGGGTGCAAAGAGAACTTCCGAACTGATTCCGATGTGCCATATTCTTCCAATCACAAAATGCCGTGTGAATTTCGAGATGAAACCAGAGGAATGTGCAATTGACTGTTATTGTACAGTAAAAGTGACCGGGAAGACCGGTGTGGAGATGGAAGCCCTCACAGGTGTCAGTGTGGCACTTCTTACTGTATACGATATGTGTAAAGCCATCGATAAATCTATGGAAATCGGAGAGATTTATCTTTGCCATAAAAGTGGCGGAAAAAGTGGTGAGATCAGAAACGAAAAAGATTGACGGTCAGAAAGCAAGGCCTTGCCAGAACTAGGGAAGTTAGGGGAGAGCTAAATTCGTTGACAAATAAGAGGTTATTGCTATAATAATTTTATTACATATTAGAAATGGTGGGACAGATGAAGATAGGCGCAGTAATATTGGTGGCCGGAGTCGGGATACCAGATGAAGAGATGGAAAAGTTTCTTGAGATGAAGAGACCGACCATTTTCGAACAGATGATTGTAAGCTATCAACGTGCGGGTGTGGCAGACATTGCTCTGGTCACACGGGATGGAATGGCAGATAAGATAGAGCAGACATTGCATCGTCGCTGGGTTACATTTTTGGATATAGAGTCAGATTCCTTTGAATTAGCAGTTCTGAAGGGACTTTCTTATCTATCGGATACATGTGAACGTATTTTTGTCGGAGATATTCGTTTTCCTTTTTTTCAACCGGATATATTGGTAATGATGCAGAAGCGTCAGGCAGAATTGCTTGGTGCAGTATATGGAGGTATGTTTGGCGACTTGATCTGTACCAGTCAGGCATGCGCAAGAAATATCTGCAAAAAACTGGAACAACAGATTGAAGAGAGCGCAGAGATGGCAGAAGGAACCGTCAGAAGTACTGGTGTGGCGGCTTTCTGGAAGCAGTTCGGTTATCGAATCGCGCATATAGAGATTGAGAATGAAGGAATTCTTGTGCAGGTGACATCTGCACGGGAATATGAAGAAAGACGGCAGATATTTGCAGAGAAGCAGATACGAGGTCATGTGAAAGTAAGTCTTGCAGTGAATCGTTCTTTTTTTTGGACCTGGTGCTGTAACACTTCTGACTCAGATCGATCGTCTGGGTTCTGTGCGGGAGGCCTGCGCAAAGACCGGTATGTCTTACAGTAAAGGCTGGAAGCTCATCCATACAGCGGAGGAAGAGACTGGCTGGAAGATCGTGGAGCGCATGAGCGGTGGAAAGAATGGTGGCGAAGCCTATATAACTGAGCGTGGGCATATGCTTCTTGAAAAATATGAACTTTACAGGGAACGTGTTGAAGCGGCAGCTCAGGACATTTATAAAGATGTTTTTCAAGATGGTGAATTATTTTAATTAAATTCTGGAATTAAGTTAAAAGCACTTCTACAGGGGACGAGCAGCTAATAACAAAAAGGGAAAGAAGACTGGCGCATGAGAATTTTAATAAGAGGAGCAGGAGATCTGGCTACAGGAATTGCAGATCGCCTATATAAATGCGGATTTGAAATTATTATGACAGAGACGAAAGTTCCATTGACTGTACGACGGACAATTGCATTTTCTAGAGCAGTGTATGAAGGAAATGCAGAAGTAGAACATGTTACTGCGAAACTGACTGACGGACCGGAACAGATAGATGATAGAATAAAAAAAGGGGTATATACCGCTTCTTGTGGATCCAGGACTTAAGTATCTGAAAGAGTATAAGGCAGATGTAGTTGTAGATGCAATACTGGCAAAAAAAATCTTGGAACAACGATAGACGCTGCTGAATTTGTAATTGGGGTCGGACCTGGATTTACCGTTGGAAAAGACTGCCACGTAGTAGTGGAGACTATGAGAGGACATAATCTTGGTAAAGTGCTCCATGAAGGCTGTGCAATTCCAAATACAGGAATCCCGGCAGAAATAGGAGGATATTCTATTGAAAGGATCATCCGTGCATCGGCAGACGGACTTTATGAGCCTGTGGTTAAAATCGGTGATCATGTGGAAAAAAGATCAGATTGTTGCTTATAGCGGTGGAAAATCTGTCCGAGCGTTGATGAGTGGTATTGTCCGGGGAATGCTGCAGCCAGGGGTAAATGTTACAATTGGCATGAAGTGTGGAGATATTGATGCCAGATGTAAGGAAGAATATTGCTATACAATTTCGGATAAAGCCAGAGCAATCGGTGGCGGGGTGCTGGAAGCAATCATGGAGCATTTCAATGGAGAAAAACATATCCTATAAGAAATGATGCGAGGAACAGGATAAAAGAATTTGTGAATTTTGAATGACTGAAGAATATGACGAATTGGTTGACAAAAAACCTGTTTTGTTATAATATATTATATAAATTTGAGCGAAATTATAGGGGATTTTGTTTACCTTAGATAAAAGGTGAAAAATCCTATTTTAATATCAAAAAATTGATATTAAAATAACTGAGAAATGTTATAAAAATATTTTTTTTTAAACTGCGAATAGTTTTGAAAAAAAATATTCGGAGGGAATGGATAAAATGAAATTAATGCGAACGGAAGATGCAGTGGGGCAGGTATTGTGCCATGACATCACACAAATTATCAAAGGCGTTACGAAGGATGCCGTATTTCGAAAAAGGCCATATTATTACAGAGGAAGACATACCGGTACTTTTAAGTGTGGGAAAAGATCACATTTACATTTGGGAGAATAATGAGAATATGCTTCATGAAAATGATGCGGCTAAGATCTTGTATGATATGTGTGCAAATGAGCACATGACCCCATCGGAAATCAAAGAAGGAAAAATTGAACTGATCGCGGAGTGTGACGGTCTTTTAAAGGTTGATACAGAGCGATTGAATGCAGTAAATGCGCTTGGTGAAATGATGATTGCCTGTCGTCATGGAAACTTTCCGGTAAAAAAGGGCGATAAGATTGCCGGGACAAGGATTATTCCTCTTGTTATTGAAAAAGAAAAAATGCAGCGTGCAAAAAAAGCAGCTGGTGAAGAACCGATTTTTGAGCTGATTCCATTTAAAAAGATGAAAGCTGCAATTGTAAATACTGGAAACGAAGTATTTTACGGAAGGATCAAAGATACATTCACACCGGTTATTATCGAAAAATTGAAAGAATATGGAGCAGAGGTCGTCGGGCATGTAGTAAGTGATGATAACCATGAACATATTACAGCGGCTATTCAGAAATTTTTGGATGAAGGGGTGGATATGGTACTTTGTACAGGCGGAATGAGTGTGGATCCAGATGACCGTACTCCGCTTGCGATTAAGAATACAGGTGCTGAGATCGTAACTTACGGAGCACCTGTACTTCCGGGAGCCATGTTCTTGCTGTCCTACTATGGAGAGAAAAAAAAAGACCAGTCATTGGTCTTCCGGGATGCGTTATGTATGCGAAACGGACTATTTTTTGATTTGGTTCTGCCACGGATCGTGGCTGGAGAGATTCTGAAAAAAGCAGATATTGATACACTGGGAGAAGGCGGCTTATGCTTGAATTGTCCGGTCTGTACTTTCCCGAATTGCGGATTTGGAAAGTAGGTGAGTGCGGATGTGGGAATTCTTACAAAAATTAAAACAACTGCAGCCGGAGAGTAAAAATATCGTTTTGACAGGACTGACAGGAGAGGCATTTGGGGAAAAAAGCGCTTGTATCGAATGGAAAGCTGGCATGGGCATCTGTTGCAGGGGGATTTTTAGAACAGCATGACCAGCAGCTAGAGCAGTTAGAAGTAAATGGTATAGTGCTTGTTGATGGCGAAAAAATATTTGGTGAAGTTATAGGTGGACAGAAGAAAATCGTGATCTGTGGTGGGGGACATGTTTCCATGCCGATTATTCAGCTTGGCAGACAGATTGGATGTTATGTAACAGTACTGGAAGACAGACCGAAATTTGCAGATAACGCCAGAAGAGCAGGAGCAGACAAAGTTATTTGTGATACATTTGAAGCGGGACTGGAACAGATTCCCGGTGATTCAGATACATTTTTTTGTAATCGTTACCCGCGGACATGTGTATGATCGGATCTGTCTGGAAAGTATTGTAAGAAAACCATATGCGTACATTGGAATGATGGGAAGCCGCAGAAGAGTGGCACAGGTAAAACATAGTGTCCTTGAAAATGGAGCCGATCCACAGGTGATCAGTCAGTTACATTCTCCAATCGGCCTGGATATAAAGGCGGAGACACCGGAAGAAATCGCAATATCCATTATGGCAGAAATTATACAGGTCAAGAATCAGGATAAGCAAGGAGCCGGTTATTCGAATGAAATCCGGGATGCAATCGTGAAATGTGAGGATCCAAAAAGATATTGGCGACGATAGTCGAACGAAAAGGAAGTGCGCCAAGAAGTATTGGAACGAAGATGTTGATAATGGAAGACGGACGATGTGTAGACACTATTGGGGGCGGCTGTATTGAAGCCACGATTGTCAGCAAAGCGTTATTAATACTGCGAGGATGCGCAAAAGCGCCACAAATCGTGCATGTGGATATGACTGGTGAAGATGCCGAGGAAGAAGGCATGGTGTGTGGTGGTAAAGTAAAGGTATTGTTGGAGGAAGTTTAAAGATTTATGAAGGATCAGTATGGAAGAATAATAGATTATATGAGAATTTCCATTACGGATCGGTGTAATCTCCGGTGTCGGTATTGTATGCCGGAAGGAGTAGAATTAGTTCCGATGAAGAACATTCTTTCTTACGAAGAAATTGAGATGGTCTGTCAGGCGGCTGCAAAGGCCGGAATCCGTAAATTCAAAATTACAGGAGGAGAACCGCTGGTAAGACTGGGGTGCCCGGAATTGATTGGAAAGATTAAGATGATTCCGGGAGTAGAGCAGGTAACAATGACTACGAATGGTGTCCTGCTGTCAAAATATTTGCCAGAACTATTGAAAAATGGGCTGGATGCGGTGAATATTAGTCTGGATACACTGGACCGGGAACGTTATCAGGTAATTACCGGACGGGACGAACTTTTCAGGGTGCTGGAAAGTGTGGATCAGGCAGTAGATGCCGGAATCCGGTGAAAATCAACAGTGTACTTCAAAAAGGCATGAATGAGGATGAATTTCTGGCACTTGCAAGATTGACGCTGGAGAAAAAGCTGGATGTACGTTTTATTGAGATGATGCCGATTGGGCTTGGAAAAAAGTTTGAGACGATTTATAATGAAGACATTTTGGAAGAGTTAAAGAAACAATATCCTGATATTCAGGAAGATCGACAGATTCATGGAAATGGACCGGCAGTTTATGTGAAGCTTCCGGGAGGGCAGGGAAGTGTAGGATTTATCAGTGCACTTCATGGAAAATTCTGTCAGTATTGTAACCGGATACGCATGACGGCGCAAGGGTGTTTAAAACCTTGTCTGTGCTATGGAAAAGGCGTGGAGCTGAAGGATATTTTTGACAGGCATGAAAAGCCGCAGAGATGCGAAACAACAATGGCAGATCAAGAAACATTGGAATATTTGTATCAGGCAATCACGGAGGCAATTCAGTTAAAGCCAAAAAAGCCACCGTTTTGAAAAATTTAAGTGAAATTACAGAAGATAAGAAAATGAGTCAAATTGGGGGATAGAGCTGTGGGAAAGATATTAGCAATTTGTATTAGTGAGAAAAAAGGAACCCAGAAAAAACCGATCGAGTCTGCAAGACTGGTGGAAGAATGGGGAATTGAAGGAGATGCCCATGTGGGTAAATGGCACCGTCAGGTGAGTATGCTTTCATTTGAAAAGATTGAAGCATTTCGAGAGAAAAAGGTGCGGACGTAGACTTTGGGGCATTCGGAGAGAATCTTGTTGTGGAAGGGTTTGATCTGAGTAAAGTCCCGGTAGGAACGAAATTTCAGATTGGAGAAGCAATTTTGGAATTGACGCAGATTGGAAAAGAATGCCATAGCCACTGTGCAATCTACAAGGTTATGGGTGATTGTATCATGCCAAGAGAAGGTGTGTTCACAAGGGTTCTGAAAGGTGGCGAGATTAAGGCTGGTGATGAGATCACAATGCTTCCATTAGAAAAAGATCGTCCGTTTACGGCGGCGGTTATTACTTTGAGTGATAAAGGTGCTGCAGGAGAGCGGGAGGATAAGAGTGGTCCATTGATTCAGGAGATGCTTATGAAGGAAGGATATGACGTGATAGAGACATTACTGCTTCCGGACGGAGAGCAGCCTTTGAAACATCAGCTTATGAGACTGGCAGACCAGAGACAGGTCAATGTGATCTTTACGACAGGTGGGACCGGATTTGCAGAAAGAGATGTGACACCAGAGACAACACAGGCAGTCTGTGACCGCATGGCGATGGGAATTGCAGATGCGATCCGTCAGTATTCACTTTCTATTACCGGAAGAGCAATGCTAAGCCGGGCTGTATCCGGAATTCGAAAAAGACGTTGATTGTTAATCTTCCGGGAAGCCCGAAGGCTGTAAAAAGAGAGTCTGAGTATGTATTGCCACATCTGGGACATGGACTTGGAATTTTGCGTGGCACAGATGGTGAATGTGGAAATAGCTGATAATTCACGATATCAGTGAGGATAATAATAGCGGTTGCATGTGAGAGCAGACATGAAAATGTGTAAACACGCATAAACGACCGCTATATTATTTATAACACCGATTGTTTTTTGTAAAACGAATCGCATTTTCAAAAACAGTCATTATGCTAATCCAAAAGAAGGGAGAAACGAGATGAAAAAAAGAGTATTAGCAACATTACTTGCAATGTCTATGGTATTAGGACTTGCAGCATGCGGAAGTAAATCCGACAGCAAAGATGACAAAAAAAGGAGACAAAAACAGAGGCGAAGGCTGATGATGCAGAAGATGTAGAGCTTCAGGTATTTATTGCAGCCAGCTTGAGCAAAGTTATGGATGAAGTCGCAACAGAGTATCAGAAAGATCATCCAAATGTGAAGATTACATTTAATGCAGATAGTTCAGGAACACTGCTTACACAGATCGAGGAAGGATATGCGTGTGATGTATTCTTTTCAGCAGCTCAGAAACAGATGGATCAGCTGGAGAAGACAGACGGACTTGTAGTTGACGGAACACGTAAGAACGTTGTAAATAACCAGGTCGTAGTTGTAACACGTAAAGACAGTGGAACAAAGGTTACCGGACTTGAGACTTTAAAAGATGCTTCCAGTATCGCTCTTGCAGGTGGAAGCGTACCGGTTGGAAAATATACAAGACAGGCACTTGTAAACCTTGGAATTCTTGACAAAGTTGATGATGTATCCACAATTCCTACAGAGACAGTATCTGAGGCACTTGGCGGAGTTGAAATCAGCGAGCAGGATAACGTAAGTAAAGTATTGGCAGCAGTTGTAGAGGGATCTTGTGAAGTTGGCACAACATACTATTCTGATACATATGGATACGAGGATGACCTTAATATCCTTCAGACAGTAAGTTATGATCTTACAGGAAATGTAATCTACCCGATCGCTCAGGTTAAAAATGACGAAGCAAGTGATGCAGAAGTCTCAGAAGCAAAAAAGATTTCATCGATTTTGTAACATCTGATAAAGCAAAAACAATTTTTCAGAAATACTACTTCGATACAGATGTAGAGTAAGAAATATCTTTTTCTAAGCCAGCAAAAGTTGACTGGGAATTAAAAAAGCAAAAAAAGTCCGTTCCTGTCTCAAAACAGGTCAGGGACATTTACACATGTTCGACTTGAATAGATGTGTACAGGAGGCATTCTTGAAGTCGGAGGAGGAATATAGATGGATGCGATGGAATCGATTATTAAAAATCTGGACTGGAGCCCGCTTTTTTATATCATTAAAAAACAGGAATCGTGGCGACTTTTATATCATTCTTTTTTAGGAATTTATGCGGCGAGAAAAGTGGTAAAGACAACACCGGGCAAGAAGGCGGTCATTGATGGAATACTGACACTGCCGATGGTACTGCCACCGACTGTCGCAGGTTTCTTCCTGCTTTTGATCTTTAGTAAAAGAAGACCATTTGGAATTTTTTTTGTATGAGACATTTGATATTAAGGTCGTGCAGTCATGGCTTGGTTGTATTATTGCAGCAACCGTTATCGCATTTCCGCTAATGTATCGTAATGCAAGAGCTGCTTTTGAACAGTTAGATGTCAATCTGATTTATGCAGGGCGCACACTTGGTATGTCTGACATCCGGATTTTCTGGAAAGTTGTGATTCCAAGTGCAGGACCTGGAATTGCATCCGGAACCATTCTTACATTTGCAAGAGCCCTTGGAGAGTACGGAGCAACATCTATGCTGGCTGGAAATATTCCCGGAAAGACGGGAACGATTTCTCAGAAAATTGCTATGGTCATTCAGGATGGAGATTATGCAACAGCGGGAGTATGGGTAGCGATCGTTATGCTCATCGCATTTCTTGTAATCTTTTCCATGAATTTTATATCCGGCACAAAGATGAAGAATATCAAACGCTGGTAGATCCGGTTAAACAACATACTGCATCTTCTGTATGTTGTTTGAGTTGCCAAGCATACGACAAAAAAGAAATTGTGGATGAAGAATGCATGGGATTGTACGGGAAATTGTGGAAAGATGCGGGAAGGATAAAAAATGGGAATTAAAGTAGATATTAAGAGAAAACTGGGAGAATTCAGTCTTGATATACATTTTCAGACAGAATCGAAACGAATCGGGATTCTGGGAGCATCCGGGTGTGGAAAAAGCATGACGCTTAAGAGTATCGCGGGGATTGAGACACCGGATTTTGGAATGATACAGATTGATGATAAGGTGCTGTTTGATTCGGCCAATAAAGTGGATTTAAAACCACAGAAAAGAAATGTCGGCTACCTCTTTCAGAATTATGCGTTGTTTCCAACTATGACAGTTGCAAAAAATATTGCGGCAGGTCTGAAAGGCAGCAAGGAAGAAAAGCAAAAAAAAAAGTACAGGAAATGATTGAAAAATTTGAGCTGACAGGACTTGCAGACCGGTTGCCGGGACAGCTTTCCGGTGGGCAGCAGCAAAGAGTTGCACTGGCGAGGATCATGGCGTATGAGCCGGATGTCATTCTGTTGGATGAGCCATTTTCCGCATTGGACGTATTTTTAAAAGACCGGCTTCAGCAGGAACTGATCGAGATGCTGAAGGATTATGAAGGAACTGTTATTATGGTATCGCACAGCAGAGACGAAATTTATCGTTTCAGCGAGAAACTGTTGATCATGGATCAGGGGAAACCGGTCATTTATGGAGAAACGAAAGAAATATTTGCGAAGCCTGTATATAAAGAGGCTGCAAAACTGACCGGCTGTAAGAACTTTTCCAGAATAAAACGTGTAGATGCACATACGGCAGAGATCCTTGACTGGGGAATTACATTACATACGAATCAGGAGATTGATGAACAGGCAACCTGGTTTGGGTATCGGGCTCATGATTTTGTGCCGGTGTGGGGGAAAGCGAAAGGAGAACTGTCTGAAGATAAATGTTGAAAGTGAGGCAGCACTTCCTTTCGAAAGAAATTATTACCTTTACCCGGAAGGGGGAAGAAAATCAGAATAAACAGACAATCTGCTGGTTTCTTCAGAGAGAAAAGCTGGAAAAAATCGGAGAGAAAGGAATGCCGGATTATCTGGAACTTACGGAAAAGGGCATGATGTTCCTGAGAGGATAAAAGAGAGGTTTAAGTAGTTGCGGGTTTTATAGGGGTATGTTAGACTGAGCATAGAATAGATTTGAAAAAAACTTCAAAACGAGGAGGAAAAAAAGGTATGAAGAAGAATGAAAAGAGTATTGGCTTTGGGGATGGCGGTACTGATGTGTATGGGGCTGACTGCATGTGGCAAAGATTTTGATGCAGCAGGATACACAAAAAATCGGTATTAGATGCAAATTATCATGCGCAGTATGATAAATATGCCGAATACCGTGGAATTTCTGAGAGTGATGCGAAAAAAGAAGTGACAGAAGGTATGAGAACTCAGATCGAGAGCGCATTTTCAGGAATGGACGTTAGTGATGAGATGATGGATAAATACATAGAGGTAGCTGATAAGGCCTATGATCTGGCAGATTTCACAGTAAAAGATGCCAAGAAACAGGATGATGACAGTTATGTAGTAACTGTAGTGATCAAGCCATCAGATGTATTCAGTAATTCTTCCAATTATGTAAATGATATTGCAACAGAGTATGCAGATCAGGGAAAAGATCCGACACAGACAGATGTGCTTATGGATATTTTAGTTGAGAGTCTGAACCGTGCGATTGAAGCAAACTCTTACGGTGATGAGACGACATTGGAAGTTCATGTAACAGCGGACAAGGATGGGGCATACGGAATCGAAGAATCGGAGATGGAGACACTGGAAGCAACTATGTTCCCAGGCGAATAAATTAGACAAAACAAAGTATTTAATAGCCGGGGTATTAATGGCAGGGTATTAATGGCTGGGTATTAATAGCTGGCCATAGGAAAGCTATATAAAAAGGCTTGACATGCCAGTCCTTACTGTGCTACGATTTTTACGTTGAAATTCTTTTATATCTATATAAAAGAGATGTAAATATTCATAAGATAGCCAGAATGATTTATGGAAATTGCTGAATATTGAAAATGAAACAGAAAATGCGTGGAAAAAGAGAGTACGGTTGGAAAGATTCTACAGAGAAGCCCCGGTTAAGCTGAGAAGGGCGGATTGGAACAAGCGGAAGATGGCTTTGGAGCAGTGAGTGTGAAGCGTGGCAGACAGGTCAGGAATTTAGCACTTAATGGGATTCGCCCATTACAGCGAAAAGAGTGTAGATGGCACTCGATGAGGTTCTGATCCGTGAGGATAGAGCGAAAAGAAGTGGTAACGCGGAATATCCCGCCTTCTCAGTATGAGAAGGCGGTTTTTTTTTATGTATAGTAGGAAATTGCATTTCCTACCTATACAAAAAAGCCCACCGGCAGGATGTGACAAAAATTATCATTAAATAATGAAAAATTAAGATTATAGAAGGAGAGAAGAATATGTGTGAGAAGTGCAACAAAGGAAAGTATTATATTACTACAGCGATTGCTTATGCATCAGGCAAACCTCATATTGGTAACACATATGAGATTGTTTTAGCAGATGCAATTGCAAGATACAAAAAGAAGTCAGGGATACGATGTATTTTTCCAGACAGGAACTGACGAGCATGGTCAGAAGATTGAACTGAAAGCGGACGAGGCAGGTATTACACCAAAACAGTTCGTTGACAATGCAGCGGAAGAGATTAAGAAGATCTGGGATTTAATGAACACATCCTACGATAAGTTTATCCGTACAACAGATGAGGATCATGAAGCACAGGTCAAGAAAATTTTCAAAAAGACTGTACGATCAGGGAGACATTTATAAGAGTTCATACGAGGGAATGTACTGTACTCCGTGTGAGTCTTTCTGGACAGAGTCTCAGTTAGTAGACGGAAAATGTCCGGATTGTGGACGCGAATGTAAACCAGCGAAGGAAGAAGCATATTTCTTCAGAATGAGCAAATACGCTGACCGTCTGATCGATTATATCAACACGCATCCGGAATTTATTCAGCCTGTATCTCGTAAAAATGAGATGATGAACAATTTTCTTCTTCCGGGGCTTCAGGATCTGTGTGTTTCCAGAACATCCTTCACATGGGGAATTCAGGTTGACTTTGATCCAAAGCATGTTGTGTATGTATGGCTGGATGCCTTGACAAACTACATCACAGGAATCGGATACGATTGTGATGGAAACAGCACAGAGCAGTTCAAGAAAAACTGGCCTGCAGATTTACATTTGATCGGAAAGGATATTATCCGTTTCCACACCATTTACTGGCCAATCATCCTGATGGCACTAGATCTTCCACTTCCTAAACAGGTATTTGGACATCCTTGGCTGCTTCAGGGCGATGGTAAGATGAGTAAATCCAAAGGTAACGTTTTATACGCAGATGATCTGGTTGACTTCTTCGGCGTTGATGCTGTGCGTTATTTTGTTCTTCATGAAATGCCATTTGAAAATGATGGAGTTATCACATGGGAACTGATGGTAGAGCGCATGAATTCTGATCTTGCCAACACACTGGGAAATCTGGTCAACAGAACCGTTTCCATGACAAATAAATACTTTGGCGGAACGGTGACGAATAAAGGTGTTGCTGAGACAGAAGAAGACAAAGCAGTTGATGCGGATCTGAAAGCAATCACAGAGGATACGCCAAAAAAGAGTGGAAGCTAAGATGGACGAGCTGCGTGTGGCAGATGCGATCACAGAGATTTTCGTACTCTTCAAACGCTGCAACAAATACATTGACGAGACGATGCCGTGGGCACTGGCAAAAGACGAGGCTAAGAAAGACCGTCTGGAGACAGTTCTCTACAATCTGATCGAGAGCATCAAAGCAGGCGCAAAACTTCTGGAGTCCTTCATGCCAGAAACATCTGAGAAGATTCTTGCACAACTTGGTGACGGAAAAGTGACAGAAAAGCCGGAAATTCTTTTCGCAAGATTAGACGTAGAAGAAGTAATGAAGAAAGTAGAAGAACTTCACCCACAGATGACAGCAGAAGAGAAAAGAGAATCAGGCAGATGGTGAAGAAGAGACAGTAATCGATATTGATGCAAAACCAGAAATTACATTTGACGACTTCGGAAAAATGCAGTTTCAGGTAGGTGAGATCATTTCATGCGAGGCAGTCCCGAAATCTAAGAAATTACTGTGCTCACAGGTAAAAATCGGAAGTCAGGTAAAACAGATTGTATCCGGAATCCGCAAACACTATACACCAGAAGAAATGGTCGGCAAGAAAGTTATGGTACTTGTGAACCTGAAGCCGGCAAAACTTGCAGGAGTACTTTCAGAAGGAATGCTTCTGTGCGCAGAAGATGCAGAAGGAAATCTGGCCCTGATGACACCGGAAAAAGCAATGCCGGCAGGAGCAGAGATTTGCTAATATACAGAGCTTAAAAATTTTGTGTACGGTGAAGCACAATTCAAAAAGGGACAGGTTAACAATCGCTGTAAGAAGCGGAAAAAAGGCAGTTTAAATAATTACACAATTTAATTGGGGACGGGGTTTTTTAAAAACCCCGTCCCCAAAGGAGGAAATATGAGTAAGATTAGAATTGGTATTGTAGGATATGGTAATATTGGCCGCGGTGTAGAGCAGGCTATTAAACGTAATGATGATATGGAATTAGCTGCTGTATTTACAAGAAGAGATCCTGCGTCTGTCAAAGTTGCGACTGAGGGGGCGAAAGTAGTGCACATGGATGATATGGTATCTATGAAGGGGGAAGTGGACGTAATGATTCTCTGTGGTGGTTCTGCTACAGATCTTCCGGTCATGGGTCCAGAGATTGCAGCGAATTTTAACACAATTGACAGCTTTGACACACACGCAAAGATTCCTGAGTATTTTGCAAATGTAGACAAGGCTGCAAAAGAGGGAAATAACATCGGCATTATTTCTGTAGGCTGGGATCCGGGAATGTTCTCTTTAAACCGTCTTTATGCTGAATCTATTCTTGTACAGGGAAGTACTTATACATTCTGGGGCAAGGGCTGTAAGCCAGGGACATTCTGATGCTATCCGCCGTATCCCGGGTGTGAAGAATGCGATCCAGTATACAGTTCCTGTTGACGAGGCTGTTGATCAGGTGAGAAGTGGAAGTGAGCCAAAGCTGACTACAAGAGACAAACATACGCGTGAGTGCTATGTCGTAGCGCAAGAGGGTGCCAACAAAGCTGAGATTGAAAATGCGATCAAGACTATGCCGAATTATTTTGATGAATACAACACGACCGTTCATTTTATTTCTGAGGAAGAGCTGAAGAGAGACCACAGCAAGATGCCTCATGGTGGATTCGTGATCCGCACAGGTGAAACTGGAGAAGAGGGCAACAAGCATGTGATTGAGTATTCTCTGAAGCTGGATTCTAATCCAGAGTTCACAGCGAGCGTTCTGATTGCTTATGCAAGAGCAGCTTACCGCCTGAATCAGAAGGGCGAGAACGGAGCAAGAAGTGTATTTGATATTGCGCCTGCATTGTTATCTATGAAGACACCAGAGCAGCTCAGAAAAGAGATTCTGTAATATGATTATCGATACACATGGACATTACGATGACGAACAGTTCGATGTGGACCGGGAAATGTTGCTGACGAACTTAAAGGAGCGTGGGCTGAAAGCAATTGTGACGGTGGGTGCTTCTATGCAGACAAGTGAAAATGCACTTGCGCTGGCACATCAGTATCCGGCAGTTTATGCGGCTGTCGGTGTCCATCCGGACGAGGTCGGCGAGTTGAACGATGATGCGCTGGCGCGTCTGGAGGAAATGTGTCACGATCCGAAGGTGGTTGCTGTCGGTGAGATTGGTCTTGATTACCACTGGGATGTGGAGCCGAGAGAGGTTCAACAGAAGTGGTTCATCAGACAGCTTGATCTGGCGAGAAAGATCGGGCTTCCGGTAAATATCCACAGTCGTGATGCGTCGGAAGATACATTTCGTATTATAAAGGAGCACGCATCGGATCTGACCGGAATTATTCACTGTTTTTCCGGTTCAAAAAGAGCTGGCGGCTGAGTATGTGAAACTGGGATATTATATCGGAGTCGGTGGTGTCGTCACTTTTAAAAATGGAAAGAAACTAAAAAAGTGTCGTGGAAGCAATACCACTGACATCGATTGTACTGGAAACGGATTGCCCGTACCTGGCACCGGAGCCGAACCGCGGCAAGCGAAATGAATCTGCATATATCCAGTATGTGGCAGAGGAGATCGCCCGGCTGAAAGGAATTTCTGTGGAGGAGGTTCTTACACAGACTGAGATAAATGCGAAGCAGGTATATCAGCTGCGGGCATTATCATAAATTAAAAATATGTGAAGTGATATGTCGGAAATTTCATACAATCTTAATAACATTTTTTATCGACATAGTGTATAATATCTTTAATGGCAACAGTGCCGGTACGAGGAGGATAATCCTTCCAGTACCGGCACTTGAGCCAAATGAACATAAAGTGCTGTTTGTTCATCTGGCTTATGGTTTGATGGAATGAAGGAGTAATAGAAAGAAGCATGAGTAAACCAACACTTGGAAATCCACAAAATACAATTGAAATATTGCAAAAGTATCATTTTAATTTTCAGAAAAAGTTCGGGCAGAATTTCTCATTGATACACATGTGCTTGAGAAGATTATCAGTGCGGCCGGAATTACAAAAGATGACATGGTTCTGGAGATTGGACCGGGAATCGGTACCATGACCCAATATCTGGCTGAGGCGGCAGGAAAGGTAGCTGCCGTGGAGATTGATAAGAATCTGATTCCGATTTTGGAAGATACCCTCAGCGAGTATGACAATGTCATGGTGATCAATGATGATGTTCTGAAAGTAGATATCCGTGGTCTTGTGGAGAAGGAGAACGGCGGACGTCCGGTGAAGGTGGTTGCGAATCTTCCGTATTACATTACGACTCCGATCATTATGGGGCTGTTCGAAGGAAATGTCCCGGTTGAAAGTATTACGGTCATGGTGCAGAAGGAAGTTGCAGACCGTATGCAGACCGGACCGGGAAACAAGGATTACGGAGCATTGTCACTGGCTGTCCAGTACTATGCAGATCCGTATATAGTGGCAAATGTACCGCCGAACTGCTTTATGCCAAGACCGAAAGTTGGTTCCGCAGTCATTCGTCTTACAAGACATGCGGCTCCTCCGGTGAAAGTGGACAATGAGAAGTGGATGTTTGATATTATCCGAGCATCCTTCAACCAGAGAAAAGAAAGACACTGGCAAATGGATTGTCTAATTCTGACAAGATTGATTTGCCGAAAGATGTGATTACAGAAGCAATCGCAAAGCTTGGCAAAGTAGAAAGTGTTCGCGGTGAATCATTATCGCTGGAAGAATTTGCTGCGCTTAGCAACGACTTGTGGGAAAAGAAAGGGAGATGATTTATGGTAGGAAAGACAGTGAATAAAAGCGTAGACCGTGCATTATTTGAGATTACTCCGGAGATTCAGCATTTTGCAGGATTGTGTGAGAAGAATAATGCCATTGATAAAGAGCTGTATACTAAGTACGAAGTAAAAAGAGGACTCCGTGACCTGAACGGAAAAGGTGTGCTTGCAGGACTGACCAATATTTCCGATGTATGTGCCAAGAAGATTGTGAATGGCGAAGAGGTTCCATGTGCCGGCAATCTTTATTACAGGGGTTACAATATCAAAGATCTGGTTGGCGGTTTCTTGAAAGAAGATCATTTTGGATTCGAAGAGATTGCTTATCTGCTTTTATTTGGTGAACTTCCGAATAGTTCTGAACTTGAGATGTTTCATGAAACTCTGGTGGAGAGAAGAACGCTTCCGCCGAATTTTGTGCGTGACGTTATCATGAAGGCTCCGAGCGGCGACATGATGAACAGTCTGTCCAGAGAAATCCTGAATCTCTATTCCTACGATAATAAAGCAGACGATACGACCATCTCGAACGTACTGAGACAGTGTCTGAACCTGATCAGCCAGTTTCCGATGCTAATGGTCTATAGTTATCATGCATATAACTTCCGCATGGGAGAAGACCTGTATATTTATGCACCACAGCCGAATCTGTCCACAGCTGAGAACATTCTGATGATGCTCCGTGAGGATAAGAAATATACGAAGCTTGAGGCAAGGATCCTGGACATGGCACTGGTGCTCCACATGGATCACGGTGGTGGTAATAACTCAACATTTACCACTCACGTAGTTACGTCCTCAGGAACAGATACGTACTCTACAATGTCCGCAGCGATGGCATCTCTTAAGGGACCGAAGCATGGCGGTGCCAATATCAAAGTAACGCAGATGTTCGCAGACATGAAGGAAAAAAAATTTCCGACTGGACGGACGAAGACGAAGTACATCAGTATCTGGAAGCACTGTTGGATAAGAAAGCCTTTGACCAGAAAGGTCTGATCTACGGTATGGGCCATGCGGTCTATTCTGTTTCCGATCCGCGTGCGGAGATTTTCAAGCAATTCGTAGAGCAGCTTGCGAAAGAAAAAGGACGGGAAGAAGAGTACGCACTGTATGCCATGGTAGAGCGCATGGCTCCACAGGTCATCGGCGAAAAGCGTAAAATTTACAAAGGTGTAAATGCAAATGTGGACTTTTACAGTGGTCTTGTGTATAGTATGCTGGATCTTCCGGCATCTCTTTACACTCCGATTTTTGCGGCGGCCCGTGTTGTAGGCTGGAGCGCCCACAGACTGGAAGAGCTCAAGAATGTAGATAAGATTATCCGACCGGCTTATAAGCCGTTGTCTCCATACCGTGAGTATGTGAAGATGGAAGATCGTTAGTCTCCGGTAAAAAAAAAAACCCTGCAGCGGCCCGAAGCTTGCGGGGTTTTACTTTGTTTTTGATAATAAAATTCCGTTTCTTTTTACTTAGGATCATACAGCCTGAAGAACTGATTTGTTACGGCTTAGATAGGCGACAAGGATGTCGAAAAATTCACCGGCCGTTGGACGGACATGTAATGGCCGGAACGAGTAGGACTGAAGCTGATCGTAACCATTTTCCCAACAGACACTTATAACAGTGCGGATATCACGTTCAACACTTCCGACTGTCGTCTTATACTTTCTGGCAATCTCCGGATAAAGCTGTTTACTGATAGCAAGCAGATATTCCTCGTCTGTCAGACATAATTCAATCCCATAACTTAGATAGCGATATCCCCTATATGTAGCACCTACTCCAAGGGTACGGATTACATAGTCAATGTCGTGAGTGTACATAGAAAACTCCCCCTTTACAAACTAGAAATTATGAAGTCTAAGTAAGTTTTATCTTTTTTGGTATTTTATCAAAATTTGTTGAAAATAAAGGGTCTTAGATTTCGTTTACATTATTTTAGACATTTTTCGACGTTATTCTTGAAAATATTCATCATTTCTTAAGAAATCCATTCCTATGTCTTAAATTTTATTTGCTAATCTTGTATAGTAGATATGAGAGGTGAAATGAGATGGCAAAAATATTAGTATGTGATGATGATAGAGAGATTGTAGACGCCATTGAGATTTATCTGACCCAGGATGGACATCAGGTTCTGGAAGCTTACGATGGAATCGAGGCAGTGGAGATCTTGAAAAAAAAGAAAGTGTAGATCTTCTGATCATGGATATCATGATGCCGAGAATGGACGGAATCAGGGCAACTTTAAAAATTCGCGAGAAGCACAATATTCCGATCATTATTCTGTCTGCGAAATCCGAGGATGCGGACAAGATATTGGGACTTAATATCGGAGCTGATGATTATATAACGAAACCATTTAATCCGCTGGAGCTGGTTGCCCGTGTGAAATCACATTTGCGCAGATATATGCAGCTTGGAAGCACGGCGATAAAGGAGAGCGAGGCAATCTATACAGTCGGCGGACTGGCGATCAACGATGATCTGAAAGAAGTGACAGTAGATGGCGAGCCGGTGAAGCTTACCCCGATTGAGTACAACATTTTGCTGCTGCTTGTAAAGCATCAGGGCAAAGTATTTTCTATTGACCAGATATATGAAAATATCTGGAATGAAAATGCGGTGGGTGTTGATAATACAGTGGCAGTGCATATTCGTCATATCCGTGAGAAGATTGAGATCAACCCGAAAGAACCAAGATATCTGAAAGTCGTGTGGGGCGTAGGGTATAAGAACGAGAAGCAGTAAAAGCAGGTCGGGGTAAGACCAGCAAGAAAAAAGCTAACAGAAGGGAGACGTTATGGAAAAGATATGGCATAAGAAAAAAAAAAGACCAGAATTTTGTTGATCATAATTGCAAATGTTATGGTTATTTCGATGATGCTCGGCGTTATGAGCATCATGTCTTACGCAGAACTTTTCGATGACCTTATAACAGGAAAACTTACGCAGAGCTATGAAGATTCCTATGACTTTGATACAGAGCTTATGAATAGTGCGTATCAAGTGATGTCCGGCATTGACAGTGAGCAGATGTTTGAGACAGATGGAAAGATTGACGAGGATAAGCTGGTCGATATTCAGGTATATAACAATAGTGAGACGATCAGTGGTCAGAATGAAAGCGGTCTTTCATATCGATTGGGAGATTTGTTGAATTGGTATCAGAAATTGATCTACAGTGAGAGTACCAGTTATGTCGGAGATACAAACACGGATTCAGCAGAATTAGAAGGCAACGACGCAGAAGATCTGAAGGCTCCGATCGTTTGTAAATTATCAGATGGAAGTTATCATTACTATAGCCAGAATGATTTTAATGAAAAGGTGTTAAATGGTGAATTAAAATTTGTAATGACAGATGGAATAGGTGCGGAGACATCGGAGCAGATCTTAGATGAGCTGGAAAATGTGGATATATCAGATAGAAATGAAATGACGGAAGAGGAAAAAGAATTTTCGGGGAATCGAAGATGCAGAGGGAAACTATGCTCTATGTAGATTGCTGGAAATATGATGGAGTGTTATTCCGTGAGGAGGCAGCTCCACTGGAAGCAGAAAATCTCTTGCAGATAGTTAACGAGAATTCCAACTGGAATGGCAGGCTCAATGAAGCTTATAATATGCTGGAAAGCTGTATTTATCAGATTGGAGAGCGCTATGCAAATTATGAGAGCCTGACAGAGCAGTATAAAGAAGGAGATAGTAATTTTTTCTATTATTATTTAGATTTAAAGAGTGGAAAAGTCGTCACAAATCGGGAGGAGCTGGGGCAGGAAAATAATATTAATGATGTTGCTAAAAGTGTTCGTAAGATGGGGAAATATGTCATAGTAAAATCAAAACTGTCAGAGTTTGAGACGAATATTCAGGAAGCAGATGCAGAACTATGGCAGTCACAGACCGTTTATCTGAGTAATGCAGATAAAGGAGAGTTTGTGTTTATGACAGGTGTGGATACGAAGTATCCTGTGAAAGATAGTTATTATAAAAATGCACATTTTTATGAAAAGTATAGTCCGTTTGTCCGAGGAGTCAGTGCAGGAATGATTTTGGCGTTTTTAATATTTTTTGCCAGTGTAGTATGGCTTGTTGTAATCGCAGGTCGAACGGAAAGAGATGGAGAACTGCATTTATATAAATTTGACAGATGTAAGACAGAAATCGGAGCTGCAACAGTTATATTTGCATGGTTCGTACCGTCACTATTGACCGTGCTTTTCATGGGAGCTGCAGGAATTATCTCCCAGAAAACATTTGCAGTAGGAAATGGTATTCTTTCTTACGAAACATTTTTTGGAATGATTGGATTCGGAGGACTTGCAGTCTATACATGTAATATGTTTCTCGTTGGTATTTTGAGTCTGGCCAGAAGAATAAAAAAGCAGGAATTGCATGGAAGAACAGTTTTCTGTACAGTGTCGTAGAGTTTGTGAAATTATTGATTCGAAATGCCAGACACATAGCAAAAATAATTGTTTTATATCTTGCGTATGCAGCAGTACATTGGGTGGCATATCTGGCATCAGGCTGGCCAAGTGCATTTTGGTCATTCGTGATTTTCATTGTGCAGACAGCAGGATTTGTAATCCTTGTCAACTGGGCAGTCGGACGACAGAAAATTAAAGAAGGTATTGAGAAAATCAGTGAAGGTGAGCTGGATTACAAGATTGATCTCGAAGATATACATGGAGAACAACGCAAGATTGCAGAACAAGTCAATTCTATCGGAAGCGGACTTGATGCGGCAGTCGAGAAGAATATGAAAAGTGAGCGGTTAAAGACAGATCTGATTACAAATGTATCTCACGATATCAAGACGCCGCTGACCTCCATTATTAATTATGTAAATCTCTTGAAACAAGAAAAATTTGATGATCCGAAGATTCAAAGATATATTGAAGTTCTGGAAGAAAAATCTCAGAGACTGAAGACTTTGACAGAAGATGTTGTAGAGGCATCAAAAGTCAGCTCAGGTAATATTTCTCTCGAGTTTATGAATATCAATATGATAGAACTCATCCAGCAGACGAGCGGAGAATTTGAAGAAAAATTCAGGCCAGAAATCTGACACAAATTATGAACCTCCCGGAAGAAGATGCGATTGTTCGGGTAGACGGAAGAAGAATGTGGCGCGTGCTTGCAAATATTTATAATAATGCTGCAAAATATGCTATGGAAGGAACACGCATCTATGCAGATCTGCAGACACTGGACGGAAAAGTAATCTTCAGTCTGAAAAACATATCTGAGCAGCCACTTAACATTTCCTCGGCAGAAGAACTGACTGAACGATTTATCCGCGGCGACCTGTCACGAAGTACCGAAGGAAGCGGACTTGGATTGTCTATTGCGAAGACATTGACCACAATGATGGGTGGAACATTTGATCTGTATCTGGACGGTGATCTATTCAAAGTCGTGATTATATTTGATAAAATAGATTGATAAATTTTTAGTTAGGGACGTAGCATTTCGCCAAAGTACTACGTCCCTAACTTTAATTTGCCTTGTCCCCAATCAACTTTTACCCTGTCCCAAATTGACTTTTCCCGTACCGCTAGTACAATATTACTACTATGAATGAATTAAAAAATATATTAGAACAAAATTTAAATGACAATTTTATATCGGCGGTTTTGAGTAATCCGAGAGATGAGAAGCTGGCGTCAAAGGTTAAGGTACGCCCGGTGCTCATGAAAGATACAAGAGTCTATCAGATGGAGACGTTTCGTGGGAATCAGGCATTTCATGAGAATTTAAGTGCGGATGAGGCGTGCGAAAAGATGCTGGAGGCTATGGAGAATATGAAGCAGATGCAGCTTGTGACGGCGGATGCGGAATTTTCTGTGCTTATCAGCAAGAAGGGAAAGGTTACAATTAAGAAGAAGCAGAAAAAAGCAAAGATGCGCCTGCTGGATCTGAATCATAACCGGAAGAAACAATATATCCTGCAGGAAGGTGTACCGGTTCCGTTTTTACAGGATCTTGGTGTTATGACGGAGGAAGGAAAAGATTGTGCATGCAAGGTTCGACAAGTTCCGGCAGATCACCGGTTCCTGGAATTTATCGAGGATATTTTACCACAGCTTGATTCTGGAAGAGAGCTTACAATTCTGGATTTTGGCTGTGGAAAGTCTTATCTTACATTTGCTATGTATTATTATCTTCATGAGCTGAAATCTTATGACATCCGGATCATCGGTCTGGATCTGAAGACGGATGTAATCCGGAAATGTAACGAGCTGGCGAAGAAGTATCAGTATGATAAGCTGACGTTTCTGGAGGGAAATATTGCAGACTATACGGGCGCGGAGGAAGTAGATATGGTTGTGACACTTCATGCCTGTGATACAGCAACGGATTTTGCGCTGGCAAAAGCAATTGGCTGGAATGCGAAGGTTATTTTATCGGTGCCTTGCTGTCAGCATGAACTGAACCGGCAGATGAAGAACGATGTGCTTTCGCCGATCATGAATTATGGACTTTTGAAAGAACGTATGGCGGCGCTTGTGACAGATGGATTACGTGCGGAGTATCTAAAGAGGGAGGGATACGACGTGCAGGTTCTGGAATTTATTGACATGGAACATACACCGAAAAATATTCTGCTTCGTGCGGTGAAAACAGGTCGTCGGGCAGACAATGAAGAGAGCATCCGCGCATGCGAGACATTTCTTCGCGTGACACCGACACTGGGGAGACTGCTAGACGAAAAAGGGGAGCTTTAAATGAAATGGAAAAATCGCGTGATCCACGCAGGGGTACTGGTTCTGGTATTTCTTGCTGCGGTGGTCATATTTGGCTATGTGACAAATAAAAAAGAACAGTAACATGACGACAGATATGGGGGCAGCAACACGTCCCCAGATTGCGTTTTTCTTATAACGGTTATTCGCTCAATGACCTGCCCGGATATAAGAATGAGATGGATTTGACAGGCGTACGTGATTCCATCACACCGGTCAGCAATGGCCAGCTTCAGGTCACCATTAAAGCTTATGAAAATGTGATCGACAGCCTGGACTATACGGTTTATTCGATCGATGGCAAAGAAAAGCTGTTGGAACAAAAGGTGAAGAAGCCAGGAGAGAATGCAACGCTGGAAGTAGGAAATGTCGATGGTGAAAATATTTTGTCTGAGGAGCGTATGCTTCAGATCACGCTGCATATGGACAATCACGACATGTATTATTATACGAGAATCGTGGACGGAGCCAAGTTAAATGCGGCGCCAAGCCTGGATTATGTACAAAGTTTCCATGAAAATGCACTGGCGAAAGCGGAAGGTGTTGGAATTGGAACGGCGATTGAGCCCAGTGATGAAGGAGACAACACGACATTACAGCATGTGACGATCCACTCAGATTACACGCATGTAACATGGGGAGATCTGGCCCCGAAGGTTGATGGAAGTGAGCGTTGGACGATTAAAGAGTTGAACAGCGCATATATGGCAGTGGAGCTGGAATATCGTGTGAACTGTACTGGTGAGGAAAAATGAGCAAGACGAATACCAGGTGCGGGAATATTTCCGTGTGCGTTACATTTCCGGAAGCCAGAAGACATATCTGTTAGATTATGACCGGACGATGGACCAGATATTTGATGCGACGAAGAAGGTGTTGAATGAAAAAGGTGTACTTCTTGGCATCACAGACAAGAATCCGGTCTACATGGTAAATAAAAACGGAACCGTTGTGTCATTTGTGCAGGCGGGAGAACTATGGAATTATAATCGTGACCGAGATGAAGTTTCTCTTGTGTTCAGCTTTGCAGATGCGGAGAATACGGATATCCGGAATATGCTGATGCAGCATGATATTAAGATTTTAAATGTAGACGAAAAGGGAAATACAACATTTGCCGTATGCGGATACATGAACCGGGGCAGCCATGAAGGTGAGACTGGATCAGCAGTCTACTATTATAATATTGAACAGAATTCTGTTGAGGAAAAATTATTCGTATCCAGTGACAAGGCTTATGACCGTGCCCAGGAAGAAGTGGGCGGACTGGTCTACTATAATGTAGGAAATGGCTGTCTGTATACGATTGCAGATGACGTACTCTACAAAATGGATATGAATAAAGGTACGAAAAAGGAGCTTGCGACAGGACTGAATGAAGATCAGTATGTTGCAAGCGAAGATGGACATCTGGTAGCTTATGAGAAAGAAGATCCTTCGAAGTCCAAGTCTGTGACAGTTATGAATCTGGAGACTGATCAAGAATATGAAGTGACTTGCAAAGATGGCGAGTGTATCAAACCACTTGGCTTCATGGATGGTGATTTTGTCTACGGTGTTGCAAAAACGGAAGAAGTCGGAACAACACTGTCAGGAGCCCAGGTCATTCCGATGTATAAAGTGGAGATTACAAGTAGTAAAGATAAGGTGATCAAAACTTATGAACAGTCAGGAATCTATATGTTAAGTGCTACATTTGAGGATAATATGATCACCCTTGACCGTGCGGTAAAAGACGGCGATACTTACACCGGAACAGCACAGGATTATATTACAAGCAGCGAAGAGGCGAAAGAAAAGCAATATTTATGTGCAGACATATAAAACAGATCTGAAAGAGACACAGGTTCGCCTGACGTATGATGATGGCATTTCTGACAAGGAGCCGAAGCTATTAAAACCGAAACAGGTGGTACTTGAAAATGTTCCACAGGTCAGTCTGGACCGTAAAAAAGAAACAGACGCATTTTATGTGTATGGTCATGGAAGGCTTCAGGGAACTTATAATACTGCAGGAAAAGCGATTCAGAAAGCCAATGACTGTGGCGGAGTCGTGGTCGATGCTGATCAGACTTACATCTGGGAGCGTGGAAACCGCGATCTGAAATATTCGATTGACACGGAAGATGCAGATACAGAACAGCTCAGACAGGCACTCGCAGGTGGAAAATCTGCGATCGATGCAATTGCAGAAGTTTATGGAAGCGTGATGGATTTAAGTGGCTGTACGATAGACGAACTGCTTTTTACAATGTTAATCAGGGACGGCCGTTAATTGCCGTCTTAGATGCGCAAACAACGCTAATGATTGTTGGTTATAGTGATGGAACAGTCAGCTGTGAAGATATCGGAAGCGGTGCACGCAGCAATCATGCACAAAGTGACTTTGCAAATGTCAGTGTATATCTGGCAGCAAAATAGAAGTGAAATATTTGTTTTGGCATTACGAAGAGCCAGAACCGGCAACTGTCGGTTCTGGCTCTTCTCGATTACAGATTCATTTTGCTCTCGTGCAATAATCAGAATGACAGATAAAAAAGTTCAAATATAGCCAGAGTGCAGAGGCACATGCCGCAGCGCACACAGCGGTGGAAAAAGGCTGAGAAAGAAGCCCAAGAAGCGCGTCAGGCGGTGAAAACGCAGCAACAGGCAGTAGACCAGGCACAGAACGAGCTGAATCTTGTACAGGCTTCCCAGGAAGAAAAACAAAAAAATTACGATTATGCATTTGCAAAGGTAAAAGCACTTGGCGGAAACACAAGTGCCACGGCGGAATCTGCAGCCACACACCAGACGCAGGCAGAAGCGGCACTTGCACAGGCGAAGGCAGAGAAAATTGCAGCAGAGAATGAAGTGAATCAGAAACAGACACTTTTAAATCAGGCACAGGTGGAATCAGATGCGGCAGACGAAAATGTCAAGGCAAAAGAGAATGCACTGGAAAAAGCAGAAAATGCACTGAAACAATTGGAAGCTGAAACCAACAGCAGTATTGTAAAGAAACGTGCGGATGTAGATGAAAAGCAGAATGCACTGGATATTGCAGAAAAAGAATTAGAGGAGAAGCATGTGTCCATATCTGATGCCGTGGAACAGAAAAACAAAGCAGAACAGGCACTGGAAGAACAGGAGGCAGAATTGTCTGTGCTACAGAGAGAGCTGGCAGCACAGACAGAAGATGCTGCAGCAGCGCAGATAGAAGTGGATAAAAAGCAGGCAGCATATGACGAAATAAAGGCAATGATTATGCAGCTTCTTCATGCACAGGCAGATTATAATCAGAAACAGCAGGAAGAGGTGACGGCAAAAACGGAGTATAAAAATGCCCAAAATATAGTGAATACACTGGAAGCAGCTCTGGCAGATGCGAAAGACACTCAGGCAGAAGCCCAGTCAAAGGAAGAAAGGGCAAAGGCATTGTCTTATGATGCTGCATTTCTAAATCAGATTACAGATCCGGATTTCACGTATTTAAATGATGAGATTTCGAAAGTAAAAGATGCCCAAAGCAGAGAAGCCCTGTTGCAGAAAGCTTATGACGCGGCAAAGCAGAAAGCGGCAGAAAGTGAAGAAGCATATGGACAGGCAAAACTGGAAAATGTGAGAACACTTGCAGAACTGGCAGTTGCCCAGACAACCTATGATAAGTATCTGGCGGAACAGAAAGCGCAGGAAGCAGCTGCCCAGGCAAAAGCTGATGAAGAATCGAGAAAAGAGACAGAAAAAATACGACAGGTATTCGAGCAGAAAGATGCCGCAGATAAGTACGATAACAGCAAAATCTCTCAGAAAGCTATGTCGGTTAAGACCGGAGACAAAGCAAATGCAGGAGGAATGCTGGTAGTTGCAGGTGTTGCCGGAATGATAGCGGCTCTGGCGCAGAAAATAAAAAAAGAAGAGAGCAGGATTAAACCGTTACGCTCTCTTCTTGAGGAGTTCGAACATTACTTTAGATAAGTTCCGGACTCTGATAAAAAATTATCTTTGAAATATATGTTTCGATAAAATTGTCAGTGATTGATATTTTACTGTGCAAATAATGTCTTTGCGTATTTTTTTAAGTGCAAAGTAAAGAACCATTCCGAGTACTGCACAGGAAATAATCTCTCCGATACCAACTGTGCACATCATAAATGGAATTGAAGTGCAACTCCGTATCCGTAACGCAGAACGAACGGAACGATCAGGATATTTGCAATAATCGGTGGAACCGGGGCAAGGTAAGGACTCTTCCCGCGAAGCTTCCATGTAAAGAATGCTCCAATTAATGTTGCGATACTTCCAAAGATAATGTCAGGGAGTATTGCGCCTCCGAGGATATTACCTATCAGGCAGCCGATAAATAATCCTGGAATTGCTGCTGGTGTGAATACCGGAAGAATGGTCAGGGCCTCTGAAATACGAACCTGTACCTCTCCGAATGAAAATGGTGCGAATACATAAGTGAGCACCACATAGATAGCTGCAATCATAGCAGCCTGTGTCATGAAACTGATGTTTTTGTTCTTCATTTTTAACTCTCCTTTTAGTTTTGTTTTACGTGTGGAAGGTCACGAACACACGATTCATTTTCGCGTAGCAATGAGTCAGGCGGGCATGCTTGCATGGACATCTGACGAATGCTGCGGAGGCATATATGTTGATATATGACCTACGCCGGAAATCGGCGAAACCCTTGTAAGACCTTTTTGGGTTTTCGGGTTTTACATCGGGTGATAGTATAGCATGGAAGTTCTGAAAAATCAAGGGAAGTACAAAAAATGGCCAAAATGGGAAAAGAGGGATTTTCAAGGATATAGGGGAAAAACCTTAGAAATAGAGAAAAAAAAATTATTGATAATGCGAAATCTGGAAATATAAAAATATACTAATAGAATCAATCTGGTTGTCTGTTCGTTAATGCTATGTTATGATACAGATAGGGGAAACCAAAGCCAGGCGGCTACCCTTCTTTTACGGAGGGATAAAACACCCTCCTAACGAAAGAAAGGAGGGCGATGCGATGGTCACATATTCTGATATGATTCAGTTTTGTATATTCATTGTTGCCCTTGTAGGTCTTTTTGCTATGAGATTTTCAAGGGCAAACGAAGATAGCCGCCACTACCGCAAATAGTGACGGCTATTGTACAATAGCTTAATATTATAACTAAGGTAGCCGCTTGCGGTTTCCCTCTTTGTATCTTAAATATAGCATATCCGGTAGTGGGACGCAAGAGCATCAAGAAAATTACTGATGTTCCAAATGAAAAATTTTCTAATGAAAAAATTTGTAAAAAAAGAAAAAAGTGCTTGCATTTTCAGAAAGGCTATTATATAATAACACTTGTCGTTAAGAGATGCGACAGAAAAATAAGAGATGCGCGATTAGCTCAGTTGGTAGAGCACCTGACTCTTAATCAGGGTGTCCAGGGTTCGAACCCCTGATCGCGCACTATTAATCACTGTTTTTAGAGGCTTAGAGCTCTGGGGACGGTGATTTTATTTTGCTTGAAAATAGGGGCTTTTGGGGGGATAACACGGAAATCACCAGGGAAAGCAAGGGTGAAGTGTCTTTGTCGCAGATTCTTAATCCGTTAAGATTTGCCAGAATGCTGGATTCGATGATTTGTCATTGATAATCGTTGCATTATTCGCTACAATTATTATATCAGCTGGGAGATGACTCCCACCTCTATAGGGACGCCACTGAAAAAGTGGTAAGTTTAGTATCACAGGGCGTCAAATATGTGTAAAAATGTTCCTTGATAATAAAATATTGCTAAAATAGTGTTTTGAGGGATGCAAAATCTACCCTTTTGAGATGAATTTTCCTATTTTTCCTCATTTGGGCAGACTTCTCCCTTTAGTTTTAAAAAATCGTTTTAAATTGACTGCAAATATTGATACTGCTCCTTGAAGTTGCATATTTGATAGTCCAGCAGCATCACAACGACTATATCCGTGTATATTTTTTTAATTCACTATTTTTTGCCTCTATCATATAGCGGGTTTTGAAACGTTCCTTGAAATATTGTGTTTTTTGAAACGCTTCTTGATTTTTATGATAATCCGATTTAATAGTGATACTATACGTTTTGGTTTTTGCATTTTCTTTATAGCAGCCATTACGATAAGGACAGACATGGCATTTATTAATATCGAAAAAAATATTTGATACGTGTATTCTTTTTTCTGATTACTACGTTTGTCAATTCGATATTTTATAGCCAAACGCCCCGCTGGGCACTGCATGGTATCCGCATCTTTATTAAAGATAAAGCCGTCCTCTGAACGAGTCCCTTTATGATGCTCGGGTAAGCTTTGAAATTAATTTATAGTCATTGCTTTGTGCATCTTTTAAATTTTCCAGTGTGGAATATGCGGTATCTGCTATTACTTCATTAACGGTTGCACCTTGCTGCTTTACTTTTTTGAACCAGTACTGGAAGTTCCTGACCATCAAATGCTTCACCGGATGTGATTGTTGTTGCTGTGATGATCCGTTCATCTGTCATGGCCAAATGAGTTTTGTATCCGTAAAAAGAAGAATTGACCGCTTTATGGCCAATCCGGGCATCCAGGTCAATGGATTGATCATAACAATCAATCTGATTATCGAGAATTTCGGATAACATAGAAGATTCTTCTTTAATCGTTGGCAGTTCTGAATACGGACTTTCCTGAACTGTGTTTAATAATTCATGACAGTATTCATTATACTCATCTAAAGAAGCTCGTTTTTCAGGTTCATCTGGCAGATAAATGTCTTTATCAGAATCTTTTAAAGCTGCTTTTAAAGAAGTAGAGGCTCAACATTTCTCTCTGAGTAGTTTTATGATAACGGGCTTCTGTATGAGTTGAGTCAACAATTATAGTATTGCTTTTTAAAACACCTTGATTTATGGCAAGTTCTACACTTTTATTTATGAGCAGATCAAGTATATTTTCATCTTTTAAACGCTACTTTCTGAATTTGGTTAAAAGACTAGGATGGATAACCTCTTCTTCTGGCGTTAATTCCAGAAAATATTTAAAAGACATATCATATCGTGATCTTTCAACAACACCATTATCAGAAAGGTTATAAAGATATTTTAAAAGCAGATATTTAAATAGCAATATAGGGGTTTTTTCATTACGTCCATTATCAAGGCAATATTTATTTTTTAATTCATCATATATAAAAAGAAAAAATCGACCAATTCCCTGATTTTTCTTAGAATATGATCTTTTGGAACAATCATGTCATATAAATCTGAATAATAACTAAGGCTAAATTTAAGTTGGGATGATAACATTTCAACCTCCGACAATTATGATACCTTAATTATATCAGATATATGATTTTACGACCACTTTTCAGTGGCGTCCTATAGGTGGTGAGAAACAAGCTGGTATCAGTGGTGGGAGTCAATCCCCCAGCTGATATAGCCTCCGGCAGGATTGCAGAGGCATTCTTGAAATAATATAATAGGATGATATTATCCGTGATGGGGCAAATGTTTTGCAGATTGGAGAACAGATATGAGTAGAAAAAAGAATAGAAAAAAGAATTTTGTTAAGCAAATAGCAGTTGTAAACAAAACCCCTGTGAAACAGGAGGAACAGATGGTACAGCTGGATTTAGGACCGCGAAGAAGTGTTGCGTTTATTGGTTCAGAGTGTTATCCATTTGTTAAGACTGGTGGACTGGGTGATGTAATGTCTGCTCTTCCTAAGGCTTTGGCAAAGTTAAATATGGATGTTAAGGTTATTTTGCCAAGATATAAATGTATTCCTCAGAAGTATCAGGAAAAGATGGAATACAGAGGTCTTTTTTTATATATGGATCTTTGTTCTGACGGGAAACAATATTATGTGGGAATTATGGAATATCAAGAGGATGGGGTTGTTTATGATTTTATAGATAATGATGAGTTTTTCTCCTGGGGAGACCCATATACGAATCTTATAGATGACATTCCAAAATTCTGTTATTTTGGAAAAGCTGCCCTTGCAGCCCTTAATTATCTGAACTGGACTCCTGATGTAGTACATTGTCATGACTGGCAGGCAGCTTTAGTACCACTTTATCTGAGAACATGTTTTCAGAATACAAATGTAGGACGTGCAAGTGCAGTACTTACGATACATAACCTAAAATTCCAAGGTATCTACGACAGAAAAAAGATCCAATACTGGTCAGGACTTCCTGATTATGTATTTAACAAGGACTGCCTGACCCAGAACTGGCTGGATGCCAATATGTTAAAGGGTGGCATCGCTTACAGCAATAAAATTACGACAGTTAGCAATACTTATGCGGGCGAGATTCAGACGGAAGAGTACGGTGAAGGTCTTGCGGAACATTTGAGATATCATAATAATAAAATCAGAGGAATTGTGAATGGTATTGATACGGATATCTGGAATCCTGCAACTGATAAACTGTTGACAGCTAATTATGATGCCGAGTCAGCAGTAGAAAATAAAAAAGATAAATAAAAAAGCACTTCAAGAATCATTAGGATTAGAAGTTGATGATCATAAAATTGTCATTGGACTTATTTCACGTCTTACAAATCAGAAAGGTCTTGATCTTGTAAATGACGTAATCCCGGGAATTATGGATGAACATACGCAGGTGGTTGTTCTTGGTACTGGTGATTCTCAGTATGAAAATACATTCCGTTATTATGAAAACAAATATAAAGGCAATTTCTGTGCATATATTGCTTACAATGAAAATGTGGCTCACGGTATTTATTCGGGCTGTGATGCGATCCTGGTTCCGTCAAGATTTGAACCATGTGGACTTACACAGCTTATAGCCATGAGATATGGTGCAGTTCCGATTGTAAGAGAGACCGGAGGACTCAGAGATACGGTTCAGCCTTATAATATGTTTGAAAATACAGGAAACGGTTTTACATTTGACAGATATGAAAGCGGGCTGCTTTACGATGCGATCAACAGAGCAAAGACGCTCTATTTCGAGAACAGGAAATCATGGGATGATATGGTGATCCGCGATATGAATAAAGACGTTTCCTGGGAAAAGAGTGCAAAACAGTACAAAGATATGTATGTAGAGCTGACACCGAGAAACTAAAAATATATGTAATAAAAATTATAAGGGTGTGTTGTTCTTAAGTGGAACGCACACCCTTGTAAAAGGTGAGAAATAAAAAAGGACATTTGTCCTAAATAAAAAGAAATATTGGTGCTAGAATATAGAGGTAGATGAGCTTTGCCAGAAAGTAGGAATGGTGTTCCAGAATCCGAATGATCAGATTTTCAAAAAATACAGTTTTGGATGAAGGGATGTTTGGCCCGCTTCAGATTGAATGAGCAAAAAGCAGGCGAAAGAAGTTGCATTAAAAGCACTGGATATGGTAGGCTTGAAGGGAGCGGAGAAGATCAATCCTTATGAGCTTGGATATAAGGATGCATTTTTTTTGAGTCCCGAAGAGTTTGTTGCTTATAAAAAAGCGAACGCATAATACGAAAGGCAGGGGTTATTATGAGAGCGTTTTTGGATCGTACTGACAGTGCAGGAATAGGAAATGCACCGGATGCAGAAGCATTTGGTGATGAGGGAAGCAATACATGGAAGACTTGTTATGATTCCGGAAAACTGCATATTCCGAATATGGAAAAATTGGGGATTTATAACATTGACGAGATGAATTATGGGGATAAGTCTTTAAGTCCAATTGGATGTTACGGAAGACTTCATGAAAAATCTATGGGAAAAGATACGACCATCGGGCATTGGGAGATGGCAGGTATGATATCTCCGAAACCATTTCCGGTATATCCAGACGGATTCCCGAAGGATGTGCTGGATGAATTCCGAAAGCAGACAGGACGGGAAGTGCTGTGTAATAAACCATATTCCGGAACAGAAGTTATCAAGGATTATGGGCGTGAGCACATGGAAACAGGTGCGTTGATCGTATATACATCCGCTGACAGTGTGTTCCAGATTGCAGCTCATGAAGATGTTGTGCCGGTAGAAACCCTGTATGAATATTGCAAAATAGCAAGAAAGATTCTGATGGGCGCTCATGCAGTAGCAAGAGTCATTGCAAGACCATTTGTAGGACAATATCCGAACTTCGAAAGAACAGACCGTAGACATGACTTTTCGCTTGTGCCGCCAAAACAGACGGTGCTGGATGATCTGAAAGATGCCGGAAAAGATGTTATCGGTGTTGGCAAGATATATGATATATTTGCCGGGAAAGGAATTACAGAGACAACTGCGAACCATGGAAATAAAAAGAACATGGAGAAAGTATTTGAGTTGCAAAAGAAAGATTTTAATGGACTGTGCTACATTAATCTGGTTGATTTTGATATGATATATGGCCATCGAAGAGATATTTTAGGATATACAACTGCATTAAATGAATTTGACAAGGATCTTGAAATATTTCTTGCTAATATGCGCGGCGATGATGTGTTATTTATCACAGCTGATCATGGCTGTGATCCGGGATATAAAGGAACTGATCATACGCGTGAGTCTGTACCGCTTCTGGGTTACAGTAAATGCTGGAAACAGGGCGTGAATATCGGAACAAGAGATACTTACGCTGATATAGCGGCCACCCTTGCACAGATATTTGAAATCGAGTATCATGGTGATGGTCCAGGATTTCTTGAAATGCTAAAATAAAGACTGAAAATGAATAGTAATTAAAGTAATGAATGGGGCAGAAGCGCCTGACGGGCGATTTTGCCCCTGTAACTGTCATAAGCGAAAATAGAAAGGATGATAGAAAACGAAATATGATAAAACATGTATTATTTGACTTGGATGGGACATTACTTCCTATGGATCAGAATGAATTTGTAAAGTATTATATGCCACTTCTGGCAAAACGATTTGTAAAATATGGAATGGAGCCGAAAGCGCTGATCGGGACGATCTGGAAAGGTGTGGAGGCAATGGTACTGAATGATGGAAGCACGACCAACGAGGATGCCTTCTGGAAATGTTTTGAAAAAATATCCGGGCTTTCCAAAGCAGAGGTAGAGCAGGAGACGTTGGATTTTTATGCAAATGAATTTAATGAGGCAATTGCATCTACAAAACCGAATCCGCGCGCAGACCAGGTTGTTAAACTGTTGAAAGAACATGGTGTGAAAGTGTACCTTGCGACCAATCAGATCTTCCCGCGTGTGGGAACTATGAACCGTATCCGCTGGGCAGGAATCGATGCAGAAGACTTTGAAGTTATTACGACCTATGAAACATATCATTACTGCAAGCCGAATCCGAAATATTTTCAGGAAGTTATGGAGGAGTTTGGACTTAATTCAAAAGAATGCCTCATGGTAGGAAATGATGTGCAGGAAGACCTGACGATCCGCTCCCTTGGCGTAAAGACATATTTATTAACAGATACACTGGAAAATAAAAAAAGAACATTCCATTAGAAGAAGTTGAGACAGAGTACAAAGGGACTATGGAAGAATTATATGAATGGTTTCAGTCATATTTTGTTCACAATTAGTTTTCATTTTAAACATAGTTTCATCACACTTTGTGTCTATACTATTAATTGTTCGAAAGAACAAAACAATTTTCTTTTTCATAACTTTTTCCTCAGGGCTGCAACCTCCCAAACATGCAGTCCTATTTTATTGTCTAAAATTAAATTTAAGGATATATACAGCACCAAATAGCTGCTCTACAATATGAGTTATTTTCTATAGTTGCTGCGCCACTTATATTTTGCTGATTATACAAACTCGCCCAAAAGCGGCTCAAACAGTGTATAATCAGCAAAGCTATGCTCGCAACTATGACGAAAATGACTCAATTATTGTAGAGCAGCTATTTGGTGCTTTGTATATAGCGTTAAATTTATGCGGAGGAGAGGGAGCTCTTGCCTTTTTTCGCTTCGCGTATGCGAAAGTTGTGAAGGTTAGGTTATTTTATATTTCATAAGAAGAAGGAGTAGTGGGAGTCGGCGGAAGTTTCAAGAATAGGAAAATTTCATGAAGGTCTGCTTGCGGTTCAGATAACTGCTTAGTGGCGGGAAGAAGATATAAATTGTAAATTCCCGGCTATAGAAATAGTAACCCCTGAATAAAATAATTGAGCAATTTGCGTTGTAGTTGCGAGCATAGCCTGTGTGATTATACACTGTTTGAGCCGTCTTTATGGCGAGTTTGTATAATCACACAGAGATAAGCGGCGCAGCAACTACAGAAAAATTGTCTCATATTTTATTCAGGGGTTACTATTATATATAGGGTCAAAATTACAATTTATATTTTCGTTTACACCATCCGATCATGCTCTGTGAAAAATTCCGTTGTAGTCGGGTAGGTATAACTCTTACCAATTTCCTTGAGCAGCACGACATTTAATTTTCCACCCAGGTTTTTCTTTTGTCGAGGGCAATGGCTCCAATCAGGTCGTGGAGCATAAGGTCACACTTGTGTGGAAGTCCATAGATATCCAGGACTTTGCGTATATGTTCCGCTTCGCCGGGTTTCGTCAGTCCCATTTCCTCTGCAATCTTTGTAATCTGATACATTCCGATGGCAACTGCCTCACCGTGGCTTTCGCGTGTGTAGTGGTAATGCTGTTCGATTGTGTGTGCCAGAGTGTGACCAAAGTTCAGGAGCATGCGCTCGCCGGTGTCGAACTGATCGTGCTCAACAACGATTCGCTTGATATCTACACAGCGATAGATAACTTCGGTCAGATCTTTCTTCAAATCTTCAAATGAGGTGTGTGCCTCCAGATTTTTGAATAAATCAGCATCCCAGATGCAGCCGTATTTGATGACCTCGCCCATACCGTCGTTGATGTAACGCTCTGGCAGTGTATTTAACACAAGTGGGTCGATGAGCACAAGAGCCGGCTGATAAAAAGCACCTACCAGGTTCTTGCCTTCCGGCAGATCTACGGCGACTTTTCCACCGACGGAAGAATCGACCTGTGCCAGAAGTGAGGTCGGAATCTGGATAAACTTGATCCCGCGAAGGAAGCTTGCGGCTGCAAATCCTGCCAGATCTCCGATGACGCCGCCTCCGAGGGCAATGATCAGATCACTTCGTGAAAAACGGGCTTCCAAAAAGTGCGGAATAGATTTTCGGAAGACTTTGAAAACTCTTGGTTGGCTCACCGTGTGGGAGAATAAGAGAATGAACCTCATATTTATCTTCCAGTGTTTTTACAATAGTATCTCCGTACAGAGGAAATACGTTGTCGTCTGAGATGATCATGATTTTTTTCCGGAGTAAACTTTTTCGATATAGCTTCCGGTATCTTTCAAAATATTATTTTCAATATAAATGGAGTAGCTGTGTGCTCCGAGGTCTACATATAATTCCATGCTGATAATCCTCTTCTTTCTTTTTACACCTGTGAAAACGTCAAGACCCGCGAACGGGTCTTGAATAGTTAAAATGTTTTTCCGACTACTTTTGCGATCTCAGCAACCTGTTTCAGCAGTGCATCATATTTCGCAGGTTTCAGAGACTGGGAACCGTCGCACAGTGCCATCTCAGGATTGTTGTGAACCTCGATCATCAGACCGTTTGCTCCTGCAGCAACAGCAGCCTTAGCCATTGGTTCAACCAGCCACCATTTTCCACCGGCATGGCTTGGATCAATGATGATCGGAAGATGTGAAAGCTTCTGGATAACCGGGATACTCTGGAGATCCAGTGTATTTCTTGTATAGGATTCAAATGTACGGACACCGCGCTCACATAAAATGACATTTTCATTACCGGATGCCATAATGTATTCTGCAGACATCAGCCACTCTTCGTAGGTAGCGTTTAGACCACGTTTCAGAAGACTCGGGCGGTCTACCTGTCCTAACTGTTTCAACAGATCGAAGTTCAGCATGTTTCTTGCACCAATCTGTATCAGGTCAACTTTTTCGTTGAATACATCCAGATATTCGGCGGACATCAATTCTGTAACGATTGGCAGTCCTGTTGCAGCTTTTGCTTCACAGAGGATATTCAGACCTTCAAGACCGAGTCCCTGGAATGAATATGGACTTGTACGAGGTTTGAAAGCACCACCGCGGAGCATGTTGGCTCCGGAAGCTTTCGCAGCTTTTGCAATCTCAAGAACCTGGTCTACAGACTCTACAGAACAAGGTCCGGCGATCAGCGCCAGATTATCTCCTCCAACCTTGACTCCGGACACATCGATGATGGAGTTGTCCGGGTGGAAAGCGCGGCTTGCTAATTTGTAAGGCTCCTGCACATGCATAACCTTTGTGACAGCAGGATCAACTTCGAAGAGTTTCGCGTCGATACGTGATGTGTCACCGATACAGCCGATGATCGTCATCTCTGCTCCTTCAATTACGTGAGTGTCCAGACCTCTTGCTTTGACCATATTTTCAACACGTTCAATATCTTCCTTTGGGGAAAGTGGTTTTAATACAATAATCATAATAGTAACTCCTTCTATACCTTTATATATGTAACATCTATAATATTCGCACTGTAAAATTTTAGTTGTTTAAAGTGTGAAACTAATACATATAGTACCCCGTTAGAATAGCATTTGTCAATGGGTTTTATGAAAATATCTCTCATTATGTTCCAGTTTAATTAAGTTGACTTGATACAGGGCATTTGCTAAAATGAAAGAGGAAAAAATAAGGGTTTATCTAGCAACAAAAAAGTTTACAAAGACAGAAAATTTTCAAGGGAGAGTAAGGGAAATTTAATAAGGAGGAAATGCGATGTTAGAGTTAACATTTGGGAACAGGTCAAAATCGTTCTGAACCGTAAAGATATGACGATCAAGCAGCTTGCGGAGATGATTGAAGAACGAACAGGAAAGGAAAAAATGTCCAGACAGAATCTGACGCAGAGACTGGCCAGAGATAATTTTCAGGAACAGGATATGCGTTTAATTGCATCTATATTAGAGTGCCCATTTCATCTGAGTATACTGGAAGAGAATGCGGATAGTGAATATACAACCCGTGAAAATATCAAAATCGATAAGCGAGCTGAAAATAATATTATTATAGATGAAGAACCACAACAGCTGACACTGAATCTGGAGTATGATGAACCAGAGCAGGTACAGGAAGAACAGCCGGTAAAAAGCAAGGGAATTTGGCATATCTGGAGCAGAACGTGATATTACAATTGGAGAACTGGTAGATATCCATAAAGATTTAGATCAGATGGAAGAAACATCAGAATATGCAGACCAGACAGAATATGAAGAATCGGCAGAATATAAGGAGCCGGCAGAATATGAAGAACCGGCAGAATATGAGGAGCCGGCAGAATATGAAGAACCGGCAGAATATGAAGAAGAGCCGCAGTCTTCGGAAGATGTTGAGTATGACAAGCAGGAGGATGTGAAGGATATTCTGGAAGAAATGGCTGCGATAGAGGCTGAAGAGAAGAAGGCAAGAGAAGACAGAGAAGAAAGAGAAAGAGAAAGAGAGCGAGAAAAAGGAACAGGGAAAAGAGCAGGAGAAGCCACGTGGCTGGAGGGCTTATTTCCCGCGTCGTAAGAAAAAAAGCAAGCAGAGGCGGTTCATGAGGACAAGCAGGAAGCTGCCACAGAACAGTTGGAGGCAGAATCTGCGATGAATCAGGCGCGGCCGGAAGACAAGACAGAAGAGGCCGTATCAGAAGAACCATATCAGGAGTCAGAAGAATATCAGGAGCCGAAAGAATATCAGGAAGCTGAAGAGCATCAGGAGCCGGAAGAATATCAGGAAGCTGAAGAGTATCAGGAGTCAGAACCGTATCAGGAAGAGAAGCAGGCATACGAAGAATATGTTGAGGAAAATCAACAGGATATGGAAGAAGAGTTTGCTGATACCGCACAGGATTGGGAAGCTCGGAAGAAGAAAAAATGTGGGTGATATCAACCCATATACGGGCATGGAATATGAATCCAACAGTGTGAGAATGCATCCAAAGAGAATCGGTTATGTCCAGGTCTATGACAGAAGTGATCATCAGTGGACCGACATGACAGAGTGGGCATTCCTTGGATATCAGGAGCGCAAGAAAGCGCTTCTCGGCAAGGATTACGAGCCTCCGATTTATCTGGATTAAGTAATAGTAGATCATTTGTGAGGAGAAATAAGAAGATGAGATGGGAAGAACTTCTGTCGGCAAAGAGATGTCGTGGTGGACAGACGAGAGGGAGAAATGCTAAAAGTTCAGACTTGCGGAGTGAATTTGAAAAAGATTACCATCGAATTATTGGCAGTGCTTCATTTCGAAGACTTCAAGATAAGACACAGGTATTTCCACTGGATAAAAGTGATTTTATCCGGACAAGACTAACTCATTCTCTGGAGGTTTCTTCTTTTGCAAAAATCTCTTGGACAGAACATCGGAGAAAACATTTTAGTTTACAAAAAGATTCTGAGTTTACACCACAGATGAAAGAAGATATATGTAATATTTTGCAATGCGCAGGGCTGATTCACGATATCGGGAATCCGCCCTTTGGGCATTTTGGAGAAGATGTGATCCGGGAGTGGTTCGAACGGAAGCTGCCACTTATGACATATCATGGAAAGCCGATGGAACAAGTGATGAGCCGGCAGATGGTAGAGGATCTGTATCATTTTGAAGGAAATGCACAGGCGTTCCGGCTTGTGACGAAACTGCATTTTCTAGTGGATGAGCGAGGTATGAACCTGACGTATGCGCTTCTGAGCACCATTGTAAAATATCCGGTGCCGTCCACAGGAATCGACTTGGATTCCGGGGGATATTAAGACGCGCAAGATGGGATATTATCTGGCAGATGAGAAAATGTTCCGTGAGATCGAGAGGGAGACTGGAACGAATGGCTGTCGGCATCCGTTGACGTTTATATTAGAGGCGGCAGATGACATAGCATATAAGACTGCGGATATCGAGGATGCATTTGTAAAAGGGTACTTAAGTTATCATACATTGCTGGAGGAACTTAAGGAACTGCAAATGATGTATCATCAGGAAACGAATATATTTCGTCCGGCGGATAAGCTGGAAGAGTTATATTTTCGGGGGAAAGAGATGCATGTGGCAAATCCAGAGGAGTATGCAGTAAAGAACTGGATCATCCGTGTGCAGGGATTTGTGATCAACTGCGCAACTTATGGGTTTACATCGAATTATGATGCAATTATGAAGGGTGAATATAAGTATGATCTGTTTCACGGTACTTACTGTGAGAGGCTGATGCAGCTTCTTGGTGACCTGGCATACAGAGAAGTCTTTACATCGGAACCTATTTATCGAATGGAAGTGACAGAATCTGTCATGCTGAGTGATCTTTTGGATAAGTTTATGACAGCAATCATCAAATATGATGACCCGTCGCAGAAATTAAATTCCATGGATCTTAGGATTGTGTCATTTATTTCTGATAACTATAAGCGGGCATATCATTGTCAGGCAGAGGGCAAGACGGAGGCGGAAAAACTGTATTTGAGGATTCTGCTTGTGACAGATTATATATGTGGAATGACGGACAGCTATGCAATGCGTCTTTATCAGGAAATGCGAGGAATGTTTTTGAGTGGAACAGAATAGACTGTGGTAAATGATACAAGTCAGGACGGATAGGATTGAAGAGGTTTATTCGATATCTGTATGAATATGAAGGGAATCAGAAAAAAAAAATGTCGGGTTTGTAAAAGTCGAACAAGATGGGAAAGAAACAACGATTTCTGTACATGGGAAAGGGCTGTGTGGAAAAAGCAATGAAAACATTTCCTGTTATCTTATAAAATTGGATTCTGAGATGGGAAATATACTTTTCGTTCCGGCAGGAGAGATACAGATTGGAATGATTTCCTGCGGGGGATGTTTTTGCTATACAGAAGAACTGATAAGAGCTGGTTATGGAAAGACAGAGCAGAGTGTCGGTCAGACGTGTGAGAAAAAAGACGACATTTGTGGGCTTGGTCTTGGTGATCCCAAGGAAGCATTTTATGTAGCGCTTTGGAATGAGGAAATGTATGGAGACCTTGATATTGCGAGGGCGAAGGTCTTTCAAGAATTCGATAGTGATAAAATTGCCGGGGAATCTAAGAGTATTGAGAGTATAGACGAAAAAGAGGCAGAGGTAGAAACGCAGTTCGGGGACGATGAAGAGACAGAAAATCTGGAAGAAGAACAGCAAGAGAAAAAAAAAGAACAGGAAACAGTAGAAGAATCCTCGGAGAAAAAAGGAACAAAAAACAGAAGAAGAGCACCCAGAGAAAAAAATCAGGAAACAGTAGAAGAATCCTCGGAGAAAAAAGATCTGAGAAAAGACGATAGAGACATAGATTTACAAAATTTGCGGCGGCAGATATGAAAATCCAGCGCGGAGAAATCAGTATCCTGCCACGATGCGAGTGGAAACTTGCCAATAATAATTTTCTACTTCATGGATATTATAATTACCGGCATCTTGTTCTGATCGACGAAGGTAATCAATTAAAGCTGGGAGTTCCTGGCATTTATCATGAACGGGAAGCAAGAGCGGCGGCAACATTTGGATTTCCGGAATTTATTGCAGAAGCAGATGTGAATGTGACGCTTGAACCACAGGAAAGAAATGAAAATCAGCAATTCGGCTACTGGTGCCGGCAGGTGCGAAGACCGCCGAGATAGTAAGGAGTAAAAATGACTGCAGATGAAAAATATATGCGGGAGGCAATCAAACAGGCGAAAAAAGGCATATGCTATCGGAGAAGTTCCGATTGGCTGTGTAATCGTGTATCAGGACAAAATTATTGCTCGCGGATATAATCGAAGAACAATCGATAAAAATACACTGGCTCATGCGGAGCTTCAGGCAATTCGTAAAGCAAGTAAGAAAATGGAAGACTGGCGGCTGGAAGAATGTACGATGTATGTGACTCTGGAGCCGTGCCAGATGTGCTCCGGTGCAATCGTTCAATCTCGAATGACAAGAGTTGTAGTTGGCTGCATGAACCCAAAGGCAGGATGCGCAGGATCTATATTAAATCTATTGCAGATGCCGCAGTTCAATCATCAGGTAGAGCTTACAACAGGGGTTCTGGAAGAAGAATGCAGTCAGATGATGAAAACATTTTTTAAAGAACTGAGAGAAAAACGTAAAAAAAAAATAAGCAATAATCCGTAACTTTGGATTATTGCTTTTTATTTGTGCACGAATAATATTTTTTCGTGCGTTGTGCGTCGAACACGATCCAACGAACGTTACCCTGGCAGTAAACTCAACCCAGGCACCCTTACGGCACCCGAAAGATTCCACTTAGTGCTGCTTCGTTCCCGACCTGACACGGTTCATGGATTTTCGTCGCGTAAGACCCAGATATCAACGCCACATACCAGGGGCGGCTTCACCAGACCAATGCCCTCGGCACAACATCACCCCCTGCTATAGCGGATTGCAGGTTCAAGGTACCGCTACCACCCCGGCTGCACAAGTCCATATTATAACGGAAGATGGTGGAAAAGTCAATTGGGGACGGGGTTTTTTCAGTTTTACCCCGGTTCTTTTTTCAAAAAAAACCCGTCCCCAATTGAACTTTAACCTGTCCCTTTTTGATTTCAGGTGGTATAATCGTTCGAAAAGGAGCATATATTTATGAAGATTTTACTTGTCGCGATCAATGCGAAATATATACATTCGAACCTTGCCGTGTATTGTCTGAAGACATATGCCGAAAAGAATATGCCGCAGGATGTGAATGTTCAGATAGAACTGGCGGAATATACGATCAATCAGAACAGAGATGAGATTTTAAAAGATATTTATAGGAGACAGGCAGAGATGATCTGTTTTTCATGCTATATCTGGAATCTGGATTATGTGGAGTCGATGATTCGGGATGTGAAAAAAGTTATGAAAGATGTAATCATCTGGGCAGGGGGACCGGAGGTGTCCTATGACTCCCGGGAGACTTTGGGGAGGCTGCCGGAACTGACTGGTGTGATGAAAGGGGAAGGTGAGAAGACATTTGCAAAATTATGTAAAGTGTATGGGAAGCGTTCCGAAACATCAGAATTATCGCTGGAGCAGATAGACGGGATTACATTCCGATGTCCGGATGGGACGATCTGTGAGCGGCCGTGGCGTGTGCCAATGGATCTGAGTGAGGTTCCATTTGTCTATCACGATATGAAAAAGTTCGAGAACAAGATCATTTATTATGAGACGAGCCGGGGGGTGTCCATTTTCATGCAGCTATTGTCTGTCTTCGATTGATAAGCGGCTTCGATTCCGGAGCCTGGATCTAGTGTTTAATGAACTGCAGTTTTTCCTGGATCACAGAGTTCCACAGGTGAAATTTGTGGACCGTACTTTTAACTGTAAACATGAACATGCGATGACAATCTGGAAATATATTCTGGAACATGATAATGGAATCACGAATTTTCACTTTGAAGTTGCGGCGGATTTGCTGAATGATGAGGAAATCAGACTGATCCGGCAGATGCGTCCGGGACTGATCCAGCTGGAAATCGGTGTGCAGTCAACGAATACGGATACGATTCGGGAGATTCGAAGAACAATGAGGCTTGAGGAAGTCCGTGAGCATGTGGCAAGGATAAAAGGAAAAAGGGAAATATCCATCAACATCTGGATCTGATCGCAGGACTTCCCTATGAAGACATAAAAAGCTTTCGAAAGTCATTTGATGATGTCTACAGCATGCGCCCGGACCAGTTACAGCTTGGTTTTCTGAAAGTCTTAAAAGGTTCGTATATGCAGGAGATGCAGCAGGAATATGAGCTGCGATATAAAGATGAGCCGCCGTATGAAGTACTTTCTACAAAAATGGCTTCCATATTCAGATGTAATTGAGCTGAAAGGGATTGAAGAAATGGTGGAAATCTACTATAATAGTGGACAATTCACCCATGTAGTGGAAGCGTTGGTGAAAAACTATGCATCTGCATATCAGATGTACCAAGATTTGTGGCAGTATTATGAAGAGCATGATTACATGGGGATTCAGCACCGAAGAAGCGCCCGGTATGAGATCGTGCTGGATTTTGTGAAAGAAAAATATCCAGAGCAGGCAGACGTAATGCGGGAACTTCTGACTTATGATTATTATCTCAGGGAAAATGCGAAGAGCCGTCCGAATTTGCAGGCGAAGATGCAACAGACAAGCGGTTTGTCAGAGCATTTTATGAAGAAGAGGAAAAAGAACGAAAGCATTTGCCGGGATATGAACAGTTTGATAGAAATCAGATGCGCAAGATGACGCACCTGGAATATTTCCCGCATATGGGGAAAATGTTACTTTTGATTACAAGTTTCGAAATCCATTGAATCAGGAAGCGAGAACGTGTATGATAAAGAAAGATTCGTTGGAAAGAAGAGGATAGAGAATGAATTTCAATGATAAAAAAGACAAGGAGAATCATTTCAATCGTAGTACTTGTTGTGATTGTCGCGATGGTGGCAACGATGATTATCCCTTATATGATGGCCTAGAATAAACCGGAAAGGATGCAGAAAATAAGATGGCGCGAAGAAGACGCAGGAGAATGACCAGGAAACAGGCGAGAATGAGAAGACGCAGAATCAGGATTGCAGGATTTTGTCTTGCAGGCTGTATTCTGATACTTGGAATTGTCTGTGGCGCGTTTCATCACTATGTATCACAGTTTCCGGAGGATAAGATTGCAGAGAATATCTATGTCGGAACCGTAGATCTGTCCGGGCTTTCAAAAAAAAAAGAGGCACTAGAGAAAACTGGCCGGTCAGAAGAAAGCAGATCAGAAGCAGACGGTATCGTTGACTGTGGAAGGTCAGAAGGCAGAAGCGACACTTGAGGAATGTGGATTTGATTACGCAGACGTGAAGGCGAATGTGAAGGCTGCCATGGACTATGGAAAAAGCGGCGGACTTTTTGGACGATATAAGAGTCTTCGTAAACTATCTAAAGAAAAAAGTTGTCCTGAGCCCGGAATATACATTGGATCAGAAAGCGACGGAGAACATTCTGGAAGAACGGGCAGTTCCATTTGCAAAGCACGCACAGAATGCGACCATTACGAAAAAGTGGAAGCGGACTTCAGATTAACAAAGAGGAAATTGGCGAGACCGTAGATAAGAGTGGAACTATAAAAAGCAATTAAGAAACATTTAAATGACTCCTGGGATCATGGATCATTCGCCATGGAGGCAAAGGTAAAAAGAAGAACAGCCAAGTGTGACAGAGGCGGATCTGTCCACGATACAGGATGAACTTGGCTCATTTTCTACAGATGCCGGAGGCGGAGAACGCTGGAAGAATCTGAAAAATGGTGTGGAGAAACTGAATGGTACAGTCGTGATGCCGGGAGAACAGATTTCGGTTCATGATGTAACAGCACCATATGATGAAGAACATGGATATGTGCAGGCAGGTTCTTATGAGAATGGTCAGGTCGTAGATACATATGGCGGTGGCATCTGTCAGGTTTCCACGACACTCTACAATGCAGTGCTATTCTCTGAATTGAAAGTCGTAAAACGGTATCCACATTCGATGCTGGTGTCCTATGTACCGCCGTCAAGAGATGCGGCAATTGCCGGTGACACGAAAGATTTTGTGTTTGAAAATAACTATGATACTCCGATTTACATTTTTGGAGAGATTGATGACGATAATCAGCTTTGTTTTGCAATTTACGGAAAAGAGACAAGAGATAAGACAAGAAAGATTGAATTTGAGTCGGAAGAGGTATCGACAGAAGAGCCGGGAGTCAAGTATAAAGCAGATGCTGAACTGGCGCTTGGAGAGATGGAAGCGACCGGAAGTGCACATACGGGGAAAAAGAAGTAAAACTTTGGAAGATTGTCTATGAGAATGGTAAGCAGGTGAGCAAAGATGTCATTAACGAAAGTACTTACAGCAAAGCGGACAAAACCATTTCTGTAGGAATCAAGACAAAGAACAGCAGTGCGGCAGCGGTTGTGAAAGAAGCAGTCTCAACACAGGATAAAGTAAAGATACAGGCGGCGATTAGCGAGGCGAGTTCCATGGAATCTTCGTCTGAGCAGTAAGAATGCCGGGAGGAATTTTCTGCCGGGTAAAAAGAACAGATTTGTTTTTTTTGAAAATCAGGAAATCAATGAGAAAATAAATGGAATAAAAGACAGGAGGTGAACAGACAAGATATGAAGTTTGAGACAGAACATGGCTGTGTGGTCAGTGAGATGGCAACAGCTTACGGAAATTCAAAACAGATAGGAAGATATGCAATTGCGGCGGCAATGAATGAAGTGCTGACGCGGGCGGAACGGGTGGATCAGATGGAAATCAGAGTCTGTGCACCGCTGGAAGAAAAGAAAAAGCATCTTTATGATGTGAAAGCTGAAGCCGCGCGCTGCGCAAGAGAACACGGTCAGACGTTTTGGGAGCCGGAGATTATCCGCGCAGCCTGGGCAGCAGGTACATTTGTACAGGTGAACGCTTTGGCGGCTGATGTAAAGCAACAGGCGTGGAACAAGGAGACGATGCGAGCCGGTCAGGACATTGTCCTTACAAAATGGATTGGTCTGGAGGGAACTCTACGTATCCTGGATGAAAAAAAGAAGAGAACTTGGAAAGCGTTTTTCCGGAACTTTTTTGCATCAGGTAGAGGAATTCCGAGAGACCATCTTCGCAGAACGTGAAATCAGGGTTGCAAAAAGCCAGAGGCGTATCTGTCATGCGCCAGGTTGGAGAAGGCGGTATCTTTGCCGCACTTTACAGACTGGCTAAGGAAGCTGATACCGGACTTGTAGTGGATCTCAAGGCAATGCCTGTGAGACAAGAAACAATCGAGATTTGTGAATATTACAAGCTCAATCCGTATCAGCTTGCTTCCACGGGAAACATATTAATGATATGTGATGACGGGGAAGCACTGGCAGATGCGCTTCGAAAAGAGGAGACAGAGGCGGCTGTAATCGGACGCCTTACGGATAATAATGACAAAATAATACAGAATGGGGAGGACATCCGCTATATCGACCGTCCTGCTCCGGACGAATTGATGAAGATATAGTAGAATCCTCCAAAGTGGAGGTTTAAGATGAACGAAATTCGTAGTGAGATATTAAAACATCTGGAAAAAGAACAGCAAAGCTGATCTTGGGGAACTCCTGCAATTTTACTTGGGACAGACGAAATTTCTGTTGCAAATGAAATCGCAGACATGGAGAAAAAAGAAGGGATTATCTGTGGTTACCATACACTGATTGACTGGGACAAAGCCGGAAGAGGTTTTGTGAATGCATTGATCGAAGTTCGCGTGACCCCGCAGAGAGAGCGTGGATTTGACCATATGGCTGATCGTATTGTGAACTATCCGGAAGTAACTGCAGTTTACCTGATTTCCGGATCTTATGATTACCTTGTCAGCATTGACGGAAAGACACTGATGGAAGTATCAAGATTCGTATCAGAGAAGTTATCGACTCTGGAAGGTGTAGTAGGAACAACGACACATTTCATCTTAAAGAAATATAAGGATCATGGAACGATCCTGAAACATGAGAAAAAAGAAGAAAGGATACCGGTGATGCCATAATGAGAGATCCATTATCTAAGAAAATAACCGGCATTGCACCGTCAGGTATCCGTAAATTTTTTTGATATTGTAAGCGAGATGCCAGATGCAATTTCCCTTGGAGTGGGGGGAGCCGGATTTTGACACTCCTTGGAGAGTACGGGAGGAAGGAATCTATACTCTGGAAAAAGGACGTACATTTTATACGTCAAATGCAGGACTTAAGGAACTGCGTCAGGAAATCAGCAACTACCTGGACAGAAAGATCCATGTGCGTTATGACTATGTGCATGAGGTTATGGTAACGGTTGGCGGAAGTGAGGGAATTGACCTTACCATGCGTGCTATGCTAAATCCGGGAGATGAAGTGCTTGTGCCTGAGCCGTCTTATGTATCCTACGCACCGTGTGTCACACTGGCAGATGGTGTGCCGGTGCCGATTCCGATGAAAGAGGAGAATGAATTCAAACTAACGGCAGAAGAACTGGAAGCTGCAATCACACCGAAGACAAAAATTCTGGTGCTTCCGTTCCCGAATAACCCGACCGGTGCGATCATGACAAAAGAAGACCTGGAACCGATTGCCAAACTTGTAGAGAAATATGATCTCTATGTATTGTCTGATGAGATTTATTCAGAACTGACTTATAAGACAGAACATGTTTCCATTGCATCCCTTCCTGGTATGCGGGAGAGGACGCTGGTCGTAAATGGATTCTCAAAAAGGTCTTGCCATGACGGGATGGAGACTGGGATACATATGCGGACCGCAGATCATCATGGAGCAGATGGTGAAGATCCATCAGTACGCAATCCTGTGTGCACCGACAAACAGTCAGTATGCAGCAATCGAGGGATTGAAGAACTGTGATGATGAGATCCAGAAGATGCGCACAGCATATAATGAGCGAAGACGTTATCTTATGCATGCATTTAAAGAAATGGGGCTTCGTTGCTTTGAGCCATTTGGAGCATTTTATGTGTTCCCGAACATTCAGGAGTTTGGGATGACGTCTGAAGAATTTGCGACGGAACTGCTTCGAGAGGAGAAGGTCGCAGTTGTTCCGGGAAGTGCATTTGGTGCAAGTGGAGAAGGATATATCCGAATTTCCTACGCATATTCACTGGACGATTTGAAAGAAGCGCTCGGACGGGTAAATCATTTTATCGAAAAACTGAGAAAAAAATAGAGGCTTTGATATTGTTAAAAAAATGCAATAAAGCCTGAAAATAAAAGAAAAAATGAAAGGGAAGAGACATATCTGCAAGCATACAGGTATGTCTCTTTCTGCAAGTGATTTGTTCATAATATGCAAAAAAATATCAATTAGATAGAAAGAAAAACACATTTTTACTAGAAAAACCATTGACTTATTGTATAAAATTAAGTACAATTTTGTACAAATAGTTTTTTTGAATAAATGCAGAAAGGTGATAGATAAATGCTAAATATCGTACTGCACGAACCGGAGATACCAGCGAATACTGGGAATATCGGACGCACATGTGTGGCAACTAATACCAGATTACATCTGATCGAACCATTAGGATTTCGTCTGGATGAGAAAAACCTGAAACGGGCCGGTATGGATTACTGGGGAAGTCTGGATGTGACTACATACATTGATTATGCGGATTTTCTGGAACGCAATCCAGGAGCAAAGATCTACATGGCGACGACCAAGGCACCGAAGGTGTACACGGAAGTGAGTTATGAACCGGATTGCTATATTATGTTCGGAAAAAGAGAGTGCGGGGGATACCGGAGGAGATTTTGGTACAACATCAGGAAGACTGTGTAAGAATTCCGATGGTGGGTGATATCAGATCTTTAAACTTAAGCAATTCCGTGTCGATTGTTCTTTATGAAGCTCTGCGGCAAAATGGCTTTGCAGGGATGAATCTGGAAGGACATCTGCACAGATTACACTGGGGAGACTCAGGGAAACTATTATAATAGCCTTCATGAAAATATAAAAACACTCTGTAAATATATGAAAAAAAAATGATAAATTTATAGATTTTCCAGGTTTGGTATATTATAATTTCAATTAGAAGGTTTATTCTATCTAAAGGGAGAGGTGGTGAGCAAAAACGGCAGAAGCAGCCATTGAGAAGAAGGGGGAACGGAAAACCTCTGGAGTTCTTAATGTGAAGCTTGGGGAAGCTTTGTACTGCTGAGTCCCAGACACGGACAATGGGATGAAAGCCTGAAAGAAGAATTAAAAGTCCGAAAAATGCCATAACAGCAGATGCTGTGGCATAACAGAAACCAAGAAAATAAAGAAAAGGAAGTGAACTTATGGAATTACAGATTCAAGACTTAGTTTCGTCAATCCGCAAAGACGGAATTGAGGCGGCTAATGCAGAAGCAGAAGCAATTATTTCAGAAGCTAAGAAAAAAGCAGAAACAATTGTAGCAGATGCGAAGGCTGAGGCTAAGAGTGTTCAGGAAGCTTCAGAAAAAGAGATCGGTATTCTTAAAGAAAGCGCTGCAATCAGTGCAGAGCAGGCAAAAAGAGATGCTATGCTTGCATTCAAAACTGAGGTACAGGCTGAATTTGAAAAGATTCTTTCAGCAAAGATTGAGAACAATCTCTCAGACGCAGCTTTGGAAAACTGATCCACGCTGTAGTATCAGATGAAGATGTGAAGAATTATGCAGTTGAAGTTTCAGAAGTGAACGATTCACTCAAAGCAGAACTTGCAGAAGAGATCAAGAATGGACTTGAGATCAGACCTACAAAGGGTGTTCGAGCAGGATTCCGTTTGGCTGCAAAAAAGACGGTTCAGGTTATTTCGACTGTTCTGATGATGAGATCATGCAGATGCTGATGCCATACTTCAGAGATCTCGATTTCTAACAGGAGGTGCCTATGGCTTCATATTATTACTTGATATCAAGCCTGCCGGACCTGAGAACAGACGGGGAGATGCCATTTTCCTATGAGGAATTTCTTGGCATGTGCCAGTCAAATGTAAGTGAATCAAAAAGTATGAGTGCTTAAAGAACCTGACACTTTCGTCAGAAGAGGGACCAATCATGAAAGAGTGGGCTGCCTCTTATAAGAATCTTATGAGCGAACTCAACTATCAGAGAAGTGTAAATCTGGGAAGACCATATCTGGCATCCTATGATAAGGATTCTGTGACTGCACAGGTAGCAGGAGCAGCGCTGGCTGCAAAGAATCCGCTGGAAGCAGAGAAGATCTTGCTGGATTATGAATTTGATAATCTTGATTCATTGGTAGGCTTGCATACTTTCGATGATGTATATTTATTCGGGTATGCGATTAAATTAAAATTGCTTGAACGCCAGAGCTGTTTTGTTCAGTCAAAAGGACAGAAGGAATTCAAACGTCTTTTTTGATCAGGTGCAGCAACGCGTATATAGCTTATAACAGGAGAGAATTGATGGAAACAGTAACAGGATATGTAACTGGTATTAATGGAAACCTGGCGAATGTCAGCTTTAATGGTTCAGTTCATAAGAATGAAGTGGGTTATATCCTTGTTGATGGAAAACGTCTTAAAGGAGAGGTTATCCGAATCAACAATGGTGTTGCCAGCATGCAGATCTACGAGATGTCAAATGGTATCAAAGTCGGAGATCCGGTAGAATTCACCGGTGAACTGATGAGCGTAGAACTCGGACCAGGTCTGTTGACCCAGGTATTTGACGGACTTCAGAATCCATTGCCGGATCTTGCAGAGCAGTGTGGTTTCTTCCTTGAGAGAGGTGTGTATCTTGATCCTATTCCAGATAGAGAGTGGGAGTTCACACCATCTGTAGCAGTTGGAGATTCCATAGAAGCAGGAGATTCAATCGGTAGTGTTCCTGAAGGATTATTTAAACATGAAATTATGGTTCCGTTCACACTGAAAGGGATTGACTGGACAGTTAAATCTATTAAAGAAAAAAGGCTCTTATAATGTAAGAGCAACAATTTGCGTGATCGCAAACAGCAAAGGTGAGGAGAAAGAACTCAGCATGGTAATCTCACAGCCGATCAAACAGGCTGTAAAATGCTATGATGAGAGACTTCGTCCGGACGAGCCGCTGGTAACACAGCTTCGTTGTGTAGACGCATTCCTTCCGGTAGCAAAAGGTGGAACATTCTGCGTTCCTGGACCTTTCGGAGCTGGTAAGACAGTTCTTCAGCATATGGAAGCAAAGAATGGTGAGGCAGATATCGTTATCGTGGCAGCTTGTGGAGAGCGTGCCGGTGAGGTTGTAGAGATTCTGAAAGAGTTCCCTGAACTGGAAGATCCTAAGACAGGAAGATCTCTTATGGAAAGAACAATCATCATCTGTAATACATCTTCCATGCCGGTAGCGGCCAGAGAGGCTTCCTGCTACACAGCCGTAACACTTGCAGAGTACTACAGACAGATGGGACTTGACGTTCTTCTTCTTGCAGATTCTACAAGCCGTTGGGCACAGGCGATGCGTGAGATGTCAGGACGTCTGGAAGAGATTCCAGGTGAAGAGGCATTCCCGGCTTACCTTGAGTCTACAATCGCTTCTTTCTATGAGAGAGCTGGTAAAGTAAGACTTAAGAATGGTAAAGTCGGATCTGTTACAATCGGTGGTACAGTATCACCAGCCGGTGGTAACTTTGAGGAACCTGTAACACAGGCAACACTGAAGGTAGTTGGAGCATTCCACGGACTTTCAAGAGAGCGTTCAGATGCTCGTAAATACCCTGCAATCCATCCGATGGATTCATGGTCTAAATATACCGGTGTTGTAGATATGGGACGTATCGAAGAGGCTCGTGCAATCCTTACAAGAGGAAACGAGATCAATCAGATGATGAAGGTAGTTGGTGAGGAAGGAACATCCGCAGAAGACTACATCATTTATCAGAAAGGCGAACTTCTTGATGCTGTATATCTTCAGCAGAACTCATTCGATCCGATTGACGCAGCATGCCCACCGGAGAGACAGAGACAGGAATTCGATAAACTTTATGAAGCATTAATGGCGTCCTATGATTTGGAAGACAAGAATGAAATTCGAAGCTTCTTCAACCAGTTGAGACAGGAATTCCTTGACTGGCATGGTACTGTCTTTGAGACACCAGAATACCATGAGCAGGCGAAGAAGATTGAGGAATTCTACAAGTCAAAAAGCAGTTGAGTAGGAGGTTCTAAAGTGCAGAAAGTATATACAAAAATTGAATCAATCGTCGGTAACGTTGTTACTGTTAAAGCAGAAGGTGTTCGTCTTGGCGACCTTGCTTTAGTAGGTGACAGTTACGCGACAGTTATTAAACTTGACAGAGACATTGTATCTCTTCAGGTATTTGCAGGTGCACAGGGTGTTGGAACCAACGATTCTGTTCGTTTCCTTGACAGACCTATGATGGTTTCCTTCTCAGAGCATCTGCTCGGACGTGTATTTGACGGAGCAGGAGTTCCAAGAGATCACGGTCCGGCACTTACAGAGAACATGATTCCGATCGGTGGACCTTCATTTAACCCTGCAAAACGTATTCTTCCTAAGAATATGATCCGTACAGGTATTCCGATGATCGACGTGTTCAATACACTGGTAGAGAGCCAGAAACTCCCGATTTTCTCTATTTCAGGTGAGCCTTACAATGCGTTACTTTCACGTATCGCTCTTCAGGCAGAAGTAGATGTTATCGTACTTGGAGGTATGGGTCTGAAATATGACGATTACCTTACATTCCGCGATACACTTGAAAAAGGTGGAGCAATGAGCCACACAGTTATGTTTATTCATACAGCAGCTGACCCGATCGTTGAGTGTACACTGGTTCCAGATATGTCTCTTGCTGTTGCAGAGCAGTTCGCTCTTGCCGGAAAAAGTACTTGTACTTCTTACTGACATGACAAACTACGCAGATGCACAGAAAGAGATGGCTATCACGATGGAGCAGGTACCATCAAACCGTGGTTATCCGGGAGACCTTTACAGTTGCCTTGCATCTCGTTATGAGAAGGCGGTTGATATCGAGGGTGCAGGTTCTATCACAATCCTTGGTGTTACAACAATGCCAGGTGATGATGTAACTCATCCGGTACCTGATAATACAGGTTATATCACTGAAGGTCAGTATTATTTGAAAAATGGACATATCGAGCCATTCGGTTCTCTTTCACGTCTGAAACAGAACGTAAATGGTAAGACAAGAGATGACCACCGTGCACTGATGGATGGTATGATTCGTCTGTACTCACAGTACAAGGAAGCTCTCGAGAAGAAATCCATGGGATTCCTTATGAGTGAATGGGACGAGAAACTCCTGAAATACGGTGAATTGTTCGAAACAAAATTAATGGACCTTAGTGTTAATATCCCACTTGAAAATGCACTTGATCTTGGTTGGGAAAATTCTTGCAGAGTGCTTCGAGCCAAATGAGACTGGTTTGAAGACAAGTCTTCTGAAAGAAAGATGGCCAAAGAAAGAGGCATTAAACTAAAAGGAGTAGTTGATGGCTATCAAACTTACAAAAAATGAGCAGAAGGTGCAGAAAGACCACCTGAAACAGTATCAGCGCTATCTTCCTACTCTGCAGCTTAAAAAACAGCAGTTGCAATCGGTAATTATGAAGACGAAAGCTGAACTGGAGCAGAAGGAAGTCGAACGTGCTCAGATGATTGGAGACTTGGATGACTGGGTTGCAGTTTTCGCGGAGAATGAAATCTTCGATGAAGAGAAAAAAACTCGATCACCTGGTACAGCCAGAGACAGTTATCTGTAAGAATGAGAACATCGCAGGTGTAACGGTTCCAACATTTCAGGAGCTGACATTTAAAGACATTGTTTACGATGTTGACGACTATCCTTTGTGGGTTGATACTGCAATTGTAAAACTTCGTGAGATTGCTCGTCTGGATGCATTGGTATCTACACTTCGAAAACAGGAAACACTTCTTGAGAATGAGCTTCGTGCTACATCTCAGAGAGTAAATCTGTTCGAGAAAGTTAAGATTCCGGAGGCAAAGGAGAATATCCGTGTGATCGGTGTATTCCTTGGAGATCAGCAGACAGCGGCAGTTGTTCGCGGAAAGATTTCAAAGAAAAAAAAACTTGTGGAGGCGGCAAAATGATTGAAAAGATGAAAATGGTCTATGTCGTGTCATCCGTCTCCAAGAAAGATGAGATGCTCGATGGACTTCGGGATCTCGGACTTCTGCATCTGGCAGAGAAGAAAAAGTCCGGCACGCGCAGCGTCAGAAAGATTTACAACACTTTCTAAGACTGCCGGAGTATTATTAGACTATGCGCCGGATAAAAAATCCAAGGGGAAAGAAGAAGCTCCGATCCTTTCAGACGAACAGTTTGAAGAGATGTATCAGGGCGTGCTTGCAGCACTAGACAAAAAAGTCAGCGCTGTCCCAGGAAATGAGTGCAGCAGGTGCAGAGATAGAACGAGTAAAAGCATGGGGCGATTTCGCACCGGCTGAATTAAAAAGAATTAAAAGAAGCAGGGTATGATCTTCATTTTTACCGTCTGGCAAAAAATGAATTTGAGATGGCTGAGCAGGATCCGGAAGTTAAAATGATCCGTCTTGCTACTATTGATAAGATGGATACCGTTGCTGTAATCGGAGCTTTACCGGCAACAATTCCGGCAGCAGAGTTCGCAATTCCGGAAAAAGGAATCAGTGAACTTACAAAAGAGATTGAGGAGTGCCAGCGTCAGAACGCAGAGTGCGACGAGATTCTTAAAAAAAAGCTGCTGTATATGATGCCAGTTTTCAGGCTCAGATGTTGAAAGCCCAGAACGCGGAGAATTATTCATCTGCAAGCGAGACCGCAGAAAGCGATGAGGATTTTGTATGGATCTCCGGATATCTTCCAGAGGAAGACCTTCCAAAATTCAAAGAAGCGGCTTCAGCAAATAAATGGGCTTGGGCGCAGGAAGACGTAGCAGAGGACGACGATCAAGTGCCTACGAAAGTTAAATACGGAAAAGTCTCCGGACTGATCCAGCCGGTATTTGACATCTTAGGAATCCTTCCGGGATACAGAGAGTCTGATATCTCACTTTGGTTCTTCCTGTTCTTCACACTGTTCTTTGCAATGATCATCGGTGATGCCGGATATGGTATGCTGATTCTGATCGGAACAATAGTATTTGCAGTGAAGACAAAAGGCGAAAAGAAATATAGCAACATAGTTTACTTATTATTTGTACTTTCAATTGCAACCGTTATATGGGGAGCGATTACCGGTACCTGGTTCGGAATGGAGTCAGCAATGAATGTTCCGTTCCTGAAAGCACTGGTAATTCCAAGCTTTGCAAACTATCCGGATTACTTCGGAGTTACAGCTCTTGCACAGCAGAACATGATTATGAAGTTCTCATTCTCTGTAGGAGCAATTCAGATGGCGCTTGGTAGTCTGATTTCTATTAAGAAAAAGATTGCTGAGAAGAACCTGAGCTGGGTTGCAGACCTTGGCTGGCCCGTAGCAATTGTAGCAATGTATTTATTATCACTTTATCTGGTAATCGGAGAGAGCATTAACATCACACCGGTATTTGCAATGATTGGTGCAGCATTTTTACTCGTTGTTCTCTTCGGTGCAATGTCACCGGATCGTACATTCGCACAGGGACTGAAAGCTGGTCTTGCAGATGCGTTTACCGTATTCCTGAATACGATCAGCTGCTTTGGTAACGTAATGAGTTATATCCGTCTGTTCGCAGTAGGTATGGCAGGACTTGCCATTTCTCAGAGCTTTAACGGAATCGCAGCAGGATTCCACGGACCGCTTATTATTCTCGCTGTTGTAGTTGTACTCATCGGACACGGACTGAATATTATCATGTGTTTCCTGTCAGTCGTAGTACACGGTGTCAGACTGAACGTTCTGGAGTTCTCAGGACAGGCAGGACTGGAGTGGACAGGAATTGCATACGAACCATTTAAAGTAAACGATAAAATTATTAAATAGTATTTAATTAAAGGAGAAAAAATTATGAATTTAGCATTTGTTGGAATGGCAGCTGCACTTGGTTTATCTGCTTCAGGATCAGCATTCGGTGCAGGATTTGCAGGACAGGCAGCAGTAGGAGCATGGAAAAAGTGTTATGCAAGTGGAAAACCGGCACCGTTCATCATGATCGCGTTCGCTGGAGCACCTCTTACACAGACAATCTACGGATTCCTTCTTATGAACTTTATCAAATCAGCAGTAGAAGGCGGAGCAGACGCAGGACTGGCACTTGGTGTTGGTATCTTCTGTGGACTCGCAATCGGACTTTCAGCATTATTCCAGGGTAAATGTGCTGCTGGAGCATCTGATGCATTAGGAGCAACCGGAAAAGGTACAGCTAACTACTTCATCGTAGTAGGTATCGTAGAGACAGTAGCCCTCTTCACATTGGTATTCGGCTTACTGCTCTTAGGTTAATAAAAAACAGAATACAGAAAAAAATTTGAGCGGAACAGCAATTGCTGTTCCGCTTTTTTCCTTTCTGCATATGATAAAAGCAGATGAATTTTGTGGGAGTGTATGAACATGGATGAAAAACTTCCTTACTATATGGCGTATCCAATGCCGCTATTGTATGATGATGAGCGTCAGAACCAGAGGGATTATGAATATATGAAGAGTGTATATCCAGGAACGGCAAAGCGTCTGATACCATATATCGAAGAGGAATGTGACCGTCTGGAGTATATGGGGAGCGTTATGTATGACGAATATCCGGACCGGCTGCAGTTGCTGCTGCTTTGCAGAAGAATTTATAATCCCGCGAAAGCAGATGAAACAAAGAAAGATGAAGCAAAAGAAGGCGAGGAAACAGGCGAGTGGCTGCAGAATCTGATCCAGGTCATGACTTATCAGGAACTGTGTCAGAGAAGACAGGAAAAACAGAAGTATGAGACGGAAATATTATTAAAAATTGAAAGGAATAAAAAGAATAAGGGAGCGTAAACTGCTACATGAAGAATTGGAAAATAGGTAGACTGTGAAAAAGCAGTCTGCCTATTCGTTATTCTTAGTGGTTGTGCAGAATGCACGAATAGATATAAAAATAACAAAAAATGTAACATGTTTCATACGAAAAAATAAAAATAGCAGAGGAACAGAAAACAAGTATAATCCAATACTTTACGTAAATAGCAAAATATATCATCAAAAAATGTAAATGGTTACATTTAAAATGACTAAAAAACAGAAAACAAAAGAAAATTGTGCAAATTTACTAAAAATAAATAGATAATTGACGATGATTATTTATAGTGCTATGATTTGTTTATCGATAAGAAATGTAACAAGTTACATATGGACGGAAATTGATTACAGGGAGGTAATTGTATGAATGAAAGAATTCAGCGGCTTCGAAAGAGCTGACAGAACAGAAACCGTATGTAGATGGTGAGAGATGTAAGATATTTACAGAATCTATGAAAACAACAGATGGTCTGCCGATTATTATCCGCAGGGCAAAATCTTTTTATGAAGTGCTGGATAAAATGACAGTCTGGGTAAAACCAGGGGAATTGATTGTTGGTAATATGGCAAAAAACGCAAAGAGTTCACCAGTATTTCCAGAATATTCTGCTCAGTGGATTCTAGAAGAGTTAGATGGAAAACCGTATCGATGGGAAGACAGACCTGGAGACAAATTTTATATTTTGCCAGAAGATGAAAAAAATAGTTCGCGAATGTGCAGAATATTGGAATGGAAAGACACTTTATGATTATGTTCGCAAAAATCTGCCAAAGGAAGTCAATGATGCATGGGATGCAGGAGTCACAGATGAAACATGGGTATGTGCAGCCGGACTGGGGAATGAGATTGTTGATTATAAAATGGTTGTTGAGAAGGGTCTGGAAGATGTATTGACAAGAATTCAAGAGAAAAAAGACAGCATTGATATTCTGGATCCAGACGCGCTGAAGCAATTACATTTCCTGGAAGCAGCAAAGCTTGGAAATGAAGCAGTGTTAAATTATTCCAACCGACTTGCAGATAAGTGTGAAGAAGAAGAAGCAGGAAAAAACAGATGATCCAGAGTACAAGAAAGAGTTGATGGAGTTGGCTGAGATTTGTAGATATGTACCGTTTCATCCAGCGAGAACATTCCAAGAAGCTGTACAGTCAATTTTCATGGTTCTCCTTGCCGTACATATGGAATCTAATGGACATGCAATTTCACTTGGTAGATTTGATCAGTATGTATATCCTCTTTATAAGAAAGATATTGAAGAGGGAAGAATTACAAAAAGAAAAAGCATTAGAGATTATAGAATGTTTCTTCATTAAATGTAATGAATTAAACAAACTTCGTTCCTGGCCAGATACAGAATTTTTTATGGGATATCAGATGTTCATTAACCTGGCGATTTGTGGACAGACTGTAGAAGGAAAGGATGCAACAAATGATATTTCAAGAATGTGTATTCAGGCGTGCAGAGAACTGAAATTAATCACACCTTCTGTGTCAGTCAAGTGCTTTGATGGAACGACAGATGAAGTGCTTATGGATGCGCTGGAGGCAACGATTGAACACAAAGGTGGAATGCCTGCATTTTATAATGATAAAGCATTTATAAAAATTTTGAGAGAGATGGGTGTTGCTGAAGAGGATCTGGTTGACTGGTGTCCGGATGGCTGTATTGAGGCATCTATTCCTGGAAAATGGGATTTCGCAGCAAAAAGGACCTTGGCTCAGTATTGAAAAGGTTCTGGAAATCACATTGAATAATGGAAAAAGACCCGGCAACAGGAACTGTGTTTAGAAAACCAGACAAAGATATTGTGGCAAGCTCATCTATGGAAGATATCTTTGAAGAATATAAAAAGACTTTTGAAATACTTCCTGGATCTGAATTGTCTGACAGAACACATCAATGATGAAGTCCATGTGAGATATGACTTAAATGCTTTCAGGTCTTCGCTTGTACAGGATTGTATCGGAAGGTGTCTGGATTTGGTTGAGGGTGGTGCATTGTATTCAGCAGATGGAGGTCCGACAGCAGGAACCATCAGTGCGGGAGATGCATTAACAGGAATTGAGTATCTTGTATTTGACAAAAAAGATACTGACAATGGAACAGTTGTTACATGCATGTGCCACAAATTTTGAGGATGAGTCAACAACTCCGACAGGAAAAGAGATTCAGATGATCATGAAAAATAAAGTTCCAAAGTTTGGAAATGATGATGACTATGCAGATAAATGGGTTGTAGCAATTGAGGAATATGTTGGACATAGTTTAAATCATGATTATAAGAGTTCAAAATATGGAAAAGGTCCAGTACCTTGTTGTTTCGCTTATAGCCAGACGCCGGTAACCGGAAATATTTCATTTGGAAGCCGTATTGGAGCAACACCGGATGGAAGATCAGCAGGAGAACAAGTAAATAACGGAGTATCTCCGGCAAATGGTTCCGAACGGAACGGGGCAACTGCTGCATGCAATTCTGTTGCAAAGATTCCTACAATCTATGACCAGAAAGGAAATATTTTCAATATGAGACTTGCACCATCTACAATTGCAAACCAGGAATCCAGACAGAAAATTCTTGATATGATGCGAGCATTATTTGATAAGGATGCAGAGCAGATTCAGTTTAACGTTGTAGATAATGAAGTCTTAAAAGAAGCACAGAAAAGACCGGAGGACTTCCCGGATTTGATGGTTCGAGTATCTGGATACAGTGCATTATTTACCTCACTGGGAGTTGCGTGTCAGAATGATGTGATTAATCGAACAGAGGTTGAGATGTAAATGGAAAAAAGCAAGGATTTTCAATATTGAACGTTGTGCAACAGAAGATGGACCAGGAATCCGAACAACAGTGTTCTTGAAGGGGTGTAACCTTCGGTGCAAATGGTGCGCAAATCCAGAGTCACAGTCTTTTAAACCGGAAATCCTTTTTAAAGAAATAAAATGTATTGGCTGCGGGAAATGTATAAATAGTTGCCCGCAGCAGGCTATTAAGAACATGCCGGGGTACGGGATGATTACAGACTCTGATAAATGTAAATTGTGCGGGACATGCATAGATGGATGTTATGCAGATGCAAGAGTCAGACAGGGAACGGATTACACAGTGGAAGAATTGATGGAGGTTCTGGGGCGAGATGAACATTACTATCTTGCATCAGGAGGAGGGATTACATTTAGCGGTGGAGAAACCGTTAATGTATTCAAAATTCATTCATGCGTGTGCGAGAAAGATAAGAAAAAAAGAGGCTGGAATATATTGATAGAGACTTGTGGGCAAGTACCACAAGAAAATATTGAAATGATTGCTCCTGATGTAGATACAATTTATTGTGATTATAAACATTATGATCCTGAAAAGCATAAAGAGCTGACAGGAGTGGATAATCGACAGATCATCAGTAACATTCGGTGGATAGATGAACATTTTGAAGGGATTTTTATCTGAGATATCCATACATCCCAGGATGCAATGATGGCACAGAGGCGATTGAACAATTCCTGAAATTTGCAGAACAGCTTTCAAAGGTGAAAGAAGTAGTATTTTTACCATATCATCGGTTAGGACTTCCAAAATATCAGGGACTTGGAAGAATGTATGAAATGGGAGATATGAAATCACTGAAAGTCCAGGATTTGAATTTCCTGAAAGAATATGAAAATAAATATGATTTAAAAAATAAAAATTCAATAAGAATAGGGGACAGAGTATGGGTGAAGTAAATAAGACCATGGTGGCACTGGATTGTGGAAACTCATCCTATCGAGTGGTTCTTGGAAGATATCGGGATGGAAAAATAGAAAGTACAGTTATAAAACAGATTCCCAACGGAATGGAAAAAAGTCGGAGAGTATTACTACTGGGATATCAGGAAGATATTTGATGGTTTTATAGAAACTTTAAAAAAAGTATTGTTGACAGTGGTGAAAAAATCGATTCTATCGGAATTTGTACATGGGGAGTAGATTTTGCCATGTTTGATTCGAATGGCGAGATGATTCAGAATCCGCTTTGTTATCGGAATACAATTGGTGAGCGCGTGCTGGCTTCGCTAAGTGAAGATGAAAAAAAAAAATGTTTTACCAGACAGGGATTTTGTGTAACAAAATTAATTCCGTTTATATGCTTGCAGGAATGAATGAAGAATTTTCAGATGTAATGGAAAAAGCAGATAAATGTCTGATGGTTCCGGATGTTTTGAATTATTTCTTAACAGGGAAGATGGTCAACGAGCCAAGTGAGTTAAGCACAACACAGCTTATGGATGTGAAAGAGAAGAAAATCAGTTCCGAGATATGTGAAAAATTTAAAATTTCGGAAAAATTATTCTCTGAACTTGGCGTACATGGAACGAAAATAGGGGATATAAAAAAAAAGAGGTTCTCAGAAAACTTGGAATTGATTATGAGATTCCAATCATATGTGTTCCGTCTCATGATACAGCATCTGCCGTTGCCGCAATTCCAGCACAGGAAAAAAGGATTTTGGATTTGTAAGCTGTGGAACATGGTCGTTGATAGGAACGGAACTGGATGAGCCAATTCAGAATGACGAAGTGATTCAGTCCAGTCTGACAAATGAACTTGGCGCATTTGGAAAGATTACTTTATTAAAGAACAACGCAGGAATGTTTATAGCAAACTGTCTTCGAAAAGAATTGTGTGCTGCTTATGGAAGAGAAGTACCATGGAGCGAAATTACACAGATGGCAGAGAGTGCAAAAGGAGAGGTTTTCATTGATCTGAATGACATTAGATTTTTTAATCCGGAAAGTATGTCACGGGAAGTCTGGGGATCTCTTACAGAGAGCGGACAGGCAGACGGTGAAATGGAATGGGGGATTTTGTTTAGGGCATTTTATGAATCACTGGCCTGCTCTTATGCAATCACACTTGAAGATGCACAGAAGATTAGCGGCAGGAATTTTGAAAAAGTGTATATTGTCGGTGGCGGAGCCGCAAGCAGTATTTTTGCTGAGACTGATGTCGGGTTATACAGAAAAACCAGTTGTGGTATGTTTTGGAGAAAGTACTTCCATGGGAAATCTGGCAGTACAGTTAAAATATTTCGAACCAGAGTTAGAACTTGGGGATATCCGAAATATTATCGCAAAATCTTATCGTACAGAACTGATACAGGAAAAGAATGAAAATGCAGAGAAAATAAGAATGCGTTACAGAGCAGTTTTAAACCATTAGATAGCAGGGAGGGAAGAAGAAAAAGTAACAAAATGCAGCCAAAGAGGAAGGAGGATAAAAAGAAATGCAGGACAATATATTAGAAATGCGAGATATTACGAAAAGTTTCTTTGGAGTAAAAGTCCTGAAAAATGCTCAGTTGACAGTGAAAAAGGGTCAGGTACATATTCTACTGGGAGAAAATGGAGCAGGAAAATCTACACTGATCAAAATATTGTCAGGTGCATATGGTAGAGAAGAAGGAACCGTGATTTTAGATGGAAATGAAATGCCGCCAATGCCACCGGGAGAGGTAATTAAGGCAGGTGTCAGTGTAATCTATCAGGAATTCAATCTTGTTCCGGAAATGTCAGTATATGAAAATATTTTTCTTGGAAAAGAGATTGTAAAAAGGAGGCCGTGTAGACCATAAGAAAGAGATTGAAGAAGCGAAAAAATGCATGGATCGCGTGGGACTGGATTGCAGCCCGAAGACTTTAATTTCAGAATTGAGCGTGGCGAAAAAACAGCTGGTAGAGATTGCGAAAGCAATATCAAATGATGTTAAAATCCTGGTTCTGGACGAGCCAACAGCAGCAATCACTGACAAAGAAACAGAAATGTTGTTTGATATTATCAGAGAACTGAAAAAGCAAGGAATAGGTATTATTTATATTTCTCATCGTCTGAGTGAACTTTTGGAAATCGGTGATGTATGTACGGTTATGAGAGATGGTGAATATATCGATACTGTTAATATCAAAGATACGACAGAGGATGAATTGACACGGTTGATGGTAGGACGTCAGGTTTCTTTTTTGAAAAAACTCGAAAATCCGCACTTAAAGAAAGACGAAATTGTACTTTCCGTAAAAAATCTGAATTATAAGAATCTGGTAAGAAATGTATCCTTTGATCTGCACAAGGGCGAGATCCTTGGATTTGCAGGACTGGTAGGAGCCGGAAGAACCGAAACAGCAAAAAAAACAATTATTGGAGACTACAAAAAGACAGCGGTACAGTAATCTACAAGGGAAAAAGAAATCGGAACGAACTTATCAGAGAATATTAAGAACGGAATTGTATATCTAAGTGAGGACAGAAAAAGATGAAGGATTGATTCTGATGCATTCCGTGGCAGAAAACATTGCACTGCCAAATCTTCCGAAGTTGTGTAAACCGTTTTTAAATCGAAGAAAAGAACGCAGTGTTTCCAAAGATTATATTAAAAGTCTGAAAATCAAGACGTTTTCAGAACTGACAGATGCGAAGAACCTGTCAGGTGGAAACCAGCAGAAAGTTGTTATTGCAAAATGGTTATATTCGGATGCTGATATTTACATTTTTGATGAGCCTACCAGAGGAATTGATGTAGGTGCCAGAGATGAAATATATAACATTATGTATGATCTGATTGCAAAGGGAGCCTCCATTATTATGATTTCATCAGATCTGGTAGAAGTATTGAAGATGAGTGACCGGGTTGTGGTTATGCGGGAAGGACGCATAAATGGAATTGTCGAAAATGATGGAATGCTGACTCAGGAAGAGACTATGAAAATGGAACTTGCGGAGGAGGAAAAACATGAAGGATAAACGAGTAAATATATCGGACTGGATAATTTATATAGGAATGATTTGTATTTTCGTTGTATTTACAATCATTTGTTCAGCCCTTGGAAAACAGTTCTTAACGCTGAATAACGTTATGAATATTATTAATCAGGCCAGCATTAACGCAGTAGTAGCTATTGGAGCATCGCTAGTTATTCTGACAGGAGGGATAGATCTTTCTGTAGGATCCGTCGTAGGATTTGTTGGAATATTTCTTGCACTGAGACTTCAGGAAGGAATGCCAACTCCTGTTGCGATTATCCTTTGCCTGGTGCTTGGAGCGGCAGTCGGACTTTTTAATGGTATACTTATCAGTTATGGAAAGGTTCCGGCATTTATCGTAACACTTGGTTCTATGCAGGCAGTCAGAGGTCTGGCTCAGATTATTAATGGAGGACAGGCAGTATCTGGATTCCCGCTGGAAATCGGAGCTGTTATGAAAACAAAATTATTTGGAGTAATTCCAATAGGTGTACTGTATGTAATTGTATTTTATGCAGTAATGATCCTGATTCTTTCCTATACAAAATTTGGACGCCGTATTTACGCGCTTGGAGGAAATGAACATGCGGCAAGACTTTCAGGTATTAAAGTAAAAAACTAGAAGTTGCGGTATATGTACTGTGTGGAATTTTCGCAGCATTTGCAGGAGTTATGCTTCTTTCAAGATTGTTATATGCAGATCCAAGTGCAGGAAACTCTTATGAGATGAATGCAATCGCAGCATCCGTTATCGGTGGAATTTCCATGTCAGGTGGAAAAGGAAGACTTGCAAATACAGTCGCAGGTGCAATTATTCTGGCAACACTCACAAATGGTCTTCAGATTATGAACGTAGCTACATATTATCAGACGGTCATTACAGGACTTGTAGTTATTGTTGCGGTATTTGTAGATAAGAGAAAAGAAAGAAAAGCTGAGTAATATCAGAATGATATATGAAATAAATGCACACTTAAAAAAACAAAACGAAGGAGGAAGATTATGAAGAAAAAATTAGTGAGTATGATTCTCTGTGTAGCAATGGTGGCTACAATGGCTGTTGGATGTGGAAGCGGAGCAAAAAAAAAAAGCGGCAGCAGCAACAATGACAAGGTGGCAGATGCAACGACAGAAGTTTCCGATGCGCTTGTAGAGGAAATGAAATCTATGGTTCCAGATGGAGATTACAGTAAATATACAATCGGATTTTGTGGTATGACATTGAATAATGAGTATCATATTATTGTTGCTAATGCAGTACAGCAGGCATGTAATGCATTAGGAATCAAATGTGAGATTCAGGCAGGATCACAGCATGCATCGGTTGAGGAACAGTTGACAATTATTGAGAACTACGTTTCACAGGGCGTAGATGGTATCATTCTTGTACCGGCGGCTTCCGAAGGTCTGATTTCAGCTCTTCAGGAGTGTGAATCTGCAAATATTCCAGTTATCAATCTAGATACAAAGTTAGATGATTCTACATTAAAGACACTTGGCAAAGATATTCCATTCTATGGAACAGACAACTATGTCGGTGGTCAGCTCGTTGGTGAAGAGGTTGCGCAGATGTATCCGGATGGATGTAAAACAGCAATCTTAAGAGGTGTTCAGGGTCAGACAAATGATGATGACAGATATAATGGATTCCTTGATAAAGCAGGTGATGTTGTTGATCTTGTTGCAGAGCAGCATGCAAACTGGGAGACAGATCAGGGTTACACAGCAATCCAGAATATTATTCAGGCAAATAAAGATCTTCAGGTTATCTATTGTGAGAACGACCTGATGGGAATCGGAGCTTATCAGGCAGTAGATGAAGCCGGACTTACAGATCAGATTAAAATTTTCTCATATGATGGTGTGACAGAAGGATTACAGTATGTAGTGGATGGAAAGTTTGTGTCAACTTGTGCGCAGCAGCCAATTAAGATGGGTAAATTAGGTGTTGCAAACATGGTTAAGATCTTTGCAGGTAAAGATGCAGAATCTTACATTGATACAGGATGTGAACTGATTACAAGCGAGAATGCAAAACAGACGCTTGAAGAGACAAAGAAATACACAGCTGAAATTAGTCCATCCAAATAATTAAGGAAGGAAATCAGGAGGGCAGGACATGAATTATAAAAAATTAATCGTAGATAGTGGAAAACGTATGGCAGGATCTGGATTAACCGTAGAGACATGGGGAAATATCAGTGTCAGAGATCCAGAAACAGGTCTCGTATATCTGACACCGAGTGCAATGCTTTACGATACAATCGCGGAAGATGATGTTGTAGTATGTACTTTAGACGGAAAGATTGTGGAAGGAACAAGAAAACCGACGATTGAGACAGAGATGCATTTGTCTGTGTATAGAAACAGAGCAGAAGTGAATGCGGTTATTCATACACATCCACTGTATTCTATGGTTTACGCAGCGCAGGAAAGGATATTCCACTGATTATTGATGAGGCAGCCCAGATTATGGGAGATGTATGTAGATGTACGAAGTATGCACTTCCGGGATCACAGGAACTTGCAGACAATTGTGTAAAGGCGCTGGGAGAAAAGGCAAATTCATGTCTGATTCATTCTCATGGAGCAGTATGTGTCGGAGAAAATATGGAAGGCGCTTTTAAAGTTGCAAAAAGTGTTGGAAGTTACATCCCAAATTTACTATATGATAGAAGCAACAGGTGGAAAACCAGTAGGAATCTCTGACGAAAATATAGCAGCGATGCAGGATTTTGTGAAAAATTCATATGGTCAAGGAAAATAAATAATAGTTAAAATAGGTGTGCGTTATTTATTGGGGATTACAAGACGGAGGTTTATCTGTAGAGTAATCCCCTTTTGTTCTCTCTATAATATATGGAAAGAAATTGACATGAAAAAATGGCTATATTATAATTTGAAATAAATAGAACGGACACCCGAAGAGAGGCCCTTTAAAATAGTTGGGGGATAGAATATATTAATGGAAGAAAAAAAAAAAAGAGCCAGGGAAAAAAAATCTGGGGATTCGGGAAATTGCAAAGATGGCTGGAGTATCAACTGCAACAGTTTCCAGAGTTATGAATCATCCAGAAAAATGTTCGGCAAAGACAATAGAAAAAGTCACAAAGATAATAGAAGATAATCATTATATACCGAACGATACGATTAAATCTATTTTTGCAAACGAGTCTAATATTATAGCGGTCTTTATACAAGATATTAATAATCCGTTTTATACAAAACTGGTGCTGGAAATTAATGAATTGTGTTTTGAAAATAATTATATGTTATTGATTTGTGACACGGAAGATGATCAGAATAAAGAAAAAGCTTATTTAGAATATTGCATAGCAAAAAGATGTGCAGGAATTATTCTGACTGAAGGGTATTCATGGGAAATATTTAAGAATGCAGATGTACCAGTGGTATTTTTTTGATCGAGGACGAGATGAAAAAGTCGGTTTATGTTGCCTCAGATAATTATGAAAGTGCTAGAAAAGTTGTGAATTATCTGTGCAATTTAGGTCATGAAAAGATTGCGTTTGTTGGGGCAATGGGAGATTTTGAATCTGTGCAGTGTCGATATCGGGGATATAGGGATGAACTAAAAGCGCGAGGTGTTACCTTTGAACAGCAATATGTATATGGAGAGAGAGGGTATATGTGTGCTGAAATGGGACGAAATGCACTGAGGTATTTTCTGTCATTGGAGGAACCGCCAACAGCAATTTTTTTGTGCTTGTGATATACTAGCACTTGGTGTGGTAAATGCCGCGCAAAAATGAATATTAAAATCCCGGAGCAATTATCAGTATGCGGCTTTGATCATGTTATGGATGATTATTTTTATGTACAGTTAACGACAGTGGAACAAGATGTACCGGGAATTGCGAAAGCGTTATTTGAGGAAATCATTAATTATCAAGATGATCCACGTCGCAGAATTGTAAAAAGTAAATTTATATATGGAGAAACATGTGCCCGGGTTCAGGGATAATGAAATATGAGGATATATTGAAGCCGCAACTAAGGCGCGCAAGATAATAGAAAGGAATTGAAAAATGGAAACAAGAGTAGACAAAGTTGCAGAAAAACATAAGAGTGGATACAACTGTGCACAGGCAGTAGCGTGTGCATATTGTGATCTGGTTGGAATTGATGAAGAAACGATGTTTCGTATGACAGAAGGGCTTGGCCTTGGAATGGGCGGCATGGAAGGAACATGTGGAGCTGTCACAGCAGCCTGTGTAATTGCCGGTGCCAAGAATAGTACTGTGGAAATGGGGGGTCCGGGAAGTAAAGGGGCAACTTATAAAATATCCAAAGAAATTGTGCGCAGATTCAAAGAGGAGAGCGGCAGCGTGATCTGTAAGGAATTAAAGGGAGTCGAGACAGGAACACCGGCAAAAGCCTGTCCGGATTGTGTGAAAGATGCAGCCCGCATATTGGAAGAGGTTGTATTTGGCGAGTAGAAAAGTCACCTGTCCATTAGAGGCTGCATATAATAAAAGGAAAAGATGAAAGCACATTTATTATAAAAGGAAGAAAAAGCAAAAATAGAAGGATAAAAACATCATGGATAACATCATTTTAATAGGTATGCCAGCGGTTGGAAAAAGCACCGTGGGTGTTATTGTTGCAAAGCGCCTGGGTTATAATTTTGTAGATACAGATCTGGTCATCCAGGAAAAGGAAGGAAAGCTTCTTAGAGAGATCATAGCGGAGGTTGGACCGGACGGGTTCCTGGAAGTTGAGGATAGGATCAATGCTGAAATCGAGGCGGAAAAAAAACAGTGATCGCACCGGGCGGAAGCGTTGTATATTGTCAAAATGCAATGAAACATTACAAAGAAATCGGAAAAGTCGTATATTTGCAGGTATCATTTGAAACAATAAATAAGAGACTTAGAAATGCAAAGAGCCGTGGAGTCGTACTGCGTGACGGACAGACATTGAAGGATTTATATGAAGAACGTGTAAAATTGTTTGAAAAATATGCAGATGTGACAGTGTGCGAAGATGGTTTGGAACTGGAAGAAACGATTGAGAAAGTGTTGGCGAGTCTGAACTAATCCATGCGACGGAAGTTCAAATGTTACAAAAACATTACGTAAATGTAAAAAATATTTTACGTGGCAAGTGTTTTGTGCTATACTGTTGTGGTACCCATAAGAGGGCGTGTTATTGTCATGCCATAAAAATATGACTTGACATACGGGGAGTTTATATAATATACTGTCCCTCGACCATGCATTTTTGTCTCGCTCAGGGATAAGGAGCTTGAGAGAAGGAAAGATGCATAATATTTTAGAGAATATTGGTAGAATATATAGAGGTGTTATCTATGGAGCAATATATTATTAAGGGAGGTCACCCGCTTGTAGGCGAGGTGGAGATTGGTGGAGCGAAGAATGCGGCACTTGCGATTCTTGCTGCAGCAATTATGACAGATGAGACAGTCCGTATTGAGAACCTTCCAGATGTTAATGATATTAATGTACTTCTGGATGCGATTGCAGGTATTGGAGCAATGGTACAGCGTACAGACCGCCACACTGTTAAGATCAATGCGAAAGCAATTCATGATTTCAATATTGAATATGATTATATTAAAAAAGATTCGTGCATCTTATTATCTGTTAGGAGCTATGCTTGGAAAGTATAAGCATGCAGAAGTTGCACTGCCTGGAGGATGTAATATCGGAAGCAGACCGATCGATCAGCATCTGAAAGGATTCCGTGGACTTGGTGCAGATGTAGAGATTGAATATGGTAAGATTCTTGCTGAAGCGGACCGCCTGGTCGGAAAGCACATTTACTTTGATGTAGTCAGTGTTGGAGCAACCATTAATGTTATGATGGCAGCTACAATGGCAGAGGGTCAGACCATTATGGAGAACGTTGCCAAGGAACCACACGTTGTAGATGTTGCAAACTTCTTAAACAGTATGGGAGCAAATATCCGCGGCGCAGGGACAGATGTGATTAAGATCCGTGGTGTTCAGAAACTTCACGGAACAGATTATTCTGTAATTCCAGATCAGATTGAAGCCGGAACATTTATGTTTGCAGCAGCAGCTACAAAAAGGCGATGTGACAGTGTTGAATGTAATCCCGAAACATCTGGAAGCAACAATTGCAAAGCTTCTTGAAATTGGCTGTGAAGTAGAGGAATTTGACGATGCAGTTCGTGTAGTGTCAAAGGGAGACTTAAGAAGCACACATGTGAAGACATTACCATATCCGGGATTCCCGACAGATATGCAGCCACAGATGGGCGTTACACTGGCTTTATGCAAAGGGACAAGTATTGTGACAGAGAGTATCTTCGAGAATCGTTTTAAATATCTTGACGAGCTCGCAAGAATGGGTGCAAATGTCAAAGTAGAAGGAAATTCTGCAACGATTGAAGGTGTTGAGAAGCTTTCAGGAGCAAGGGTAAGCGCACCGGATCTTAGAGCGGGAGCAGCACTCTGCATCGCAGGACTTGCAACTGACGGAATCACGATTGTTGACGACATTGTGTATATCCAGAGAGGATATGAGCGTTTCGAGGAGAAGATCCGTGGAATCGGCGGAATCATTGAACGTGTGTCTACAGAGCGTGAGATTCAGAAGTTCAAGCTGAAAGTCAGCTAATACAACAGAAAGTAAGATATGTATATTGACATTTCTTATGTATTGCGATAAAGTCATACATGTTACAAGATAATAATAATATTTTTCTCTTATTCAGAGCAGTGGAGATACAAAGGATCTGTGAAGCTGCGGCAACCCCCGGTTCGGGAAGGTGCCGACCTGAGCGAGTAATCGAACAATAAGAGGATTGGCTTATGAAATATAAACAGTCCACTTTTTGTGGGCTGTTTCTTTTGTGCAATGAACCCGCCATGCTATGTGCATTTTCAGGGTTTTAGCGAATCTCAGAATAAGAGTGAAGAACATGAAAAGGAGAATGAGAATGGAAAAACGTTTATTTACTTCTGAATCTGTAACAGAAGGTCATCCGGATAAAATCTGTGATCAGATTTCTGATGCAGTCTTAGATGCACTGTTAGAACAGGATCCAATGAGCCGTGTTGCATGTGAGACTTGCACAACAACAGGAATCGTTATGGTCATGGGAGAAATCACAACAAATGCTTATGTGGATATTCAGAAGATTGTAAGGGATACAGTCCGCGAGATTGGTTATACTCGTGGAAAATATGGATTTGATGCAGATACATGCAGCGTGATTACAGCAATCGATGAGCAGTCTGCAGATATCGCGCTTGAGTTGACAAAGCACTAGAAGCAAAAGAGAATAACATGACAGATGAAGAGATCGACGCAATTGGAGCCGGAGATCAGGGAATGATGTTTGGATATGCTTCCGATGAGACGCCGGAACTGATGCCATATCCGATTTCACTGGCACACAAGCTTGCAAGAAAACTGACAGAAGTCAGAAAAGACGGTACATTAAAATATTTAAGACCGGATGGAAAGACACAGGTTACTGTAGAATATGACGAGAATGGTACGCCGAAGCGTCTGGATGCAGTCGTACTGTCCACACAGCACGATCCGGATGTAACACAGGAACAGATCCACGAAGATATCAAAAAATATGTTTTTGACCCGATCATTCCGGAAGGAATGGTAGATGAGAATACAAAATTTTTTCATCAACCCGACAGGTCGCTTTGTAATCGGTGGACCACACGGTGACAGCGGACTGACTGGAAGAAAGATTATTGTAGATACTTACGGTGGAATGGCTCGTCACGGTGGTGGAGCATTTTCCGGAAAGGATTGTACAAAAGGTAGACGGATCTGCAGCTTACGCAGCACGTTATGTTGCTAAGAATATCGTGGCAGCCGGAATTGCTAAGAAATGTGAAATCCAGTTATCTTACGCGATCGGTGTTGCACACCCGACATCTATCATGGTAGATACATTTGGAACAGGTAAGCTTTCAGATGAGAAGCTTGTTGAAATCATCCGTGAGAATTTCGATCTTCGTCCGGCTGGAATTATCCAGATGTTGAACTTAAGAAGACCGATTTATAAACAGACAGCAGCTTACGGTCACTTTGGACGTACAGATGTAGATCTTCCATGGGAGAAGACAGACAAAGCAGAGTTACTGAAAAGTTATCTGTAAGATTGATTTATAAAATTTTTAGAAATGTTTATGGACGCTTTCGTGTGAAGCGTCCTTTTTCATGCTATACTTGATTTTAGATGCAAAAGTGCATTTTGAGTGAGACCTGAACTTAAAAGGAGATTTATTTTATGAAATTTAAGACCAGGCTGGTAGTAGCGTTTTTTACAATTATATTAATTCCACTTGTATTATCTTCGGCGCTTGTGTGTATGGTTGGAAAAATATCAACTTAGTTCTATTGAGAAAAAATTATGGGATCAAGAATACGACAGTCGAGAGTCTGGCTAGTTCTGTAACCGTTCTTACACGGCTGACAGAACAGCCATATCGTGAGCTGGAGGCATTGATACGGGAAAATCCGGAAGAAATGGAAGATGCAGCACAACTGGAAAGTCTGAATGGTGAACTGCAAGATAAAAAATCTTATCTTCTTGTGAGAAAGAATGATACGATTGCCTATATTGGTACGGAGGCTTCTAAAGCTGAGAAAGTCATTAGCCAGCTCCCGGAGTATGGAGCGGCCGGGACGACATCAGAAAATGGTATGTATCTTGGAGGAAAAGCACAAGTCCTTCTAAAACAGATTGATTTTCAGTATTCGGATGGAAGTGAAGGCAGTGCATTTATTGTGACAAATGTAGGAAGCCTGATTCCGGAAGTGAAAAGTCTGTTCGTGGAGATTATCGTATGCATTTTCCTGGTACTTGTATTTACCGCATGTGTGCTGATCATCTGGATTTACCGAAGTGTCATGGGACCGGTCGGAAAGATGCGGGAGGCAACAAAGAGTATAAAAAAGAAGGAAATCTTGATTTTGAACTGCCGGTTGAGACAGATGACGAGCTCGGACAGCTCTGTGGGGGATTTGGAAGACATGCGCAAACGTCTGAAGAATACGGCAGAAGAGAAACTGAAATTTGACAAAGAAAATAAAGAATTGATCAGTAACATTTCCCATGATCTAAAGACACCTGTGACGACCATCAAAGGTTATGCAGAAGGAATCATGGACGGTGTGGCAGATACTCCGGACAAAGTGGCAAAAATATGTACGGACCATTTACAATAAAAAGCAAGTGAGATGGACGTACTGATCAACGAGCTGACTCTTTATTCAAAAATTGACACGAACCGTATTCCGTACAATTTCACAATTTTATCTGTGAATGATTATTTTAATGATTGCTCAGAGGATTTGTCTTTGGATCTAGAGGCAAAAAAATGTGGAATTTGGTTATTTTAATTATGTAGAACCTGAGGTCAAGGTTATTGCAGACCCGGAACAAATTAAGAGAGTGGTGCATAACATTGTGAATAACTCTGTAAAATATATGGATAAAGACAAGCCAAAGATTAATTTGCGCGTCAAAGATGTAGGGGATTTTGTTCAGGTCGAAATCGAAGATAACGGAAAAGGAATTGCGTCAAAAGATCTGCCAAATGTGTTCGAGAGATTTTACCGGACGGACACATCAAGAAATTCCTCAAAAAGGAGGGAGCGGTATTGGCCTTTCTATTGTAAAGAAGATTATAGAAGAACACGGTGGAAAAAATCTGGGCAACGAGCCGGGAACATACCGGGACAACCATGTATTTTGTGCTTAGAAAGTATCAGGAGGTACCAGTAAATGAGTAAAATATTAATCGTAGAAGATGAAGAGGCAATCGCGGATCTGGAGAAAAGATTATCTGGAACTGAGCGGATTTGAAGTGGAAGTGGCAAATGACGGGGAGACAGGACTTGAAAAAGCCCTGAAAGATGAATACAGCTTGTTCATACTGGATCTCATGCTTCCGGGTGTGGACGGATTTGAAATCTGTAAGAAAATCCGAGAAGAAAAAAAAATACTCCTATCATTATGGTATCTGCAAAGAAGGATGACATAGATAAAATCAGAGGTCTCGGACTGGGAGCAGATGACTACATGACCAAACCGTTCAGCCCGAGTGAACTGGTAGCGAGAGTCAAAGCACACCTCGCAAGATATGACCGCCTGACAGGAAGCGCAGTGGAAAAGAATAAAATTATTGAGATCCGCGGACTCCGTATCGACACAACTGCAAGACGCGTATGGGTCAACGATGTAGAGAAGACATTTACAACAAAAGAATTTGATTTACTCACATTCCTTGCAAGCCACCCGAATCATGTATATACAAAAAGAAGAGTTGTTCCGTGAAATCTGGGACATGGAATCTATCGGAGATATTGCGACTGTGACTGTTCATATCAAAAAAAGATCCGAGAAAAAAGTAGAAGTAGACACATCAAACCCACAGTACATTGAGACAATCTGGGGCGTGGGATACAGATTTAAAGTATAAAAAATTAAATGAGGGACGTAGCACTTTAACAAAGTACTACGTCCCCATCGCTAATTAAGGCTGTCCCTTTTGGTAATTGATTAATAAACCCCAAGTGCTTTTAGTGCAAGCAGGAATAATACGAATACAATACTTGGTCTGGCAATTTTAGAACCGTTTTTCATCACAAGTCCGGCACAGATGTATACGCCAAGAATATTGCAGGCTGCAGATGCAAGCCCGAGACTTAAAACACCTTGTCCATTGTAAAGAAAAGATTGCAAGTGCGGTCAGGTTCGTAGTCAAGTTGATGACTTTTTGCCTGTGCATTTGCGGTCTGGATGTTCAGATGAGCAAATACTGTGAACGCGATAATTAAAAATGTTCCGGTTCCCGGTCCATAGAATCCGTCGTAACATCCGACGATAAATGCAGCTATCGTTGCAGTTAAGTAAGTTCTTCGGTTCAGAGTGATCTCTTCGCTCCCTTCATCGTTAAATAATTTCTTGTTTAATACGAGAAATGCAGATACCGGAAGGATTACCATTAATACATAGGAAAGAATGTGTTCCGGGACGCGAAGGGAGATCTGTGCACCGATGAAAGAACCGCAGATCGCAGCGACTACCGCAGGCGCTGCCAGCTTTAAATTAATGAGTTTTGCTTTCGCAAAACGGTAAGTGGCAAGTGCAGTTCCGAATGGACTGGATATTTTATTCGTGGCAATTGCTGCATGAGGCGGAAGCCCGGCAATTAAAAAAGCTGGAAGTGAAATCAGACCGCCGCCACCACCGATGGCGTCGACGAGCCCGGCGAGAAAAACAAGCGGGCATACGACTAAAAAATGTATGAAGTGTGATATTCATATCAAGTGTTCTCCTGTCTTTTGTAAAAAATACTTTGATTCCAAAAAAGAAATCTTTTTTATTATAGAGAAAGATAATTTAAATGACAAGGGGAAAATCCATGAAAAAACGTTATGTAAATCCGTAGAAAAACTCTGTAAAAATCTTGCAAAACCCCTTGACAATTAAGCGGTTTCATAATACTATAATCTAGCGTGCATAAAAAAGGCATTAGTTTTTAGTACGCATATTTCGTGTAAACGAGGCAACTTATTACTATCATAGGAGGTGAAAGAGAATGCCAACATTTAACCAGTTAGTAAAAAAGGACGTCAGACATCTGTAAAGAAGTCTACAGCTCCTGCACTTCAGAAAGGGTACAATTCTCTTAAGAAAAGAGCAACTAATGAGTCTGCTCCACAGAAGAGAGGCGTTTGTACAGCTGTTAAGACTGCAACACCTAAGAAGCCTAACTCAGCTCTTAGAAAGATCGCCAGAGTTCGTCTTTCTAACGGTATCGAAGTAACAAGCTATATCCCAGGAGAAGGACATAACCTTCAGGAGCATAGTGTTGTACTTATTCGTGGAGGAAGAGTAAAAAGACCTTCCAGGAACAAGATACCACATCATCAGAGGAACACTTGATACAGCAGGTGTTGCAAAGAGAAAGCAGGCTCGTTCCAAGTACGGTGCTAAGAGACCAAAAGACGCTAAATAAATCCTGAGCACTTAATGAGCATGACCGCAAGGGAAATGCGAATTTAGTACGAAGATTGTTCTTCGGAACTTAGCGAGGTAGTTCACGAGCTTAGTAAGAAGAACTACCATATGAATTTATATCACAAACAGAACTATGATTGAGTAAGTTGCGAGACATATAGATGTTGAGTTATGTCTTTGCACTACACTGTATCATCAGAACGACACATGTGAGTACCTATGAATTAATCAAAATGTTTAAGGAGGGAAGGACCGTGCCACGTAAAGGACATACTCAGAAAAAGAGACGTATTAGCAGATCCAATGTACAATAGCAAAGTGGTTACCAAGCTTGTCAATAACATCATGTTAGACGGTAAGAAGGGTGTAGCACAGAAGATTGTATATGGAGCATTCGAAAGAATCGCAGACAAATCCGAGAAGCCAGCAATCGAAGTATTCGAAGAGGCTATGAACAACATCATGCCAGTACTTGAGGTAAAGGCAAGACGTATCGGAGGAGCAAACTATCAGGTGCCAATCGAGGTAAGAGCAGACAGAAGACAGACTTTAGCGCTTCGCTGGCTTACAACATATTCCCGTCAGAGAGGCGAGAAGACAATGGAAGAAAGACTGGCAAATGAGATTCTTGATGCAGCAAACAACACTGGTGCATCTGTAAAGAAGAAAGAAGACATGCACAAGATGGCTGAGGCAAACAAAGCATTTGCTCACTATCGTTTCTAATATTTTAGGAGGCAATAATGGCTGAGAGACAATATCCATTAGAGAGAACCAGAAACATCGGTATCATGGCGCACATTGATGCTGGTAAGACTACACTGACAGAGCGTATTCTTTACTATACCGGTGTTAACCACAAAATTGGTGATACTCATGAAGGTACTGCTACTATGGACTGGATGGCTCAGGAGCAGGAAAGAGGTATCACGATTACTTCCGCTGCTACAACATGTCACTGGACATTGGAAGAGAACTGTAAGCCGAAGCCGGGTGCTTTGAGCATCGTATCAATATCATTGATACACCGGGACACGTTGACTTTACAGTAGAAGTAGAGCGTTCACTTCGTGTACTCGACGGCGCAGTAGGTGTATTTTGTGCTAAGGGTGGAGTTGAACCACAGTCAGAAAACGTATGGCGTCAGGCTGACACATACAACGTTCCAAGAATGGCATTCATCAACAAGATGGATATCCTTGGTGCTGATTTCTACAATGCTGTAGATCAGATCAGAACAAGACTTGGTAAAAATGCAATCGTTCTTCAGCTGCCAATCGGTAAAGAAGATGATTTCAAAGGGAATCATTGATTTGATGGAAATGAAAGCTTACATCTACAATGATGATAAGGGAAATGACATCACAATCACTGATATTCCGGAAGATATGAAAGATGATGCTGAGCTTTATCACACAGAGATGGTTGAGAAAATCTGTGAGTTAGACGACGAGCTTATGATGATGTATCTTGAGGACGAGATTCCTTCAGTTGATCAGTTAAAGGCAGCTCTGAGAAAAGCAACATGTGAGTGTACAGCAGTACCTGTAACATGTGGATCAGCATACAGAAATAAAGGTGTTCAGAAGATGCTTGATGCAGTTATCGAGTACATGCACCAACAGATATCCCACCAATCGAAGGTGTGGATGAGGATGGAAACAATGTTGTAAGACATTCTTCAGACGAGGAGCCATTCTCAGCACTTGCATTCAAGATTATGACAGACCCATTTGTTGGTAAACTGGCATATTTCCGTGTATACTCCGGTACAATGAATTCCGGTTCTTATGTACTTAATGCTACTAAGGACAAGAAAGAACGTGTTGGACGTATCCTTCAGATGCATGCCAACAAGCGTGAAGAGCTGGATAAGGTTTATTCCGGAGATATCGCTGCAGCTATCGGGTTCAAATTCACTACAACAGGTGATACAATCTGTGATGAGCAGCACCCAGTAATTCTGGAGTCTATGGAATTCCCAGAGCCAGTTATCGAGCTTGCTATCGAGCCTAAGACAAAAAGCTTCCCAGGGTAAACTTGGTGAGTCCCTTGCAAAACTTGCAGAAGAGGATCCTACATTCCGTGCACACACTGATCAGGAAACTGGACAGACAATCATCGCCGGAATGGGTGAGCTTCACCTGGAGATCATCGTTGACCGTCTTCTTCGTGAGTTCAAAGTAGAAGCTAACGTTGGTGCTCCACAGGTAGCATACAAAGAAGCATTTACTAAGGCTGTTGATGTAGATAGCAAATATGCTAAACAGTCTGGTGGACGTGGACAGTACGGACACTGTAAAGTTAAATTTGAGCCAATGGATGTTAACGGTGAGGAGACATTCAAATTCGAGTCTACTGTAGTTGGTGGAGCTATTCCGAAAGAGTACATTCCGAAGATCGGAGAAGGTATTGAGGAAGCTATGCAGTCAGGTCTTCTTGGTGGATTCCCTGTTGTTGGTGTTCACGCTACAGTATATGACGGATCTTACCATGAAGTCGATTCCAGTGAGATGGCTTTCCATATCGCAGGATCCCTCGCATTCAAGGACGCTATGAAGAAAGCTGACCCGGTACTTCTTGAGCCTATCATGAAGGTTGAGGTAACTATGCCAGAAGAGTACATGGGAGATGTTATTGGAGATATCAACTCACGTCGTGGACGTATCGAGGGTATGGATGATCTTGGCGGTGGTAAGATCGTACATGGTTATGTACCACTTGCAGAGATGTTCGGATACTCTACAGACCTTCGTTCCAGAACACAGGGACGTGGTAACTACTCAATGTTCTTCGAGAAATACGAGCAGGTACCAAAGTCTGTACAGGAGAAGGTATTATCCAACAAAAATGCTTAATTCCTTGTAAAAAAGCGTAAAAAAGGCTTGAAAAACTGTATGATTTGAAATATAATCAAAACTAGCCGAGTAATCGTAAAATATTTTTAAAAAATGCTTTTAAAAGCATATATTTAAGGAGGAAATTCAAAATGGCAAAGGCTAAATTTGACAGAAACAAACCACATTGTAACATCGGTACAATCGGTCACGTTGACCACGGTAAAACAACTCTTACAGCTGCTATCACAAAGACACTTGCAGCAAGAGTACCAGGAAACACAGCAGAGAACTTTGAAGATATCGATAAAGCTCCAGAAGAGAGAGAACGTGGTATCACAATTTCTACAGCTCACGTTGAGTACCAGACAGAGAAACGTCACTATGCACACGTTGACTGCCCAGGACATGCTGACTACGTAAAGAACATGATCACAGGAGCTGCTCAGATGGATGGAGCTATCCTTGTTGTAGCTGCTACTGATGGTGTTATGGCTCAGACAAGAGAGCACATCCTGCTTTCTCGTCAGGTAGGTGTTCCTTACATCGTTGTATTCATGAACAAATGTGACATGGTTGACGATCCAGAGCTTCTTGAGCTCGTTGAGATGGAAATCCGTGAGCTGTTAGACGAGTATGAGTTCCCAGGAGATGACACACCGATCATCCAGGGATCTGCTCTTAAAGCTCTTGAAGATCCTAACTCAGAGTGGGGAGACAAGATCATGGAACTCATGGATGCTGTAGATTCTTATATCCCAGATCCAGAGCGTGATACAGATAAGCCATTCCTTATGCCAGTAGAGGACGTATTCTCTATCACAGGACGTGGTACAGTTGCTACAGGTAGAGTAGAGCGTGGTGTTCTTCATGTATCTGACGAAGTAGAAATCGTTGGTATTCACGAAGATACTAAGAAGACAGTTGTAACAGGTGTTGAAATGTTCCGTAAACTCCTCGATGAGGCTCAGGCTGGTGATAACATCGGTGCTCTGCTTCGTGGTGTTCAGAGAACAGAGATCGAAAGAGGACAGGTTCTTTGTAAACCAGGTTCAGTTACATGCCACAAGAAATTCACAGCTCAGGTTTATGTACTGACAAAAGACGAGGGTGGACGTCATACTCCATTCTTCAACAACTATCGTCCACAGTTCTATTTCAGAACAACTGACGTAACAGGCGTTTGCAACTTACCAGCTGGCACAGAGATGTGTATGCCTGGCGACAACATCGAGATGACTGTTGAACTGATCCACCCGATCGCTATGGATCAGGGTCTTACCTTCGCTATCCGTGAAGGTGGACGTACTGTAGGATCAGGACGTGTTGCTACAATCATCGAGTAATCACTGACTAATATATATTGCGTACCGCAAGGTACATGTGTCCAAACGTAAGATACCCCGGAACCGCAAGGTTTCCGGGGTTTTTCTGTACTCTAAGAAAAGAATCATTCGTAAATTTATCAGGTTAGAAACAGTGAAACATTTATCAGCAAGATGAAATACAGATAAATTTATAATTAAAAAATAAGACCAGCGGTGCCAAAACGGTGCCAAAAAGAAACTCCTGCGAATGTTTGCTATTCACAGGAGTATTTTTTTACCAGCCTTTGATCTGTTTGATTTGTTCAGCACGTTCTGGATCACGATGATATTGTAATTTCAGACGGATAGTTTCCACAACTTCCTGTCTGGATTCATCATCAAGCTGATAGAACGATGTAAGCAGATTATCTACATCAGGCATACTGTTCTTACCGAAAAGGTACATCAGCGGATACATAGAATTTTTTAAGTAAGTCTTTACACGACTTGCGTCTAATGCTCCGTTCAAACCGTCTGGAAGTGTAGGATAAATCTCTTCTTCCTTAATTGTGCCAGAAAATGGACTGGCAGAACATATCTCATTCACATCAATTTGCAATTCATTCGCAAGTCTTAATGCAAAATCAAATCGAATATTGGAATCTTTTTGAATAATTGAATATAAGGTTGTAGCACTGATTCCGGTTGCCTTTGCAATTTTGCGGACATTTGTGCCTTTTTCATCAAGATATTTCTTTAAATTTTTACCGTCACCCATAGAATCCTCCTTTTTCATATATTAGAAAATTACGAAAAACATAAATCTATAAAATATCATAACACAGACGTGGAATAAAATAAAGAAAAAATAGTGTACGAAGTTCGTAAAAATGTGTTTACGAAATATTGACAACGATAGAAATACATGATATTATCAATTTACGAAAATCGTACAGATATAGAAATACAGTAAACGTATTCTATATCTGGAGAGGAAAGGAGGAGGCAATATGGCAAGTTACAATTATATGATGAGTGCTGATGAAGTGGCACAGGAATTAAACTGCTCAAAATCTCATGCCTATAAACTGGTGAAAGCTATGAATAAAGAATTATCTGCACAGGGATATATTACGATGGCTGGAAGAATACCAAAGGCGTTTTGGGCAAAAAAAGATGTATGGCTATGAAATAGCAGAAAATTAGGGAGGATCAATATGGCTTACAGAGAAAAAAGACACAAAAAAATGGACAGCCCAGTGGTTTGAGACAAATGTCATGGGTGAGAAGAAAAAACGCAGAAAGCGTGGATTTGAAACAAAGCGAGAAGCATTGGAGTTTGAACGAAGCAAAAAGTTGAGCAATGAGCGAAGTATGGATATGAAGCTGAGCGATTTTATTGAGATTTATTTTTCAGACAAACAAAATGATCTGAAAGATCGAACAATCAAAAATAAAAGATATATGATGCAACAGCATATCGTTCCATACTTCGGAAATCAGATGATGAGTGAAATCAAGGCTTCACAGATTATTCAGTGGCAGAATGAAATTCAGAAAAAAGGCTATTCAGATTCTTATCTGAGAATGATTCAGAATCAGTTGACCAGTCTGTTTACACATGCAGCTAAAATCTATGACTTGCCGGTTAATCCATGCAAGAAAGTGAAACGAATGGGAAATTCAGATTCAAGAAGTTTGAACTTCTGGACACTGGACGAGTACAAACAGTTTATACAGACAATGGAGCCGGGAACAAGATATTATCTTATGTTTGAGATGCTGTTCTGGACTGGATGCAGGATCGGGGGAGCTGCTTGCGATTACAAAAGCTGATATCAATTTTGAAAAGAATCAGCTTAGTATCAATAAGACTTATTACCGGACAGGAATGCAGGATATTATCACAGAACCGAAAACAAAACAGTCCTTTCGGACAATCGAAATTCCGGAATTTCTGAAAGAGGAAATTAAGGAATTTGTAGATGGTCATTACGGAATGCCGGATACAGAAAGATTATTTCCGGTTGTTCAGGAAGCGGTACAGCATAAGATGAAACGGCAGATTGAGCTGGCAGGAGTGAAGAAAATTCGAGTGCATGATATCAGGCACAGCCATGTGGCTTATCTTATTGAGAAAGGTGTGGAACCGTTATTGATTCGGGACAGATTAGGTCATAAAGATATTCGTATCACATTGAACACTTATGGACATCTTTATCCAAATCAGCAGAGAAAGATTGCAAATCTTCTGGATAATGAAAATGGAAATGCTGTTACCGGATTGGGAGAAGAAAGAGATGAATGTTGAAAAGGCAAAAGAAAAAGCCCAGATAAATAATCTGAGCAAGTTCTCTGATAATCAGATTCACTGATATACCATCTTGGCAGATTCAGTATATCACGAATCGGGAAATACGACAATTCCCGAATATCTGTTCATCAGAGACTTGCCCGGAAGGGCAGGAGGAGATGATGGAATGAATATGAATGAAAAAAATAAAATTGAGAATTGTAGAATAGAACCAAAACTGAAATTGATCAACATGGATTCAGTAGAGGTGGAACAGGTAGAATGGCTGCTTTATCCGTTTATTCCTTATGGAAAAGTGACCATTATACAGGGAGATCCAGGAGAAGGCAAGACAACGATGGTACTTCAGATTATTGCAAAACTGACCAGAGGAGAGCCGATTCTTCCTGTTACTGATAAAACGAAAACAAAAGAAAAACGAAGTGATGAAGTCGATAGTGAGAATGAAGATTTAGATGCTGAAGATAATATGCAGGAACAGTCTTCTGTGTCACCTGTAAATGTAATCTATCAGACAGCAGAAGATGGACTTGGAGATACTATCAAACCCAGATTACTTGCTGCAGGTGCAGATTGTTCAAAGGTGCTGGTGATTGATGACAGTGACCAGCCACTGACAATGGCAGATGTCAGATTGGAAGAAGCAATCGTGCAGACAAAAGCAAAAATGGTTGTTCTTGATCCGATACAGGGCTTTCTGGGAGCGGACGTAGATATGCACAGGGCAAATGAGATCAGACCACTGATGAAGCGTATCGCAGTGCTGTCAGAAAAATATCACTGTGCAGTTATTTTAATCGGTCATATGAACAAAAACAGCAACGGCAAATCTTCTTATCGAGGACTTGGCTCCATTGATTTTCAGGCTGCTGCAAGAAGTGTTCTGATTGTCGGGCGAGTGAAAGATGAACCGGAAGTAAGAGTGGTATGTCATACGAAGAGTTCTCTTGCACCGGAAGGAACGTCCATTGCATTCAGACTGGATAAGAATAATGGGTTTGAATGGATTGGAGAATATGATATCAGTGCCGATGAACTTCTTAATGGAGACGGAAGAGGACAGAAAAGTCGGAAAGCAAAAGAATTTCTCCTTGAGATACTGGCAAATGGAGGAATGACTCAGAAGAAAATTGCAGAAGAAGCAGAAGCCAGAGGAATCAAAAGTAAAACGCTATGGAACGCCAAACGGGAACTTGAAATTGATTCCGTAAAACGTGGAAATCAATGGTATTGGATATTGCCAGAATAAGAAAAAGGAAGATGGCAAGATGACCATTTCTTAATAATAGGGTATCTTGCCACCTTGAAAGGAGAATAGATGCAAAATAAAAGTGTACAGATTCCATACGAGTTATTCTTTCAGCTCTTGCAATATTTTTTGATGGATAACTACGATGGTGAAGAAATAATACGGTTGGGATTGGAGAAAAAACTGGATGCAATGGTGAATCGTGAAGTATACAGCAAATCCAAAACAGCACCAACGGAAGAAGAAAGAGAAAAGTTCCGGAAGGAATATCTGGACAGACGGGGAATACCGGAGAACTTTCGATGGTAAAGGTTCTTTCTGAACACTTTATTACAGGAGCGTGTCACGCACCTGTAGATAGCAGACAAGGAGAATGTTGGTAAGGTGTAGTCGGGAGTTGACTGGCGTAGAAGAGAATTTTCAAAAGGGAGCCCTGATTCAGGGCGCCCCTGCGGAAACGGTAGATGAAAGGAGATTGGCACAATGAGAGAAGGAAGATTAGGATATAACAGTTATAACAAAAGATATGGATTATTATCATCAGATTTATGGATTGATACGGGATTTCACTGTGGAGAATGTCTGGAAGTGTTGCTTGATGATGAATGGGTTCAGACCAGGATGGAAATGAATCCTGCAAGAGAATGGTATCTTGTAGGGACACCGTATTGTGGTGATTTGGAATATATTCGGGCAAGGATACCGGAGTAAAGGTCTCTGTACCCCCGGAGGGCGCAAGGGTACTTTTGATGGACGGTACGGCTGTCGAAAGTGCTTTTGCGTTACTTTTGACAAAAGTAACAAAACCGCCGTATCCGGCGAATATTTCTTTTTATACTATAGCTGGCAAAGATACAAATTTATGTGCCATGTCTGGCACTGGTTTTAGAAAGCGGGGTGAGGAATATGACGATGAAACGAACAATCAGTGGTATGATCGGGACAGGGTCTCTGGCTCATAACAGACGAGATTTTATAGCAGAAAATGTTGATCCAGACAGAGTACAACTAAATATTTGTTATCAGAATGAGAATCTGAAAGATGTCTATGAAGGACTATTTGATGAAGCTGTAGAACGGTATAATGTCGGGAAAAGAAAAGATCGGCAGATTACAAATTATTATGAAAAGATTCGCCAAGGAAAACAGGAAAAGTTGTTCCATGAAGTGATTTTCCAGATTGGAAACCGAGAAGATATGGCTGTTGGAACAGAAGCAGGAGATCTGGCTGTAAACGTACTGGATGAGTATGTAAAAGATTTCCAGAAACGGAATCCGACACTTCGGGTATTTAGCTGCTATCTGCATCAGGACGAAGCTACTCCACATCTGCATATTGACTTTATTCCTTATGTGACCGACTGGAAAGGAAAAGGAATGGATACCAGAGTTTCACTGAAACAGGCATTAAAAAGTTTGGGATTTCAAGGTGGAAATAAGCACGATACGGAGATGAATCAGTGGATAAAACATGAAAAAGAAGTTCTGGCTGAGATTGCAAAGCAACATGGAATTGAATGGGAACAGAAAGGTACTCATGAGGAACATCTGGATGTCTATAACTTCAAGAAAAAAGAACGGAAAAAGGAAGTACAGGAATTGGAGCAGGAGAAAGAGCATCTAACTGCTGAAAAAGAAGAATTAACAGCACAAATTGCAGAATCCAGAGCAGATATCCAGAATTTAAAAGACGATAAGGAACAGGCAATCAAGGCGAAGCAAGAAGCAGAACAAAAGGCAGGGAGCGCAGAAAAAGAACTAAAAAGCCTGGAAGATCGCAGAGAACAGCTACAACCGATTATGGATAGTGTGAGCAAAGAAATCAAAGAATATGGAACGGTTAAAATGTTACTGCCGGAGGCGGGCACGCTAGAACGGGCAGTAACCTATCGAGATAAAAAAATTAAACCACTGTTTCTTCAAATAAAGAATAAGGTTGCTGTAATGGCGGCTCAGGTTAAAGAACTTACGAAAGAGGTGGAAGGTTGGAAGAGAAAATATCAAAAGCTGAAACAAAAATATAATGCTATTCAGAGAGAACTGGATGATATACGTAAAGATAATCAGAAATTGTCAGAAGAAAAAGATATATTACAAGGTGTTTCTGATAGGTATGATCGTGTTGTGCGTGTTCTGGGAATAGAAACTGTAGATACAGCAGTACAGCAGGATATTCGCAACGAGAAAGCTCTGGAAGAAAAGCAACGGATGGAACAAATGCCGAAGGGAAGTATTCATGAAAGATTAGTCTGGGGAATGAAAAAAAAGAGCGAGATGGAGAATCAGCAGCGTAAGAAAAATAAATCAAAAAAAAGAGAAATGGAGAGATAAAATCATGGAAAAACACATTTGTGATGAGAAGAACGGATTAAGCTATACTCTGTGTGGAGATTATTATTTGCCGGATCTGGTATTGAATGAAGAAGAACCGACATATGGTAAAGATATTGTCAACTGAATTTTTAGATGTTCTTCGCGCAATTTTTTTAATTGATTAACTGGACCAACTGTTGATACGGTAATGCCGTCGGTTGGAAAGTTAAGTCCATTTCTATCTCGAAGAATATGGATTGCTGCAATCAAGTTGTCGTAATTGAATAAAGGTTCTCCCATTCCCATAAAAACGATACGATTTACTTTTTGACGTATCAATACAACCTGCTGCACAATTTCAGACGGTGTTAGATTACGAACAAAACCATTGCGTCCGGACTCACAAAAAATACAGCCAACAGAACAACCAACTTGCGTACTTACGCAAACAGTCCCACCATCTCGCCGTTTAATAAAAACCGTTTCAATATACCTGTTATCTTTCAATTCATAAACATACTTTTCAGTATCGCTACTTTTATAGACTTTTTTTGTTGATATTGATAGATTTTCTTTGTGAAATGGCTGTTTATACAATTCCGCATATAAGGCTCTTGCTTTATCCTCTCCAATTACTTCCGACATTTCTTTGTAAGTAAATCCGTATGGGTCATTCAATATTTCCGTAAGTGTACTTTTAGGTAAGTGTTTCATTTAATATCCTTCCTTTTGTTTTTCAGAGTTTTTGATTATGATTTCTAGTTTTTCAACATCAACGATATGCGTTAATTTACATTTAGGGCAGAAAAGAGGAAAATTTCTTAATACCGTATTATAAAATACTTGAACCCTCGTCTTTCCGTTACAAATTGGACATTTTATCCAATATTTTTCAAGCATAATATTTCTCCTTTTGCGCAAAAAAATGCAGGTCAATTCTCAACATGAGCATTGACCTGCAT
>VOFF01000085.1_pt1 | contig 124633 bp, 188 predicted proteins | sample 5384061 | NCBI WGS metagenome assembly VOFF01 (sample SAMN12384725, study PRJNA508395) | human gut metagenome | isolation source: healthy gut E | host: Homo sapiens | reverse complement strand
GTTACACTGAAATTTAAACTGTGGAGGGATAAAATTGAGTGAAAAACATTAACAAAAGCGTCGATGAATGCCTTGACATACAGGTGATGCCAGCAGCTAACGCGCCTGGGTGATGTCGACCGCCGCTGACTGCAAAGCCCAGCCATTATCTATGTCGCTTCGTTATCAGGAACGATCACGCCGGTTCTTAAATGCCAGAACAGAAAAAACGATCTGCCGCTATTTGTCACGATGACGAGCGATTACCGTAATTGGCTTGACACGACGAACGCAAGCGTCAACAGACTTCATCGAGCCTGGCGCCACGATGCTGGATCGCGCGCCTGCGCCCACGCGAAATAGCCAGGCGGATGGAACAGATGCGCCGCGATCCGCGATACCAGCAAGCTTCTTGAAGCCATGCCGGTTCGCGAACGTCACTTGAACGATAACAGGTCAAAGAAATCTCCAGCGAACACGGCCAGTTTGGGGACATCGCGAAATTGCCGGTTTCACGGCGGAATTCATTCGAAAATGAGTCGGTTCGATTTTGCTCAGGCTGTCGAAATTAATGAGCAAGAACAACCACTCAGCCCAGCCGTACCGGCGGCGGAGAGGACGAATGGATGCCGCGGTGAAGAGCATTTTATAAAACATACGCAGCCGCATCACAGCGTCACCTGCCCCCAGGCCGAGTCTTCAAAACAGCGGCGAATACGCACAACTTTTTGCCGCCAGCTGCCGGTCGCCCAGTTAAATGTGGCTTATTCCAGGCTGGTTATTATTATGTCGATCATCGTCGAACGACAGAAACATGTTTCATCGACGCACCGGCTGGCTTGACAGCAAAAACAGCGGGCGGGAAATTACCGACATGGGCGACTGGCTGGGTCAAGCCGATATGTAGGCAGCAATGCTGGAGAAGTTCCGGCTTAATGGAAGGCTTTATGAAAGTTACTGCATTGCCGTTATGAAAGAATTTCCAGCCAGCTGGCGCTGAGCCGACCATGACGGTCATTGGCACCAACTTGCTGTGTGTCTTGACAATGTGAATGTGATCCTGTTCTAGCTGCGTGATTGCATCGATGGGTATCAGCTCAGGCATAGACATCAGACCTTTGTATTCAAAGGTCATTTTTTCGTTAATATAACCGAAATTTCTTTCTATGGCCGTTCTCAGCATACATAAGTTGCGTATGATGCGGGCGCTTTTCTCTTTCTCTAATCTTTCGTATACCTCTGGCCTCGGTGAACCAAATTCGTTCTGAAAAATCTTCTCCGGTACGCCAAGAAGATAGGCGACAGTGGATACGATGGTATAGGTGTTTTTAAAATAGATATCGGTAGTCGTCTCGCTTTGACTCTGTAAAAATGCTGGCTTCGTTCAAATCTCTGTTCATTCTTTTCCCTCCTTATATTATAGTTTTTAAAGTTTATCTTCTCGATATTACAGTACAGATGAAATATATTATAGTGATAATGTAATATTGCAATTTATTATAACATACTTCCACCACTTTTCTGTGAAAAATATGGCAAATTGACCTAAAATTCTGCTGCTGTGATAAAATTTACGTGAGAGACGAAGGAAAAGAAATTACAGAGAAAAGAGTATTAAAAAACCGGCGCCTTGGCGCCGGTTTTATTCCCAGACAGTCACGATACAGCCGTCTATGTTGTTTCCTGAAACTTCCACAATGGCGTTGTCGGATACCTGCATTTCTGAGACTGCTTCATTGGCGTAAGAAATCTGAATCTGCCGCGCCCGCATCGCAGCTTCAATGCCTTTGCTCCTGCAGGAAACGCTTTGAGATATTCGATATATTCCTCCAGGCACAAACCCAAGTTTTCCATGACTTCGAGTGAGGATAACCCACATATCTAAAGTGCCAAGGCTCGCAGGCAATGCGAGTGACGGTCTCTTTTTCTCCCCGTATAACGTTGAATGAAACCGTACTTCGAGGCCAGCTTGCGAAACTCGGCGCATATTCCCTTTGTTAGGAAAGTCCGGACAGATAAAATCTATGTAATCGGCCTTTTCTCCTAAATCAATGGCCAGCCCGCTCTGGTGTTCGCTGCAGCCGGGCTTTGCGACAAACTTCTCTGTGAATTCTGTCCCATTCTCCGTCAGAGAGTCTCTGTAGATTTCTTCTTGTTCTGCCAGCGGGCGGTAACCGCTGACGGGAACAATGCTGTCAGCGGCGTCAATAGTCTTTAAAATCTGCCGGAGGCAGGCGGAGGCTTTGATGTGCAGCAGAACCGATGGAAACTGATCTAAAAATCGGAACACAGGGCGGCTTCTCATCATTCTGCAGAGGCCAGAGCCCGTTGACCAGGATCAGATTTCCTTTATATTTATCCCCTTTGAAAATTTAATGGTTCTCATAGTTATATCTCCAGACTGATTAGTTTTTCTACTATGGCAGCATAATCCAAACCGACGCCCTGCAGCATGCTAGGATAGCGGCTGCAATCCGTGCAGCCAGGTATGGTGTTGACTTCGTTGAACACAATCTCCCCTGACGGTGTTAGAAACATGTCAACCCGGGCAAAAACCGCTGCAGTCCAACGCTCTGTAGATCTTTGCGCTGCCTTGCGAATGCGTTCTTCCGTATCAGCATCGATTCGAGCAGGCATGTGGATCTTCGCTGTCCTCTGTGTGTATTTTTTCTTTGTAGTCGAAGAAACCGTGAGACAATTCGATTTCATCGACTCTGCCGAGGATCAATTCGTCGTTGCCTAGAACAGCGCAGCCCACCTCAAAGCCTTCGATGTTTTCCTCCACGATGATTTCGCTGTCGTAGCGGAACGCCAAATCTACAGCATCGGCCAATTGTGCTTTTTTCTGTAATTTTACTGATACCGAAAGAGGAACCAGCACGCAGCGGTTTTACAAAGAGGGGATAAGACAAGGATTTCGTTTCTTCGTACAGCATTTCCGCGGTCGGCTTGCGGTCAAAGAAAGCTGCCTTCGAACCTGGATGCCTGCCAGACTGACAATTTGATGTGCGCGGTACTTATCCATACAAAGGGCAGATGAAAGAGCCCCGCAGCCTATGATGGGAACTCCGGCCATTTCGGCTAATCCCTGTACGCTGCCGTCTTCGCCGTTCTTTCCGTGGAGTACAGGGAAGACCGCATCAACATAGGTAAAGGAAAGCCCTTTTTTCCGTCAGTTCTCCTATTCCATGAACAGAGCGGTCAGGAGAAAGAAAAGCTGGTGTGCACTGCCTGCGGTTTTGATGCCAGGTGTCTGCTAAAATATTTTCATAATCTCCATTGTAGCGCAGCCACTGGCCGTCTTTGGTAATTCCCATAGCCAGTACATTGTATTTATCTGCATTGATGTGGGTCAGTACGGCATAAGCCGACTTCAGCGAAATTGGATATTCAGGAGAACAGCCTCCAAACAAAACTAAGATATTCTTTTTTCATATAATCAAACCCCTTCTGATATTTCTATATTGACTGGTAACGGATAATCGATGATGCAGGTATTTTCATAAAGCCTTTCTTCCTCGGTCTGCCCTGAAACTCTGCTGGTACGTTGACGCATTACGATAGACTTCTCAACGACTTTGCCTTTTTTCTCTCACATATCTGAGAGACTGATTGTAAATTTTGTAGTCAAAACATCTTGTGCTGTCAGACAGAATTTTTCCATACATTGTTTTGCTGTCAAAATCGATGACAATCTGATAGGTATGGGTCGTGTCGTTTTTTTACTTTCAAATCCAGCCAGCCCTCTGCTACAGTTGCGTCGACACCGGCTAAGTATTCTGACTCTGTGGGCGGTATGGCTTCGACTTCGTGACCGTGTCGTTCGACGATGGTCAATTGTGTGTGTAGAAACATCCAGTAAAGCATATTGCTGAATTGACATAAGCCGCCTCCGTATTCTCTTTTGTAATTTCCCCATTTACCAAACTGAGGCCATCGCGATAAGGCTCTTTTTTGTCAGCCTTCCTGGTAACGTAACAAAAGGAAAATACTTCCCCTGGACGGATAATAAGACCATTGATTTTTTTGCCGCCAGTTTCAGGTTGTGCACTTTGTTAAATTGGTACTTCATATCAAAACCGCTGTTTTGGTTGAGCATTTGTGAATCAGTTTCGAATATCTCATGGGACAGGTGTGCTTTTTTTCTGTGTCTGTGCGTAAGTGTTTTTATCAAGACGCATTCCCACATAAAAGAATATCTTCCTCTGCGCCTGTCTGATTGGCAGCAGCCAGGGAAACCTTTCTGTCACTCTTTTTCTAGTCATTTCATTCCTCCTATAAAAAAATCACTGTCTCGGTACAGCTTTATCATACCAAGACAGTGGATTTTGTTCTTATCATTAGACCTATGAAATTGTGACTATTTTCTGAGCAAAATCTTACGATTTTCTAATAACCTGAGAAATACCGTCCATTTTTACTTTACGAAAGGGGAGAGAAACATCGAACCGAATAATATCGTTTTCGCTGAAGGCGCGAATGGTTCCGCCGTGGAGTTCGACGATTTCTTTCGCGATAGCAAGTCCCAAACCGGCGCCGCCGCTGCCGGAGGATCTGGATGTGTCTAAACGATAAAATTGTTCAAAAATTCTGGAGAGTTTTTCTTTTGATATGGTATCGCCATCGTTCTCAAAGGTGAGCAGGACGTTGTTGATGCCCGTCTTTGCTGTAATTCGAATAGAAGAATTTTCAAAACTGTAATTGACGGCATTGCGCAGCAGATTATCGAAAACTCTCTGCAGCTTATCTGGATCGCAGCGCATCATGATTCCATCCGCTACATTGAGCTGACATTCCAGACGTTTTTCTTTCAGCATGGGCTGGAATTCGTAGAGCAGCTGATCCAGCATCAGTGAAAGGTTGATCTGCTTCTTTTCCAGGGAAATATGAGAAAGATTGAATCTGGTAATTTCAAAGAACTCATTGATTAAGTCGTCCAGTCTTTTTCTGACTTGTCCAGCGCAATAGAAAGATAGCGCTGCCGTATTTCTTCTGAAATCTGCTGTTCATCGTGGAGTAAGGTCAAATAGCCGATTACCGATGTAATCGGTGTTTTTAAATCGTGAGCAAGGTAAGTAACCAGATCGTTTTTCCGCTGTTCAGCTTCTCTGGCTGCACGCTGGTTGTTTAAGGCAGTCATTTTGATCTGGTTCAATTCTCCCCTCTAGTTCTGATAGCTGAGGAGAGGGGTGATTAACTGATCGTCGTGGCTGGCAACCGTTTTGTCGCATCGACCAATTCTTGAAAGTAACGGAAAGGCTGCGTCCAGTAATGGCGGATGATCAGAATGTATCCGCCTCCAAAATAGAGGAGCATGAACCACTCTCGCCGCAGTTGCGCCCAGTTGGCAAGCTGGTAGATCGGATTTTCCTGCTGCCAGGTGAAAAACCCGAAAACAATCACCGCAACAAAATAGGCGGCGATGCCGATAAAGGTATATGCAATCAAAGTGATGAGCATTCGCTGCATCAACTGTCTTGACAGCCTCTTTGATAATGTTTTTTCACTCTTCAATTTTATATCCCACTCCCCACACAGTTTTTATAAATTTCGGATGCTTGGCAGGTTCCTTTAGTTTTTCCCGCAATCGGCCGATATGTGCCATGACGGTATTGTTGCTGTTCTCCAGGTACTTTTCACCCCAGACCTCTTCGAACAGCTCTTCGGAGGAAACGACCTTGCCTTTATGATCGCAGAGGTACCACAGTATGGAAAACTCCAGCGGTGTCAAACTCAATTCCTGATCGTAAAGGGTGCAGGAATGGGTATCTTTGCTGATGACTAATCCTCTGATATCGTACATTTGCGATTCAATGTGATTGACCTGGTTGTAACTCTTGTAGCGCCGCAGCTGTGTCTTAACGCGAGCCATCAGCTCCAGCGGATTAAAAGGTTTTGTGATATAATCGTCGGCCCCCAGGGTCAGCCCCATGATTTTGTCCATGTCTTCTACCTTAGCAGTCAGCATGATAACTGGAAAAAAAGTATTTCTCCCTGATCCGCTGCAGAATCTTAAAGCCGTCGATATCCGGCAGCATCACGTCCAGTACGGCCATGTCAACGTCGTTTTCGTCGATGCAGTTTAACGCATCGCTGCCATTGTAAAATTTATATACTTCATAGCCGTCGTTTTTTAGATAAACTTCAATCAGATCGGCTATCTCCTTTTCGTCGTCTACAATTAAAATCTTTTCTTTCATACATCTCCTTTCTCTAACATAGAACATATCGTCCGAAGGGCGTATTTCCATGTCTTTTACCCTTGATTTTTACATTTTAACATGAAAGTTCGTTTTGGACAATATGGGGACGGTACCAGGTATTAGATACAGAAGACGGCAGTTGCACAACAAACACGACGGAAGATCAGATGTGGGTTGCTTTGACAAAAAATGAAGCAGGTGCGAAAAAATTCTGCACAGAACTGTCCAATTAAAATAAGCAGCCTGTTGGCTAGTTTCTCAACTAGCCGCAAGCTGCTTTTGTGTTTATAGCATGGGAAATATCGTCCGAAATCAAGTAATCTGCCATAGATTCTTGTTTTTTGATTAATTTAGGCACTTTTTTAAGAAATAGAAGCCTGTTTTTAACTAATTACCCATAAAATGTAAAAAGTGCCAATGGACTGTTTAGTTATATAGTGACAAACTTTTGCATTAAAACAACATTTTTAGCGATATCCAGACCAATCAGAGCTTTTTGCCTCTCGGAAGAGGCTGATGCAAGCTCAAATCTGCCATAAATGCTTGTTTTTTAATCAATTCTGGCACTTTTGCCGGATTTAAGCCGATTTATAATATTCCCCCCGTCCAGTTTCTGCGGTTTCAGATCGTGTTTCTCTACATAACCGGTGAGCATCAGGGTCAGAGCGCCGTCGCCGGTGATGTTGCAAGCTGTGCCGAAGCTGTCCTGCAGGGCGAAGATAGCCAGCATCAGCGCCGTACCGGTCTCGTCGAAGTTCAGTACGCCCATAATCAAACCTAAGGAAGCCATGACGGTTCCGCCTGGAACGCCAGGTGCGCCAATCGCGAAAATACCCAGCAGCATACAGAAGAGTATCATCGTTCCTACAGTAGGAAGTTCACCGTAGAGAGTTTTTGAAACTGTCATGACAAAGAAGACCTCTGTCAAAACAGAACCGCACAGGTGAATATTGGCAAAGAGGGGAATCCCGAAGTCCACCATATCTTTTCGCAGAGCCTTAGACTTTCTGGCGCCGTTCAGCGCCACTGCCAGGGTTGCAGCGAGGGACATGGTGCCGACAGCCGTCAAGTAGGCCGGACCGTAGTGTCTGATTACCTCAAAGGGACTTTTTCTTTGAATAAGCGCCGGCTAATCCGTAGAGAAGCGCCAGCCATAAGTAGTGACCAGCCATTACAATTAAGATGACTTCAATAAAGACTGGAAGCTGTTTGGTGATTGTCCCTTCATATGCCAAAGCACAGAATGAAAATCCGATGAAAAACGGCAGCAGCGGAATAATTATTTTTGTGACAATTGCCAGCACCACCCGCTGAAATTCCTCAAGTAGATTGGCTAGATTGATTGACTTTGTCCACGATACAGCAAGACCTAAGAACACCGTTAATACCAAAGCGCTCATCACAGGCATAATCTGCGGAATGTCCAGTTGGAATACCGCCTCCGGCAGATCCTTCAGACCTTCTACGTTAGAAACGATAGAAAGATTTGGAATCAGCCCGTATCCGGCAGCGGTACTGAAAAAGGCGGCGCCGATGGAAGAGAGATAAGCGATAACAACTGCGATGCCCAGTATCTTGGAGGCGTTGTTTCCCAGCCGTGTAATGGAAGGTGCGATAAAGCCAATGATAATCAGAGGCACACTGAAAGTAATTATCTGTCCCAGGACATATTTAATTGTGACTACGACCTGCATAAAATCTTTGCCCGCATATAGGCCGACCAGGATTCCGATGACGATACCCAAGAGCAGCCTGAAAGGAAGATTGCTAAATAGTTTTTTCATATTTTACTCCTAAACAATTTGAATTAACGCAAAGATTATACACAGATATAGGACGTTTGAAACATAAAAAACGAGTGCATGACGGAGCAGCGCTCCTATGCACGCATGTCGCCCGCAAGTGGTGACGCTTCGTAAGGTACGTTTCTTGCCTTTTCGCCCCAGCTTAGCTGACCTGGCGAATCGGACCGCGAAAGGCGCGTTAGCGACTGGAGGAGTGCAAAGCGAAGGATGAAACATACGGAAATACGTCCTCCCGACGATATTTCCTATGCTATAAAAAAAGAGGAGCCGCGTATTTGCGGGACTCCCCATGAAGAAATTTTTATTTATTGAGTTGACTCAGTCAATTTGACTTTCAAATCTACAGTTTTGTTGTTGCGTATTACGGTTAGCTTTACTGTTTCACCAGGCTTATGCTCAGACAGAGCTGACTGCAGATCCGAGGAAGTCTCGATCTTGGTGTCTTCCAGGTAGTAAATCATATCTCCAGCCTGCAAGCCAGCGCTTTTGGCATTGGAACCGGTTACTTCCTGAATATAAACGCCAGTCATTTTTTTACGCCGTATTGTAATGCCGTCTCTGCATCCGAAATGTCTGCAATTTTAACACCAATGGCCGCCCGGCCTGTCACGCGGCCATTTTCAATCAGATCCTTGGCGATAGATGCCGCCTCTTTGATTGGAATGGCGAATCCAAGGCCTTCTACGTCAGAGCCGGTGGATTTTGCAACGACGATACCGATCAGATTGCCGTACTGGTCGAAGAGACCGCCGCCGGAGTTGCCCGGATTGATGGAAGCGTCCGTCTGCAGTAAGGTTAAGTTTTTTGTTTCCAACGGTCAATTCTCTGTCAAGGGCGCTGATGATGCCGGTGGAGGCGCTGCCGCCCAATTCTCCCAGCGGGTTGCCGATGGCAACGACCAGGGAACCTACGGATAATTCGGAACTATCGCCGTAAGTTGCAGCAGTCAGATTATTCGCTTTGATTTTGATGACCGCGATGTCGTTCTGAGAGTCCATGCCCACCAGAGTCGCTTCTAGTTCTGTGCCGTCCTTTAGTGTTACCATGATTTTGTTGGAACCCTCAACGACATGTGCACAGGTGAGGATATAGCCCTTTGTGTCTACGATAACGCCGCTGCCGGCTCCTTCAGTCACGTAATTCTGCATCCAGTTATCTCTCGATACAGCTTCTGTCTTAATTTCAACGACAGCGTTTTCGTTCTGTGCGATGATTTCCTGTACGGATTTTTTTCGCTGCCAGTGGCCTTTGCCAGAGTGTAGTTCGTTGCGGATACGGTCTTTGATGTGCCGCCGACGCCCATGTTTGAGGCGAGGGTGTATCCCGCAATGGTCAGGCCGGAGGTTGCAATCATACAGATGATTAAAGTAATAATAAATGCCTTCCGGGTAATGTATTTCGGTTCTTTCTTTTTGGAATTGCGTATTCATAATCGGATCCCTGATAGGATTGATGCTCTGTCTTGTCTGTAGAATCACCTACCATAATGAAATTTGGCGATCGATTGTCAAAATTGTTATCCCAATTATCCATTTTGTTACCTGCCTTTCCTTCTTTGTTTGATTTTATCCTGATTATGAACAAATTATAACGCGTAATTGTGGTTTTTCTGTGTTAAAATTGTCAAGGATGTGATAAAATATAGCATTGGATATATGAAATGTGAGAAACGAAAGGTATGAGATATAAAATATGAGCAAAGTAATTACAGCAATGGACAAAAGCAAGTCTTTCAGAGTGTATCTTACCATTTCTACGGACATGGTAGAAGAGGCGCGCAAGATTCACAACACTACGCCTCTTGCCACCGCCGCACTGGGCAGAGTGCTGACTGGCGCCGGGCTGATGGGACTTATGCTGAAAAACGAAAACGACAAGCTGACGGTACAGTTTAAAGGAGACGGTCCGGCAAAAGAAATTTTGGCTACTGCTTATAAAAATGGAAGCGTCAAAGGGTATATCTCCAATCCAAACCTGGATCTTCCTCTGAAGGCGGACGGACATCTGGACGTAGGCGGCGCCCTGGGAATCGGAGAACTGACTGTCATCAAAGATCTTGGCCTGAAGGAACCTTATTTGGGCAGGATTTCTTTAGTTTCAGGAGAAATTGCGGACGACCTGACCGCATATTATTATATATCAGAGCAGCAAAACTCATCTGTAGCCCTGGGCGTAAAGATTGCCAGAGACTGCAGTGTTCTCTGTTCCGGCGGGATGATTATCCAGATGCTGCCTGACGCCCAGGAGGCGGCTGTGGACGCCTTAGAAACCATGCTGGGCAAGATGCAGCCTTTGACTACGACCATAGAGGAAGTGATGCTGCGGTCAGCTGGCAAAAGCGAAGAGGGTGTGGCCTGTGAACTGATGGATGAACTGTTCAAAGAAATGCCAGAAGAATTTGCCGTGGAGAAATTAGAGGCCATACAGATGAAATGGCAATGCGACTGCTGCGAAGAGCGTCTGGAACAGGCTCTGATGACCATCGGCAGGACAGACCTGAAAGAAATCATTGACGAAGACGGCCAGGCGGAGTTGGTATGCCAGTTCTGCGAGAAGAAATACTATTTTGATAAAGAGCACTTAGAGAGACTATATCGCCAGTTATAAGATTCTGCATACAACGCCGTCCGGCGGCAGGATTTTATCGTATAAAATGAGGAGACATTTATGAGAAAAATAGGTGTATTATTTGGCGGAAAGTCAGGAGAACACGAAGTCTCTCTGCTATCCGCAACCTCTGTCATCGAAGCGTTAGACAGGGAAAAGTACGATGTTGTCATGATCGGCATTACAAAGAGCGGCCAATGGAAACTATATCAGGGCGATGTGCACAACTTGGCAGACGGCTCCTGGGAGAAGACAGCGGCCGACATCGAAGTCAGCGATTTAAAGAAATTAGCCGATTTTGCACTGCCAGTCCTGCACGGACCATATGGGGAAGATGGAACCATCCAGGGACTTTTGAGATGCTGGACGTTCCTTATGCAGGCTGCGGCGTCTTATCTTCTGCCCTATGCATGGATAAGGTTTCCGCCAAGAAGATCTTTTGAGCGAATGGGACTGCCGACGGCCAGGTATAAGCTGGTTTACGCGGAAGACGTCAAGGACGATCTTGAAAGCGTGGTCAAAGAGGTGGAGGCGGAACTTCCATACACCCTCTTTGTCAAACCTTCGAATATGGGCTCCAGCGTGGGCATCTCAAAGGTGAGAAACACAGAGGAACTGCGCGCGGGCTTTGGCTCTGGCAGGAAAGTATGACAGAAGAATTATTATAGAAGAAGGTATCAATTGCCGGGAAGTGGAAACCGGCGTCATTGGCAATCACAAGCCGGAGGTAGCTGCCGTGGGGGAAATCGTCGCCAAGCTGGATTTCTACGACTACACGGCCAAATACACGGACGATGCAGGCACGGAATTATCGATTCCGGCAAAGCTGCCAGCCTCCACTTACGAGGAAATCCGCACATTGGCTAAAAAGCATACATGGCCTTGGACTGCAGCGGTTTTGCCAGAATCGATTTCTTTGTAGACAAGGATACAGGTCAAGTGTACATCAATGAAATAAATACGATTCCCGGCTTTACAAAGTACAGCATGTTTCCGTTAATGTGGAAAGAGGCTGGCGTCTCCTTCCGGGAGTTAGTTGAAAGGATTGTGGATTTGGGTTATGAAAGATATTATGCTAAAAAATAACCGGTAAACAATTTTCCGGAGATATTTCTGAAGACCAGATGGAATTTATAACAGAAGGAAAAACTCTACGAAAAAGGGGATTCGACGTACTTGATTTATGACGAGAGCGAGTTTTCCGGGTTTCCGGGCTGCAAGACGACCTTAAAGCTGACCGGGGACTGTATTCGCATGAAGAGAATTGGCAGCGAGGTAGGTTTTGGAATGGAATTTATCTTTGAAAAGGGTAAGCGTTTCAACAGCAAGTATCACACGCCTTATGGCAATTTGGACATGGAGGTTTTGACCAACGACGTGGTCAACAATCTCACAGAAGAAGGGTTTGGCGACATCAATATCGATTATCATGTCAGCCTCAATGGAATGGCAGAAGGCAGAAATAGATTAAAGATTGAGGTCATGCAGTAGCAGTGACCAGTGGAAACAGGGGAGGTAAACAAAATGGATAAAAAGAAAAGGCTGATCGCACAGATTATCATAGTTGGAATTATCGCAGCGATGGTAGTTACATCTATTCTTTGGGCAATCATGCTGTCAGTATAAGATTACAATGGGAGGAATCATGTTGAAAAAAGGTTTTGACGCAGAGAAATACATAGAAGAGCAGTCTAAGTTTATTTTGGAAAGGATTAACCGGGGAAATGCAGAAAGGCTGTATTTGGAATTCGGCGGTAAGCTGGTTCACGATAAGCACGCTATGAGAGTTCTTCCGGGATTTGATGAGAATGCAAAGATCGAACTTTTGCAGAAGCTGAAGGACAAGGCAGAAATCATCATCTGCATCTATGCCGGTGACATCACGACCAATAAGACGCGCCACGATTTTGGCATTACATATGATCTGGAGGTCCTGAGACTGATCGACACGTTCCGGCACTATGACTTGAAGATTAACAGCGTGGTCGTAACAAGATACGAAGATGTACCGTCGGTCAATATGTTTATCAATAAGCTGGAGCGCAGAGGCATCAAAACCTATAAACACAGATTTACCAAAGGCTATCCGACGGATGTGGACACCATCGTCAGCGACGAAGGTTATGGCGCCAATCCGTACATCGAAGTATCAAAACCACTGGTGGTCGTTACCGGTCCCGGAGGCGGAAGCGGAAAGCTGGCGACCAGCCTTTCTCAGCTTTATCATGATTTTAAGCGGGGAACCAAAGCCAGGTACGCCAAATTTGAAACGTTCCCGATCTGGAACCTGTCACTGAAGCATCCGGTCAATATCGCCTATGAGGCCGCCACAGCGGACCTCAAAGACGTCAACATGATCGACTCTTTTCACTTGGAGGCTTACGGAGAGATGGCTGTCAATTACAACCGCGACTTGGAAGTCTTTCCAGTAGTAAAGAGAATTATCGAGAAAATTACGGGAGAGGAGTCCGAGTACAAATCCCCTACTGATATGGGCGTCAACCGAGTTGGTTTTGCCATTGTTGATGACGATGTCTGTCGTGAGTCGGCCTGCCAGGAAATCATCAGAAGATACCTGATCGCAGAGTGCGACTATAAGAAGGGCAAGATTTCAGAAAGTTCTTTGGAGCGGGCCAAGCTTCTGATGAAAGAAGTCGGCAAAGACGTCAGCGACCGAAAGGTGGTACAGCCGGCCAGAGATTATGCCGACAAGAAGCGTGACTGTGACAAGCGTTATGAGAATGTGGTGGTCATGGCGATCGAAATGCCAGATGGAACGATAATCACTGGCAGAAGTTCCCGTAGAATGGTTGCGGCGGCAGCGGCAGTTCTTAACGCCATCAAAAAATTATCCGGGATTGCCGACGACATGCTGATTATTACGCCGCAGGTATTAGAGTCGACACAGAAATTAAAAATTAATTACTTAGAGTCCGATCGGACAAGTCTGAACTGTGAAGAGGTTCTCATGGCGCTGACTATTTCCGGAACACAGAATCCTTCTGCCTATGTGGCAATCAGCAAACTGCCGCTGCTGAAAGGCTGCAAGGCTCATTGCACAGCTATCCTCAGTGACAGGGACGAACAGACTCTGAGAGCGCTCGGCATCAATGTGACCTCAGATCCGGAATATGTAACGACGAACTTGTATAATAATTAATTGAAGATGAAAAATAAGACAAAAAATAACCCTTGAAAGGTTTTCGACAAATCAATATAGGATGATCCTGGAAGGTATCGGCGTCGGTTTTTTGACTGGCTTGCTCGTCTCCGTTTTCCGTTTAGGGTTAGAAAAAGCAGAGTCTCTCAGAGACTCTGTTCTTGATGCGGCAAAGACGGGTGGGCAGATGCTGATTCTGGCTTTTGCGGCTCTGCTATGCGCTTATCTCGTGGTTTGCTATTGCGGCCGCAAAGTTCCACTGGCTGGAGGATCGGGAATTCCTCAAGTCAAAGGAGAGATGAAAGGGCAGATTGAGCAAAATTGGTGGCAGATCATTCTGGCTAAATTCGCTGGCGGAATCGGCGCCATCGGCGCGGGTCTGTCCTTGGGCCGTGAGGGTCCCAGTATCCAACTGGGCGCTATGGTGGGAAAAGGGTTTTCCAGGCTGACGAATAAACTGAGAACGGAGGAAAAAATGCTCATGACCTGTGGTGCAGGCGCCGGCCTTGCGGGCGCTTTCAGTGCGCCTCTGGCAGGAGTTGTCTTTTTCCCTTGAAGAGCTGCACAAAGAACTTTTTCGACTGATATTCTGCTGTCGACCATGGCAGCGTCGGTCACATCAGATTTCGTTTCCTCCTATATCTTCGGACTGAGTCCTGTCTTTGGACTTCATATTGCGGGACGACTGCCGCTGTCCCGGTACTGGATGGTGATTCTCTTAGGCCTGGTATTAGGAGTCTTTGGGGTATTTTACAACTGGATGACCTCTTTTGTTCAGGACCTTTATGACAAGCTGCCGCGCAAATTCATGCGGGTGGCCGTGCCCTTTCTCTGTGTCGCCGTGTTGGCGGCTTGTTATCCCTATGTCCTGGGCAGCGGTCACGGAATTGTTGCAGAAGTGGCGAGAGGCGATTTTGCCATCAAGGCTTTACTGATTTTGCTGGCAGTAAAATTCCTCTTTTCTATCGTCAGCTTCGGATCAGGGGTTCCGGGCGGCATCTTTTGCCTTTGCTGGTGCTGGGAGCCATTACCGGCGGCTTGTTTGCTGCTGCCGTCGGCGATCTGGCTGGATACGGGGACCTTTACCTGGCCAACTTTGTCATACTGGGAATGGCAGGGTATTTTACAGCCATCGTCAGAGCCCCTATTACAGGGGTGCTGCTGATTACAGAAATGACAGGCGACTTTAAAAATTTTCTCTCCCTATCCATTGTTGCTCTGGTATCTTATTTGGCTGCCGACATTCTCAAAGGACAGCCGATTTACGATCAGCTGCTCCATCGTATGCTCTCCAAGGATGCGGACTACGGACGACGGAAGAGACGAGAAGCCATAAGGTTCTCTTTGGAAAGTGACGTTTACATAGGCTGTCCCATGGACGGTGAAAAAATAGAAGAGATGCTTCTTCCGCCAGGCTGTCTGGTGGTATCCGTTCAACGGGATAAGCGGGAAATTGTTCCCAGCGGCAGTACGATATTGCAGGGTGGAGATAAACTGATCTTGCTCTGCTCTCAATCTTTCGTCAAAGTGGTGGAAGAGAAGCTAAATAATATCTGCAAGAGTATCAGACAGTGATTACTATACGGACCTCGCGTTTCGGCGCGAGGTTTTGCAGTTTTTGGGAATCGCTATTTGCGGAGAACGTGGGATATTGCGCTTCTCCTGCTTTTGCTGGTTTGCTGTACGTCTCTAACCGCGCATGACATTTGCTGAATTTCCTCAAATTCGGCGCTGCTCGAGGATATGATCATTATCGCGCGTGGAAATGACTTTTTTTATTAGAAGGTTCGGCATATTATTGAACTTACCCATTTCTATGTGCGTGGCTATTGCAATTTTATAGGATAATCGGCACGTAGACTCCCTTTTACAAAAAAATATTGGATAGCTGCGAGCAGATGAGTACAAGCGTGCCGAATTAGCAGTATTTTAGTATTTGCCAGGCACAATATTTGTTAAGATACAAAAAAAATGCCGAACTGATGAGCTATTTGCGTTATCCATGCGAACAAATCAAAAATATGTTAAAAAATACATATCACGTTGACAAAATATGATGAAAAAAGGTAAAATATATATAAACTTACAATATTTTACAAATTAGAGAAAGCTGAAAGGAAGTTCAAGTGAGAGATTTTACGAAAGCATTGGAGCAAGAAGTAAAACGAACCAACAAATTGCTAGAAACGAGCGGACGATTTATGGAGTCCGCCCCAAAAGGGCATTTGTCTATAAGAAAAAGGGTTCATCAGATCAGTTATTACTGGGAAATTGATGAAAAACGAAAAGGGCGTAGACATAATAGACAGATCAATATTACGAAAGATAAAAATATGATACTTAAGCTAACGGAGAAGGCAATTCAGAAGGAAGTAAACAGGCGTTGCAATAGGAATCTTAAGGTTTTGGAAAAACTGCAGGACAGCTGGCTGAAATAGCAAAGGGTCTGCCTCCCAAGTATCAAAATGTACTATTGATGAGAAAGAAAAGGTTAGTAGACCGACCGCGCCATATTCAAAAATGCCCATTTAATGAAAAGTATCATACACATGAGACGGATTATGGCGAACTAGTGCGATCTAAATCTGAACAGATTTTGGCAAATACATTGTTTGCCTATGGCATTCCTTTTCATTACGAGGAGGAGTTTTTTGTATACTGTAGGAAACAGAGGACGGTTTATTCTGACTTCACTATATTTCTGCCTGATGGAAAAATTTTGATTTGGGAGCATTTGGGGCTCTTAAATAGTGAGAAATACTGTTATGATAATGTTAAGAAGCTGAACATTTATCAGATGAACGGTTTCTCGCTTGGAGATAATTTTATTATTACTATGGATGATAACAAAGGAAATTTCAGCAGTGGGGTTATTAACGAAATAATTAAAACACAAATCCTTCCTCTATTTGATGGTGTCAAAATAGATCGGCAGAAAATTATAGCAGGCATCAGACCAATGCAAGCTGCCTTGCATAGATAAAGGGAACGGCCAACTGCTTGTGGCCGTTCCCCTTTGTGTGGGTAATTAATTTGTAGTATTTATGAGCGCTTTATGCTACGGGAATAGCACCTGGTATTCCATTAGCGGTTTCTTGTTCGAGCAAGGTCATTGCCCTTTCCATTAAACACCCTTGAGCATAGGGCGAGAGTTGATAGAATATATCAACCAGTGAGATTGACTGATCCTTGCATTTGTCAGAAAATATTACATCGGTAAGAAGCTTTGTGCCCTCCGACTGTAATATCGTATCCACTCTGACATGGTAAAAAGTCAGCCAAATCTACAATTGTATCCGCGCCTGGGATTTTTTCTTCCCAGTTCATAAAGTGCATAAGTACTTCGACACATGTGGATCCCGTCTGCTACTTCAGTTTGTGTATATCCGAAGACGTTCCTTAAATATCTCATGTTCTTTGCCACTTGCATCTGCGTTTCTATTTTCACTGCATCATCCTCCTAGTTTATCCATTTTTATTTCGACACAAAACCCACACATATTATATAGAGCGTTTTAAAATCGAAAAAGTTTCACTTTTTAATTTTTTTCGAAAAATGTCGATTTTTTTGCAAAAAATTCCCTTCCTAGTTATGGTAATATCCCCTGGCGGTTTATTTAAAAAAGACTTTAAACTACACATAAACTATTAGTGATTGCAAACACGATTAGGGGAAATCAAGTGAAACGCGAATTTGAGTTAAAAGCATCTCGACCAGATCGAGATGGGCCGTAGAATTAGGAAACAGAGAGTTTTTGGATTTTACGAGAGAAGACCTGGCAGGTTACCTAGGTGTGTCGAGTAAGTTTATAGCAGATATAGAGTATGGTGAAAAAAGGCATATCGATTAGAAAGTTGTATATGCTGTCACAGATTCTTGAAGTTTCAGCGGACTATATTTTAGCAGGTGAAAGGTATGGCAATGCTGTGGATGTAGAACGGGACCGGTTAAAGGAAGAAATTCTTGAGCCGCTGAAGATTTGCAATACGCAACAACTAAAGTGTATGGAGCAGATTGCAAAATTTTATGTAGAGGCGTTAAAAAGAGAGATGAAGTTATCAAAAGAAGAGCTGATGAAGCGGCATGACATTTTGTGCGAGAAATACATTTTAATCAAAGACTTTGTTTCTAACTTGGGAGTCCCAGAAAATTATAGAGAAGATTTAATTCAAGAAATTTTCGTGGCAGCATATATCAATATACACAAACTAAACGATATGGACAGACTCAACGCATGGTTATATCGGATTTCGTATCGCAAAATGATTCTGTTTGGCAAAGCCCACAGAGTTCGTTTTGAAAAAGAGATATCTTATCCGGACTACTACGGTGAGTCAGGCATCGAGTCAGAGGAAGACAAATATGTTTGGAGCGCAATGGATAATTGTTTAACAGATGAAGAATTATGTGAAATGATCAATAGCCTCAAACCACCCGCACCATATATTATCAAGCTTCGATTTGAAATGGGTTTCAACTTAAAAAAAGAGATTTCGGATTTGCTGGATATGAAGTATAATACAGTAAAGACGATTGAACGCAGAGCATTTAAAAGGCTGAAAGTGATGATTGAGGAAAGGGGTTATAGAAAGCATGATGGAAAAGAAGCACAGTGAAAAAGCAGGATGATTCCTATTATGATGCGTTAATTAAACAGAGGATTGGAGAAGCGCTGAGAAACCAGTCGAAAAAAAGGAAAGGCTGGATCTTGCTCAATTGGAGGCCTGGGTAGAAGCAGATCGTCAGAGACGCAGGGCCAAAAGTAAAACGAGTGCTTGCCATAGCAAGCTGTTTTATTATAATCTGCGCGGGTACGTTCAGTTTTAAATTTGCTTTTGACGATGATGCAATTGCAACGGCAGGGAAAGGTGACAACAAGGTAACCGAGTCTGGGAATAATGCAGTGGTGAGTCCGAATGAACAAGATGGAGATGAGAATGTTGGTATAAGAACAGTTACTTGTAGATCTTTGGAAGATGTGGATATTTTAAAAGAACAATTTCCCAAATTAATGGAACCACATTACATACCGGAGGGATATAAGTTTGAAAAACTAACAATAGAATATAGTGAATTAATGGGAAAATATTCATATGAATTTACAAATAAAAATAATAAATTGCAAATTACTCAAATTGCTGGAGCGACTGCCACAGTATTTAGTGAATATAATCGCAAATTACAATGTGATCGTGGTGATGTACTGATAATGGAAGAAGATGTTGAAATAATTGCTGGTTGTAAAATAAAAGATGGTGTGCTATATGTATCTACGAAGGATTGTTCGGATGATGACATTGTAAGCATTATAAATGAAATAGATTAAGTGAAGGGATATATCCCTTCACTTTAAAATGGATCTGAGTAGTTTGTATATGAATATTCCAACCCGCTATCATATTTGTCAGTGCTGACACACTTGATTCTATAGAGAACTCCTTTTTTACGGTCCAAGTATCATATGTTGTAACGCTATCTTTATTACTTCCTCTATAATAGTGAGCGCTTCCGGATACATCCGTTGCAGTGACCCACCCGCTAGATGTTTTCTTTTGTAGTACAATTGCTACTACATATTCATCAGCAGTCCTCGTAAACTGTACTAGAACTGAAGCTGAAGCTTTTGTATCGCTGATTCTTTTTGTTGCAAAAAAAGAAGTTACGGCTGTTGCATATGTACTGGCATCCCCATTACCAATACTATCTGCAAAACTGAAGGTTGCGGTGAGACCCATTGTTAGAACAAGAACTAATAGTAAACACAGTGTCTTTTTTTTTCATTTCTTTCTCCTTATTTCTTTCATTAAAGTGATAACTAACAGAAATTGCATTCCGTGCAAGAGAATAAAGCAAAAAAACGCTTTTATCAATATGGACTGAAATCGCTGAAACGAGCTGTTCTAAATACGGTCATTTTGATTTAAAGGAACTTCGCCTGAAAAGGTTGTAACAACTGGGCTGCAGCCGTTTTTGCGGCCATTTCTAATTTAATTTTTTTTTATGTGCAGTTTAATGAAGGAAAGTACGTTATGGCTGTCCTTTATTGGACAGATAGCAGTTACAAAAAAGAGAATGTTTTTATAATAATCATTTGACTTTAATTTAGCTTTAACTAGGAGATATCATTTTCTGTCATTTAAATTTGACGTGTCAGAATCGTTTTACTGAAACACATAAAAAGAGAAAACTGTTCCGTAGGACACCTTTTATTCGATTATGCAGAGTTAAATGAGACTTGTTAGTCTACAAAGCCTTTTTTATAACATAGGAAATAGGAATCTCTGATTTCGTCATTTCCACGCTTTTAATTTTTGGTCAATTTGCAAACACTGAAAGAGCGTTCGGAGGAATTTGGTATTGCTCGAACAATGAACCTTGGCCTTGGGACTGAATGTCTATGGATTTGCTATTGTTACATTGGGTAGGCATATTGCAAAAAATCCTCATTTCAGTTTAATATAGTTTTATAAGGGAGGGAAAACACATGAATTTGAATATAGACAAAACTAACATAGAGAAGCTTGACCTCGATTCGCTGCGGGCGAAATCCAATGACGCCCTGGACATGTTATGGACCGTCGCCTGGCTGAAAACGCAATGAACAAGCTGGACCGCGCCAGTGTTGAGAGCCTGCAGGAGACAGCAGGCAAAATCTGCAGCCAATGTGAAGTGGCGGTGATTGTTGCCACAGGCGATACCGCAAAGATGATCAAAGCCTGCACGTCGGCTATACAGCAAAGAGAGGCTTGTGCAGATGTTATCGTGTTCGGCGATAGTTTTTCTCCAGCCGAATATGCAGAAGTGATGACAGACCTGGAGAAAAAAGACTTCGTGCTCATTTCTGTTGCGCCGGAACTGGAAACGGTGGCTATGAGAGGCGCATTCGTATGTCTGAAACAGCTTTTAGTTACAAAAAATATGGCTCGGAGAAAGCGACTGACAGAATCTATGCCGTCGCCGGCAAGAGGAGTCAGCTAATCGCAGAAGATGCGGCTGAAAACGATTACCCGCTGATCTCGTATCCTGACAATGTGCCTGCAATTTATGGCGCTAACACGGCAGCGGCACTGCTGCCGATGGCGGTCAAGGGGGCGGACCTTTCGGAGTACTTGGATGGATTCTACGATATGCTGGCATCACCGCAGTGGGACATAAACGGGGCAGATTACGGCATTGCGAGAGCCGCCTACAAAATCGCCGGCGGGACAAAAGAGCATTTTTTGATCTGGCAGAATCAGCTTGCAGACTTTGGTAGGTGGGAAGAGAACTTCTTTGACGGTATCCAAAAAGAGAAGCCTGAAAATGCCTGTGGACAGCAAAATGGACAGCGCAGATGCCTTTGATACGCAGATTATTATAGAGGAAGATCAAGAAGATATCATGATGCCGTATTTTGAAGGGTGCCATGAAGACGGCTCTCTGAATTTGCTTTTAAACGCCGCTGCAGGGAAGTATTTTTTGAAAACAGCGAGAAGAAAACAGGGGTACAGATCTCCTTAGAACGGCTTGATTCCTACAATTTGGGACAGCTTATGGCATTTGCCCAGCTCTCCAACGGAATTACAGAATTTTTGTTAAATAATTAGGGTTTACATTATTTGATTCTGTGTTATAATGAAAGTAACGGTAATAAGTTAATTTTTAACAAAACTTACTCATAAGAAATCAACGTACAATATAGTAGGAGGTTATCACAATGAAGAAAAATTGGTGTATTAGGAACGGGCACAATGGGTGCCGGAATCATTCAGGTACTTGCACAGAATGGTTATGAAGTTGTACTGAGAGCTAGAAGACAGACTTCAGTAGACAAAGGTCTTGCTACAGTAGAGAAGAACTTAGACAAGATGATCAAGAAAGAAAAGATCACAGAAGCTGACAAAGCTGAGATCATGGGCAGAGAGGGATCAACTGATATCAGCATCGTAAAAGACGCTGACCTGATCATCGAGAGCTGCAACAGAAGACGCAGAGGCAAAGAAAGCTCTGTTTGCTGAACTTGACCAGTTAGTAAAGCCTGAAGCTATCATCGCTACAAACACTTCATCCTTATCCATCACTGATATCGCTGCCGCTACAAACAGACCTGACAAAATTATCGGCATGCACTTCTTTAACCCGGTTCCAGCAATGAAACTTGTTGAAATTATCAAAGGGATTGACTACTTCAGAAGAAACTAAGGCTACCATCGTAGAATTAGCTGAGAAGTTAGGAAAGACCCCTGTAGAAGTTGAAGAAGCTCCAGGATTCGTAGTAAACAGAATCTTAATTCCAATGATTAACGAAGGTATTGGAATCTTAGCTGACGGAGTTGCTGATGTAAAGGGTATCGATACGGCAATGAAACTTGGTGCTAACCACCCAATGGGACCTCTTGAACTGGGAGATCTGATCGGACTTGACGTTTGCCTGGCAATCATGGATGTACTTTTTACACTGAATACGGTGATCCTAAGTACAGAGCACACGTTCTGCTGAGAAAGATGGTAAGAGCCGGCAAGCTGGGAAGAAAGACAGGCATCGGTTTCTACGATTATTCAAAATAAGAGAGACTATCGAATACATAAACAATGGGAACTGCCTTGTGACGAGCAAGGCAGTTTTTTATTTTTCGAATAAATAAGTCTAGTACTTGACAAAAAAAAATGATGATATACTGAGAAAAGTAAAGTAGTTGACTATTTTGATGTTAATATAGGAGGTATGGCAAATGCGTAATACGAAAGAAATTGTTTATGAGAGACTGATAAAATTACAGCACTTGCTGCACAGGCAGCAGATGCAGAAATTCGGCGGTATGCGGGGTTCAAAAAAAAAAATCCGCGCCGGGGGCAGGGCCGGGTACTTTCGATTTTAAAGATGAAACCGGAAATCAGCCAGAAGGAACTGACTTATCTGCTGGATATGAGTAAGCAGGCCTTGGCAGAGCTGTTGGCAAAACTTGAAAGGAACGGTTATATCATAAGAGAACCGTCCGCAGAGGATCGACGGGTATCCAACGTCAAAATCACGCCGGAGGGTATGAAGGCGGCTGAGGGTATGTCGGAAGATCCGCAGGATATGGTTGGCTTGTTGGATTGCCTGAACGAAGAGGAACTGGAAGCTTTTTGGCGAATATCTTGCCCGAATCCTCGCGTGTTTTGAAGAAAGATTTATGAACAAAGAAGCCTTTGCAGAAAGGCGGAAGGCATTTGAAGCTTTTTCCATGAACAGCCCCATCGCAGAGGGCGCGGAGGGTTTCCCTCTGACGGCAGACCTCTAGGCTATGGCATAAATCATGAGGAAGAGGAAGGCGGTGAAGATTAGAAACAGAATGAGAATTGAAAAAAATAGAATTGAAGCCTTTAGCGACGGCGTCATGGCCATTATTGTCACGATTATGATGCTGAATATTCCCTGCCCGGCAGTTACAGCAGAGAAAGTCTCACAGCGTTTCTGTTTAACATCGCCGTCTTTTTTGTCAGCTTTATTGTAGTCGGCGCGCAGTGGGTCAAACATCTGCAGTTATTTACAATGTGCAGAGATATTTCGGAAAAAAAGTGCTGTGGCGAAATCTGCTGCATCTCTTTTTTCTGTCGCTCATGCCACTGTTTACAAAATGGATTATGGAAAACCCGGGACGGGTTTGCCCGCCATCGCCTATGATGTGCTGTTTGCTGCGGTATTCCTCACCTTTCATCTGCTGCACAATGCGGTCCTGTTGGATAACAAAAAAGGGTTGATGAATTTCGCAGGCGCCTGCAGAACCAGAATTTAAGAAGACATTTTAGCTGGATTGCATTTTCACTATTTTTCCTATTTGTCATTGCAGTCGTCGCCGTATCATTTTTCGTGCCGGCAGTATCCATTGTTTTCTTTGTCGCTTTGCCAGTGATATCGTCGCTGTTTAACCTGTGGGTGGATGGGCGCGGCGGTTTTAAAAAAGCGTTTTTTCACCGAAAACAGAAGCTCGTAGGATAAATTTTCAGTTACCTTTTGATAAAAGTGGGTATTCTATGAATATAGACTATTGAGGAGGGATTATATGTTAAACGAAAAAGTTGGAAGCTTACTAAATGTACAGATAAATAAGGAATTTTATTCGGCATATCTTTATTTGGAATTTTCCAATTTCTATAAAGAAAAAGGACTGGACGGGTATGCGAACTGGTATCAGATTCAGGCTAAGGAAGAGATGGATCACGCGCTGCTTATAATGCAGTATCTGCAGAATAACGATTACAAAGTCGTGTTTGAGACCGTCAATCAGCCGAAAGCTGAATTAAAGAATTTTGACGATCCATTAAAAGAGGGATTGGAGCATGAACGCTACGTTACAGGACTGATTAACAACATCTATGGCGCGGCACATGATGCGAAAGACTATCGTACGGTCAAATTTCTCGACTGGTTTGTCGACGAACAGGGTGAGGAAGAAAAGACTGCAATGGACATGATTACCAAATATGAATTATTCGGGCATGATCCAAAAGGTCTGTATTCTCTGGATAGTGAATATAAAGCGAGAGTTTATACCGCCCCGTCGTTAGTATTAGAATAAAACATTTTGAGATGGAGCTGTCTATGCAGATAACTTATTTGCATGGACAGCTCTTTTAATTCATAGGAAATTGCGTCTTTTCGATAAAAAAGTGGGGTGCGCAGAGAAGAATCTCCTCGCCGCCCCCTAAGATGGGTGCACTGCCGTTAAAGCAGGCGCCGAAGGGAACCTAGAGTTCCCTAACGGAGTGGCACCAGCTACTTTTTGTGTGTTTCATTTTCCCCAATTAGCAAAAAACTGTGCCGATAATACTATCAAAAATGTTTGAATTTCAACGTTTTATTCTATTGACTTCCCCCATACAAAGGTGTTATCTTGAAGATAACAAAAAAGGGAGGAACTGGAAAATGGGGAGTCTATTTGATAATACATATAGAAGTCAGTTTAGTCTGACAAACGATTTGGTTTTTATCTGATATACGGCGCCGATACAGAAGAATCTAATCGGGCGTTAGCCGCGCTGCTCAACGTAATATTGGATCGAAAAGATGATCCAATCGTAAAGGTTCACGTTTTAAATACAGTCCAAAAGGGATTTAAGCCTGGAGACAAAAAGCACCATCATGGATGTGAAGGCTGAGGCTGATTCTGGGGAACTGATCGATGTGGAAATGCAGCGTTATGTGCTGCCCCTTCTGAAGGCGATTCCCGCGGCAGAGACTTTGTTGACTGGCACTGCCGAAACCCCTGAACGGACGGCAAAAGGCGCCTCACGGGCATATCCGGAAAGGTCGCTATTTTATGGTGCGCGTCTTGTAAATTCGTCATTGGCATCAGGAGAAGACTATGATAAAATGAAGAAAAAGCATAGTCATTTCTTTTATCGACGGAGTGATTTTTCCGCAGGTACAATGTCTGCATACAGAGTTTTTGATGCAGGAGAAACAAGCGCATTTTACATTGACGGACAAGCTGTCAATCCATTTCTTAGAGTTGGGAAAGATAGATGGGAAGAAAGACCCTGCAGATATGACACCACTGGAGTGTTTATGCGCCTATATCCGGTTTGCCGGTGACAGGACAAGAGAAGACTATGTGAACAAACTGCTGGAAACCGGAGAGGAGGCTGTTAACATGTCTGAATATGTTTTCAAGAAATTGACAGAAGACGATATAGCCAGAGAAATGTTAGAACGTCAGATTAAGGCCGCGCATGACAATGCTACATGGCTCAAATATGCGAAAGAAGATGGTCTGACCCAGGGTCGCGATGAAGGGTATGATGCCGCCATGATTGAGATCGCCCAAAAGATGAAAAAAGAGCGGGCAAGCCACTGGAGGAAATCAAAGCCTTTACCGGATTAGAGGCAGAAACCATAGAGAAGTTATAGACTGTTTTGCTGTCTTACAAATAGGGAAGCAAATAGAAATGTAGGACGGGAAAAGATATGCTGAAAATTGCTATTTGTGACGATGAGAAATATTATAGAGATAGAATAGAGAACCTCCTGAAAGCGTATTTGCAGGAGCACAATTTAAACGCAGAACTCGTCTTGTTTCAGTCTGGTGAGTCTTTTTTATTTCTCAGCAAGAAAATCTTGTAAAATACGATATTGTTTTTTGGATATCAACATGAACGAGATGGATGGAATTGAGACTGCTATGCGGATAAGGCGCTTTTATTCTTCGACCTATATTATTTTTGTGACCGCTTTTATCGATTATGCACTGGAAGGGTACAAAGTGAATGCGGTGCGATATATTATGAAGAATACGTTGGAGATCTCTGTCAGAGAATCCATGGACGCCGTTTTTAGAAAAGATGAGACACCTGCAAGTAGGGTTTGACTTTCTGCAGGGCAGACAGAATATCTATATTGACAATTTGCTCTATGTGGAAAGCAAGAAGCACAAAGCAGTTTTTACTATATGGACGTCTCTATTACCCACTACGAAATTTACGACAAGCTGGATCATATCGAAGAAGAACTGTCAGAGTACGGATTCTTTCGCATTCATAAGAGTTATCTTGTCAATTTGAAGCACATTCGCAAAGTCAACAATTATGAAGCGGTACTGGATACTGGAGAGAGCTTGCCGATTCCGCGGCGCAGATTTCAAGCGGCCAAAGAAGCTTTTTGCCGCATACAAAAGGAGCGATGTGATGGAATTGGTCATCAAATGCCTGGCTCTTTCCGTAGTGATGAGCTTTAGCTGTAAACTGTTCTTCGAAACACTTATTCCCCTGCGGAAGTGGGAACACCGCTGGATTGAAAAAACGATAATTCCAGCCTTTGTGTCTGCTTTTATGATCATCTCCTTTAGTGAAGTGCCGCCATACATATTTCAAGCGCTGCGGCTGATCTTAGCGATCAGCATTATTACACAGATATATTACAAGATCAGAGTCATGCAAAATGTGATTCTATCGGTGCTATTTTGTGCGCTGTTCTGGATTACCAACACCCTGGTTCTGGCCTGTGTCTATGCGCTTTCTCTGGAAAGGATGTTAATCTTTGATTTTCAGGAAGACATTGCAGATATCCTGTTTCTCTGTCTGATTGTGTTATTTCATCATCAATATAAAGGGAGGATGGACTCATTGGCAGATACAAAATGGGTTCGCTTCGGTTACTTTCCTATTTTCAGCCTGATTGTCATCATGTCCATCACAATCATGCTGTGGGGTGATGTCAATATAAACAGGAATGCAATTGTTGTAGCTGTTGTGAGCTTTGGTATCATCAATATCCTCGCCATTTATTTTATTGGAAATCTTCTTGAGAAAGAAGCTGAAATGCAGAAAATGCGATTGAGCCAGGAACGAAACTTGAGTCAGATGAACCTATATAGGAGCATGCAGACCAGCTTTGACCAGCAGCGAAAATATTTGCACGATTACAAAAATCAACTCCTGTGTATTCAAGGCCTGCTAGAGGAGGGGCAGACGGAAGAAACCCTCTGCTATGTAAAAAAAACTGACAGGCGGGTTACAGCAGCATACGAACACGATCAACACGAATCACAATGTGGTCAATGTGGTATTGAATCAGAAATATCAGTATGCGCAGAAAAAAAAGGAATCGCTTTGGTTATGAAAATAGGAGACTTATCCTCGCTGAACCTGGAGGAAGAGGATATTGTCACCCTTCTAGTCAACCTGCTTGACAACGCTATCGAGGCCTGCGATAGATTAAAAAGATAACAAAATCATTCAATTCAAGATGATATTAGAAGAAGGACAATTGATTTTATCCGTACGAAACCCGGTAGAAGAGGCGGTTGAGATAAAGGACAAAACCGTATTGACAACGAAAAAGAATCGTGAAAGGCATGGGGTCGGGCTGCACAACATAAATTCTGTGATAGAGAAATACAATGGAACCAGCACGTTACAATGCAGAAACGGATGGTTCACTTTTTTCGGCGATGCTGCCGTCTGTTTTTTTGCAATCTGACCGTCGATTTGTGTCATGGCTGTTGTTCCTGCTGAAATCAAGAAATATAATGATGGCAGCAGAATAGATAGGAGGAACGACAACATGAAAAAATGGATACTTGCCTTAGTGATGGTCTGCCTGTGTCTGACTGGTTGCAGCGGGAGGACGGGTGCTATGAGGCATCAATCGCCGGAAGCTGCTGCGGAGAGTATGATGCAGTCCCTGAAATCACTGGACCTTGAGGCCTTTAATGACTGCACGGATAATTTAGTGAGCAGGGACAGAAAGCTGGCTGGGATTTACTACGGCAGAAGAATATCGCGTGTTTAACAGGATCTCGCAGACAGATTTAGTAAAAGGAAAACGGTATGAAGCTGATTTAAAATTTGCAGAAACGATTACAGAGAACCTGTGCTGGGAAATTAAAGATGTAAAACGGAATGGAGATAAGGCGAAAGTTTATCTTGCCATTACAAATACAGATATGACAGATGTAACGGGAAATTATATGATTCACGTCATGGAAAAGATGATTGCAAGCGATGACACTGGCTTGAAACAGATGATAAAGGATCTGTCTGGCATTGAAGATGACAAAGACGGCATGCAGCCATATCTGGAAGCGGCAAAGGGAGATAAAACCATGGCTGTAACCGTATCCGCAAAGCTAGAAGATCATAAGTGGATATTTCATATCAGCGACGCTTTTATCAATGGATTTATGGGCAATCTGAATACAGAACATTTTTCTAAAGATGTAGAGAATCGTTTGGAGGAATTGAAGACCAATATGAACAGAAGATGGAGCAATGGGGTGACGACTTTGAAGACAAGGTGGACAATTGGCTTGCCAGTATATTTGGAGAATAAATAAAAAAATGCACGAAAAGAAGGGCTTTCGACAAAAAGCCCTCTTTTATTTTTCCAGATGTTGTATTATAATGGAATAAGATTTGTAGTCCTAGAAAAGTTGTTTTCAAATGTATGAGGCGCTGTCCTCATATCCAGAGAGAATTCCCAAGAGATTAAAAAAGACAAAATTCATTAGAAATTACATAGAAAGGAAAGGGCGCTGTTTTGGTGCCTGCAATGAAGATGCCAAGAAAGAAAAAAAAGAAGAACTATTAGAAGAAGAAAAAAGAATGTATGATAGAAGAGCCTGACGCTCCTGAGAGAAGAAAGAGATTATCTGCTGTGAAGAGGAGGCTGAGAAGCGGGAAAGACCTGTGCGAGAAGAAAAGAAGGAGCAGCCTCGTCCAGAAGTCGAGGGTATTTTGGAAATCGCTGAAGGCGGTTTCGGCTTTCTCAGATTTAATAACTTCTTGACCAGCGATAAGGATGTGTACGTATCGCCGACACAGATCAGACGTTTTAATCTGAAGACGGGGACCAGATCAAGGGGATTTCAGGCTGCCCAACGAGGGCGAACGATTTGGTGCGCTGCTGTATGTTTTGACCGTCAACGGAGACGAGCCGGGAGTGGCGATCAGAAGACCCGATTTTGAGGATTTGACGCCGATTTTTCCAAGAGAGACTGACATTAGAGGATGGTTCCAGAGATCTGTCCATGAGACTGATTGATTTGATTGCGCCGATCGGAAAAGGTCAAAGGGGCGTTATTGTAGCGCCGCCTAAGGCGGGAAAGACGACTTTGCTCAAGCGAGTCGCCAACAGTATTGAGAAACGACATCCGGAAGCAGAGATGATTGTGCTTTTGATCGACGAAAGACCAGAAGAAGTGACCGACATGAAGCGGTCTCTCAACGGAGGTGAGGTCATCTATTCCACCTTTGACGAACTGCCGCAGCACCACGTCAAGGTTGCAGAGATGGTACTGGCTAGAGCGCAGAGATTGGTAGAGCACGGCAAAGATGTGGTCATTCTGCTGGACAGCATCACAAGACTCGCCAGAGCCTACAATCTTGTCGTACCGTCATCTGGCAGAACCCCAATCGGGCGGACTCGATCCAGGCGCCCTTCACAAACCGAAGAAATTCTTTGGCGCTGCTCGAAATATTGAAGAAGGCGGCAGCATCACCATTTTGGCGACAGCCTTGGTAGAAAAAACAGGAAGCCGTATGGACGATGTTATATTTGAGGAATTTAAGGGTACAGGTAATATGGAGCTTCATTTAGACCGCAAGCTGTCTGAAAAGAGAATCTTCCCGGCTATCGATCTGAACAAATCAGGTACCAGGAAAGAAGACCTCTTTGATGACGCAGGATGAATTAGAAGCGATTTGGGCAATGAGGCGCCAAATGGCCAATAGTCCGACCCAGGATGTCACAGAGACTATCATCGACAACCTGGCGCACACGAAAAAACAATAGTGATTTTGTTCAGATCATAAAGAAGATATTTTTTGCAATAGGGGAAAAAAGATGGATTTAAGCAAGATTTTTTTTGAAAGACGCCTGCCCGACTCCGGTCGGAGGACAGGCCGTCATGGAGGGCATCATGATGCGCGGACTGGAAAGAACGGCCGTTGCAGTCAGACTTCCTGACGGAAAGATACACATGAAGACGCAGCCCAATAAGAAGATGGGAAAGTGGACCAGAATTCCCTATTGTCAGGGGCGTCGTCTCTTTTTGTCACATCACTGGTTCAGGGCACGGGTATTTTGATGTATTCGGCTGACGTGCTGGAAGCTAACTGGCCGGAAGAGGAACAAGAGGAAGCGGGCAAGCTGGAGACCTGGATGAATAAGAAGTTCGGGGGAGAAGGGTACGTGGAACATCATGATCTATCTCTCTGTCATTCTCGCTTTGGCGATGACCATCGGCATGTTCATTCTGCTGCCGACAGTGGTGGCGAATTTCCTGAAGCCTTTGATTGACAGCGACTTTGTGTTTAATCTGGTGGAAGGAATCATGCGTATCGTGATCTTTGTGGTGTATATCGCCCTGATCAGCCAGATGAAAGACATTAAGACCGTGTTTCAATATCATGGGGCTGAGCACAAGACCATTCACTGCTTCGAAAACAATCTGGAACTGACGCCGCAGAATGCGCAGCAGTTTTATACTCTGCATCCGCGGTGTGGAACTAGTTTTTCTGCTTTTCGTCATGGTGATCAGCTTTGTGCTGCACCTCTTTCTAGGCTGGCCGAATTTGGCTCTGCGTATCATTTCCAGACTGCTTTTAGTGCCGCTAGTTGCAGGTCTGTCCTATGAACTTCTTAAGTGGGCTGGACGCAGTGACAACTGGCTGGTCAAAATTCTCAGTATGCCGGGACTTTACCTGCAGAAGCTGACGACCAAGGAACCTTCCGACGATCAGCTGGAGGTAGCTATCGCGGCGACAAAGGCGGTCATGGTTCCTGACGGTACGCCGTACTTTGAAGGCATCTGCGACCTTGATGGGAATTTAGTTGAAGAACGAAAGATTGAACGTAAAAGTAAGAACGAAGTTGTGGAGGAATAGATGAGTCTCTCGGTAAAAAGAAATTTTGAATATCGGCAGAAGACAGCTTGAGGAGAGTCACATCGCAGACGCTGCCATCGACTGCAAAATCCTATATTGTTTTTGATGAATGTGAGCAGCGCCCAACTGATTCTGGAATATCAAAGAATCCTGCCGGACAGCCTTTGTGATGAGTATTTTAAGCTGCTGGACAAGCGGTCCGCCGGCGTGCCCGTGCAATATATTATCGGTACACAGGAGTTTATGGGTCTTACGTTCAAGGTCAATGAGAGCGTGTTGATTCCCCGGCAGGACACGGAGACCCTGGTGGAGGACGCGATTAGTATTATCAGAGAAAACAAGCTGCGCGGAGAAGATTTACTGCCAAAGAAAAAGAAGGAATTCGACGTTCTCGACCTCTGCTGTGGCAGCGGAGCAATCGGCCTTTCTCTGGCTAGTCTCTGCGACAACGTGAAGGTGACTTGTTCGGATATCAGCCAAGAGGCGCTGTCAGTAGCGCGGGAGAACGCTGAAAAATTAGGTGTCGCCAAAAAGGTCGGTTTTGAGTGCGGCAATCTGCTGGTGCCGTTTAAAGGGAAGTTCAAAAATAAGAAATTCGATTTGATTATCTCTAATCCGCCTTACATAAAAGACTAGCGTCATACCGACGCTGCTGCAGAAAGAAGTCCGCGACCACGAGCCGATGATGGCTTTGGACGGCGGTCTGGGCGGTCTGGATTTCTATAGAGGCATCGTCGCGGATGCGGCGGATGTCTCAAAAAATCCGGCATCCTGATGTTTGAAATCGGTCACGATCAGAAGGATGCGGTCAGCGCGCTAATTGAGGAGACTGAGCAGTTCGAGAAAATCACCTCCCATAAGGATCTTGCCGGCCGGTACCGAATTGTCGTCGCAACACTGGCTGGGAAAAAATGAGGAGGGAGTATGGTAAAACATACTGGTAAGAATAAGCTAATTGTGATTACAATGATTATATGCATATTATTGGGCGGGATTGCTCTTCCTGCAACGGCTTTGGCGGAGGAAACAGGTACCACAAATACTAATGCAATCGTTCCGGGGCCTGTAGCAAAAAAGAATCAGAGCTTATCCTAATTGGTCGCAGACAGTATACGCCCAGAAGGCTCGAAAATCAGAACGTGTAAAATAACTGCAGACAGTCTTTATGACCTCGCATTACGTTCTTATGATGTGGGTGCTGATGAGTTTTATATTGATGTGACGAGTAAAGATGGAGATGTTCATATCTCAGATCTTAAATTTGATGTTACGGAATTACCTCTTGGAGACAGGGGAAAAATGAATTCTTTTGGCATACTCACTGATGCAGGATATTTTCGTCTTACCGGTCTTGGAGCAAGAAAACTGTTCGACGAATATCGTTATCGGGCGGTTATGATGCAAATTGAGTGCAAAAATTTTGCTGAGAATCGGTATACGATAACCATTAAGGCAGAAGACTTGGAAGGAAATGTTGTTACTTCCTTTGATTTTCTTGAAGAAAAAATGCCACGTTTACCGTAGTGCCAAAGGGGGAATTGCAAACAAACCTTTGACTTGCCGCGCAACCTCGCATGATAAAGAGGGCAGGGATTTCGTCTGCGTTTCTAATGAGGATGGCACAGTAACATTTCCTGTAACAGATCACGACTTTTATAAAGTATACTACAAGAAAGAATTTCACCAGGGAGAACAGTGTAACTACACCCTTGATGTGATAAACGATGTTGGCGGTTCAATTGATTTGGAGGATACTAATCTATTATCCATCCACCCTGAAGAGGGGTATTATACACAGGCAATAATCGTAAATGGGGTTTCAGTAGCAGTGACAACGCGGCTGAATATCTCAGAAGGGAGACGTTATACAGGTCGTTTTTTCAAAAATTGGAGAGACGGTGGATTTAAACCCACCTGCCACTGGCAATGAGACACAGCGAGAGAAAATCAAAAATGGCGTACAGGCGACCAAGATCGATGTGAATGCCTCTTATGCCAAAAAGAGGGGTTAAGGTAACCTGGAGGAAATCTAAAGGATATAGGGTGGACTACTATCAAGTTTTTCGCTCGAAGAAACGGACTACGGGATATGGAACTAAGGCAATTTACCAGACAAAAAGTGGAAAAGTCAACACATATATCAATACAAAGTCAATCAAAAAGGGCACTAGATATTACTACAAGATACGTGGTGTTCGCAGCGTAGATGGTAAAAAAATCTATACAAAGTGGTCTAACATTGCTAACCGAAAAGCTTAGTGAGCAAAGAAAAATAATTGTAGGCAAAAAACACTTGTTTCTGACAGACAAGTATGATATAGTATAAAAGCTGTATTAGATTCAGCAAAAAATTATGCAAAGGTGTGTGCCTGAGCAGGAAAGAGGTAAAGGACATGAAGGAAGGAATCCATCCTGATTATAAGGAATGTAAAGTAACTTGCGCATGTGGTAACACTTTTGTTACAAAATCTACAAAAGAAGAGTTAAGACTTGATGTTTGCTCAGCATGTCATCCGTTCTTTACAGGACAGCAGAAGTTCATCAACCGTGGTGGACGTGTTGAAAAGTTCAAGAACAAGTATCACATTGACTAATAATCAGAAGCTTAAACCGGAAATTTTAATTTCCGGTTTTTTAATATGAGAATTTATGGTATACTATACAATTAGATAACATTTCATCCAAATTGATAAGCGCGAGCTTCCGTTTGGCTGTATTTTGTCATATAAAATTGTAAATTATTAAAAAAATTGAGGAGATATAAATGTTTGATAAGTTAGATTTCATTGTTGAAAAATACAAAGAATTGTCCTTGAAGGTTTCTGATCCGAAGTGATCAATGACCAGCCGCTGTGGCAGAAGCATATTAAGGAAATGGGAGAAATGGAACCCATCGTAAAAGAATACGAGGAATATAAGAAAGCCAAAGAGGAACTCAAAGACGCCAAGGACATCGTAGAGAATGAAACTGACGAGGAAATGAGAGACCTTGCCAAGATGGAGGTCAATGAGCTGGAGGACAGAATTGAAGAGTTGGAAGGTGAACTGAAGATCTTGCTTCTGCCGAAAGACCCTAACGACGAAAAAGAACGTAATTCTGGAAGTCAGAGCTGGTACGGGCGGCGAAGAAGCGGCTTTGTTCGGCCAGGATCTGCTCAGAATGTATATGAGATATGCAGAAAGACATAGATGGAAGACGGAATTGATGGATATCAATGATACGGGAATCGGCGGAATCAAAGAAGCCGTTGTTTTGATTAAGGGCAAGGGCGCTTATTCAAGGCTGAAGTATGAAAGCGGTGTCCACAGGGTACAGCGTGTACCGGAGACGGAATCCGCAGGCAGAGTGCATACCTCTGCGGCTACTGTTGCGGTGCTGCCAGAAGTGGACGACGTAGAAGTGGACTTAAACCCTAGTGACGTCAGAGTAGACGTTTACAGAGCATCGGGTAACGGAGGACAGTGTGTAAATACCACGGACTCCGCAGTCAGATTGACCCATGAACCGACAGGGGCTCGTCGTAACCTGCCAGGATGAAAAATCACAGATTAAGAATAAAGAGAAAGCGTTTAAGGTTCTCAAATCGAGATTATACGATTTGAAGCTGCAGGAGCAGAACAAGGAGATTTCTGCCGCTAGAAAGAGTCAGGTAGGTTCCGGTGACAGAAGCGAGAGAATCAGAACCTATAACTTCCCACAGGGAAGAGTATCCAGAACACAGAATCGGTATGACGTTATATAAGCTGGGCGCCATCCTGGACGGAGAGCTGGATGAGATCATCGACGGATTGATTACCAGCGATCAGGCGGAGAAGATGAAGAACTTCTAATGACTGGCTCTTTTTGCCTATTGCTTCGCTTTCTTCGGCTGCAGACTCAATTACGCACTTCAAGTACGCGCATTCGTCTTTGCCTTGAAAGCTGTGCACTAGACAAAAAAGTCCTGCGTCATTTAATGAAAGCTGGTTAAAGTTTTCCGCGGAAGTCCAAGAATAGAAAATTATGAAAACAAAGATACTGAATGATACAACTGAAGAGATAGAAGAGGCCGCGAAGATTATCGCTGGCGGCGGGTTGGTTGCCTTTCCGACGGAAACGGTTTATGGACTGGGGGCTGATGCTTTGAACAGTCAGGCGGTAGGCAAAGTCTATGCTGCAAAGGGAAGACCGTCCGATAATCCCATGATTGTCCATATATCGTCATACGACGATATGAAGAAATTGACGCCCCAAATTACCAGAGATATGGAAAAAACTGATGAAGGTATTTTGGCCAGGTGCAATGACCATGATCGTAGAACGGAATTCTGTGATACCAGATGTGACGACTGGCGGACTGGATACTGTCGGTATCAGGATGCCCGATCATCCTGTGGCATTGAAACTGATAGCAGAAGCGAGATGTCCCATTGCGGCGCCTAGCGCTAACCTTTCTGGCAAACCAAGCCCGACAGCAGCCCAGCATGTTATTGACGATTTAGCAGGACGGGTCGATGCCATCATCTGCAGTGATGATTGCAAATTTGGCATTGAATCTACGGTTATCGATATGACAGGTCAGACACCGATGATTCTGCGTCCGGGCATTATAACAAAAGAAGATTTGGAAACGGCTTTGGGCAAGAAAGTCCTTCTCGATCCGACTCTGAACAAACGGCCGGACAAGTTTAACAACGAAGACTTTCGGCCGAAAGCGCCAGGGATGAAATATAAGCATTATGCGCCTAAGGCGCAGATGATCGTTTATGAAGGGAGAATGGAAGCTGTCGAAGCCGCCATCGATCGTGAGCGGGTTGAGCGGGAGGCATTAGGACAGAAGGTCTGCGTAATCCTCTTTGATGATGCAGAACACAAGGCTGCCGCTCATCAGTTTTTGCAAAAACTGCGAGAAGCTGACAGAGAAGGAGCCGACGTGATTCTGGCTGCCGCCCTGAAAGAAGAGGGCGTCGGTTTTTCCGTCATGAACAGAATGTTAAAATCAGCAGGGTATAATATAAGAAAAGTTTGAAAGGAATTTGTTATGATTATAGCAATGGCAAATGACCACGGTGGATTGGCACTGAAGAAAATAGTAAAAGAACATCTGATAGAAAGGGGATATAAAGTAGTGGACCTCGGAACGCATTCCGAAGAGTCCGTGGATTATCCCATCTATGGAAAAAAAGCCTGTGGAGAAGCAGTTGCCAGCGGCAAAGCGGACCTGGGCATCGTCATCTGCGGTACAGGAATCGGCATTTCTATAGCCGCCAACAAAGTAAAAGGGATTCGCTGCGGTTTGTGCACTTCTGTAGAAATGGCAGAATTGACGAAAAAAGCACAACGATGCCAACATGCTGGCTCTAGGCGGAAGAACGACTGATGCAGAACTGTCCATCAAAATTACCGACACTTGGCTGGATACAGAGTTTGAAGGCGGACGCCACAAGAGAAGAACAGACATGCTAGATGAAATGTAACGATATTGGAGGAAATGTAATGAGCAAAGTATATGTATTCGACCATCCATTAATTCAGCACAAAGTAGCGTTGATGAGACAGACCAACACCAGCGTCAAAGATTTCAGAGAGCTGGCAAGAGAAATTGCCTTGCTTATGGGTTTTGAAGCGACCAGGAATCTTCCCCTGGAAGAGGTTGAAATTGAAACGCCTATCTGTAAGACGAAGGTTAATATGCTGAAAAGGGGAAGATATCGCCATTATCCCGATTTTAAGAGCGGGACTGGGATTTGTTGATGGAATGCTGGAGTTGGTGCCCAATGCAAAAAGTTGGACATGTCGGCTTATATAGAGACCCGGATACCCATGAACCTGTCGAATATTATTGCAAGCTTCCAAAAAGATATAGAAAAAGCGGCAGATCTTTGTCGTAGATCCCATGCTGGCAACTGGAGGCAGCGCAGTCGCTGCGATTGACTTCATAAAACAGAGAGGCGGCACCAACATCACATTTATGTGCCTTATCGCTGCACCGGAAGGAATTGAAGCACTGCAGAAAGCGCATCCAGACGTAGACATCTACATTGCGGCCAAAGATGAAAGACTCAATGAAAATGCCTACATTGTCCCAGGACTGGGGGGATGCGGGGGATCGGCTGTACGGCACCAAATAAAAGAACTTGTTAAATTTATCTGTGGCGTCGTTGGAGCCCTGGCCCAATTTCTGAAAAAAAAATTGTTGGCAGGCCTCATGCGAGGAAAACCCAAATCTTTGATTAGATGATTTTTACCGCGGCGTAAACGGAGCTTCTCGTACTAGTTGTACGCTCCGAGGCGCACTTACTGCGGCGCCTAGCCACAATCAAAAATTTTTCAGCGTTCTTCATTAGAGAAAATATATTATAGAAAGAGGAAAGATAGATGAAAAACTTTATACCGGATAACGTAAGTAAGTACGACAATGTTTATGACGTCCTAAAAGAGAGAGGTTTTATTGAACAGGTAACCGATGAACAAGCCGTCAGAGAGCTTTTTTGGGGAAAAGAAAAGATCAAGTTCTATATTGGTTTTGACCCTACAGCCGATTGCTTGCATGTGGGCCACTTTATGCAGGTAATCATCATGATGTATATGCAGAAGTACGGCCATACTCCGGTAGTTCTTCTGGGAGGCGGTACCGGCATGGTCGGCGACCCGTCGGGAAGACAGGATATGCGTCAGATGATGACGGTAGAAACCATCGACAACAACTGCAACGCGTTCAAGAAACTGTTTGATCAGTTCCTCGATTTTGACGACGAGTGGAAGTATGAAGGAAACGAAGGTGTCTACTCTCCGGGACATCAAAACAGAGATCCGATCCCAGGCAAAGCGATCAGCGTCAATAACGCTTCGTGGCTGAGACCTCTGAATTACGTAGAGTTTGTAAGAGAAGTGGGAACTCACTTTAATGTAAACGAAATGCTGAGAGCAGAATGCTTTAAACAGAGAATGGCGGACGGATTGTCCTTCTTCGAATTTAACTATATGCTGATGCAGGGCTATGACTTCACCGTCATGGCGAGAGACTTCGGTGTCAAGATGCAGTTCGGCGGCAACGACCAGTGGTCTAACATTCTGGCAGGCAAGAGATTGTCCAGAAAATGGTGTGATATCAATGTAGAGGGTATGACCTTTGCGCTGCTCACCAACAGCGAAGGCCAGAAGATGGGCAAGACCATGAACGGAGCTTTGTGGCTTTCTGCGGATCGAGTTTCCCCATACGAGTTCTTCCAGTACTGGAGAAACGTGGCGGATGCCGATGTGAATAAGTGCCTGAGAATGCTTACCTTTCTGCCGATGGAGGAAGTGAAGCGACTATCTTCTCTGGAAGGCGCAGAAATTAACGAAGCAAAGGAAATTCTCGCTTACGAAGTGACTAAACTAGTTCATGGCCAAGAAGAAGCCGAAAAAGCGCTGGAAGGCGCGAGAGCTGCCTTTGGCGGCGGCGGAGATGCAGCGAACATTCCGACGACAGAGATGGCTGCTGCCGCCTTTGAAGGCGAAGGAAAAGGTCTGGTCTCCTTGATTAAAGAACTGGGTCTGGTGCCAAGTAATGGAGAAGGTTTCAGAACCATCGAACAGGGAGGGCTTTCTGTCAATGGCGAGAAGGTAACAAATCCAAAGCAGAACGTAACCAAAGATATGTTCCGGGATGGAGAAATTTTGATTCAAAAAGGGCAAAAAGAAGTTCCACAAGATCGTAATAAAATAATCGTATCAATAGAGCGGGCCGTCTGCAAAAAGCGGCCCGTTTTTTTCTGTACATAAAATTGCGCTATAGACGAATTTCTGTATCCATCTTTGAGGATTCAGACAATTGGTTTAGCGTCGATGTGGAAATCCCTGTTTAATCTTGGAGAATTTTATGATAAAATAAGACAATAAACAAAAAAAGGAGACAGGCAAAATGTTGGGATTAACAAACAGAGAAGCAGCGGACCGGCGGCAGCAGGGCCTTTGGCAATGAGCAGGTCAACTCGTCGACCCGGACAGTCAAAGAAATTGTCAAAGATAACGTATTTACCTATTTCAACTTGATTTTCACCGTCCTTGCGGTGCTCCTGATCGTGGTAGGCTCCTTTAAGGATCTTTCCTTTATGCTCATCGTATTAGCCAATACGGCAATCGGTATTGCACAGGAAATCAAATCAAAGAATACTTTGGATAAACTGAAACTTCTGAAGATGCCCAAGGCTCACGTGATAAGGGACGGCAAAGAGACTACTGTAGCGGTGGAGGAACTGGTCTTGTCTGACTGTGTGATTTTGCGGGCAGGAAGCCAGATTCCGGCTGACGCAAAGGTGGTCAGCGGCAGCATTCAGGTCAATGAAGCACTGATTACCGGTGAAGCTGATGAAATCACGAAAGGCCAGGATGCGCAGCTTTTGTCAGGCAGTTTTGTCGTGTCTGGCGAATGTGCGGCAGTTCTGACCGCGGTTGGGCGTGATTCTTACATATCAAAACTGACTATCGAGGCCACAAAAGATAAAGGCGGCGAGCAGTCGGAGATGATTAAATCTTTGGACAGACTTGTCAAAGCCGTTGGAATCATCATCATACCTGTGGGTATTATCTTGTTCGTGCAGCAGTGCTATATTCTGAACGACAGCTTTTTCTGAAAGTGTAACCTCCATGGTTGCCGCCGTTCTGGGAATGATTCCGGAGGGGCTATATATGACGGCTAGTATTGCTATGGTTGTCAGTGCAATGCGTTTGGCTCGAAAAAGACGTACTGGTTCAGAACATGCGGTGCATCGAAAACCTTGGCCAGAGTTGACGTCTTGTGTGTGGACAAGACGGGAACCATCACGGAAAATGAGATGAAAGTGGATAGTTTTGACCTGATTTACGACGGTATCAGCAAAGAAGAGATGGCATTGCTCATTGGCGATATGGCGCAAAGTCAGAATTCCGATAACATTACCATGGCTGCACTGCAAGCCTATTTTGATAAGACTAGCGGGAGACATCCTAATACGATCTGCCCCTTTTCATCAAAATACAAGTACTGCGGAGCCAGCTACAGCGACGGCAATTTCGTGCTGGGTGCGCCGGAGTTTGTTCTGCGGGAGGATTTGACCAATTTGAAGAGCAGATTAACAGTATCGGTGAACAGGGCTATCGTGTTCTGGCTTTTGCTAAGGTCGCGGACGTGCCGGAAGGCCAGCCTCTCCAGGGACAGGCACAGCTGTTGGCTTTGGTTTACCTGACCAATCCAATACGAAAATCGGCGCCGGAAACTTTTGAATATTTTGCGGATAATGGCGTAGATATCAAAGTAATCTCAGGTGATAATCCGGTTACAGTTTCCAACGTTGCGCTGCAAGCTGGAATCAAGGACGCGGATATGTATATTGATGCGAGGCAGTTGGTCAATCAGCGGGCGATTTATGAAGCCGTGGAACGATATACGGTCTTTGGCAGAGTGACGCCGGAGCAAAAGCGTCAGTTTGTCAAAGCATTAAAGAAACAGGGCAGGACGGTGGGAATGACTGGCGACGGCGTCAACGATATTCTGGCTCTGCGCGATGCCGATTGTTCCATCGCCATGGCGTCTGGCAGTGAGGCGGCCTCTAATGCGGCCCAGCTGGTGCTGCTGGATTCTGACTTTTCAAAGATGCCTTCGGTCGTCGGTGAAGGCAGGCGGGTAGTAAACAATATAGAAAAGACAGCCAGCTTGTTTTTTTGACGAAAAATATTTTTTTTCCCTGCTGCTGGCTCTATTCTCTATGATTAGTGTACTGTCTTACCCGTTAAAACCGTCGCAGATTACTTTGATCAGTATGTTCACCATCGGAATGCCGTCCTTCGTGCTTTCCTTTGGAACCTAACACCAACTTGATCAAAGGCACCTTCTTCGGCAACGTCTTTAAGATGGCTACACCGGCGGGAATCACCACCTTTATCAGCGTCAGTTCCCTGGTGGTCTTTGGGCAGGTATTTGAAATTGATCCGGTGTGTATCTCCACGGCCTGCACCATATTGGTAGGTCTGGTCGGATTTATGATATTGGGCAAAGTCGCGAAACCTGCCAACGGTCTGCATATTGCCTTGATTACAATCATGGTCTGCGGCATGGCTTTCTGTACGATTTTCATGCCGGATTTGTTTGGCATTAACAGTATCTCTGGCCAAGCGGCGATGTTGTTGGTGGTATTTCTCATTGCGACGGAGGCGCTGTTCCGGTATATCTATAAGTTCACCAGTCTGTGCGGGCGGATTTTGAACAGGAGGCCGCGCAGGAAAAAGAAATAATATAAACAGCTTTGAGAATGGCCGGCATGGCGGGGTGATAGAAACCCTGCTGTGCCGTTTTTTTGTTTGCATGCATTAAGGTTGCTGGCAACCTTTTTGCGAGAGCAGAATTGCTAACCCAAATGAGTAAAAACTGGAACAAGAGGGATAACTATATTTAGTAAAAGCTGACCTTATCAGCGCTGCATGCGATTGCTTCTTAAAGCAAAGAACTAAAAAATGTTTGAATGCATAAAAATATACCTAAAATTGCAAATAAATTGTTGATAAAGCACAAAAAATAATGCTATAATGTTTTGTGTTATTTATTGCCTGCAGAAAAAGGAGCGCCCTTTTGCTGGCATGACAGCATTATAACGGAGAGGGAATGTGAAAATGAAAAAATTATAATCAACTATATCGGCATTTTGATGGGTTTAGCCCTGGCAGCCTTTGGTGTGGTAGCCTTTATATTGCCCTAACGGCATCATGATCGGTAGCGCTACAGGTATTGGCAGGCTCATACAGCATTTTTACGGAATTCCGGTGTCTTATACGGTAGCGGTAGTGAATGGTCTGCTCTTTGCCCTGGGGTTTGCAGTGCTGGGAAAGAAATTTGCGCTGTCTATTGTAGTCAGCACCTTCGCCTATCCGATGTTTATCAATTTTTTCGAAAGATTGGATTTTTAGCGGACCTTACGGACAACGCTTTACTGGCAGCCATTTATGGCGGCGTCCTAATCGGAGTGGGACTGGGTATTGTCATCAAATCGGGGGCGTCTACTGGCGGTACGGATATCGTGGCTATTATTTTTAACCGCAAGCTGGGTATTCCAGTCGGGCTGCCCATGTATCTCATCGACTTTTCAATTCTGGTATCTCAGGTCTTTTTTGCCAAAAGGCAGCGAAGAGGTGCTTTTGGGCATTATGATGACGTTTCTATATTCTATGGTTGCTGACAAAGTAGTCGTAGCAGGAGGCAGCGCGGTACAGCTGGTAATCATCAGCCAAAAGTACGAAGAAATCCGCAGGCGTTTGGCGGAGTTGGTGGTCGGTAACACCGTCTTTTTATGGGGAAAGCGGATATTTGGGAAATAGGCGGGATATCTTGCTGTGTGTAATTTCGGGACGGGGAGTTGAATCGGGTGCAGAACGAAATTCTCGCTCTCGACCCTGAGGCTTTTATGACGATAAACAGTGTCAAAGAGGTAAAGGGACGTGGGTGTTCCTTTGAGAGGGAAAAGCAAAACAGATTCGCAGCGAAAAGGCGAAATTATCGAGAACTTAGATATAGATAGTTTGCAAAAACGAACTAGTCCGATTTCGGACTAGTTCGTTTTGCGACAGAATATACTATTCGTTTATGCGGTTTTGATCCTTCAGGCGACGTGCGACGTAGACGGCTGGCGTATCCAAAAAAGACTAGTCACGATATAGATGACGTAGCTGGAAATGCAGATGTTAATTAGAGTCGGCAGGCTGTGTACACCTGCAAAGGCTCCGAAGGTAAACAGCACCGTGTTCATCAGCTGTGATACCAGGGTAGAGCCGTTGTTGCGGATCCAAAGTCCTTTCTTTGCATCGCCGAAGAGTTTGGTAGTATGTTTCCAGATCGTGTGGTAGGCGAAGACGTCAAAGACCTGTACGATGCCGTAGACGGCGATGCTGACCAGCATGAGGCGCGGCGTGTTGGAAAAAGACCGACCTGATGGCTGGCATGGCCCAGTCGTTGCCGTTAGGCTCATAGAGGAACCAGGACTGACTGATTAAAATGAAGGCGACACTGACGACAATGCCCATGCGGACTGCCTTGTTGGCATACTTCTTTCCTTCGGTTTCGCTGAGGATATCAGTGACCAAAAATGTAGAGGCGAAGAGCACGTTGCCTAAGGTCTGCTCCATGCCAAAGGCGTCCACCAGGATCAAGACTTCGATGTTGGCAGAAATGGTGGCGATGACGGTCCACATGTAGAGGCCGGTTCTGCCAAAAGAATTTGTAAAACAGCACCACAGCGCTGTAGATACAGACCAGGCTGCAGAACAGGATGATTTCGTTACGCATTGGATTCACCTCCTACGCCGAAGTCGGTATTTTCCAGCAAAATATCCACACGGGAATTCCCCATATATTTAGGATACAGTTCCTTGAGAAAAACCTCGATAACGGCGGGATCAGGTTTGATCGGTTTGCCATTCTCCACCATGATGTTGATGCAGACCCGTTCAAAGTGGGTAAGGCCGGTCTCGATATCCCGCTCCATGGTTTCCCGGTTTTTGGCCGGGCAGCCCGAAGAGCAGGCAGCATTCGTCAAAGTCTGCGGCAATTTCAGCCGGATCACTGGCAGTGATGCCCTTGTCCAAATAACTCTCCCGAAAAAGGGCATCAAAGGTTTCAACGCCAATTTTGACTTTTACCAGGATGTTCAAACTGGCGAAGGAGGCCCGAAGGGGCTTTGATGGCAGATCGGTCCTTCCAGTGACATTCGAAGTGAATCTCTTTGATGCCTTTGCTGATGCAGATTTTCCGGATCAGATCCATGGTCTGCTGATCAAGCTCCGAAAAACTTCCGGAGTTGATGACCTCCAGCTTTTGATAAACGCCGGTGACCTTTGCCAGTTCCTTCAGATTTAACCGGTAGTTTGCCAGTTCATCGGTGCAAAAAGTCCAGGTGATAGTCGCAGAATCTGCATCTGCGCCAGGAGCAGCCGCGGCCCCGGAGCAGGACGATTTCCCGCGGATTTTTTTTCTTTGATGATGGAATAACGCTCCATTTATCCTCCTCTCCTCGTGACGAACAAAAAAATGCGCACGGAAACCGCACGCAATAAAGTGTCTATATTGGTTCCGTAGTTTTGTTTATAGACAGGATGGTCACGAACTGTCTGATGTAATTTACCTGTCTAATATAGCATATTTCCTGGCTGCTGTCAAAAATGTACGAGCAGGGTTGGTGACATAAAACGTCTCTTATGGTATACTATGCGTTAGACTAAATCATTTTTGATTGGAGAAGAAACGCAATGATATATCAAAATGTGCTGGAAGCCATGGGCCACACGCCTATGATTCAGTTAAATAAAATGCCAGATCCTGAGGGCGCCAGAGTGCTGGTAAAATTTTGAGGGACTGAATGTGGGCGGCTCTGTTAAGACGAGAACGGCCTTCAATATGATTACGAAAGCAGAAGAAGACGGTATCCTAAAACCGGATTCTGTCATCGTAGAGCCGACCAGCGGAAATCAGGGTATCGGCCTGGCTTTGGTAGGCGCTGTAAAGGGCTACGAAACCATCATTATCATGCCTGACTCTGTCAGCCAGGAGAGACGAATGTTGGTGGAACACTACGGGGCAACGGTCATTCTGGTTCACGATGCGGGTAATATCGGAGACTGTATTGAAGAATGTGTCGAGAAAGCGACCCAGATGGCGGCGGAAAAATCCGAAAGTTTTTGTGCCGCAGCAGTTTGAAAATGAAGCAAATCCAATGGTTCACAGGCATCATACCGGTCTTGAGATTTTGGAACAGGTGGCAGGTCCTATCGATGGATTTTGCTCCGGCATCGGAACGGGCGGCACCATCACAGGCATCGGGGAAACCCTGAAAGCGCTGAATCCGCAGATTGAAATCTGGGCGGTGGAGCCTGAAAACGCGGCGATTCTTGCAGGTGGTACGGTCAGCAATCATATTCAGATGGGCATCGGTGACGGTGTCATTCCTGCTGTGCTGAACCAGCAGATTTATGACGATATCTATATCGTTTCGGATGGGGAGGCACTGCAGACTGCCAAAGATCTGGCTGCAAAAGAAGGCCTCATGTGCGGTATTTCCAGCGGAACCAATGTGGCGGCGGCAATTAGGCTGGCTAAAAAAAATTGGGCAAAGGCAAAACTGTGGTGACAATTTTGCCCGATACAGCAGAACGATATTTCTCAACGCCGTTGTTCGAATGACAATATGTCAGTCAATATGAGAGAGGCGAATGCGAAAAAAGTGTTGCATTCACCTTGATTTTGCTATATAATAGTCGTGCATTGTGTTTAAACGATGAATTGTAAGGCAGGACTTTACGAGTCCGGCAGCTTTGCAAGCTAAAAGTTTTTTAGTCATGCTGAAACAGATTCTTTGGAATCCCAGTAGACAGCGCCGAAAAAGATCTGTATGAGATCCCAGTAGGTAGAAAGGAAGAGGAAATGAAATCTTACATTGCAAAACCTGCAGAAGTAGAACGTAAATGGTACGTTGTCGATGCAGAAGGTAAGACTCTCGGCAGACTGGCATCTGAAGTTGCTTCCGTTTTAAGAGGAAAGAACAAGCCGATTTATACGCCGCACGTTGACTGCGGAGATTATGTAATCGTAATCAATGCTGAGAAAATTGAAGTGACTGGCAAGAAAAGAAAAGAAAAAGTTTACAAGAGACACACTGGATATCCGGGTGGTCTGAGAGAACTGACTTTCGAAAAGTTACAGGCAAGAAAGCCGGAAGAAATCATCAAGCACGCAGTAAAAGGCATGCTTCCTGACGGAAAACTGGGCAGACAGATGTTTAAGAAGTTAAAAGTTTATGTTGGACCTGAACATGCACATACTGCTCAGAAGCCGGAAACTTTGGAAATCTAAGGAAAGGGAGGAATAAACAATGGCAAAATTACAATACCAGGGTACAGGTAGAAGAAAACATCCAGTTGCTAGAGTTAGATTAATCCCTGAACTGGAAAAAATCACTGTAAACAAAAAAGATTTAGAAGATTACTTCGGAATGGAAATCGTGAAGAGAGAGGTTAAGAGACCTTTTGACATCGCTGGATGCCCAGGTAAGTTTGACGTAATCGCTACCGTAACAGGCGGCGGATTCACAGGTCAGGCTGGTGCCCTGAGACACGGAATTTCAAGAGCTTTATGCCAGGCAGACAGAGACGCTTACAGAGCGCCACTGAAGGCTGCAGGATTCTTGACAAGAGACTCCAGAATGAAGGAAAGAAAGAAGTACGGATTAAAGAAAGCAAGAAGAGCTTCACAGTTCTCCAAGCGTTAATCGAGACTGTTTTCAAAACAATCTTACAAACTTCAAAAAGATTCAAAACCCTTGCAATTGCAGGGGTTTTTTGTTTTATAAAAATCTGCAAGAATTGTTAAAATGCTGTTTACTAGCAACGTACTTGCAACAAATAAAAACCCCAAGTTTTTTGATATACTTTTATTTTTACTCTCGAAGTAAATTATTTAGCAGCTACTCGATAAAGCATTCTAATTTGTTAACTGCATTGAGTAAACCACTCATATCGAGGTGAGTGAAAGCTGCTTCGGTTACATTTCCAATCGAGTGCCCAATAAGCTTTGACCTAATTGTGGAGGGCACACCGAGGTCCGCTAAGAGAGACGCGAAGGTGTGTCTTGTTGAAACGGTGCATAGTTCCAACCAAGAGTTTCCATATCATCAGACGTTATTTCAATTTCGGAGACCTGATCGATTGCAAATAAGAGTAGAAGGCCTGATAGATCGAGTAAAATAGTAATAAAGAAGCCAGCAGTTCTGACTGTTAAAGGTGCGAGGAGAATAAGCCGTCAGGCAGTTTTTAAAATCGCGGAAAGAAAAAAATCGAACCAAGATTGTCATAAATACAGTCACAGATAAGGGAACGACTACAGAAACCTTTATAAAAAGATGTTTTAAAAATGAGTCAAAAAGTATCGAAAATTGAAACATTCTTGAATAAAAGGTATCTTACTAAGTGAAAAGGGTTTTAAGCGCTTAAAATATAAAGTTAATGAAAGAATTGGTTAGAAACGTAAAGAAGTTTAAGATGAGAACAAGAAAGCTTATAGGAACTATTCTATGCAACTATGATTTTTACATCTACGACTGTTGGGTTTGCAACTATTAATGAATCATCACAGAGCATTGTTCAAAGAATAGTTAATCAGGAAGCAGTGCGTAGCGAAAAGTATCTGAATAACAGCAAAATAGATGACGCAATTAAAAAACAGTACAAATGCATATGTTATATCAAATTCAATGAAAAGTTTAAATTGCCTAAGCGTGGAAGTTCCTTTGTTAGTGTTACTTTGAATGACGCAGGTTCTGAAATAAAGATGACCTTACCAAAAAGAAGTTGAAAAGTCAAAAGGGGTATTAGCTGACAATGGATCTGTTGTGTATGGTTCACCCAATGATTCAGTAGTTGTAACTACACAAGTTTTAGAGAACTTCGAAGAGAATGAGGTTCTCAACTCATTAAGAACGTTAGTTACAATAAAGAATGAAACTGCCCCCTGACACAATATTTATACAATTTCAATATGCCTGACGGCTATAAAATGGTTAAAGATTATGATTTACATGATGAATATGATGAATATGATTGTGGTGCTGTTTTTATACTAAATCAAAATGGCGATATTGTCAGCACAATTGAGCCGGCTTGGGCAAAAGATGCCAAGGGGGAGCAAGTAAACACCGAGTACATAATTAGAGAGAATACTTTATTGCAAACAGTAGAGTTTGATGAAAATAGCGAATTTCCAATTACTGCAGATCCAACAGTACACCCTACAAAATATAGTTACTATTATCTGACTAAAGATCAGGTAAAAACTATGAAAGATCGTTACGCAGAACTGGGAACTTTAGGATATTTCTATACAAATATGCTTTCGGTATGTGCGGCATACAAGTCACCTATACTAGGTGTAGGGACATCGATATACTTTTATCAATGTTATTTATGCTATAATAAAAGAAGAACACCTGGAATGCATTTTTATGTTAACTTTAAACAAAATTTTGCTCGGATACAGGTCGCATGGAATTGGAGAAACGGAGGGAAAAATAGTGGATATGTATTGGGTAAAACAAGTTGCTCCTATGTATCAGGGGATTCCGATGTAGATATGAATAGGAAATTGAAGCCGCCGACCATCAGATTAATTGTCGCCATATGCACCTTAATTTTTTGTAATGATATGTCTGTTCGTGAGTATGATTAAGTCTGGCGATCTGATCAAGGAGAATGTGCAATTTCTTTTTGCGTACAGGCGGGATATTAATATTACTTTTTATATTCTTGTTTGTGGTTGATTATTTAATTATGACAATGCGGCAACGAAAAAAAACAAGATGTTGATAGAAAGCTCTAAGACATTAGATTTATGTGATATTGTAGGGATTAATCTTCGCAATATTACTTTTTAAAACAGCTATAAGAAAAATTTTATTTATAAGCAAAGAAAAAAGATAGCTGAAATATTTTTAAAAGCATATACTATCTCTTTCATTTGGATGTACTCCTTGAAACAAATAAAGGAGAATAGGCAAACAGATATTAGAAGTTTAATTTTTATCAATGATCTTAATGATTATTTCAACTCATTATATACAAAAAGACTCACCTATCTCTTTAGGCAAGTCTTTTTTGTATGTTAACATCTCTGCTAAAAATGAATAGAAATAGACTGGCGATGCTAAGTTGTTTAAGAAAGACACAACACTTCAACTCGTTAAAATTTGGTTCTTTGAATATATCTTAAACTCCATGTAAACATGCTCTGAATAGACTCTGATGTTTACGTTATCGTCGTTGTGCGGTATATTGGGTTCGCCTGTGATTTTGATATAAGTATTCTCGGGACCAACTGTCGCTAGTGAAGTTGAGACGCCGATGTTAATCATTTTTGGAAGTAATTTAATCGCTTCTGCAGCAGTTCCTTCGAATAGCGTGCCTTTTACGCCTGTTGCTTCAATTTCAGGTTTGTAAACAGGAGTATCTTTATAGGAACCGGCCCATCTGTTTAGGGTTAGTTCGGATTTGGTACCGCCTATTAAACTGATAGACTGCATTGCATCAAATGCGCCAATTGTTTCTGATGAAAAATAAATTTTAACATTGTTTAGTAAAACGATTTCTTTTTTGCTTTTTATAAAAGTCTTGGTCTGCAAATGCTCCAATGGAAAGTGCCATAAATGAAATCTTGTTTTTGAGCACATCGATACAGTCTTTACGGTTTTGCAGTTTTTTGCTAAAAGTTCATCTGGCTTTTCATCAATTTTCCCCAGAATGCATGTCAGAGTGATATTCGTTCTACTTTTTTTTTCTTCAAATATAAAACGATAGAGAATCCGAAGACGAAGAAGAAGATAGTGGAGCTTGAGTTTTCAACTCGTGTGGATTTCTATGAGAGTGGCTCATTTAGAGCGTTTTATAAAGCAGATACACCTAATGTGACAATTAAGACTTCTGTAACATCCATGGTGTTAACGAATACGGCCAAAAAGTGTTAAATCTGCTACTGGTAAATATCCGACCTCGTCTTTGACATATGCTTTTCAACAAATCTAAAAACGGGTACTGATATATCTATAAGTACGAGTGCCCAACTGCCAGGTGCTGGATTTACGGCTTCTATGGGGTCACATATTTATTATTACAGGACTGTTAAAGAAACAGGAACTATTAATCTATTCTAAAGAGGCAATATGTCATAGGGGGGTGAATGCATGAACGCACGTATTATGAAGTATATTGGCATTGCAATAATGACTCTTGCACATCCAGTGGGTTATTTCTTTTTAAAATTTTATTATCTTGGAGCCATTGGCTTATTCAATAGAGTGTCCATTTGAAGAAAGTGCTATGTTAAAGGGTGTTGGCTCCTTGAATTCTTTCTGGTAGGATTAAGTCTGTTTATAATGGGTATTCTCAGGGAACACAAAGACAAATAGCTCACTCCGCTAAGAAGATAACGGATATTTTCTGCCAGCAGATTATCTGTTGGCAGTTTTTTAGTATAGAATGTCGAGAAATGTAGAGCTTTTCATACATATTTTCCACTTGATTTGTGTTACACTGTGTTTACAGTAAGTTACATAAGAAAAGGGGAATTTTTATGAGATTGAAGAGCAGGGGAATGATCGTGTTATTATTATCTAAAGTGGTTGATTTAATCACTGCAATTGTAATCAGCTTCGTGGAAGCTGTAGAAGCTTTTGAGTACAGCGTGGCGAAACAGGGGATTGAAACGCAAGGCTCAAATGTAAAAAGGGAAAAAGTGTACTGCCATACCAATTCAATGGCAGCTGTGAAATGGACTTCAAAGAAAAACTTGAGTTATATAACAAAAGCCAATAGAGATCTCGCTGAAACAGAAAGTTGTCAGAAACAAGGTTATGCTGTGTTCAAAGGGGATAGAAATATAGATCTATTACATAAAGATGTGTTACAGGTTGGAATAAACAAGGAGGTGAAGACTGCTTATAAATTAGAGACTACGTAACAAAAGTTGGGAACCATAGTGAATGAAAAAGTACTGCGAATATTGGAACGATGACTTTCATCAAAGGCGGCCGATGATGCGGCTGAAATAGTGAGATAAAAAGGATAATGGCATCGGAAACAATAGTAAGCGTTACTTTGCTGAACGAAATTTAAGTGCCTCCCTATCAAAAAAAGGATATGGGTTTATAATAAATGCTTCTTTAGAGGCTTTCGCGTGGGACGAGCTTGCCGGGCTCTCCTTTCGCGGAGGTCTCTTTTTTGCGTTATTCATAGCCAGGACGGAACGGTTTATGATAAAATATTTCCAGACCTTATTTTATTGAAACAAAAGGAGCCGCCAGATGTTTTTATATATTGCCATTGCAATCGTCAACTTATGCTCAGAATTCAGTTTTTTCTATATGTACTATGCCTTGCAGGCGAAACGCTTTCACATAGCAAAGATGATGCTGCTGATCGTAGTTCCAACGATTATCATTTTGTTCATCTCACCATTGCCGAAGTTTCTGCTGGCGCATTTTGGAATCAGTACGCTCTTGACTGCGCATGTGATCAATCTTGCGCTCAATCTGTTGTTTCTGATAGCAGTGGGAGAAAGAGATATCAAAAAAAACCGCATTCTACACCTTGTTTTCCTACATGCTGTGGTTCATCTTCTCCCTTGGATTTGCAGGATTCCTGGACTTTTGCACAAGCAGATGGAACCCTTCTGTATATTTTTCATACCTTCTGAACATCCTGTTCAGCTTTTTGCTGGTCTGGGTGATGAGCAAGGCGATTCCCAAATACGATCTCTGCAGGATCACAGCCTATCTGCAGAGCCAAATTGACACCTGGCCCAAGACCATCGTGCTGTATCCGGCTTTTCTCTTTTTCACGACCATCATGGATTCTGTCAGGAGCGAGGACGTTGCCTACAGCATCACACTGTTTCTGACTTGTATGGTAGTTCTTTTTCGTGTTGCTGGCTGTCCTGCGCAGCACTTCCGCCCGCATCAATATGGAAGACAAGGAACGAGCGCAGCAGCAAACAGTCATCGACCAACAGAACCTGTATATTCAGAGCCTGGAGGAGATCCATCAAAACACACACGCAGGCTGCGGCATGATTACAAAAACATGATTACATCCCTTTACCTGCAGTCCAAAGAAGGAAACCTGCAGGAAATTGAAGATGCCATGGGGAAAAATCCTGGAGGATTTTGATATGGACATTGGCAGGAAGATGAATCTGACCAACCAGCTGGCGAACATACAAGTCATGGAGTTGAAAAGCCTTTTGCTGAACAAAATCACGATAATCAACCGACTCCATAATGGCTTTCGCTTCGAAGTCCTTTATCCGGTAGACGATCTGATCATCCCGAAGATGGATTTGGTCCGCGCTCTGGGCATTCTGCTGGACAACGCAATGGAAGAGGTCAGCGGCAACGGCGGAGATATCAGCCTGATGATATTGAGGGAGGAAAGGCTGCTGACTTTTGTGGTAGACAACAGCCTGCACCATGAAGTCAGCATGGCGGAGCTGTATCGAGAGGGCTATACGACCAAAGGAGAGGGCAGAGGGCTCGGGCTCAGCAGCTACAGAAAGCTGATTGACAAATACAGCAACGTTTCGTCTCAGACCGTGATTCAAGAGGGAAGGCTGATACAGGAACTGCAGATCGAGGTGAAATAAATGATTGAAATTTACATTTGTGATGACGAGGACGTCATCAGAGAAAATATTGAGCAGATTATTGCAAATCGAATCATCATTGAAGACTACGACATGAGAATAAAATGCAGTGTGGGGAGTACCCGCGGATCTGATTGCACATCTGGAGGAATCGAACCAGAGACGTAATTTATATTTCCTGGATGTGGAACTGAACTGTCAGGACTACGACGGCTTCCTCCTGGGCAAAAAAATAAGGAGCCTTGATCCCCATGGCACCATCGTCTATATCACCAGCTACAAAGATCTTGCCTACAAGACCTTTCAGTATCACGTGGAAGCCTTCGACTATATCGTCAAAGGGGAGGAAAAAACAGATGCAGGCGTCTGTTGCAAAGTGCCTGTCTTCCTTTTTGCGAGAAGAGTGGAGAGTGAAAATGGTGAAGAGGGACAGTTCTATACAGTGAGGACTGGTGATATCATCCGGCATATACCCCTCGCTGAAATCAATTTCTTTGAGACTTCATCGAAGCCGCATTTCATCGTCCTCCACGGGGACCACCAGCGAATTGAGTTTCTGGGCAGTCTGCAGGACATCGAAGTAGAACTGGGGATCAGTTCATCAGAACACATCGCTCCTATCTGATCGCCGTAGACAAGATTGAGAGCATCGACCTGAAGCACAACCAGGTGATGGTGGGCGGAGAAGCCTGCCTCGTCTCGAAGAAGGAAAAGTCCAGACTCCTTGCACGAATCAACCGTTCATGAGATACCGTTCAGGAAGCAGAAGCGGCCGTTTAGGAACTATGCAACAAATTCCTTTTTGAAAATGCTATGATTCTCCCATAAAAAGAAAGAATTTGACGGGAGGAAATAGAAATGTACGAAGAAATGATCAAGCTGGAACGTATTTCCAAGACCTTCAATACGGAACCGGTGCTCAAGGGCATCGACGCAGAACTTCACGCTGGAGAAATATTGGGGTTTCTCGGCCCCAGCGGCGCCGGGAAAACGACCACCATCAAAATCATCACCGGGCAGCGCGGCAGACCGCAGGAGAAGCTTTTATCCTGGGCATCAACTGCCGCAATATCGACGAAACGATTTATGAACAGATCGGCATCGTGACGGATAGCAGCGGATGTTATGAGTACCTAAGTGTTTACAAAAAATCTGGAGTATTTCGCCAAGCTGCTGAAGGTCAGCAAAGAGCGGATTACAGAGGTGCTCTGCCAGGTGGGACTTGCGGAGCACAGCAGGAAACTGGCGGGGAAATTATCTAAAGGACAGCGGCAGCGCCTCGTGCTGGCGAGAGCCGTTTTGCACAAACCGAAGGTTTGTTTTTGGATGAACCCACGTCAGGACTGGATCCGTCTACAGCACAGGAAATTCACAAGATGCTGCTGCAGCTGAAGCGTGAGGGCATGGCGATTTTTTGACGACCCACAACATGGAAGAGGCAGCCAAGCTCTGTGACCATGTGGCTTTGCTCAATGAGGGCGTCATTGTGGAGTATGGCAGGCCGAAAGAAATCTGTTTGAAATACAACAAGCAAAAAAACGGTATGCCGTCCACTTGAGCGACAACTCCGATCATGTGCTGGAGCAGACGCAGGAAAGCATCATGCAAATGGGAAGGTGGATGGAAGAAAACAAAATTGAATCTCTTCATTCCTGCGAGCCGACGTTGGAAAAGGTATTTCTCGAGGTTACGGGGAGGGAGTTATCATGAAGACCATGCATTTGAACAAAGTCATCGCTATCGCACAGGTGAAGCTGAAAAGCTTTTATGGGAAAAAAAACTGCATCATCATGCCGCTTTTCAGCATCGGCTTCACCCTTTTGATGAAATATCTTTATAGCAGCATGTCCACGGGGGCTTCGTCCCCAGAGTATCTAAACGCCTATGTTCTGGGCATGGGGCTGGTGATGAATCTGGGCATGTGCGGAATATATTGCCCCAGCCTGCTTCTGGCGGAAGAGAAAGAGAAAAAATACGCTGCGGGTGCTGATGACTTCTTCCGTAAACAGTTTGGAGTTTTTGCCGGAAGCGTTCTGCCGGTATTTTTTCATCACCGTGCTGATCAACTTTCTACTGATTCCAATCAGCGGCTTTGCCATGGATGGCGGGCAGCTGGGGACTCTTTTGCTCTGGTTTCAGTGATTGCATCGCTGACCAGCTGTATCATCGGAATGATCCTCGGTATCTTTGCGAAGAACCAGGTCAGTGCGGGAACCATTACCACCCCGGTTTTGCTGCTCCTCGTCATGGTGCCTATTTTCGGAGACGTCGTTGAGGCCCTGTCAGGCCTGTCAGAATATGTGTTTACGGGCATCGTGATGGATATGATCATGACCATGGGGGACGGGGCGAAGAAGGTTCTTGATAGCGGCAGCATTGTGGTCATGGCCTGTGAAGTTATTTTAGCAGTTTTGCTGTTCCTGTTTTTCTACAAGAGAAACGGCTTTGAGCGGGACTAGAGGCGAAGGAGGAACTATGAATTCAAAATCAAAAGTATTTCAGGGTATCGTGCTGGTCGCACTGAGTCTTACATTTATCGGGTACTATTTTTCCCTGTACAGAGGCTATGAAAGCAATATTGCCCACTATAGCAGGCAGATTGTCGTTCTCGCCTGTGCCAGCATGGTTTTATTTGGGAAAAAAGGCAAATTTGATAACCGCCTCTTAGATGGTCTGACGATAGTGAATGCCGTGCTGCTCGTGGCTTGGGCCGTCACGGAAGGTGTACAGATCTTGATGAATTGAATAAAACGGGCGCTGATATTTCAGCGTCCGTGTCTTTTTGCGCTAACCGTCTGTAAAACTTTCATAAAACGCTTTCCGATTTGCTGGAACTTTATAGAATATTAAGATATAATATAAGTAATTGACATGATTCTTTGTTTTATGAATTATGAGGGGTTAGCTTGTCATGATGCGTATTCTGAAAAAAAACACAAGGTGTTTCTTATTGTGCTTCTTATCCTTTTTGCTTGCATTTGGTGTCTATCGAGTGTATTCCTGGATACAAGGCGAACCGAGAGAAGATTTGCTCTACACGCAGGAATATATCTCGGGAACAGGGAATATCAAAGGTGATGTAGACATAGAAAAGTGGGAAGCCTTGGGAGAAGAATTTGCCATCGGTGCAAATAAAGACGGTTATGCAGTATTCAAGAATCCTCGGAAAGCGATGAATGCAATTTGCAGTGACTTTAAAGCCGGAATCAGAGCCATGCAGAAAGAAGGCGCGCCAATGGGCTTTCGCAGCAATTACAGTTCTTATATCGATTACGAACTGGCAGTATCGGGTGATGCAGAGACAAACAGGCAGGCAAATATTGTAGCGGGCTTTGTGGATATTTACGAAAACAGCTTTGTGCCCATAGAACCAGAATAATTCACTTTGAATTTTAAATCGAATATGGTATAATGAACGCACGATCCTACAGCGTTGCTGCAAGGAAAGCGTTCATTGAATCATGTGCTGCGATTGCATTTTTAGCGGAATGCACATGGTATACTATTTACGAAATTAATTGTTTTACCGCCGGGTAACGTCTATGATTCTCTCCATTAGGCCATTGAAGGAGGAACTATAGGCGTTTTATTTTATCAAAAGAAAAAGGTGCCAATATGTTTAGAAACATGCGTCGAAGCAAACAGGTTTTATCACAGGAAGACAGTATCGCCGTTCTAGAAAAAGCAACGTCCGGGGTACTGGCGGTTTCCGGAGATGACGATTATCCTTATGCTGTACCCGTAAGCTTTGTCTATGCGGATGGAAAAATCTTATTTCACTGCGCTAAAAAGCGGACATAAGCTGGATGCCATCGCCAGAAACAGCAAAGTGTCGTTCTGCGTCATCGACGAGGACAAAATCGTGCCAGAGGAATATACGACATATTTTCGCAGTGTCATCGCTTTTGGAAAAAGCCCGCATTCTGGAGGAAGAGGCAGAAAAAGAGAAGTGCCATCGAAAAGCTGGCTGCAAAGTATACGCCGGATGATGAGGCCGGACGCCTTGCAGAAATTGACAAAGAATTCAAGGCGCTATGCATGGTAGAAATCGCCATTGAACACTTGAGCGGCAAAGAGGCCATCGAGTTCGTCAAGGCGAAACAGAAGCAATCATAAGGTCGTGTGTTTATGAAAAACAACAAGATGCTTTCACAGAGTATTGCGGATACGCTGATTTCCATGATAACCATAGAGAAACGATTTGCTGCCGGAGACAAATTGCCCAACGAAAATGAACTTGCTGCCGAACTAAGCGTCAGTCGGACGACAATCAGAGAGGCGATCAAAACACTGGCAGCCCGCGATATCGTAGAAATCCAGCGGGGAAGAGGGACTTTCGTGACCAAGGGCGCTTTGGCGCAAAAAGCAGGAGATGGAGCAACTTACGGCCATCAAGGTCAACGCGAAAGATCTCTATGAGATGCGTCTGATCTTTGAGCCGGAAGCAGCTTATTTTTAGCAGCAGAGCGTGGAACGGAGACCGAAATAAGACGGATTTTGGAATATGGACGGAAAGTAGAAGAACAGATCCGCGCAGAGCAGGATCGGACTGAGAACGAGCAGGCTTTTCACAAAGCCATCGCCCAGGCGACACACAACGAGTTCATGAATCAATTGATGCCGATTCTCTTTCAGGCGATCTCAAAGGGTGTCACTCTCTCAGAACAGAGTGACAAGGCCATTGACGATACGCTGAATTACCACAGAACGATTATGGAATTCCTGCAGCAGCGCAATGCCGAGGGGCAAAAAATGCTATGAAAATCCATATTTTGCACGCCATCAAAGAATTACATATCGATTAGACTGAAAGAGGACTTGCGAGAAGAAGCAAGTCCTCTTTTTTTCGATACATCATACGGCCCATTGACATCATATGACGTGTAGAGGTATAATGACTCTAAAGAAACATCAAAATGATATTTATGGAGGAACGATGATGCAGGAAATTGATTTAACGTCGTGGAAGAGAGCGACTCACTATCAAGTGTTCAGAAACAGTGCACAGCCACAGTATTGCGTAAGCTTTGAACTGGATATTACAAACTTTTTGACCAAAATCAGGGAACGGGGTTATTCTTTTACCTTTGCCTTTGTCTACGCTGTCTCAAAGTGTGCCAACGAAATTGAAGAGTTTCGTTACCGGTTTCACGAGGGAAAGCCGGTGATTTATGAGAAAGTCAACACGTCTTTTACATATCTGGAGCAGGAGACGGAGTTGTTCAAAAGTGGTCAACGTTGAAATGCAGGATACGATGGAAGCATATGTCACCCTGGCAGAACGTATCGAGAAGGAGCAGAGCGTGTACTTCACAGGACCTATGGGAGATGATATCTTCCAGTTCTCGCCTTTTCCCCTGGGTATCTTTTTACCCATATTTCTCATACGGATTCCGGCAATCGGGATCAAGCGACGCCACTATTTGATTGGGGAAATTTTATGAGCGGTCGGGAAAGATCTTGCTGCCTTTTTTCTGTCCAGGTTCATCACTCTTTTGTCGACGGTATCCACATCGGCAAATTGTCGCAGCATCTGCAAAAAAATACCTGGATGAATTTGCGTAGAATCGCAAGAAATTGTGGAAATATTCGGAAATCCTGTGTATAATTGAAGTATACGACAAACGCCAATCCAGCCGTAGGCTGGGGCGCTTTTAGCATAAATTCTGTCTAGCAAATCGCCTTGCGGCTCTTTGGACAGAATGTCATACGACAGAGAAAAAGATGAGCTTATGGAAAAACAACTTTTTACAAATGAGATAATTTTGTCTTGGCTTCAGTATTTTGCAGAGAACACACCTGTGGATCTGGAGCAGATCAAGATGATGGATATTACGAAGAGAAACAAAAAATCTGATACCGACCGTAGAGTCGCACAAAGCGGTGCTGGCTTTTATGGAGGCTGGAGATCCGGAAATCTTTTTTATCACATGTGGAACGCCGGATTAGGGGACTGCGAAGTCTGGTACAACGAGGGGTCCGAGCCGACCGGAGAGATCAAGCACGACAAGGTCAGCGACATGATTAACCGGGGCATCAACGAATCTGCCGGGATGCTGGTGGTCAATCCAAATGCCCGCAATACCTATAAGCTGGGGCTGGACAGTTTGAATTTCCGCCAGGGCTCGTCGCGCCGCATGGGCAGCGAGATTCGGTCTGTCATTCTGAGCAAAATGCACATCAGTCATGAGGACACGGTCTGTGTCATCAATGGCGAAAGCATCGCCCTTGAAGCGGCTTTTTATGGCAAGTGAAGGTACAGTCATCGCTGTTGAATATAACCAGAAAGAACGGGATGCCATGGAGGATAACATCGGTTATTTTGACCTGCGCAATGTCACCGTCATCGACCATGTAGATGAGGAGGCTCTGAAAGATATGCCAGTGCCTTCGGTCGCATTCCTGGTGGCTTCTGCCAGCATGGAGCAGGAAATCGAGTGCCTGCTCAAGCTGAATCCGCTGATTAATATCGTCGTCTACACGTTGGATTTCGTAGTCGCAGGCAACATGTGCAGCTTGCTTGAACGGTACGGCATCAAAGAGGCAGAGGTCATTCAGATCGCGGTGTCAAAACTGGGACCGAAAAATGCCTTTGACCTGCAGCCTGCGCCGTGGATCATCTCCGGCAAAGCGGAAACAAAAAAATATTTAATCAGAGCGGAGTTGAGGCTTCGCTCCTGGCAGTAAAAAAGCAGGTATGAAAGTATCTGCTTTTTTCTTTACATTTTCCATATGCGATATTCCCTGGCAAAAGAATTTGACTATCTGAGAATTTTAAGAGTTCTTGTCGTGAAGAGCAAAGGAAAACCCGCAGAACTAAGCCTGCGGGTCTATGCATAGCGTGGATCTTTCCTATTTAGCGATTCTGACCGCCTTGTTGGACCACTTGGTATAAACTTTCCCACCGTCGATTTTTTCTGACACCTCTTACTTTGTAGTAGTATCTGGTGCCTTTTTTTCAAAGCCTTCGTATTTTTTGTAACTCCTCTGAGTGCCTTTCTTTGTGGTATAAAATGCTTTTTTTCCATATCCGCTGTTTTTCTTTTGTGGAACGGAATACCTGATAGTAGTCCACTTTGTAACCGGCAGATTTCTTCCACTTGACAGTGATAGAATTCTTTTTTGGCAGACGACCACGCCTTGATGGTCGTAGCTTTCACGCCGGCTTTGATTCTGCTGAGTCTTGCTTTCTCTTTGCTCTGCGAGGATCTTGTCAGCCTCTTCTGCTGCCAGGATGGCATAGGCTGAGAAATGCCCTGTGCAGAAGGTATAAGTACCGTCAACGTTTTTTTGGTGCCGTCAACTTTGTGGTATACGCCTTCATCATCAATGTATACGCATACGACTTTCTTGTCCTTCAAGACTGCTGGAAGCGTACTTTTTTACATTGCCGCCCTTGAAGTCGGTGATGCTGCCGTTTTCCGTTACGACCTTCAGCTTAACCTGAACCTGAGTGTCGTCTTCTTTTACCTTTTCCACGATGATGGAGACAGTGCCCGTGGTTGTTTTTCTCTGCTATTGCTTCTGCCGCCTTCTGGTCAAAAAACGACCTCCGCTGTATCCGTTTTGAAGATTATGTCTGCACTGGTCTTTTCAACGAGAGCCTTGACTGTTTCTGCGGGGAGTTTGATCTCTGCAGCCTTAGCGTCTGCTTTTTTGTCGTGGTCGCATCGATGATAACTTCTTTAGACTCGTTTGTAACAGCCTTGTCCACGATCTTGTCAGCGGTAATTTTGTCAACGGTTGCGGTTGCCTTGCCGTCCGTTCCAGACGTAGTCGTTATGTCTGCTGTCGTGGTCTTCTCTGTCACATTGTTGGTAACGTTGTCATTTGGCATTACTGTACCGCCACCGCCTACTGGGGGAACGGCCTTTACTTTACTACGGAAATAGGTATTCGTTTTATATGCAGATATGTCGGTTTCTCCTGCGAATGGAGAATTTTCAACAGCTGCGGCGCTGTCTCTATCATTTCCGACGAGAATTTCGACTTTCTTGCCTGCTGTCGGAGTAACCGTGGCAGATGTTAAGGCGCCGATACTGCCGGAGGTACCCGTTGCCACAACATCAGAATCCCCTTTAATAGCCAGAGAACCCTTTGACCAAATTCCCAGATCTGCAGTCGATTCTGCTTTTACGGTACTATCTGCAATTTCCAGTGTGCTCCCGCTGAACAATGCAGGATAGTAACTCTTTGCTGTAACGTCTGCATTTCGTATGGTCAGCGAGTTAGAAGCCAAAATAGCGTTTTTCTTCTCCACTTTTTACTTTCCACCTTTACAATGCTGTCTAAAATCTCAATAGCATTCTTGCTGTTTAATGTGGGCCATACACTTTTAGCCGTTACTGACGAGTTGTTTTTTATCGTAAGCGTATCGTCTGCAAAAAATTGCATTGCTTTGGACAGTGTCCAGATTGACAGTTGAATGATCGAATGTTACACTGCTTCCTGCAATGCCGGTATCATAATAATAGCTAGGAATGCCCGGTGTACCTGCAGGTGTAACAGAGCCGGTGATGCTGCTGTCTGTGATTGTAACAATTCCGCCAGTATTTATCGCTTGCAAAGAATTTGTTACTTCCATTTTGGAGTTTTTAATCGTTATATTTTTTTGATCTGGTGTAACGGCAATGGAATCTAAATTTTCTCCTGTAATTGTAACTGCATCAAGTATAATTGTCGACGCAGAGCGGATGCCCGCGCTTGAGAAGTAAATATTATCAGAAGAGAATCTGCTCGCAGCCCAATCTTTGATGGTCAGGACAGCATCCTTGATTGAGACTGCCCCGTTTGCGTCTAGGGCGTCGTGCGTTGTAGCTCGATTTGAACGGTTTGTGTTGATGTTCAAATTTCCAGAACCGGAAATATGCAGTGTGCCGTCTGTCATAATTCCTCCGCCAAGAGCCGTATTTTTCGCCGTCGCCAATCACATTTTCACCAACAAGGACGATATTCAAGTTACAGTTTGCTCTGATTCCAACATTTATTCCATAGAACGTTGGTCCATTATCCGGTCCACCGGCGTTGATAACTGCATTGGTCAATGTAAGGGTTCCTTCTGCAGGCTCGTAAACCGCTGTACCGTCTCCGCACTGTACAGCGTTGTCTCGCAGCAGTTATGATATTAGTACCATTTACCCAGATTTGATTTGAATCCGCTGCTTCCGCATGAACATCCGTCGCGGGCATAAGAGGGAGCATCATCATAACTGCCAGCAGACATGCACCTCCCTTTTTTCATCCATTTCTTTATCATTCCTTCTCGTTCTCCTTTCGTTTGATCTGTATTACTCATACAGCACCGTTTTGTAAAAAAGTATACCTTTACCTCATCATCCCAATTTCACTATAAAGCATAAAAAACTCGCTTGTTTTCCTCTTCAAACAGTGTAAAATATAAAGTGGCAGTTAGTCATGCAAAATAGTTGCTTAAAGGCATACCTTTACAAAAACCAGACAGTTTCCTAAGATTCCTCTTGTATACAGACACAGGAGGTGTGTTTTTATTTTATGGAACAACAGTTTTATGGCTACATGAGAGTATCAAGCGTGGAGCAGAATGTAGAGCGTCAACGACAGGAGTTGGTGCGCTGGGGTATTGTGGAAAAGCATATTTATACTGACAAGGTATCCGGCAAGGACTTCAACCGCCCAAGTTACCAAAATATGCGGAAGAAGCTGAAAAAAAAAGGAGATGTACTTGTGATAAAATCCATTGACCGCTTGGGACGTAATTATGAGGAGATACAAAGTGAGTGGCGGTATATTCTAAAAAGGAGATAAAGGCAGATATAGTAATTATCGATATGCCTATTCTCGATACCCGTACCAACAAGGACCTGATAGGCACGCTCATCTCTGATATCGTCCTACAGCTTTTTATCCTATGTGGCACAGGCAGAACGGGAGTTCAACCACCAAAGGCAGGCGGAGGGTATTGCTATCGCACGGGCGAAAGGTAAGCATTTAGGCAGACCGCGAAAGCCCTATCCTGCTGATTTTGATACCTGCTTCAAATCATGGCAAGACGGACATCTAACTTTTGAAAAGATGGCTGAACGGCTTCATTTGACAGAAGGGGAGCTTCGCTGGCTCGTACGACGCAGAAATAAAGAATAAAATGGACTAAAAAAAGGCTTGCCAGACATACTGCATTGTATGAAAGCAAGCCCTTTTTTTATTATGTAGGAAATAGCAAAGAACGTACCTTGACAAGCGCCGCCTCTTGTGGGCAACATGTGAAAATAGGAATCTTTGATTCCGTCATTTCCACGTTCCTTATATGCCCTTTTTTTTTTTTTGCCTGGGCATGGGTAGTTCCTGGTAAGTTGCTGCAATAAATCGGCTCATCAGGTCGTAGTCATCTACTTTATCGATGAGAAAATGGGGTTTGGCACCCCTCATAGGGAGGCGCTTCCTCGCAGCCTGGATAAAGCAATGCACCTGCTTCGGTCTTTTTGATGTACAGCTGATTGTCGCAGATGACGCCGATGAATTTCTCATTGCAGTAAACACCGTACTCGCCAAACATCTTCTTATAGGAGATTTCACCGGCGCCGCGCATTTGATCGCAGACGTAATCTACATAATCTAAAGTTGAGGACATACCTGGCACCTACCCTTCCAACCAAAGTCTGCATTGCTCAATCCGCTTTCCATCATCGCCCTGTGCTTCGTCGTAGGCGAACTGATTGAGGAGTGCACAGGGAAAGTCCTTGCATTGTCCGCAGTGGTCGTGCTCCTTTTGTTCACAACACGACTTTATGGGACAGCTCTCACCCCAGAAAGGCTTGTCCATATGTACACATCCCGGGCAATTCATCTGCTCGCGATATTCGCAGTCTCTGCATCTTAATCCACATCTCGATTCTATCATCATTGTTCCCTCCTTTTTCTGCTATGTTACCATAAGCAACATGACAACTGTCTGTCATGTTGCTTTCTCTTGCTGCTATTTGTGCATGAGGAATAACGGTCAGTCATCCATCTGCAAAATAGCCTTTGCGGCTCTGTATCGATCGTCCCGAAGGTCTGCTGGCTCCAAAATACGGACCAGATCTCCAAAACTGAATACCCACTCTCGCATGTTTTCATAGCTGGCAAAATCTTGTTCAAGCAGCAGCTCGCCATTTTCACGGGCAGAAAAGGAATCTATGCCATATTCTTCAATCAGCCTGTATTTTGCTGCTGGTGAAAAGAGGGGCCTTTAGATGGATTTTGTTGGTGGTAAAGTAGTTTTCCAGGTTCAGCTTCGCTGTGGGAACCGTGCGGGGAGATAGGACTCTTCTGTTAATTCTAAATCCCAGAGACGATTCAGCTTGAAGAGACGGTAATCCATTCTATCCAGACAGTAGGCAAATACGTACCAGGCAGACCATTTGAATACCAAATGATAGGGTTCGACTTTGCGTCTCTGCTCTCCCTTTTGATAGTAATACTGAAATCTAATGATATTTTGCGTGGAAATAGCCTGTTTGATCGCTTCAATTTTCTGCGTGAGTGGGATTTGATAATGTGAAGCCAAGTCGATGATAATCGTATCCTTTGGGGAGACTCGATGCGCTTTGCTAGAGAACTTGTCGAGAAGTTTTGCCTGATTTGAGGCGCGAGATACTGTATCGATCCCCTTCAGCCCGGCTAGTATAGTTTGCAGTTCGTCTTCTGTAAACAGAGATTTGTCAATTTTATACCCGTCTGCGATGGAGATGCCGCCGCCATATCCCTGATGGGTAATCAAAGGGATACCAGCCTTGCAGATATCTTCAATATCCCGGTTGATGGCTCGCCTGGACACTTCAAAACGCTCCGCCAGCTCCGGCGCAGTGATCTTATCTTGCTGCAATAAAATTGTAATGATGCCAATCAGGCGATCGATTTTCATGTTGTTATCCTCCCTGGCAGGATGATCTTATTTTGGTGTCCCTGTTAATGATATTTAATCATATTATACATGCCCTGCCCGAGCCAGACAAGAAGAATCAGTAGGTCTTATTGCGCGTCTATGGGCGTTCTTTGGTGGCAGACAGTCTGCATAGTCTGCAAAGGAGCACGGCGGAAAAAATGTGCAAGACATTTCTGGGAACCAAGACGATTGCGGACTACAAGAGGGAGTTTGGCGGACTGACGAAGGGAGAGGATGCAGCGCTGTCCCGACACGGATGCAGCGCTGACAAGTATACAAAGTAAATATTGTTACTGCTCTTGTATCTTTGGAATCAGAGGAATATAATGCTAGAGGCGTATAGAGATTAGATTAAGAAACTGAATGAAATTTGAGAGGATTTTATGGAAGAAGAACGACAAAAGAAATCATTTGAAATTGATATGGTCAGAGGACCGGTACTGAAGAAGATGCTGATGTTTTCTCTCTCTGATGTGCTCCAGTATTCTACAGCTGCTGTTCAATGCAGCAGATATCGTGGTAGTTGGACGTTTTGCAGGAGATAACTCTTTGGCGGCAGTGGGGTCAAACACCTCTCTGATTACGCTGATGACTAATCTGTTTATTGGGCTGTCCATCGGCGCCAATGTCACTGTTGCCAAGTATTACGGTGCAAAGAGAGAACGAGAACTGAAAGACACGGTACATACCGCTATGACGCTCAGTATCATAAGCGGCATTCTGCTCACTATTTTGGGACTCATCGGAGCCAGACAGGTTTTACTCTGGATGAAAGCCCCAGAAGAAGTCATGGATCTTGCGGCTACCTATCTGCGGGTATACTTCCTCGGAATGACTGGCATGATGGTCTATAACTTCGGCAGCGCAATCTTGCGGGCCGTGGGAGATACACGCAGACCGCTGTATTATCTGGCCTTTTCTGGTGTAATCAATGTGGTGCTGAACCTGTTTTTGTCATCGTACTGAAAATGGATGTGGCTGGTGTAGGCATGGCGACTGCTATTTCACAGTGGGTTTCGGCGATATTGATCTTTCGCTGTCTGACCAAGGTAGACAGTGGGATTCGCGTGGTTCCGCGGGATTTGCGTATTCACAAAGATAAATTGGCGGCCATATTCCAAATTGGGCTGCCGGCCGGCGTACAGGGTGTGATTTTTCTCTGACCAATGTACTGATCCAGGCCTCTGTAAACTCCTTTGGCGCTATTATCGTTGCGGGAAATTCAGCAGCGGCAAATTTGGAAGGATTCATCTATTTTGCCATGAATGCCTTTTTACCAGGCGACCATTTCCTTTACCAGTCAGAATGTAGGCGCAAGGCGGATCAAGCGGATTGACAAGGTGATTACCAGGGGCGAGCTCTGTGTCGTTGCGGTAGGGTTAGGTTTGGGACTGCTGACGGTGACTTTCGGCCGAACGTTATTGAGTATTTACTCGCCCAGCGACGCGGTCATTGACGCCGGCATGGAGAGGCTGAAGATCATTGCCATGACTTATGCACTGTGCGGAGCCATGGACGTTATGGTGGGCTCCCTCCGAGGAATGGGCTGTTCCGTTACACCGATGCTGGTCTCCCCTGGTAGGCGTTTGTGGCATCAGAATCATATGGCTTGCAACCATCTTTCAGATACCAAAATTTCATACTATGAACATGCTTTTCCTCACATATCCCCTTACCTGGATATTGACACTGACCGCCCATGTCATCACATTCCTGATTGTAAGAAAGAGACTGCGCGAACAGGCTGTGGCAAGGCTGCTTTAACCGAAGGCTGTACTGACGATTCTCCTTGACAATTCTGAATCCTGTAACTATAATGATTACAGGATAAGGAGGTGCATATGGCTGGGATTATTATGACCTGCAGTTCTCTCAGGAGACATGTCGATGCTGCACAGAAAAAGGAGAATACCGCATACGAAGTTTACGAACTCGACAGCAGACTTCATGCAGAACCGAAAGAGAGCGGGCTGCTGTCTTTGAAGCGATGGAGAATTTGCCCGAGCAAGTGGACACGGTGCTTTTGTCCATGGGTCTTTGCGGCGGTTCCGTGTCCGAGAGACCGTTGCCGGTAAGAGTGGTCATGCCCAAGGTAGATGACTGTATCACGCTGTTGATGCACACTGACAATAACTGGTATCCCAATCTCAAGAGGAGCGGCCATATGTATCTGACCGATACCGTAGACAGTGATTTGTCCATCATAAATATAAGGAATCGATTAGTGGAGCGATACGGTGAGAAAAAGGGTCTGATGGTTTTTGATATATGGTTTGAGTCCTATAAGAGCGTGGATATCATCGATACGGGCGTGTACGACTGCTACAGCGGCGATTATGTGACAAGAGCAAAGGCAAATGCGGATTTGATTCAGTGCCCGATCTGTTATGTGGAGGGCAGCAATCTTTTTGCTGGAAAAACTGGTCTCAGGCAGATGGGATCATCAATTTCTGATCGGGGAAGCAGGCGATACATTCAGAGAGGAGGATTTTGTGCTGTGAGAATCAACACCAAATTTCCTATGGCGATTCATATCCTGGCAGTCGCTGCCCTGAACGTGGACGACACGATGCCGTCTACCTCGGAACTCATCGCAAAGAGTGTGGGTACAAATCCGGTAGTCGTCAGAAGGCTGTCTTCCCAACTGAAAACGGCGGGACTCATCTGTGCAAGGGCTGGTGTTGCCGGTCTCAGTCTTGCAAAAAGACGCTGAAGAAATTTCCCTTTTAGACATTTATAAAGCAGTAAGGGAAGAAGATGAGGTCATCTTTGACGTACATCAAAACCCGTCCGAGAAATGCTGGGTGGGCCACAATATTCAAGGTGCTTTAGAGACGCCTTTTGCAGAGGCGCAGAGAGCACTGGAGAACGCTTTGGAAAGCTACAGATTGTCCGATATCACTGTAGAAATACAGAGACGCTCCGGACGAAAATAATCAGAAGACACTTCAAATTAGACGTTGGAAATCCAACGTCTAATGTCGTTTTTTGGAGCAAATGAACATTCTTTAGTAAGAGTATGCTGAATAATGGGAAAATTCAAATTCTTGTATTGACAGGGCATATATGGAGCAGTTATACTCAAGCTGACGAATATTTTATTTGTGATATTTTATTGCCACTTTAGTTTGAAATGGAGGTAAACATGGACTGTTTTAGACGAAAAAGAACGAGAAGTAAGATCCTGACAATGGTACTTACCATTACAATGGTGATGTCCTCTTTTGTTATGGCAGTTCCTGCTTTCGCTGCTGACCAGACCGCGCCGCAGGACGCGATTGTATTTGACAATACAGGGGCAGGCGAAGACGCAATTTCACTTTTGGATGCCAGATCTTTCACGGCAAAAAGTAAAAGTGGATATGACTAAGGAAGAACTTGAAAAAGCTATTGCAGACGGCGCTTTCCAGTGGACGCTGAGCAGGGGTGCAGGGATGCAGGACGCATCGATGTTCCCATACCAGTATCTGGGCGGCAAGCTGGAGGATTGGAAGTGCGAAAAGACAGAGGCTCAGGAACGGGGACCGCTTTTCGAAAACATCAAACAGACCGCAGTGGCCGAGGGGGATGCCGTTTATCTGCAGCTATCCTTTGATGCGAAGACCATGTTCGGTTATAACGGTGTTGACGGAAGAGGCCGCAAGGTAGTCAGGAACAAAGTCTTGGACTACACTGGCGAATACACCCTTGCCTGCACCAACGGCGATGTGAGGCTGGGTGAAACTTCTGTATGGGTCAGACCATACGATTCTTTCTATACACAGAGCCAGGTTGACAAGAAGATGGACGAGCTGGCAGCAAGAGCCAACGCAGCAGGCATTTATGCCAAAATAGAACAGATCGGCACTTCCTCCGCAGGATATCCGATGAGAGCGATCTTTATTTCGGCTTCATCGAGCGATCTGTCCAACTCTCAGGCATTGTCAAAGAGAGCGGAGTCGGAGCCTGCTAAAGTGCAGTCTGAAATCAAAAACGGAAGCCTCAAGTACAAAGTGCCGGTGATGTACAGCAATGTCCATGCAGATGAAATCATCGGGCCGGATTCTTGTCTCGATTTTGTTGAAGCGCTGGTAGAAGCTGCTGAAGGCGACGGCAAAATCCCATATACCAAGATTACAGGACTGACAAGCGCCGGAACTGCCGCTGTGAAATCAGAAATGGCAGAGAGGGGCAAAGTGTGGTCTGAACTGATCAAAGACAAAGTAACAGGTGTCGGTTACATCCGCGGTAATGGTAAAGTTGAGCCAACGTCATCATCATCCGGCGCGTCCTCCTATTCGAGAACCAGTGACGCAACGGTAAATATGACAGATGAAGAGATGGCAAAATACTACAACATGAAAGACACTGACCTCAATGTGAAAGACGTTCTCGATGACATTTTCTTTATCGTAGTACCGTCAGAAAACGTTGACGGAAGAACCAACTTCACCCGTACCAATTCTAACTATTTTGACCTGAACAGAGACAATACTTATCAGACCCAGGCAGAAACCCAGGCGATGACTGCTTTGATTGCAAAGTGGAACCCAGTTTCGTTCCACGAAATCCATGGATTCTATGAGCAGTTCCAGGTAGAGCCTTGTTCGCCGACCCACGAGCCAAATGCAGAATACGATCTGTTTATGGATACCGCGTTGGCACAGGGAGAGAACTTCGGTTCTACAGCAATCGCAAACAACGAGAAAATCAACAGTTTCCAGGTTCCGATGCGCGACTATCTGGAAGTAGACAAGAGCGGAAAGAAGAACTGGATTCCATTTGACGACATGTCTACCAGCTATACCCGCAGTACGCATTCCTCCATGGCGTGAATGCATTTACGGTTGAAGTTCCCTATGGAAGCCAGGAAGCTGTCGATGCTATCAAATACGGTTTCATCGGCAACGCTGCCTTCGTAGCGGAGAACAAAGACAGGATGTTTACAAATCAACTGGAATTTTACCGCAGAGGAATGGAAAACATCGACTCTGATGCCATTCGTCCTTGGTATGTGAGCCAGAGCGACGAAATCGGAGCAGAAGCAGACGTATTCCGTAAGAAGTATAAGGAAAACGATAACTTCTTCCCGGAATATTACATCATCCCGATGACATCCTCCAAGCAGCAGGATATGAAAGCTGCAAAAGAGATGGTAGAATACCTGCTGAGGAATGACGTCAAACTGAAAAAATTGACGGCGGATGTGAAAATCAACGGCGTTACCTATGTGAAAGGTTCTATCGTCGTAGACATGCATCAGGCCAAGCGGAATATGGCTAATGCAGCCCTTTACACCAACGTGGTTATCACCGATTGGAACGATCTCTACTCCGAACCGCTGACTGCGTTCTCCCAGTTAAGAGGTTTCGACATGGCTGTCATCACCAAGAAAGGCGCCATCAAATCTTCGAACATGCAGGCAGTCACCAAAGCGCCTGCCATCAAATCGGCAAAATCCGGCAGCGGAAACTATACGATTTTGAGGAACAACAGTGTCGATGCAATTCAGGCGGTCAACGCGCTGCTCAAGAAAGGCAAATCTGTTGGAATGGTAACGTCAGGCACTTACAAAGGAGAGTTCCTGGTATCCACGGCAGATTTCAATTCTGTAAAGAATCAGTACATCCTGAAAGGATACTCTGTAAAGACAGCGCCGAAGGCAAAGGTCATCAAGAAGTCTGTAAGGTTTACATTCCTGGCAGAACAGCATCACCGTTTGAGTCCAACGAACAGGAGCCTACGGCGTGAAAACTACTCTGACAGACTGAATACCAGCCTCGGATGGGATCTCTTTGCCTATGGAAAGCAGATGGGATTCACCATCGTCAGCAATCCTGCGAAGGCTGATGTCATCGTTGGAAACCGCAGCCTGACAGATGCAGAAATAAATCTGGTAAAAGAGGGCAAACCTTATGTCGGCTACACGGCAAACGCCCTGAAGGCTGCCAAGGCTATGGGTATCGGCGTGGAATATGTGGACGGAGGCGGTTATGACGCCCTGACCACTGTGACTTACGAAAGCGACAGCTTGATTACAGCAAAATATAAAAAAGAAAAAGACTTTATCATGTACGGATACGGCGGCAACTACATTACCAGCGTTCCAGAGGGCGCCAAAGTTCTGGTCAAGACCACGTCCGATTATCCGATTGAAGGCTTCATGTCTTCTGCACATATCGAAAAGTACAAGAATACGGTACAGGCCATCGACTATGCGAAGAATGGCATGAAGGTCACCCTGTTTGCCAACACTTTGACCAACAAAGCACACCAGCAGGACGATTACCGTTTTGCAGCAAATGCCATCTACGAAAAGATGCTGGGTGAGGATTTTGCAAACGCGAAAACCATCAAAGGCGTGAAGAATACGACGATCTCGGCAAAATCAGCAAAGGCAGAAAAGGGAATCAAAGTATCCTGGAAAAAGAGCGGCAGCTACAAGGTGGATAAATACCAGGTTTACAGAAGCACAAAGAAAAGCAGCTATGGAACCAAAGCGTACTATGTGACGAAGAACGCGAAGACCGTTTCTTTCACGGACAGCAAGAGTCTGAAGAAAGGAACTCGTTACTACTACAAAGTTCGCGGTGTGAGAAAGATTGACGGAAAGACTTATTACACCAAATGGTCCAACCAGGCGAACAGAGTCTATAAATAGAAATAAGATATATGACAGCGGCAGGGAGCCGGCGGACAATTGCCGGCTCCCTGCTATTTTGTTTTTTTGAAGACAGTAAACAATAAAAAAACATTTTTTGTTGTATGAGGAATTGCCATATGATATAATAATTCCGTTCGTCTTACGGCGTTGCCATTCTGCTGCAAGGAAGCGTTCATTGAATCACGAACTCTGATTATTTAGGCAGTGGAACATTCGTGGTATAATTATCGAGCTGTTTTGACAGAATCGTTATAAAGAAACACATAATATATTTAGGATGTATTTAGAATTGAATGAGGAGAGGACAAACTATATGGAGAGATTTATTGATGCCTTTACGGCGTGGTCAGACGAGGTAGACGGTTGGATCTACAGTAACGTTCTTTTTGGCTGTTGATTGTCACAGGCTTGTTTTTTACAGTTCGTACAAAATTTGTGCAGCTTAGATTGTTTCCGGAAGGAATCAGAGTTTTGACAGAGAAGAGCCACGACGGCGGAATTTCATCTTTTAGAGCTTTGATGATCGCTACTGCATCCAGGGTAGGTACGGGCAATATTTCCGGTGTTGCAACTGCCATTGTTGCCGGCGGTCCGGGTGCGGTATTCTGGATGTGGATCATGGCTATCATCGGTTCAGCGTCAGCATTTATCGAATCGACCTTAGCGCAGATTTATAAGCAGAAAGAAGGCGAAATTTATAAAGGAGGGCCTGCATACTACATTGAAAGAGCGATGAAGTCGAGAGGGCTGGGCGTTCTTTTTTGCTGTACTGTTGATTGTGACTTTTGCCTTTGGATTCAACGGGCTGCAGTCTTATAACATCGCTTCGTCTTTAGAACATTATGTAGGCGGCAATTACCAGATGGCGGCGTTAATCGCAGGCGGTATACTGGCTTTGATTTCTGCATTCCTGTTTTTGGAGGCGCACAGAAAATCAGTATCGTATCCTCTATTTTAGTTCCCATCATGGCATGCATTTATATTATGATTGGGCTGATCATCACCTTCGCTCATGTGGCAGATCTGCCTGAGATCTTTGGTGAGATTTTTAGAGAAGCCTTTGATTTCAAATCGATCTTCGGCGGGTTTGCCGGTTCCTGTATGGTCTGGGGCGTGAAGAGAGGACTGTTCAGCAATGAAGCAGGTATGGGTTCCGCCCCAAATGCTGCGGCGTCTGCAGATGTCAGCCACCCTGTCAAACAGGGGCTTGTTCAGGTCATCTCTGTATTTATCGACACCATCGTCATCTGCTCTACGACGGTATTTATCGTGCTCTGTACAGGACAGTATACGGTAGGCGGCGATTTGAACGGCATTCCGCTGGTACAGCAGTCTGTACAGTCTATGTTCGGAGAGGTGGGCGTAGGTATCATTACTGTATCTGTGGCGTTGTTTGCCTTTACATCCCTCATCGGAAATTACTTTTATGCGGAGTTTAACATCAAATTTATCAGTGAGAATAAACTGTTCCTCACTGTGTTCAGAATTTTGGCAGTGCTGATGGTATTTGTCGGCGCCAACGCAAACCTGGAAATCGCCTGGAATATGGCTGATATTTTGATGGCCGGTATGGCGCTTGTGAACATCATCGCTATGTTCTGCCTCGGCGGCATCGCCATCAAAGCACTGGACGACTATGTTTCCCAGAAGCGGGAAGGCAGGAATCCTGTATTTAAGGCTGCCAGCATCGGCCTTCACAATACTGACGTTTGGAAATAGAAGATTTATAAATGGGAAAAAGACGCTCCAATGTGGCAGCGTCTTTTTCTTATGCATTTATTCAATTTATTAGGACTTATCATTGTCACCTTGCAGATGCTCTTGTGATCCGTACGGGGCAGACCGTGAAGACAATTGCAGCGACAATATCTACTGCAAACAGAAGATAGCTGACTGTTTTACTGACTTCTGCAAGACAGATTATGAAAGTTACTGTTACGACGACAATCAAACTTATCAACATGGTCCAGGCATATATAGAGGTATTGTTTTTCATGATGCATTCCTTTCTCTTTCTAATTCTATCGTTAACTTGCAGGCAATTTTGTCGAGAAAGCTTGTACAGTAGTTCGCATATCTGTTTCATTTGCCTCAGGATGAAGTGCACAGATTCTCAAGACTTTTCTGCCATTCAGTTCTGTTGTCAGAACTCCGGCATAGCCATCTTGCAGCATCTCTTTTGAAATTTGCTGGTTGAGGGCGTCGATTTCTATTTCGGAGAGGCCGGGAGGTGCATAGCGGAAATTGACAATCGCCTGCTGTGCCGGACATATGACTTCCCAGCGTGGATGTTTCCTAATTTCATCCTCCGCCCATTGGGCTAACTGAAAACCGTGTTCGATGATATCACTGATTGTATCTGTTCCCAAGACTTGCAAAGTAAGCCATAGCTTTAAGCTGCGAGCCGGCCTGGTTAATTCAGGTCCGTAGTCCCAATAGTTAACTTGTTCGTCATTTGCAGCGGCGTCTTTGAGATATTCCGGACAAGTATGGAAACTGTCTGTCAAAGTCTTTTTTTGTCTTTTTACGAGAATGGCGCTGCAGCTGTAAGTCTGCAGCAGCCACTTATGCGCATCCCAGCTGATACTGTCTGCGCGTTCGATTCCCTGCAGACGATGCCGATATTTAGAAGAGGCCAGCACAGATGCGCCGTATGCGCCGTCTACATGCATCCAGATATGATGTTTCTCACAGAGAGCTGTGATTTCGTTAAAAGGATCGATACTTCCAGTATTGGTACTTCCAGCGTTGGCAATCACTGCAAATGGAATTTTACCCGCTGCAAGATCTTCTGACACAGCATCTTTCAGCAGAGTGATATTTATGCGGAAATCAGAATCTGTTGGGATTTTTCTGATCTGATCGGTCCTCAGTCCGATAATGCGCAAGCCCTTCGATACAGAAGAATGGGTCTGCTCTGAGACATAGGCTGTCCCCAGGGGATATTGAAACTCTGACAGCTTTGCATTTCTGGCAGCAGTGAGGGCTGTGAGATTTGCCATAGAGCAGCCAGAAACAAATAAGCCGCCGCTGGTATCGGGATAACCAGCCTGCCTGCACTTCCAGGCGATAACCTCCTGCTCAATGCAGGCTGCGGCTGATGACTGCATCCGCTGCCTGCATGAGGGTCGTAAGCACTGGTCATAATGTCACCGAGCCATGAGAGCAGTGAAGCTGGGCTGGGTACGAATCCGAACCAGCGAGGGTGCTGCATGATTACTTGATTGGCGTAAACATCCTCCACCATTTCGTCCATGACAGCTTCTACGGCCCGTCCTTTTTCTGGGGGATTCCGCAGAGACGCAGCTCTGCAATGGTCTCATCGCTGGCAGTCTGCATGATCTTGTTGGACTTGATATCACTTTGTGCGTCCATATAAGACTGTACGAATTTAATCATCGCGTTGAGCAATGGTTCTTGTTGTAGTTGTTGTTTTTGCTCCATATTATTAACTCCTCGAAAATTTGGAAGCAATGCATTGACTTCTTTCTAAATTTAAGATACCATGAGAACATGAATTTGTAAAACTAATGGTTTTTATAGAATGATTTAAAAAAGTAATGGGTGAGAAAAAATTGGAGATCAGGAACATCAGGACATTTTTACGAGTGGCTGAGCTGCAGAGTTTTACAAAGGCTGCAGAGCAGATGGGTTATTCTCAGGCAGCGGTTACGGTGCAGATCAAGCAGCTGGAAGAAGAGCTGGGAACGCAGCTCTTTGATCGAATTGGGAAACACATCAAATTAACAGAACACGGCATGCAGTTTATGGACCATGGAATGAAGGTGATGAAGGCTGCAGAGGACGCAAGCACCTTTGTCCATAAAGAGGAGACCCCGCCGGGAAACTGCGCATCGGTTCCATAGCGTCACTGTCGATGGGCGTGCTGCCTCCGGTCCTGCTGGAATTCAGAACCCTGTGCCCACAGATAGAGACCAGTATTGAGACATCGAGACTCGTCACAGAATTGTTAGATATGATGCGGCAGAATGACGTTGATTTTCTTTTATTTTCTGGATCGAAAGATTTATTCTCCAGACTGGATCAAGGTATTTGAGCGGCCGGAAACCATCATCTTTGTTACCTACCCTTCCCATCCGCTGGCGGACAAAGAGGACGTGCCCATTGAACGGCTCCTCGAGGAGCCGATGATTCTCACGACAAGGGGGTGTCAGCTACTGTGATGATCTGGAACAGTTGTTGGCAGCACAGGGGTTGGAGTTACATCCTTTTTTTAGAAATTGGGGATACGGATGTCATCATAAAGCTTCTGCAGCAAAAGGCAGGCATTTCTTTTCTGCCACAGTACCTGGTGCAGGAACACCTCGAGGCAGGGAATTTAGCTATCATAACTACCGATATTCCTGTTATTCAGATGTGGAGCCAGTTGATTTATCATAAGAATAAATGGGTCACTCCACAGATGAAGATTTTTATTGATCTTATCAAAAAGTATGCGGGCGCAGAACCGCATTGATTATGATTTGAAAATACACTGACCTGCTCGGTCAAGCCGTGCTACAATGAAGAAAAGGAGAGAATATTATGGAACTATTTAACAATCATACAGCGCTGATCATCATCGACATGCAGAAAGCCTTTGTAGAACCGGGTGCACCGCTCTGTGTCAAAGGTGCAAAAGCCACCGTGCCCGCCTGTGCCAAGACAATTGAAGAGGCGAGGACGGCAGGCAGCCCTGTCATCTGGGTCAAGCGCCACTACAGATCTGACGGCAGCGATGTGGAGTTTACCCGTTATCAGACCTGGGAAGAGGGAGGCAGACCTCTAGCTCATGGTTCTAAAGGGATCGGAGGCGCTGAAGAGGCAGAGGGACTCGAGCGCAAGCCTGGCGATTACGTCGTCATCAAACCTCGCTGGAGCGGCTTTTTCCAGACAGAGCTGGATCTGATTCTGCGGCGTCTTCACATCGACACTGTAGTTCTCATCGGTACCACCACACCAAACTGTGTCCGCACCACCTGCTATGACGCCATCGCTTTGGACTACAAAACCATCGTCATTGAAAGGTGCTGCTCTTCTAATACAGAAGAAATCCAGAGAGTCAATATGGAGGATATGGAGAGAATCGGCGCGGTAATCCTTCGATAAAGATTTGATGCGATTGCTTGGTGGGACGGATACGGGATGGGGGTATGGATTGAGCATTCTTTACAATAAAGTTAGGTTTTTTGATGCTGTCCAAAAGGTTTCGCATAACGCTGCGGCGGTGGCAGACGCCATATCGATCCATACACCTTGAGATAAGACATGATTCACTGAAGAATTCAAAAATTTACTTCGCTCGGTTACTTTTGTGGATTGTGGACGGCCTTTGCATCAGAGAATTTGATAGAAAAAAGTAACCGGAACCAGATATACCCCCCTGTTGAAGCCTTCTGACAGTGGACTGGTTATGCGAGAATGCGCAGATGTTCCCAAAAAAGCATAACCTTATCGTTTTTGAAGCAGAACCGGAGCAATTGTCCTTCCCGGTAATGGCACAAAAATAAATTGCACGCCTTCATTATACAAAAGGAGATATTATGAATTTAGTAGCCCGAATACGTAATCGAAATATCTGTGTTCAATAGACCTGGTCACAAAGTATGAGTCTTGTTTCATGGACTTGCAGTGAATAATCCTTCGATAGAGGTTGCATTTTTTAGGACATCGTTGTATAATAGAAACATACTCAAGGGGAGCCTGCGCGAAAGCGGGCTGAGAGTAAGCTGTATGGCTTTTACCCATAACCTGATTTGGATAATGCCAACGTAGGGAAATATTACGTGACTTTTAAACTGCGTATTTGCCAGGGGTTTGGCGAATACGCAGGTTTTTTGTTCTGCTTCTAGTCACATGCTAATTTTCCTGTGCAAATGTGGCTTGTTAAACACCTAATGAAAAGGAGAGGAAAACCATGTTAAAAAGAAAGATTTGATCATTTGAGAGCGGACGGTGCACTGGTACACAACATTACCAACTATGTGACGGTTAACGATGTGGCTAACGTCCTGCTTGCCTGTGGCGGCAGCCCGATTATGGCTGACGACATCGACGACGCGCCGGAAATCACAGCAATCTGCGGCGGGCTCGCTATCAATATCGGAACCCTGAACAAAAAATACCATTCCTTCCATGTTTGCGGCCGGCAAAAGCCAATGAGCTGGGACATAAAGTGCTTTTGGACCCCGTAGGCGCCGGGGCAAGTACCATTAGAACCCAGACCGCATACAAACTGATGGACGAAATTCATTTTGACGCAATTCGCGGAAACATCTCAGAAATCAAGACCCTGGCAACTGGTGAGGGAACCACCAAAGGCGTAGACGCTGATGTAGCAGATGCGGTGACAGAAGAGACCTTGGAGCAGACCATCGAATTCGCCAAGGCTTTTGCTGCAAAGACGGGCAGCATTATCGCCATCACCGGAGCTATTGACCTGGTGGCCGATGAAAGCAAATGCTATGTCATCAGGAACGGCAGACCGGAAATGGGGCTGATTACGGGAACTGGCTGCCAGCTGTCTGCTTTGATGTGCGCTTTCCTCGTAGCGAACCCGGAGGAACCGTTAGAAGCAGCGGCGGCTGCAGTCTGCGCCATGGGGCTTGCCGGTGAAATCGCTTATGCGCGCCTGGAAGAAGGCGACGGCAACGCGACGTACCGCAACAAAATCATCGACGCCATCTATAATATGGACGGCGCACAGTTAGAAGAAGGGGCGAAATATGAAATTAGATAAGAAGGATCTGCTGCTCTATGCAGTGACAGACCGGCATTGGCTGGCGAAAGACGAGACTCTCTACAGTGTGGTAGAAAAAAGCACTGAAGGGCGGGGCGACTTTTATGCAGCTGCGAGAGAAGAACTTGGAAGAAGAAGCGTTCATAGAAGAAGCGAGAGAAATCAAGGCCTTATGCGCCCGCTACACTGTGCCTTTTGTCATCAACGATAACGTGGAAATCGCTGTGTCCATGGATGCCGACGGTGTGCACGTGGGACAAAGCGATATGGAGGCTGGTGATGTCAGAGCGAAGATTGGCCCGGATAAGATTCTGGGCGTGTCGGCCCATACTGTGGAACAGGCAAAACTGGCGGAGGCCCAAGGAGCGGACTATTTAGGCGTAGGAGCGGTTTTTCCAACGGGATCAAAGGATGATGCTGATGAGGTTCCACACGACACCTTAAGGGCCATCTGCGATGCCGTAAATATACCGGTCATCGCCATCGGAGGCATAACAGAGGAAAATACGCCGGAACTTTCCGGCAGCGGAATCTGTGGAATTGCTGTTATCAGCGCCATCTTTGGGCAGAAGGACATTGAGAAGGCGACAATGCGTCTGAGAGCAGTGACGAAAGAAATGGTGGAAAAGAAAATGATAAAAGGGGCAATTTTTGATGTGGATGGCACGCTGCTGGACACCATGCCGATCTGGACCAATTCGGGAGCCAATTATCTGGCATCGCTGGGTATCGAAGCAGAAGAAGGGCTGGGCAACAAATTGTTTGCCATGACAGTAGACATGGGCGCAGTATATTTGAAAGAAACTTACGGTCTGACGCGCAGTCCTGCCGGGAAATCGCCAAGGGCATCAACGGTATCGTGGAAGGTCATTATTTTGCGGACGCCGGGTTCAAGCCCGGGGCGCGAGAACTTTTTGGAGCGTATGAAGGCGGCGGAAATTCCCATGGCCATTGCCACATCTACTGAGAAGTACTGTATCGAAGCAGCTTTTGAACGGCTGGGATACAAGGATTATTTTGATATCATCCTGACCTGCGGCGAAGTAGGCGCCAGCAAATCCAACCCGAAGATTTTTTTGAGGCCATTGCGGAATTGGGTACACCGATTGAAGATACCTGGCTCTTTGAGGACGGCCTCTACTCAATCAAAACCGCCAAGGCGGAGGGCTTTAAAATCGTTGGCGTTTATGACAAGGTCAGTGAGGCGGATCAAGAAGAAATTAAATGGTACGCAGATGTCTATGTAAGAGATCTGACCGAATTCACCCTGGTATAAACCAGGTTTCCACGGCGGTAGACTGGGGGCACCACTTTCTGTCGCTCTTGCAGTCTGTTTCGCCAATCACACATGGGCAGGACCTCGTGTTCTTGGGAAACAGTTGCATAAGGCCTTCCATCAGTTTGTGCGGTTAGGCTCCGCACAAACTGTGGCAAGCGCCATTATAAAATTAATGCTTATGGAGGAATGATGAAAAAGAAGACAGCATTAACAATCGCAGGCAGCGATTCCTGCGGAGGCGCCGGCATCCAGGCAGATATCAAGACGATGACTGTAAATGGCGTATACGCCATGAGTGCAATCACCGCACTGACTGCCCAGAATACGACCGGCGTAAGTGATATATTGGAGGCAACTCCTGAGTTTTTGGCAGCACAACTGGACGCCGTGTTTACTGATATCTATCCGGATGCAGTAAAAATCGGCATGGTCTCTTCAAGACTTTGATTGAGACCATAGCAGAAAAACTGCGGCAGTATGGGGTAAAGAACATTGTTCTCGATCCGGTCATGGTCGCCACCAGCGGAGCAAAGCTTATTTCTGACGATGCGGTGGAGACGCTGTGCAGCGCACTGATCCCGCTTGCTGCAGTCATAACACCCAATATCCCAGAGGCTGAGGTTCTCTCAGGCATGAACATTGAGACTGAAGCTGACATGGAGAAAGCAGCGGCGGCGATTTACGGTAAGTATGGCTGCAGTGTTCTCTGCAAGGGCGGCCACCAGATCAGCGACGCCAACGATCTGCTCTTTGACGGACAAAGAAGCAAATGGTTCTACGGCCAAAGAATCGACAATACGGAACGGGCTGCACCCTTTCCAGCGCCATTGCTTCCGGTCTGGCCAAGGGATTGCCATTGGAGACGGCGGTTAAAGAGGCGAAGGACTATATCTCTGGCGCTCTCCGCGATGCTGGACTTGGGGGCAGGGCTGCGGTCCGATGGATCACGCCTATATGCTTGAAAGCGGTGATGTCTGTGAGTGAGAAAAGGACTTCGATATTTGCTAACGGTCTCATCTGGTTTGGGGCAGGCGTTTCCATCACGCAGAAATCCTCACAGGAACCTACTTTGCGCCGCTGGGATTTTCGAAAGGCCTGCTGGCAATCCTGATCGGCCACGTCATCGGCTGCGTGATGCTGTTTTTAGCCGGTTACATCGGTGCGCAGACGAGAAAAAGCGCCATGGAGACAGCAAAGATGAGTTTTTGGAAACAAGGGCGGTCTGCTCTTTTCCATATTGAATGTTTTACAGTTAGTAGGGTGGACCGCCATTATGATTTTTACGATGGCGCCCTGGCGGCAAACGGCGTGCTTCATACGGGAGCCTGGATCTGGTGCCTGGTCATCGGCGTGCTGATTATCCTCTGGATTCTGATCGGTATTACCAACCTGGGCAAGATTAACACCGTGGCTATGGCTGCTTTGTTTGTTCTGACACTGGTACTGTGCAAGGTCATTTTCTTTGACGCGGGCGGCATCGCTATGGCGCCAAATGACAGCCTCTCCTTTGGAGCCGCCGTAGAGCTTGCTGTTGCCATGCCTCTGTCCTGGCTGCCTTTGATCAGCGATTACACCAGGGAGGCGGAGAAGCCTTTTGCCGCCACCATGACCAGCACGGTGGTCTATGGAATAGTCAGTACTTGGATGTATGTCATCGGCATGGGAGCGGCGATTTTTACAGGCGAATACGATATCGCACAGATCATGGTTAAAGCGGGCCTGGGCATCGCAGGGCTTTTTGATCGTCGTATTCTCCACGGTGACGACAACCTTCCTGGACGCTTATTCTGCCGGCATTTCGGCGGAGTCCATCTTTGCCAAGTGGAATGGAAAGTGGATTGCAGTGGCAGTGACCATCCTGGGAACCATCTGCGCGATTCTGTTTCCGATGGACGACATTACCAACTTCCTCTATCTGATCGGTTCCGTCTTTGCGCCGATGATCGCGATTCTCATTGCAGATTTCTTTGTGCTGCATCATGACCACATCAAAGAGAGTTTTAACTGGACAAATCTGATCGTGTGGGCCTGCGGCTTTGCCATTTACAGATATCTGATGACGGTGGATATTCCTTGCGGAAACACTTTGCCGGCGGTCGTGATTACCCTGGTTCTCGCGGTAGTGGCAGACAAAGTCCTGCCTTCTGGGGCAGCAAAATCCGTGTCGGATGGAGAAAAAGCGGCATAAGAGCAACAAAAAAACTGCACAACCTGTCTCAAAGGTGTATAATAGAGAATATCGAACTACGAATCCATGAGGAAAGATTGGAGATGATTTTTTTTGAAAACGAAAAAAAGCTGTTGCAAGAAGATGCTCCTGCAGAGCATACAAACCATATCAGATTTCAGAAAAGGAATTGAACATTGTACTCCAGTGTGGCAATGCTGCGCCGGTAGGCATGGGGAAATTTGAAACGCTGAAGTTCACAGTCATTCAGAATAGAGAGCTGCTGGACAAAATCGATGCGGAGGGGAGCAAGTTCTTTGGCGATCCCAACGTGCATCCGCTATACGGCGCGCCGACGCTGATTCTGGTTTCCGGCAAAGCCGACGACGTGGAGCTTTCCATGTGCAACGCGTCCTGTGTTGTGGAAAACATGGCTATCACAGCTACGGATATCGGTCTGGGCTCCTGCTACATCAGAGGGAATATCAAAGCCATCACCTATAACAAGGAGCTTTGTGAAGCCATGAAAGTTCCGGAAGGGTTCGTCCCTTGTGCGGGCATCATTCTGGGCTACCCGGTGAAAGAGCCGGAAGAGAGAGAATTGACCATGGACAAAATCCAGGTAGAATATGTGAGATAATGACGAGAAGAGCGCTGCGGATGAGAATTCGTGGCGCTTTTGAACATTAAGAGTGGCGCTGCATCAAATAAGTATAGGTTTGATTTTGACTTACCTAAAGGTTATACTCTGATGAAAGATTATGATTATGCGTATGATGAATTATAAGATGAGTGTTTTTCCGATGGACGACTTACTTACGGATGGGAAAATTATTTTAGCACTGCGTGCCGCTCTCATAGTTGTTTTTGGAATTGATTCTGCAGTTGCAAAAATCAGAAAGCGTACTCGTGATTGAAAAGGCAGCAAAACAGAAAAACGACAGAATAAGAAAAAAGAAAAATAAAGTCGGAAGATGTATTCTTGTGTTGGCCGTCCCCCCCCCATACAAATTTCCTTTGCAAAACCAGCGCAGACTGGTATAATCATTAGGTAGGAATATTTTGGAGCAACCGGAGGAAGGACATGGGGAAATTACTGAATTTTAAATACGCCTGTACACAGGGAACGTATTGGATGATATATGGAGTCGTAGGCAGTTTTGCATCGGTTTTTTTGTTAGCGCGAGGTTATTCTAACTCCGAAATCGGGGTCATACTGGCTGTGGCAAACGTAGTAGCTGTTGTTCTGCAGCCGCTGGTCGCTGATTTTGCTGATCGATCAAAGAAGATAACACTGATTGGGATTATTCAGCTGATGACCATCATCATGATTTTGATGATGGCGGGACTGTGTGTCCTTCAAAAGAAGACCCTTGCTCTGTCTTTTGATCTTTCTCATGCTCATCGCATGGCATACCATATTGCAGCCGTTGATCAATTCACTGAGTTTTAAGCTGGAAGAATGCGGCATACATATCAGTTTTGGCGTAGCCAGAGGCGTGGGCTCTTTGGCGTATTCGGCTTTAGTTGGCGTTTTGGGTACCATGGTAGAAACTTATGGCGTCATGGTCATGCCCATCACCGGTGAAGTGGTTCTCGTCATGCTGCTGATCAGCCTGGCTTTGACTAAGTCACAATATAACAAGGTAAAGGCGGTCAACACAGAGGAGGGCGTCATCGACGTCAAATTAAAAGAGGAGACTGTAGAAGAAATCAATCTGGTTGACTTTATCAAGAGAAACAAGATGTTTTTGGTAGTGAACATCGGCGTCATCGGTGTCTATTTCAGCAATCAGATTCTCAATAACTATATGATTCAGGTCGTATCCGACGTAGGAGGCGACAGCGAAGATATGGGAAGGATCCTCTCCCTGATGGCCTTCCTGGAAATACCGGTCATGTTCTGCTTTGACAACCTGCGTAAACGCTTCACCTGTCAACTGATGCTGAAAGTATCAGCCGTAGGTTTTGTCGTCAAAATTGCCATGTGTTATATTGCTACTACCGTGACTATGGTATATATTGCACAGCTGTTCCAACTGATTTCTTTCGGCCTGTTTCTGCCTGCTATGGTACATTTCATCGACGAGATGATGAGCAAAGGAGAAGCCGTCAAAGGGCAGGCGCTGTTCACCATGATGGTCACTGTGACTACGATGATTTCCAGTCTCTTCGGCGGCATCATTCTGGATATCAGCGGTGCAAAGATGCTGACCTTGGTTGCAACCGTCGTCACAACCATCGGCGCTTTAATAATTATCGGATCAGTAGATCGGGTAAAAAAACAAGAGAACGAAAAGGGCAAAGGATTGAGCTAAGAGAATAACTGTCTCAACACGATGTAACACGGAGGGAAATTAAATTTTTCGGATTTCTGCTCCGTTTTTTTTGTTGTTTTATACCAATGCGAAGAAAAAATTATTGACAAACAATAATTCTGTGGTATTCTTAAATTAACAATTATCGTAAAACAATAATTGATGTACAGGAGGTCACCATGAATCAGGATATTTTTACGTTTCCTTTCGGACAGATTGGAGAAGCCTTGCGCGCGTTATCACTGGCCAGTTCAGCGGGAAACATTGCGGCAATGATCATTTATCTGTTGATTTCTATTTTGCCAGTGCTTTATTTGGTTGATAGAGTTGCCAGACAGAAGAAGGAACCCGATGCTATCGATATTCTTCTGATTATGATGTCGGTGATGCTCTTTATCATGATGTACTTGATGGTGAATCCCGGTTATGTCAACAGCAATCTCTATGGTGCGATGCCTGGCAAAGGCGGGGCTCTTGCGATGACCTTCTGGTCTATGGTGGTCGGCTATGCAGTGCTGAAATGCATGAAGGCGTCAGTGGGCACTGATGAGAAGAAGCTGGCAAAGTATCTGAAGCTAATTTTGACTGCAGTTGCCGTAACCATCGTTGCCGAAATTGTTTTAGGTATCTTTACAGAGGTGGTACCAGCCGCAAGGGGCGTTCGGGAGGTGGATCAGCTTTTTAAACAGCGACTACAATACAACGGTGTTTCTATGGATTAAATATTTTGCGGATAAGATACCCTCGGTTTTAAATATCTTCGTCATCGTCCACGCCATCAAAATGGTCGATCAGCTGCGGGCAGACAGGTACAGCCAGGAGACCATTTCTGCAGCGGAAAAAAATTGAGCCGGATTTGCCGTATCTCCGTCACCGTGATGATAATAACTTCCATCGCTGTAAATCTGTCTCAATTTCTGATCTGGACAAAAGTATACAAAGCGAATTATGTAGTCGATATTCCTCTCTTTTCCATCGCTATGTGTATCGCTGTCCTCCTTCTGTCAAAGTTCATTGCATCAGACAAGGCCTTAAAGGAAGATAACGATATGATAATCTAGGAGGCGGCGATGGCAATCAAAAAATCTATTTGGACGAGGTGCTGAAGAAGAATAACATGACTTCGAAGGAATTGTGTAAGCTGGTGGGCATTACGGAAGCCAATTTGTCCATCCTGCGCAGCGGTAAGGCCAAGGGTATTCGTTTTCACACCATAAACAGAGTCTGCTATTTCCTGCACTGTGATGTGGGAGATATTCTCAAATTTGACGGCGTATTGGAGGAAGAGGAAGATGAATAAAAAAGGATATTGGGCAGCCTTGAGTCTGGTTCTGATGATATCGCTGTTAACCGGCTGCAGGCTGGCAGATAAGGAAAAAGGGCAGACCAGCGAAGATCTATTGATTGGATTCTTTGTGACCTTGGATTATATAGGCAGCGAAGATGAGCATGGCCGAGAGAGAGGACCAATCTACGGTAAAGAGAAGGGCGACACGTATCAGTTTGAGGATCTAAAAGGGTATGGCATGTATTTCAAAATGTACGACGATGCGGTCAGCGGAGTCAGCGATGGAGAGATCAGGGAGCTCAAAATAACCGGCGGAGATCAGTTCAGCCTGGAGGGCACCTTGTATGTGGAAAGCGGGAAGAAGCACTCTATGTATGCAAACGCTGTCATCAGACCTCCGATGGCAAGGTCTATCTGATGCCGGGGCAGACTGGCTGCAGTGCAGAATTTGACGAAGAAGGAGATGCATTGTACCAGGACATGAAATATGAGTCCAGTGAGGGCTTTAAGACCAAGCACGGTGAATTGAAAAAAATTCAGCTATAAGATCAACATGAAGAGCGCACCCAATTTACAGAAAATCGTCATCAAGCAGTTTGACAAAGGGGACAATGTGATAAGCACAACGGCGATGAATGCGGATTCCATCAGAAAGCAGGTCAAGAAATTGAAAAACACCAGTTATATCATGGTTGAGTACTATACCAAAGGAAGGGTGGAACGGAAAATCTGCGAAGGTGATACGATCGAATACAGCCATACGAAAAAAGACGGCGTCATCATCATAAAAAGATATTACAATTGTTTAAAATAGATACAAAACCCGCAATTGAGGAGTTTTGCCAAGAGGCAGGCTCCTTTTTTAACGCTTGTCGCAAACTATCGCGGAGACAGCCGCTGCGGCATGCTTGCATAGTAAATCTGACGTTCGGCAGATTTTTCTTTTATAAGAAACATCTCTGCTCGGACAGTCCCAACTAAGTCAAAAAAGTGGTATACTAGTAACATGAATAAAAGTATGAAAAGAATATAACACAATATGAAAAAATGACAGAAAGTCCTCTGACGCCGCTGATTGTCAGTCTGGCAGTGCCAACGACGATCACCATGCTGATCAGTAGTCTCTACAATTTGGCCGATACCTATTTTGTCAGCCAGCTGGGCGCCAGCGCCAGCGGCGCGACGGGCATCGTATTCACCCTCATGGCTGTCTTACAGGCCTTTGGCTTCATGTATGGACAGGGCGCGGGCAGCAACATCAGCAGAAAACTAGGTGCTAAGGATGTGGAAAGCGCAGGCCGCTTTGCATCCAGCAGTTTCTTTCTGGCAATAGGGACAGGGCTGTTGATCAGCTGTTTTGGACTGTTGTTTCTTGAGCCGCTGCTCCGCTTTTTTGGGAAGTACGGAGACTATCTTACCTTTATTCCAAAGCGTATGGCATGTGTATTCTCACGGCTGCGCCTCTCTACATTTCCAGTTATGTGATGAACAACATCCTCCGCTACGAAGGGCGGGCCGCCCTGGCGATGATTGGGCTTTTGACGGGGGGCGCTGCTGAACATTGGATTGGACCCGCTGTTTATCTTTGTCTTCCATATGGGAATCATGGGTGCGGGCATCGCCACGGCTCTATCCCAGTGCATCAGCTTCAGCATTCTTCTGAGCATGTTTCTCAGAAAAAAGACCCAGAGTAAAAATCTCTATTCATTGTGTTTCGAAGAGACGTGACGATTATCTTAACATCCTCAAAACCGGCTTTCCAAGTTTGGTACGTCAAAGTCTGAACAGTGTTTCCTCCATGCTGCTCAATAAACAGGCCGCCCTTTATGGCGACGTGGCAATTGCAGCTATGAGCATCGTGGGAAGATGCTGCATGACGATTTTCAGCATTGGCATCGGCATCGGTCAGGGATTTCAGCCGGTAGCAGGCTTTAACTACGGAGCTGGGAAGTACAGTCGTGTAAAAAAGAGCTGCAAGATTACTTTTGTCATCAGTTTTGCGGCCATCGCAGTCCTGTCTCTCAGTTGTATCGCTGCATCGGATTACATCATCAATCATTTCTGTGATGAAAAAGGGGTAGGCGCTATCGGCACTTTTTCCCCTTCGAATGCAGTGTATGGCCATTATGCTGGCGCCAATTACCATGTCTGCCAACATGCTGTTTCAAAGTACGGGCCATGCGGCAAGAGCGACAGTTACGGCAGCAATGAGAAGCGGCATCTGCTTTATCCCTCTAATTCTGATTCTGCCGCAGTTTCTTGGACTGCGCGGCATTCAGATTGCACAGCCTTTGGCGGACCTCATCACCGCAATGATTTCCGTTCCCTTAATTATGGACTTCTTTAAACGTATGCCGAAGGAAGATTTAACATAAACTTAATGGAAAAGCGCTGAGGCATATGTCATGATAAGAGCAGGTACATGCGAGAGGTGCAGAGGGAGGAATAGACGATGAAAAAACTTATGTTTTAGACACCAATGTGCTGATACAGGCACCGGATGCAATCTATAGATTTAAAGAAAACGACCTGGTAATCCCATTGATGGTCTTAGAAGAATTAGACGGACTCAAGAAAGCTGAGGGCGAAAAAAGGTCTCAATGCCAGGGCTTCTATCAGAGAGCTGGAAAGCTTGAGACAGACAGGTGATCTTTTTGACCGGAGTGCAGCTGAAGGACGGCGGCAGACTGCGCATTGAATCCAACTGTGTCAATGTGGAACTGCCGGAGGAACTGCCGGATTCAAAGGCAGATAATCGCATTCTCAGGGTTTGTAAAGCTCTTTGCGATAGCGGAGAGAATGTAATTTTGGTCACGAAGGATATAGTTTTGCGGGTAAAAGCCTCCATGATCGATATCCCCGCCGAGGATTTCGAAAGCGAACAAGTGGTCCGCGGTGAGCATCAGTATACCGGTCGAATTGAATGTTTTGCTCCGGAAGAAGAATTTCGCTATTTTTCGAAAAAAGGCATGGCAAAAGACGTCCTTTACCTGGTCGATGAAGAGGGGCAGAGGAGGCAGCCGGAACTATATGAGAATCAATTTGTCATCATCAAAGCAGATCAGTCGAGAAAGAAAACGCAGCTGGGCAGAATTGAAGGAAACAAAGTCGTTCCCCTGGAATTTAAGAAGGCAAAACCGTACGGCGTGGAGCCGAAGCGCAGGGCAGTATTTTCTGCAGGAAGCGTTGATGATGCCCAGTGAGAAAGCGCCGTTGGTCATCGTAAAAGGCATGGCGGGAACCAGTAAAACTTTTTATTCGCTGGCCGTAGGCCTTGAGAAGGCGCTGAACAGCACAGAAGAGGAATACCGAAGGATTTTGGTCAGCCGGCCCAACGCGCAGTTTGACGAGGAGATCGGCTTTCTGCCGGGTGATGAACAGGATAAGATTGCCCCGCTGCTGAGACCGATCCTCGACAATCTGGAACAGCTGATTGACTCTGATGAGGAGGAACGCTACAAAAATGAACTGGAGCTGAGCGGTAAGGTGGATGAAGTCTTTGACCGAGGCATTATACAGGCGGAAGCTTTGAACTTTATTCGAGGCCGCTCCATCGTAAAAACCTATTTAATCATTGACGAGGCCCAGAATACGACGCCGAATCAAATCAAAGGGCATTATTACTCGCGCAGGCAGGGGCACGAAGATTATTTTGCTGGGCGACCCTTTCCAGATTGACAAACCGTTTCTTGACGAGAGAACCAACGGTCTCAGCTATGCGGCGGAACATATGAAAGGCAGCAAGTACTGCTGTCAGATTACCATGACCGCCGATGAATGTGAACGATCGGATTTAGCGACTGATGCCGCAGAAAGATTGTAATGGAAAAAGCAGTCCATCAGATGTTGATGGGCTGCTTTTTGACTTCAGCCATTGTGTAAACATGAACTACAATGTACTCTACAGCACAAACCCTTTTTACCATAGTATTCCTATATTTACATTTACTTATAGCTTTATTGCAGTAAAGAAATGAACGAATATTTTGAAAACGATTGACCTGTTGAGATTGAAATGATATAATATTAATATGTATTACATAAACATGTATTGCGGAATAATTCTAGTGCAATAAAATTAATTGGAGTGTTTATTGAGATAAGGGTGCGGCCAAAAGAAATTGACAGAGGTTGAACGTGTTCGGTTTGCAGGGGCAGCCTCGGACAATCAGTTCACTAAAAGTGCCAACAAGACAGGCGCATCAGGGAACGTTTACTGCCTCGGATTCCTATGGTTTTTATATTAAAACTCTGCACAGTACGCATAAGTTCTCTTGTGAAGGCGGATCAGGAAGTTTTTATACCCAGATGTAGGGTATTGGCGGCTGAGCGTACCATGATTCAGCCGTCATTATATTGTGGAGGGGCCTATGAAAAAACAATTGTAATCAGTATCCTATTATGTGCCATGAGCTTGTTCTTCTATTCCTGCAGCAAACCTGAAGCGCTCTCTGTAGAAATAGCGGAAACCTCGACAGATGCAGTGGTGCAGGGCGCTAATGATTCTCTAACGTTTTCGGCAGGAGAGACAGGCGTGCTGCGTATAAAAGACGGGAACCTCCTCTTTTTTTGATTATAAATCGAGAAAAGATTATGTCATCTGCAGCAGAGCTAACTGCAGACATAACGACGACAGCTGCAGCGGCTGGTATGAAGGTTATCGTGGAGCCTTGGGTCTTGCAGAATATGGGGGAAGCTGTATTGCTTTATCAACAATTCGGAGAAGAATGTATACGAGCTTGTTCAAATGAACCTGGATGGGAACCACCGGAAGGTTATTACAGAGATTGACCGGGGCGACGGTGCACCGGGAAAGTGGGAGGCGGATCTGAATCTGTCGCCTACATATTATGCGGGGCATAAAGTGATTACGATCTTAAACTGGCATTATAACCCGGCAGACAGCGATGAAGAGGACATACAGACTCAGCAGTGTATCGCAGTAGACCTGCAGTCGGGAGAAATCACGGAGGTCACGCCGAGACAGAAGGAACCAGTGCAGTGTATCATTGAGGCAGTCTCAAAAATCACAGTGCCATTGAAGTTTCCGGGTATCAGGAGCAGCCTTTGACACAAAGAGAATTCTACGAGCAGTATGAACAGGGCGCTTTTGCAAATGACCGGATTATGAAAGCTAAAGATCCTTATGAAGGCTATCAGGACTGGTATTTTGATGAAACGCCCCAGTGGTATCGGTACCTTCTCTTCGATCTAAAACAGGAAGATACCAGTATAATAAAGAAAAGGTTTCCTGAAAAAGTCAGAAACGAGGACGGTGAAGTAAGGGCCTTTGTACCGCCTTTTTATATCAGCGGTTTGTACGAAGACGATTTGATCACAGAAGAAATTGAAGAAGAAATGATTGAAGACGAAGGATATCTTGGTTTTGTAAAGAACCGGGTTTATCGGTGGGATTTGAAAAGGATCAAAAAAGAACTGTTGCTTGACCTGGAGAACGGCTATGTTTTCGATGCAGGCGGGGGTAGATGTCAGCAGCATCATAGAAGGAGACACGCTGCTTTTCTTGAAGAGAAACCAAACGGCAAAGCTGACTATTACAGGTATTCTCTGAAAACGGGAAAGGAGGAGCTGCTGTATGAGGCGGAGCAAGAAATGTCCCGTACCGAATCGTAGGGGAAACGAAGCGTTCTTTTCTCTATTATACCGCAGACGACACAAAAGAAGTCCATGTATATGATGGACAAGGAGGACTATTATAAAGGGGATTTTGAAGGTTCCGTCAGATTGAAGGAACTGGATGAGTATTTTTAGGAGATACCATGAAACTTGAAGTGAAAAAGCTGTGTAAAATTATGGCAGAAAAGAGGCGCTGAAAAAAGCGTCTCATTTTCCCTTACGCCGGGAATCTATGGACTTTTGGGACCCAATGGCGCCGGAAAATCGACGCTGATCAGCATACTGACAGGAAATTTAAAAGCGGACAGCGGCAAGGTCTGCCTTGATGGCGAAGATGTCAATAAGATGGGGAAGCTTATCGAAAAATACTGGGATATATGCCTCAGCAGCAGGCTTTATACCCGGCCTTCAGAGTTGGAGCATTCTTGGACTATATGGCAGCTTTGAAAGGAATGGAAAAGAAGGAAGCCAGAGCGCAGATTCCAGCCATATTAGAAATGGTGGAGCTTTCAGAATATGCCGGAAGTAAAATCAAAACCCTTTCCGGCGGTATGAAACAGCGGCTTTTGATCGCGCAGGCGATTCTAAATAATCCTGACATCATCGTTTTAGATGAGCCGACGGCGGGACTGGACCCAAAGCAGAGAATCGCGGTCCGTAATCTGATTTCGCGTATTGCCGTCAATAAGATTGTTCTGATCGCTACCCATGTAGTTTCAGATGTGGAATTTATTGCAAAGGAGCTTATCCTCATGGGGAAGGGAAGGTCCTCCGAAAAGCACGCAAGGATGAGATTCTAAACCACATGCGCTCACTGGTATATGAGACGGAACTGACGGAAGAGCAGTACGGCGGCCTGCCGTCTGCCTGGTGCATTGCGGGATTTCCCAGCTGGAGGAAAAGCTGTTTGTCAGGATTATCACAGAAAATCCTGATCCCGTGTGGAATTGCAAAGAAGTCAGACCGTCTCTGGAAGATGTATACCTATATTATTTCGGAGGGCTTTAATTGTGGCAAATTTGATAACAGGTGAATGGAAGAAACTCTTTCAGTGGAAGTTTCTCTTGATATTGCTCCCGCTGGTGTTTCTTCTAAACGGCGTGTTGCTGTCTAATCAGATTACAAGAGATTTCGATGAAAATCAAAATATAGACAGATGGATAATAAACGAGGCTGAACCGGTTTCTTACGAAGACTTTCTGCAGGGTGTTGATGAGCAGTCGGAAAAAATGCAGGATGCGGCCGTCTTTAATGGAAGCTATTTTAACAGGGAAAGTCTTGAAAAAACGAGAAGTGTATACAGCCGTCTTCACGGTATACGGCCGGAAACGGATTATCCGACGGGAATGCGGTACGTGGCGGACTATCACATGACAGATTTCTTCCTGTTTCTTACTGTCATTGCGTTACTGATTCGGCTGATGCTGCAGGAACGGGCAGAAGGCTTGCTTCATTTAATAAAGCCGACAAAAAAAATGGCAGGGGGGCGGTTGATCGGGGCCAAGTATCTGACATTAGTTACTGTGGTGTTTTTTGCTTGTTGTCTTATTTTATGGAACCAATTATCTTGTGGCAGGCGCCATGGATCTGTTGGGAAGGGGAGATGCTGCCATCCAGTCATTGGACGGATATATGGCAAGCCCTTTCGCAATCAGCATCAATACATATTTTTATCTGTTTCTTCTCTGTAAGTGGATAGCTGTGACGGCTGTAAGCAGTGTGTTTTTTCTTTTTCTGTATCTGCTGCCGCAATCAGGTCTATTCGATACTGTGCATTGTGACAGCTTTTACCGGTGAAGCTGCTGCTATGGCTGAGCATAGAGGATTATTCCTGGCTCAGTCCGATTCGCCAGTTGAATCTGGCTGCTATCATGGATACTTCACATTATTTTAATGACTACATCAATTTTAATTTTTTCGGAATCCCGATCTCTTCCGTAACTGCGGGCCTTCTGACAGTGGTTACTGCAGTCGTGGTCTCACTGCTGCTGTCAGTAAGGCTGTTCTCGTCAGAAGCTCCGTTGAAGCAAAGAAAAACCAGTGGCTCCATCCTTTTAATAGGAAAAAACTACGACCAAACTTTCTGCCAGCCTGCTTCAGGGGGAGTGTAAAAAGCTATTCCTGATGCAGCGGGGATTGTTTCTTCTGGCGCTGCTTCTTGTGATACAGGTAATCTCTTATTGGGATAGTCCATTTTTACGGACAAAGAGGAGGCATATTATCAGAAGTATTCACAGATTCTCGAGGGAGAGCTATCAGAGGAGAAGGCTGAATGGATAAAAACGGAAGAAGAGCGATTTGAAGCTTTGTCAGTGAAGCTTGAGGAACAGTACCAGCGCCATGAGCAGGGAGAAATCAGCTCTGCCGTCTTGGAATATTATGTTTCCGAACTGACACCGGAACAAGCCGAATTGAATGGCTTTAAAAGAGCGAAAAAGAACAATATCAATATCTGCAGGAACAGTTTGTAAAGGATGAGAACGTTGCTTATGTATATCAAACAGGATGGAACCAGCTTTTGGGGCCGGAAGGAAGGCAGGCAGAAGTGCTTGATTTTGCAAAACTGTTCTTGATACTCCTGCTTGCGTTATCAACTCTGGGGACCATTGAAAAGACGTCTTCTGTAGAACTGCTGATTCGGCCCTCTGCAAAGGGAAGCAACGCCGTGAACCGTGTAAAATTCAAGTTGTGCACGGCGTATGCTTTCGCTGCGGCGGCAATTGTATTTGTATGGAGACCGCTGCAAATTGCAGATTATTATTCGTTGTCTGGAATTAATTACAGCTTGCGGAGTCTGATGATCTTTTCGCAGACTAAATGGCCGGTATCCGTAGGGCTGTATTTAGGTGTCATTTATTTGTTAAAAGCAGCGTCGGCTGTCTTTGCCGGACAACTTATTTTCTGCCTGTCTCGGAAATGCAGGCAGGAGAGTACGGTCTTTTTTTTGGGAGGTATCATCTTTCTGATTCCTTCCGCAGCAGTATGGTTTTATTGTGGCTTGTGATTCTGGATATTACAGCGTTTTGACCATGTCATACCAGACTGCGCCGCCGTGGACGGAGGCGGATATTCCCTGTTTCTCAAAAGCCGAACCTGGCATAATAGTGAATCAAGTGCTCCTTGCATGTCAAAGCCATGGAGGTCATGTCTAACTGCCTGGCAGTTTCTACGGCAGCATTGAGCATTTGTTCGGCGACACCCTGCTTTTTTTTGCCAGGCGGCGGCTGTCATGACAGATAGCACCGCGCACACTGTTCCCCATGGGTACCTTTTCCATTTCAAAGATGTCATCGTCGATGACGGGCGTCGCCATGGGAATCATACAGACGACACCTACAATCTCTCCTTCTGCTTCACCGACGATAAAGTAGTCGGGATAATTGGCAAGCCTCCAGGTATACTTCTCTTTTGAAGCAGCTTTCTTCCGGCGGAAAACATTCTGCTTCAATTGCTGAAATTTTGTCCAGGTCAGTGATTTGCGCTTTTCTGATTTTCAATTCCATAATTAATACCCCGCACTTTCTTCGATTAAGATGACTTCCATTTCAGATGACATCATTTTCTTTGTAGTGAATAACCATCGCATTGCAAATTCTTTCCTCGCTATGGCAGTCGTAGCAGCGGTTTCCTTTGACTGCGCAAGGGGTCCTGCAGTCCAGCCTTTTCCCATTGAGAGGTGCGGCTACATTACGGGCGCGGTCGATGGCCTGATGGAGGTTTTCGACGATTTTGTTGGTGCCCGCGATGAAGTAAACCTTTTTCGTGACCGTAAAGGGTAGAGGCCAGACGGTTGCCTGCACCGTCGATATTGACCATTTCGCCGTCCTCACTGATGGCATTGACCGATGAAAGATAGATGGCAGTGTCCATCGCTTTTTTTCGTGTGTCTTCTGCCGTCAAACCATCGGCAGGATGCCAGTGCCAATAGACTTCGTTGTGGGTCGACAGGGTTTGGAAAGAACCCATTTCTTCTATGGTCATAGAACCGCCGAGGCCGACGGTAGTGCTGTCGATCTGCTGGTTGAGATAGCGATCAGCCTCTTCCAGTGTTTGAAAGACCGAGACTTTGTAGCCGTTCTTTTCCAGAGACTGCGTTGTTTTTTGTGAGATTCATCGATTCTTACCTCCTTGGATATATAGCAGTTATATATTGTCTAAGTATACCATAAACCAAGGCCTGGTTGCAATTGAATGCTGCCTATAAGAAAAGATGTCCCACGATGGACGCCAGTGCAACGATGCAAACCACACGTTCAATCCAAATAATATAAAGTTTTCCTAGCGAGACATCGATATTGCTTGGCAGGATGCAGGGAATTGTACCTGTAAAAAGACAATTTCGCCAATTGCAAGCACGCCTACGACAAAGCGGGATACGATGGAAGCTGCACTGGAAGCAACGACCATGGAAGTGACCGGTTCTGCTACAGTGATTGCGGCAGCTTGGGCGACTGCCATCTCGTCAGGAATCATGGTCAGCTTGGTCAATGGATAAAACAACCAGGCGATGTAGTCGAAGACATCAGTAAAATTGACCAAAAAGCAAGGTGATGGTACCCAAAGACATCATCAAAGGCAGCAGATTCATTATGGCGATCATACCGCCTTTGAAGTTGCCCCATAGACTGGCAAATAAATTCGGAGCGTTCTGTGCCTGGATCAATCCTGCCTGCCAAGCCTGCTTCAGCAGGCTGCCCTTTCGTGGGCTTCTTCTACGTATTCGGCATTTTCCCAGCAGGTTTCCGGCACTTTGCAGAGAGGCCAGAGACGCACAGTGATAGCTGTCGTCAAGAAGGTGATGATCAAAGCAGACCAGAAGAAGAGACCCCAATGGGGCATCAGTCCCAGCAGATTGGCGGCGATAACCAGGAACGGCATGGACACCGTAGCAAACCCGGTTACAAGGATTGCCGCTTCTTTGTGTGTGAATTTTCCTTCACGATAGAGGTTATCCGTAGCTACGATACCTACGGAAAAGCTGCCAATAAAGGAAGCTACAGCAATGATTGCCGCCCGACCTGGCAGCTCCACAGCGGTCGCATAATGGGTCTGACCAAGACGCCAAAGAAGTCGAGAATTCCGTAGTCTGTGATAAAAAGTCAGAAGCAGGCAGCCGATCGGTACGGTCAGAGCGCCAGGTATGATTACCTTTTGGAAACAGCATCTCAAAGACTGCTGTATTGACTGCTTCTGAACATAAGGAAAATGCTCCTGCGACAGCACACAAGACACCGATAAATTTTAACAGGGTAAAGATCACATCCATAGCAGATCTGTTCCAGGTTTTGTTGATAAAGGGCAGGATCGCGCCGGCGATGATGATCGCTAGGGAGATAGCCAGGGCTGCTGTGGGCAGGTTGGTGGAAATCGAAGTAACCAACTGATCGATTAAAATTGAACTTCGGCCGTTTACTGTGACAGGGACGAAAAAATAGAATCAGACCTGCACCACTTCCGATGAAAAACTTAAGTATATTTTTTGATATTTACTTTCCATTATGTGCTCCTTTCTATTGGGATACTCCGAAGAGTGTTATCCCAGATAGACGCCTTGCTTCTTCAACTGCGTCTGTACCTTTTTTTATGTCTACATCTCTTACTTTCACATCATCTGCAGCAGCAACAGCAGCGGCGACTCCGGCGGCCTGTCCATATGCAAAAGCAGTGTGTAACCAAGTTCGTCATGCTGTTGACTGTCAGTTCCGAAGAGAAGCATCTTCCGGCGACTAAAAGTCCGTCTACTGTTATTGGAACTAGTACGCCGTATGGGATTTTTGAAGGAACCTGGGGCATAGCGGGATTGACGGTAGAGGGAATCACGGCGATGTGATTGTCACACTCCTTTTTGGCCGTACAGATCCTCCATTTCCAGATGATGAAGACCAAGAATCCGGCGGCTGCCTCTGGTTCCCCAGTTGTGGCGCGGTGTCGTAAAGCCAGATATTTTTCTAATCCGGGAATTTTGTTTGTGCGGATATAGTCCATGACATCGACAATGGTTCTTCTTACTAAAGTTTCAACGGCAGTGATATCTTTTTACTTTGATACTGCTGTAACCGAGAACCCAGTTATCTACCCAAACGACATCATTTCTCGATGTTGGGAATATTTTCAGGGCGTATCCTGCAATTTGCTGTAAATTCTCCTCATGCTTTTTAACTGCTGCGGGTTTGTTGCTGCGTAATCGGCATAACATTCATAGTCTGCACCACCGAATCTGTATACCAGAGCCAGTGAAGCCGTTCGGCTGACATCGTGAAGAATGTCTGTGTCTCTTGAAGCTCGCCTGCATGCTTGACAAATCAATTTCGAACTCAGCGCCTGCGGATGCGAAGATGTCTCCATCGCCGCTGCAGTCGATCACCGTTTTCGCCATGACTGCCTTACGGCCTTCCTTGCTCTCAAAGCATACCCCTCTAACCGTACCGGCATCCGTGATCGCTCTGCAGCAGAGACTGTGGAGGTATAAATTGACGCCGGCTTCTTCTATCATTTGAGAGAGAACGATTTTCATCAGATCGGGGTCTACATATCCTCCATAACATACCTCATTATTCCAAGTCATGTTGAAATATTTTTTCCATTTTTCCATGTGGGATGAATCTGTAGAACCGGTAATGGATTTGTCAGGTCCGCAGACGCCTCCAAGGGCTGTAAGACGTTCCATGATTTCCAGCATGATACCGCGAATCATAATGGTTTTTCCTGCACTCATGGATGGGATTAAGATCACTTCTCCTCCGGTAGGCATTCCGCCCAGTTGTCCATATCTCTCCAAAAGCACAGTCTTGGCACCGGCCCGGGCGGCGGCAATGGCAGCAGCACTTCCAGCTGACCCGCCGCCTACGACTAGTACATCGGCCTCCTCCAAGATTTCAATATTTCGTTCTTCTTCTAAATAATACTTTTCCATAAAAAATTCCTCCTTGATTTCTTTCCTAATTTAAAATATAAAGCAAAGTGGTGATAATGGGAAATACTAAAAAAAATCATATAATTATAACTTTTTAGTTATTTTAATTGAAGGACTGACCCGGTTATGTTATGATGACCTCAGAGGTGAACTTTATGAACGAAAAAGATTATGTGTATTTTCGAGAAGTGGCAAAATGTCTCAATTACACAAAAGCAGCTGAAAACCTGTATATTTTCTCAGCCGGCCTTGACAAAGAGAATTGGAGATATCGAAAGAAAACTGGGAATTACATTATTCTATCGCACGAAACATAGTGTGACGCTTACACCGGCTGGAAGAATTTTGCTGGATGGATATCCAAAGATTACCACCAGCTTTCAAAACCTGATGGACAAAGCAAAGCTGGCAAATGAAGGGAAAATCGGAACAATCAGAATCGGTCTGCAGGAAGGCCAGAATTTGGACGAAGATTTAGTGTACGAGTTGAAACGATTCAAGGAAAAATATCCGAATATTGAAGTGATGATCGCTTGTCATCCATATAACCAATTGCTGAAAATGCTGGAGACTGGCGAAATTGATTTTGGCTTTTCCCTATACTTTGATGCTGCTGACTACAACGCGTTAGAGGTCAAGGTGATAAAAAGAAATGGAAAGTTACATCGTTGTTTCCGCTGATAATGAGATGTGTGCTTCTGATCAGATGGATTTTGAAGAACTGAACAATCATACGCTGCTGATTGTTGGCAGCGGCGTGGTTTCCTCTGGAGCATGGTTTGTAAAAAACAATGCAGAGAGAATCACATTAATCCCGCGAAAATCAAATTGATTGACCGTTATTCCACTCTGCATTTGCTGCTGGTTTTGAACGAGGGCTTTGCTTTCATGAATCAGAACACTTGGTTTACGGATTCTAAGCTGCGATTTTTCCCGATGCCGAAAGGAAATACTGTGACACGGGTTGCTTCTTGGCGAGGAAATAATGATAATCCAGTGTTATCGATACTCCTCGAGGAAATACATCTCTTTGGCAAATGATTACGACAATTTTGTCAGCAGGCATCGTCTGGAAAAGGATCCGTTTCATTGTCAGTCAGAAACCGCCCGTGCTATTTTAGTTTCGCGTATTTGAGCACTTTCTGCAGATAAATGGTGTTATAGGCGCCGCCCACTGCGCCAACAATGGGAATCCCCTGCAGGAATTTGAGATAAAAGCAGCCCTTGGACATGGTTGCAGAAGTGATTTTGATCTGTCGGCCTTGATCATAATCTTGAGGCCAGGCGGACTGTTCAATGAATTCGTTGAGCTGCTGGTCTCCTTGCGCCAGATCATCACCGTAAGATAAAGCTGTCTCAATCATTTTGAGTATGAAATATTTCTCTTCTGGGGTATCATAGCTGTATCCAAAATTCAGCGCGACTTCGTAGACGCTCTTGAGAAGGACGCCGACAAATACAGGGATATCGGGAAGTCCGATGCCCAAGGCTCCTAGGCCTACCCCTCAACGCTGGAAAGCAGCAGATTTTTTGTGTTAGCCGTATCGGTTTTCCTGGAAAACTTTCGCAGTGATTTCTTGTCCTCTTTCAATTCCACCGCATAAGAATTGATCTTGAACTGTCTCTCCAGTTCTTCTTTTTTTTGTATGTTTTTTCTAGCACGCCCGTGCCCTTTTCGAAGATCGTTTCAAAAGCTTTTGCAAAGGCGGCATCGAGGGTGCCCTGTAATTTTTTCGGGAACCTTGTCTTCAAGAATTTGGTTTAACTTGCTGTCCTTTTTGCGTGTTCCTTTCTCAAGAAAGATCTTTTTCTTGTTTGAGCAGCCTGCTCCATTCCTTCTCCCTCGGTGTGATTTTCACTAGTATAAACCCCTTTTGTGATAAGATATCATATGCATTCCTGCGGAATAGAGAAGTATGATGAATACGTTCATTTTACCATTATATTAATCAGAAAGTGAGGAGTTTACATGAAATTTACGATGTATCACAGCTGTATTACAGTTTTAAATTTAGAAAAATCCATAGAGTTTTACGAGAAGGCCCTTGGGCTTTCGGAGATCAGGCGTATGGAAGGCGACGACTACAAAATTGTGTTCTTGGGAACGGTAGGAAATCCGTGTCAGTTAGAGCTGACCTGGTATGCGGACAGAAAAGAGCCTTATGATCTGGGGGACAATGAAATTCATGTCGGCTTCCGAGTAGATGACTTCGAGGCTGCCAAGAAGCATCACGAAGAGATGGGATGTATCTGCTTTTGACAACTCCAATCTTGGAGTCTACTTTATTGAAGATCCGGACGGATATTGGATGGAGATCATTCCTACCAGATAGAAAACGATAGAATGTGATGACCCCGCTGAACACCAGTTAAACTGGAAGGTCGGCGGGGTTTTATATTGGATAAAAGCAGGGCCTTGGCGCCCACCGTTACGCAGAATCGGCAAAAACGCCATTTCTGTTACGCAGGCCCGGTCTGAACTCCGGCCGATGCGTAATCGAGCCGAGCCTTGACCCTCGCCGTTACGCAGAATCGGCGAAAAACACTGTTTCTGTTAAGCAGACCCGGTCTGGAACCCGGCCGATGTGTAATCGAGCCGGGCCTTGGCGCCCGCCGTTACGCAGAATCGACGAAAAGCGCCATTTCTGTTACGCAGGCGGGATCTGAACTCTGGCGGATGCGTAACCGGGTCGAACCTTGGCGCCCGCCGTTACGCAGAATCTGCGAAAAACACTGTTTCTGTTAAGCAAACCCGGTCTGGAACCCGGCCGATGCGTAACCAGGCCGAGCCTAGGCGCCCGACGTTACGCAGAATCAGCGAAAAACGCCATTTCTGTTACGCAGGCCCGGTCTGGAACCGAGCGGATGCGTAATCGAGCCGAGCCTTGGCGCCCGCAGTTACGCAGAATCGGCGAAAAAACACTGTTTCTGTTAAGCAGATCCGGTCTGGAACCCAGCAGATGCGTAATCGAGCCGAGCTTTCGCGTCCGCAGTTACGCAGAATCGGCAAAAACACTGTTTCTGTTATGCAGGTCCTGTCTGAACCCCAGCCGATGCGTAACTGGGCCGAGCCTTGGCGCCCGCCGTTACGCAGAATCGGCGAAAAACGCCATTTCTGTTACGCAGGCCCGATTTGGAACCTAGCCGATGCGTAACCGAGCCGAGCCTTGGCGTCCGCCGTTACGCAGAATCGGCGAAAAACACTGTTTCTGTTAAGCAGACCCGGTCTGAACCCCAGCCGATGCGTAACCGACTCGAGCTCTGGACGCCTGCAGGCGAAAAAATCAAAAAACCTATTGACAAACTGTTATATCTGTATATACTGTATATATACAGTGAAACGACAAAAGGAGGCCAAACTTTGGATATCATTATCAGTAATTCTAGCAGTCAGCCGATCTATGAACAGATCTGCACACAGATCAAGAATCAGATTATTTCAGAAAAGTTGGCAGAAGGGGACGCTCTTCCGTCAATCAGATCACTGGCAAAGGACTTGAAAATCAGTGTCATTACGACGAAGCGTGCCTATGACGAACTTGAGCAAGAGGGGTTCATATATACAGTCGCTGGAAAGGGATGCTTTGTAGCAGAAAGAAACGTGGAACTCATCAGAGAGGGGAATCTCAAGAAAATCGAGCTTCTGATGGAAGAGATTTTAACGCTGGGAGCGTCATGTAACTTGAGCAGTGATGAACTGATTGAGATGTTTCGATTGATGTCTGCAGGGCAACGCGTAGTCAATTGAGCAAGGGCTCTCACAGCATAAAGTCTGCCATACCGCACCTTTCACTTGCGGGACAGACCATCATATGGAGGAATAGTAATGGGATACGAAAATGCGATAGAACTAAAAAATGTGACAAAAAGAGTTTAAAGGTTTTAAATTGGACAATATCAGTTTTGATTTGCCGAAAGGCTGTATTTTGGGGCTGGTAGGAGAAAACGGAGCTGGGAAAAGCACAACGATTAACTTGATTATGAACTCCTTGAAGAAAGATAGCGGAGAGATTTCCGTCATGGGAGTTGATAACGCTTCCGGAGATTTTGCAGAACTGAAAGAGGATATCGGGGTAGTCCTGGATGAAGCTTATTTTCCTATGGTCATCAACGCTGAAGTAGTCAACAAGATGATGAAAGCGACCTATACCAGATGGGATGAAGAAGTGTTCTTTGGCTATATACACAGGTTTGATCTTCCGCAGAAAAAACCGTTTAAGGAGTTTTCCAGGGGATGAAGATGAAGCTTGCGATCGCAGTGGCACTGTCTCACGATCCGAAGCTTTTGGTCCTGGATGAGGCGACCAGCGGACTGGATCCCATCGTGAGAGATGAAATCCTTGAAATCTTTTACGATTTTACGAGAGATCCAGAACATTCCGTTCTGATTTCCTCACATATTCTCAGCGATTTAGAGAAACTCTGTGATTATGTGGCATTTATTCATAAAGGAAAGCTGTTGTTCTGTGAGGGAAAAGACGAATTGCTGGAGAAATACGGTGTCATCAGGTGTTCCAGAAGCCAGCTGGCAGATATTCCGTCGGGAGCGGTCAAAGGCAAGCGAATTAGTGACTATGGCGCTGAGTGCCTGGTCGAAAGAAACCTGGTTTCAAACGCCTTTGACATTGAAAAGGCAAGCGTTGAAGACATAATTTTATATATGGTGAAAGGGGATAAATAAAATGAGAGGACTTGTATTAAAAAGATTCCTATGTATTGCTGAAGCAGATGAAGTTGTTTGGCGTATTGATGCTGGCTATGGCGGTGATACCGAACACCTTTACACGGGGGTTTGCAATCATGTATGCGTCAATGCTGCCAATCACGGCTATAGCCTTTGATGAGCAGGCGAAATGGGATTATTACGCAAATATGATGCCGTACAAAAAAAAGGGATATGGCTTTGTCTAAATACGTCATCGGCATGGTGTTCACTTTGGTGGTCTGTGTGGTTGAAGTGCTGGCCATTATCGTGACGGCGGCTGTCAAAAAATCAATCGTCTGTGCTCATGCAGGAGGAACTGATGATTGTGCCTCTTGTAGCCGCTGCAGCCATGATCCTCATGTCTCGTCAATCTTCCCATTATCATGAAAATGGGTGCAGAGCGGGGACGGATGGTGTATATCCTGCTTACTGTCTTTGTTGCAGTAGCCGTGGTAGGCACCGTAGAAGTTGACAGCCCCCTTTGGCAGATGGACGAGAATCTGCTCATGATAGGGCTTGTGGCGATTGCCATTGCAGCGCTATTGATATCCATGGCGATTTCTGTCAAATTATACAACAACAAACGCTACTAGTCCCATCTTCCGTTATCAAAGACCCTCCGGGGTCTTTTTGTAATTCTTAAAAATTCTTAATTCTCACGATATCTATATATTTTTTTCAGTGATACGGTATAAAATGTATGTGCAAAAGGAACAGAAAGGACATTTTTTTATGGAACAGAACAGAATTTTTAATTGTTGATGATGACCCCAATATCAGAGAGGTCTTGTCAGTTTTGCTCGGAAGTGAAGGCTATTCTGTGGACCAGGCGGAAGATGGAGAAGAGGCCCTTAAGAAAGTAGATAAAGACAAAAAATATAGACTTAGTAATATTGGATATTATGATGCCTGGGATGTCAGGCGTAGAAGTCTGCGCATACATCAGAAAGAAGTCTCCCGTTCCGGTGCTTTTCCTAACGGCAAAGTCACAGGATCAGGACAAGGTAAAGCCTATACCGAAGGCGGCGATGACTATCTGGTAAAGCCTTTTTCGCAGACGGAGCTGTTGATGAAGGTCAAATCTTTGCTGCGCCGCTATAAAGAATATCAGGGGGAAATCGGCGCCAAAGGCCAGGCCGACCATCGGCGGCAACATTTCCGTCGATACAAAGACCAGATCTGCCCTGAAGGGCGATCGGAAGATCGCTTTGACAGATAAAGAATTTGACATTCTGCAGTTCTTTATGGAACACAAGGGGGAGATTGTGGAGAACAAGGATCTTTACGAGGGTGTCTGGGGAGAGAAGTATCTCCCTTCCGCTGGAAACACCATCATGGTACATGTGCTGAACCTGAGAAAGAAACTGGAAGAAGACGTGAACAATCCGAAGATTATCAAAACCGTATGGGGAAAGGGGTATAAGGTTGAATAGAAAAAGACGATTTATTTCTCTCAATCTCAAGATGACGGTAGCGATTTTGGCCGGCATCGTATTGGCATTCTGTATGTATCTCTTCTGCACGTGGTTTGAAACGCATATTACCAATACTTATTATACCAGCGATAAGGCGGTAGAAAAAAACGTGGGGGCTGTTTATGACAGCCTGGAAAGCTACATCAAAAAAATACAACGTCGAAGCCACGGACCGAGACGCTCTGACCAATTGGCTGAACGAACAGAAGTATACTTACTTTTTATATACAATGACGAAACCAATGTATTTGAGAAAGGCTGGTGGGGCAGTTCAATTCAGATAATCAGAATGATCCCCTGGCAAATGAAGACGCACCGATAAATAATGACTTAAGCAGCAGCGATATCAAAGGCGACATGGTGACAGAGGATACATTTCTGACAGATGCCAAAAACCGAATTATTGAGTTTGCAGACGGCAGATATTACGTCTTTATAGATGTGTATAAGGAACAGCATTTTCATGAGATTATGGTTCTGGTGACCGTGGTGCTCTGTTTTCTCACTTTATTGGCAACAATTCTGATCTACAACAAGAGGACGTTGAACCGTATCATTACATTAGCATCTGAAGTACAGCAGGTCAGTGATGGAAAGCTGGACTACGAAATTCACTCCTTCCACAATGATGAAATTGGCACGTTGTCTACTAGTGTGGATAATATGAGAAACTCCATCATTCAAAAACATCAGAACGAAAAAGAGGCCTGGGAGGCAAACACACAGCTGATTACAGCGATGTCCCACGATATCAGGACGCCTCTCACATCCATGATCGGCTACCTTGATATCATCGAAGGAAAGAAATACAAATCACAGGAGGAACTGGACAAATATATCGCTTCCTGCAGGGATAAGTCTTTTCAGTTGAAGGATCTATCGGATAAATTGTTTCAGTATTTTCTGGTCTTCGGCAATCAGGGCAGTGACAGAACCCTGGAGAGCTATGATGCCGGCATCCTGTTCCAGCAGCTGCTGGCAGAGCACTGCGCAGAGGCCATCAGTTATGATTACAAGGTGGACTTCCAATATACGATACCAGAGGAAGTCAATGTGATGACAGATATATCCGGCCTGCGGAGACTCTTCGACAATGTATTCTCTAACATTATGAAATACGGCGACAAAAGAAGACATTCGCGTGGAAGCCGCGCTCAACGGGACAATTGTCAAAATTGTCGTTGAAAATCATATTCTGGAGCAGGCGAAGAAGGTCGAGAGCACGCGCATCGGCTTGAAGACCTGTGAACGAATCTGCAGCGATTTGCAGGGAACATTCCGCTATACAGAGGAAGAGCATATCTTTACAGTAGAAATAACTTTTCCAATGGCGATAGAGACGACAAAGGACAACAAAGAAGAAGCAAAGGAAGCGAGGAGCAAGAATTAATGAAAAAAAGAGCAATTGTTTTTACATTGACTGCTGTTTTACTGCTGGCACTTACAGCCTGCGGAAATCAGAATGACTCTGTAAAATGTGTGAAAGCTGTGGAGACGGCTTTGGAAAAAAAGTAAAGTCAGCGGACATCGACACCACAGTTAACTATGACGAAGATGCTTATGGCGAAAATTTTGAGAGGCTGTATAATTTCTCCAAGGAGCAAGTGGACGACAGGGGGTAATCGCTTATGCATCCAGCGGAGGCAGTGCAGATGAAATTTCTGTCGTCCACGTAGCAGACAGCAGTGATGTAAACGGCATCAAAAAATATATGGAAGCCAGACTGGAGAAACGTCTGCAGGATTTTCAAAACTACAAGCCGGAGGAAGTATCAAAAATTGAAAACGGTAAAGTAGTGGTGCAGCAGCAATATGTGATTTTAGTTATTTCTAATAAAGCAGATGATATCATCAATGCGATGAGAGGGTATTGCGTTAAAAGGGAGCAGAGTATGGAGAAAGAAGAATAAGGTATTTATCATTGTATGCATTGCGATGCAAGTGACTTTGATTGTGGGGGTAGCCGTTTTGTTCGTACAGAACACGAAACTGGCAGATACCGTAAAGCAGTACGTAGCGTCAGCAGGAGATATTCACGACATCTACGATGACAGCAAAGTGGTTGAAGCTTATCAGTCCGGCAAGACAGACGGACTGAACGAACAGGAAAAAAATATGTTTTGGAGAAGGCGAAGGAGGTCATTAAGGAAAATATCAAAGACGGCATGTCAGATTACGAAAAAAGAAAAAGCAATTTATGACTGGCAGGTAGCGTATGTGGCATATAATGATCAAAACTTGGCACCGATTTCTGCGGGCGACCAGTACAGTCACTTGCCTTATGGCGTTCTCAAATATCACCAGGCTATTTGCGTCGGAAATGCAACTACCTTTAAGTTGTTTATGGATCTGCTGGGGATTGAAAATCAGATTATTCACTCAACGGAAGAAGGGGAGCACGCCTGGAATCTGGTTAAGCTTGACGGGGATTGGTATCACAGCGATGTGACCTTCGACGGAGGAGCAAATGGAAAGCCTGCTTACACCAATTTTAATGTTCCGGACAGTGTAAAAGATGACGGCAGTTACCCTTGGAACCACGAGGTCATTCCGGCGGCAGACGGCACCAAGTATTGTTATCTCGCCAATGAAGCGAAAGAACTGAAAGACGTCTACGCCCTGCCAAAATACATAAAGCAGCAGCGGATAAGGGGATAAAGACGATTACCTTTACATTAAAGAATTCTGCCGGCTACACCCAGAATGTGGCAGATTACATTACCTCAGCCTTTGCCAATGGTGATGGTGATCTATATACAAATCCAACGCTGCCTATCGGTTCTAAAAATGTCTACGTAATTACCGTGGATAGTTTTAACGACGAAGGCGAAGCAGACGCTGCCAGTCAGAAAATTATAAACAAACTGCAGGAGATTATCGATGGTCTTCAGTAGTACTGTATTTTTATTTACTTTTCTTCCAGCCGTATTATTCGTCTACTATCTATGCCCTGGAAGATGGCGCAATGCTTTTCTCTTGGCGGCAAGCCTGGCATTCTATGGCTGGGGGAACCGCGATATATTATCGTCATGGTCCTATCCATTCTGTTCAATTATGGAAGCGGTCTGGTTATGGGTCATCTAAAAGGCGGGATTAGGCCGTCGCGGCTGACACTTGCTTTTTCAGTAGCTGGGAATCTTTTTGATTCTCGGCTGCTTTAAATACGCAGATTTTTTTATCGAGAATATAAATGAACTCATCGGCTCATCTTTTTGGGCTGCTGCAGCTACACTGCCCATCGGAATCTCTTTTTACACTTTTCAGGCGATGTCCTATGTAATTGACGTCTATCGGGGTAAAAGTGCGCCCGCAGCGCAATATATTGGATTTTGCAACCTATATCACCCTTTTTTTCCGCAGCTGATTGCCGGACCCATCGTCAGATATGTTACCGTTGAAGAGCAGCTGCGTTCTCGAAAGTACAGTTTGGAGCAGGGCGCTGAAGGGGTACGCAGATTTATCATCGGTCTGGGCAAAAAGTGCTATTAGCCAATCAGGCTGGTTTGCTCTGGACGGAAATTTCATCTATGAACATGGAGCATTTGCCCGCTGTTACAGCTTGGCTGGGTGCGATTGCCTTTACTTTTCAGATTTACTTTGATTTTTCGGGCTACTCAGATATGGCCATCGGGTTGGGCAAGCTGCTGGGCTTTGAATTCTTAGAGAACTTCAACTACCCTTATATAGCAAAGAGTATTACAGAGTTTTGGCGCAGATGGCATATTTCCCTCAGCACCTGGTTTAAAGAGTACCTTTATATTCCTCTGGGGGAAACAGAAAAAGGTCTTGTCAGGCAATGTGTCAACATCATGATTGTCTGGGCGCTGACCGGCATCTGGCACGGCGCCAGCTGGAACTTTCTCTGGTGGGGTATCTATTTTGGTCTGCTGTTGATTCTGGAAAAGGTTTTGCTGCTGAAATATCTGGCGAAACTTCCTGCTTGATACAGCATCTTTACGCCCTTTTTCCTCATCGTCTTGGGTTGGGTGATCTTTGCAGAAAGTTCAGGTTTGTCTTTTTTCTTACCTATCTCAGGGCCATGTTTGGCTCTATGGGTTTTGCAGATCAGAGATCGCTGTACTTTCTGATGACCGGCGGAGCCAGCCTCTGCATTATGGCCCTAGCTTCTACAGAGTTACCAAAGCGGATAGCCGGAAAAGGGCTGCAGAAGCTGTCCGGGAAACCGACGATTTACGTGGCGGCGAAGAATGTTTTTTGCTGCTGATTCTTCTGCTGTCCACAGCTTTTCTCGTAAGCGATACCTATAACCCATTTCTTTACTTTAGATTTTAGGAGGTCACATGATGAAAAAAAATAGATAATCTGACGACGATCATTTTGTTCGCTGTGTTCCTCCTTACCCTGGGAATTGGCGGCTGGATGCTGAGAGATCAGTCTTTTTTCTGAAAATGAAAACCGATATCTGCAGCAGAAACCACAGATTTCGGCAGCGAGTATTTTGTCAGGAGAGTTTGAAGAGACATTCCAGAATTATCAAGACGATCAATTTCCCTTTCGGAATAGCTGGATTACTTTAAAGACCGCATCCAAGCTGGCTCTGTTCAGTAAAGATTTAAACGGTGTGTATTTGGGCAAAGACGGATATCTGATTGAAAAGATTTCTGAAGAAGATGCAGACAGGGGAATTGTTCACGGCCAATTTGCAGACAATTAAGGAATTCTGCCAGAGACTGCCGGAGGGAATATCAAAATCCGTCATTTTAGTGCCGACGACGGCTGCCATCATGGACAGAAAAAATTGCCGACAGGCGCGAGACCTTTTGACGAAACCTCTTTTTGCTGAGGAAGCGGCAGAGCAATTGAAAAATCTCAATTATGTCGACTTGTATGCCGCTTTTAAGGGAGAAAAAGGCAGTCAGATCTATTACAAGACCGACCACCACTGGACGACAGAAGGCGCTCGTTTGGCTTATGGTGCATGGAGGCGGAAGATGGGAAAATCAGACGCCTCATTAAAAGAACTGAAGAAAGAGGTGCTGTCCAGCGATTTCCAAGAACGCTCTATTCAAAGGTGCTTTGGGGACGACGGAACCAGAGACCAGGTCACTGCTTATATCGGTTCTGCACAGGAGAACTGGCATGTCATTGCCGATAATAAAGACATCGGAGGTATTTATCAGAAAAAAGTATGTCAACGAAAAAGATAAGTATGCTGTATTTTTTGGCGGCAATTACGGCAGATTGGAAATAAAAACTGGCAAAAAGACTGGAAGAAATCTTCTAATTATCAAGGATTCTTTTTGCCAACGCCTTCGCACCTTTTGCGGCGGAAGATTTTGATCAGGTCTGCATGGTGGATCTGCGGTATTTCAGTGGAAATTTAGAAGCATATCTGAAGGAGAATCATATTACGGATCTGCTGGTCTTGTACAGTATGTCGGATATGACGAAAGACAAAAATATTTCTGTGCTGCAAAATGGAGGGGATATTCTCTCCTAGTACTGACATAGTACGGATACACACCGATATACATTGGCAATAGAAAACTGCCCATCTTTGTATGAGGGCAGTTTTTCATTGCATTAAATTTGACTGGTGTAAGGTTTATCAAAGTTGATGACGACGAAGTAATTGTCGCCTTCTGTCTTGACAGCCTTTTGGAAAGCCTCGTGTATTTCTTTCAATGACAGCGTGCAGTTAGAAGCTACTACCGTATCAAAGATGACATTGGTATGGGTGGGGCCGGTGACGATCCGCAGATCGTGAATGTTGGATACGCCGTCGATTTGTGCAGCGACTTCACTGGTCAGCTGCACCATTTTTGACAACCGGGTCGTTGGTTCTGACAGGGTCCAGGTGTCCGGTAATTTCGATATGCAGCTTTTTAGCCATCTCTCTTTCTATATTGTCGATCATATCGTGGCTCTCCATCATATCGGCCTCCGCGTCGACTTCGATGTGGATGGATGCGAAAATTCTGCCGGGGCCGTAGTTGTGCACTACCAAATCGTGTATGCCCAGGACGCCGTCATAGGACAGAGCCATATCGCTGATGGCGTTCACCAGTTCAGATCAGGCGCCTCACCCAGCAGCGGGCTCATAGTCTCTTTGACCAGGCCGATGCCGGACCAGATGATGAAGAGCGCTACCAGGCAGCCCATGTAGCCGTCGATCTGCAGCCCGGTCAGTTTGCCGACGATGATGCTGATCAGAACCACGGTGGTGGCGATTACGTCGTTTCTGCTGTCTGTACCAGTGGCTGTCAAAGTAAGGGGAATTAATTCTCTTGCCGATATTAATATTGAACAGCGCCTGCCAAATTTTGATGGCGATTGCAAGCAGCAGTACGACGATAATGGACCAGCTGAATTCCAGCGGGGAAGGATGCATAATCTTGTCTGCAGAAGACTTGATCAGTTCAATACCCACGACCACGATGAGGACAGAAACGATCATACCTGAAATATATTCGATTCTGGCGTGACCGTAAGGATGCTCCTTTGTCTTCAGGCAGGGAGGACAGCTTAAACCCCTGCCAGGGTGATGATGGAAGAGGATGCGTCTGCCAGGTTGTTGATTCCATCGGCGATGATGGCAATACTGCCTGAGATGGCGCCTACGAGGATTTTGGCAGCACAGAGGATGACATTTGACAGAATGCCTACGACTCCCGCAAATTTTCCGTAGCGCTCCCCGGACCTGTGGATCCTTTGTGTTCTCGTAGTCTTTGACAAATATCCTGCAAAGGAAATTATTCATTTCTCATTGCCTCTTCCATCGCTTTGATGAGTTGGTCCGGACATGAGGTGGATTTGAAGCCACATTTGATGCCAGAGAGCTTTGCCTTGATTTCTTCATATGTCTGACCTTCTACCAAAGCGCTGATGCCCTGCAGGTTTCCATTACAGCCACCGTGAAAAACGGCATTCTTAAGCACATTTCCGTCCATATCGACGTCGATATATACGGAACAAGTACCCTTTGTTTTATATCTGTAAGCCATGTTCACTATGTCTCCTTTCATTTATTCAAATAATACAAGTATAACACAAAAAACAAACAATATGAAAGGAAAAATCATTTGAATTCATTTCTTGTACGGTGTATAATGATTTATCGTTATTTAGGATACTGATTATGGAGAGGGTCTAATGGGAGATAAAGAAATACCAAGAATAAGTGGGACCTTGCGAGCCAAATCACTGCAGATACCGGAAGTAATCTGGCAGGCGAAAGGCATCGTAGTCATGGGGCGCAGAATGAAATCCGTATTGTTTTCAACAGACATCGCAATTATTCGAAATTGCAACGCAGATGCAGTGCTGGCCGTTTACCCGTTTACACCGCAGCAAATTATTTCGCAATCGATAATCAACGCTTCGTCAATCCCCGTCTTAGTCGGCGTTGGCGGCGGTATGACCAACGGTTTTCGTTCCGCTTTGATTGCTAAGGACGCAGAAGCACAGGGGGCTTTTGGCGTTGTGGTGAACGCGCCGATGAGCAATGAGAACATCGCTTTGATCAGAAAGGTAATTGATATACCGATTATCGCCACGGTCATAAATGATAATGTAGACATTGATGCCAGACTTGAGGCGGGGGGTTTCAATACTCAACGTTTCTGCAGCCTCAAAGACATCGCAGTTGGTGAGGGACATCAGAGCGGAATACCCAAAAGTACCGATCATCGCCACGGGAGGGCCGACTGACGAAACGATTCTGGAGACCATCCGCGCTGGAGCCAATACAATCAGCTATACGCCGCCTTCAACGGCAGAAATCTTTGGAGACGTGATGGACTCTTATCGTGAAGCTTCGGAGGGAGTAGAAAGTCCGCCGGAGGAGGATCAGCAGCTGATTAATATGTTGGAGCTGCTTTAGACCGTACATAACTATTTATGAACTTAGCGCTGCCCAATCATTGGGGGGCGCTTTGCTATATAAAGGAGAAGATGATAAAAGCGTGTTCATATCATGCGGAATTGGTTATAAAGCTTGTCTTGACTGGCAGAGCAGGATTGGCTAAAATGATGAGTAGATAGGGAAAGTCAGCACGGTTCACCATGGGAGGGTTTACAATGAGAGAACGTTTTATAGAGGAGTTAAAAAGGTAGATGTCGCAAAGCTGACCTCGGATATGATTAAAATCCCCAGCTATTCTTTTATGGAGAATCAAGAGCAGGAAATTGCACAATATATCTACGATGTTTTTCAGTTAGAAGGTATTGAAAGCGAGTTAGTGGAAATCAAACCAGGCAGATATAATGTATATGGCAGAATTGCAGGCGGCGGAAAGGGCAGATCTTTGATGCTCTCTGGTCACATCGACACAGTGCCTGCCTACGACATGGCGGATGCTTTCAGTGGGCGCATTGCAGAAGGTAAAATCTATGGAAGAGGAGCCTGCGATATGAAAGGTCCTGTGGCGGCGATGATGGCCGTTCTCATCGCTTTTTCGGCGTGCAGGAATCACTCTGCCTGGCGATGTGGTCTTTGCCGGCCTTGCCGATGAAGAGGAGCAGGGCAGAGGCGTAGAATATCTGGTCAACAATGGCCCGATTTGTGAGGGCACTATCATGGGAGAACCGACGGATATGAAGATTGCCATCGGTCACAAGGGTTTTGGAGTGGATTGACGTCAAGGTCAAAGGGCACAAGGTTCATGGAGGCGATAAGGAACACGGCATCAACGCCATCGAAATGGCCGCCCGTTTTATCAATAGAATCTATGAGGAATATGTACCGCTGCTGAACACGAGAGAATATCCGGTACTTGGAGTGCCGACGATTAATATCGGCCGCATCGAAGGGGGAGACCAGCCCAGCACTGTGGCAGGCGAGTGTCTGATTAAGCTGGACAGACGCTGTGTTCCAACCGAAACCATCTCGCAGGTTTACGAAGAACTGAATCTGCTTTGCCAGGCGCTGCATCAAGAGGATGCCAGATTTGAGGCTGACGTGAACGACGTCTTTGCAGGCGAAAATTTGCTGCCCCACGTTCCTTTCTGTATCGACGAGGATGACCCGCTGGTTTTGTCTGTACAGTCAGCTATGGCTGAAACCCTCTGGAGCGGAGAAGTTACCGCTTTTTCCTGCCTGGAGCGATGCCGGTGCAATCAGCAGTGTGACAGACAGCAAATGCATCGTCATGGGACCGGGAGATCTGGGTGTTGCCCACTCTATTCACGAGTATATCAAAATAGAAGATATCGAAAATGCGGCAAGAGTCTATGGTTTGACGGCTATCGGTTATTGCAGATAAAGCTTTAATTATGAGGGACCGTTAAAGTCTGACGGTCCCAATCCATAATCTGGATGAGTATAAAATCTTCCGTTTTGATCAATGCTATTCTACGGAAATAAAAAAATCCATTTTTGGACAAATTGTTGTTGACAATGTATGCATAAAATGGTAAGATATCAAATGTGCCAAAGAGCACAGAACTGAATAAGATGTGCACCAATAGCTCAGCTGGTAGAGCACCTGACTCTTAATCAGGGTGTCCAGGGTTCGAACCCCTGTTGGTGTACCATAGAAAAACAGATACCGTTTGGTATCTGTTTTTCTATGTCTATAATTAGGAACGGGGGTTCGAACCCCGAAAGGGCGTGACTGCGAAGGGAGACAGTCTGGTGGACTGGCGAGTAAGGAGCGGTCCAACGTTCACTTCATTCACTCCTACGGTCACATCCGTTCCCTTCGCTGTCCGTTTTTCGCATTGCGACTAAAGTCGCGCGAAAAAGGCAAGCTGACCGAAGGGGGAGGTGCGGGACGGCAGGCGTGCGGAGGCAAGACTGTGAAGCCCCTGTGGGTACAATAAAAAAAAATATGAACTTTAATACGACCATTATAAATAAGATTGCAGTTTTTTTAATCAGTTGTCATGTGGTACAATATGAACAAGATTGTTTTCAGGAGGAAGCATGGTGTGAATAGAAAAGAACATAATCGAATGATGACGATCCGAACGATTGAAGACACGTTTATGCAGCTCTATAAGAAAAAAAGGATTGGAAAAATTACTATACACGAGTTGTGTGAAACTGCAGGCATATCCAGAACCAATTTATATAGGTATTATGATGACAAATACCAAATTTTACAGACTATTGAAGATAGGCTTCTTGAAAATATCGAAGAAATTAATAAATCAGATTATTTTATTAATCAGTTAGAAAATGATATTGAAAAAGAAATTACCTTTGCTCTATAAAACAGTTTGTTATATTGATGAAAATAGAGACTATTTTGCAACTTTGCTCGGTAGAAATGGAGATCCGTCCTTTGTGTTTAAATGGAAATCTTGTATGAGAAAAAAATTTGGAGAGTAAAACGGCAGAATCAAAAGTATTTGATTACGATTTGGATGTTGTGGTGGAGATCATGGTGTCATCCTTCATCGGTATATATACATTTTGGTTAATAGAAAAACCAGAATTGTCATGTGAGAGCATTACTAAAATCTGCGGGGATATCCTATATGGGAAAATTTACAAAATATAAATATTAAAAGGAAAAAACGATAACACGAGTACGGCACATTATGTTACAAAAGATACGCCACTGTAACATAATGGGTCGTAAATTTTTTTTGTTTGTACTTTCATTTAATGAGGAAATGTATAAAATGAACTTAATAAAATTCAATCAGCAGAATTGAGAAAGGAGTATATCATGTCTAGATTTCCCACTATTACAAATGAATATTTACAAAGCAGAGAAAGATTTGAATTATCAGAGGAGGAGAAGAAAAGCCCATTAGCTGAAATTTTTAATCGTCCAATGCCAAAAATTGATCAGCGCAGATTGGACATTTTAAATGGAGGAATGGCAAATCCTCAGTTGGCACTTAAAATTGAGAACAGGAGCGATATGTTTCTGCCAGGCGATCAATCGATGGAAGAAGGATATTGCGTAATGGAAGATGGTTCAGGATTCGTTGCAAACAGACAATTCTTCCCAAATGCAACCCCGGAGATGTTTGATTGGTGGTTCAGCTGGCATTCGCTTGAGACAATCCGTTTGGCTATGTGGTTCCCCTACGGAACATATGGAATGTATTTGTAAAGATCCTTATCCATTTACAGATGCAAGTGGTATATCATTGAAAACGCGTAATTGGAATAAAAAGAACATTTTCCAGTGGAAGGGTTTCATGGTGTACATGACAAAGGTGACGTGTGCATTAGATTTTTTTCTCCGGAGGAGTATGGCTGGACATGTTAAAGGTAATGGTTTCGCCAGTAAAGGCACATGCAATGGCAACGTGTTTATGGATGAGTGGCTTGCTTGATTTTATTTACGGACCCGAAAAAGCAGCAAAAATCAAGACTGAAGATCCAGATCACAAAGTTCCCTTTTAATACATTTCTACATACAATTAGACCGGTTGAAGGAGGCTGCGAACTTAGAAGTCGTTTCTGGGTGGGGGGAAGACAATCAAAGACGGCGAGGTTGTAACTGTTGATATGCCTGAAGAATTTGACATGGAAGAGAATGTATGGTTAATGTACCGACATACTGTACAAGAGTTCCTTAATCTTTCTACATTTCTTCCAGAGGTATATAACATGTACCATGGTAAAGTTGACGCTCCTGGAAAATAAAAAGGAAGGTACCTTACGAATGGGAGATTTGAAAAACAAGAGGATCATTACTGTTGCAACTACAGGTGCCTGGCCCCAAAAAAGAAGATAACCCTAATGTGCCGTTGCAGCCAGAAGAAATTGCTGAAGAAATCTACCAGTGCTGGAAAATAGGCGCAGCCGTAGCACATGTTCATGTTCGAGACAAAGATGGAAATGATTCGATGGAAGTCAGAATTTTTAAGGACGTGATGGATTTACTACATGAAGATCATCCTGATTGTGATATTATCATAAACCTTACAGCAGCCGGTGGAATCACTAATTCAGAAGAAAACCGAATGGCGCCGTTCAAAACGTTAAAACCTGAGATGGCGAGCTTCGACTGCGGAACTATGAACTGGATGCACAGCGGAGTTTTTAACAACAATCCTGCATTTTTTTGACGAAGATGGGTATAGCCATGCAGGAAAGTGGTGTAAAGCCTGAAGTCGAGGTGTTTGATGCAGGAATGATTTATGATGCGGCACATTATTTGAAAAAAGGTGTTCTTAAGGCACCGCTTCATTTCCAGTTTTGTATGGGATGCGCTGGCGGGATTGGCGCAACCATGGACGAGCTTTTGTTTATGAAAAAATCATGGACAAGACTGTGCCTGGTTCAACATGGAGTGCATTCGGTATTGGAAAAGGTGCGATGGAAGTAATGTTTGCGGCAATTGCAGCAGGAGGAAAACATTCGCGTTGGTATGGAAGACAACGTAATGTATAGTAAAGGCCAACTGGCTGAAAGTAACATGCAACTCATTGCAAGAGCAAGACGTGTAATTGAAGAATATGGCTGTGAAGTAGCGACATCGGATGAGGCACGTGTGCTTCTTAGTTTAAAATAGGGGCTGTGAATAAAAAATAATCTTGTAGCAATCATACTGCAGGATTTTAGAAAGTGAGGAAAAAAAAATGACGTTAGGATTAATTGGAATCATTATTGGTTTCTGTATTATTTTGTTTCTAACCTTTAAAAATGTTAACACAATTATATTGGCTCCAATCGCTTGTGTAGTTGTTGCAATTTTTAACCAACTGAATCCCGTAGAAGCATTCACTGATACATATGTTTCAGGTATGATGTCAGTATTGGGCATGCTGTTGCCTATAATTTTGCTAGGCACTATTTTGGGAAAGGTATATACGCAGACTGGCGCTGCAGAATCCCCTGGCTGATGGATTTATCAAAGCATTCGTTGACCGTGCACAGGGAGAAAATAAAGTACGTGTTGCAGTGGCAATTATCGTTGTACTATCTGTTTTTACTTTGCCTGGGTGGCATCGATGGATTCATTGTTCTCTATACGACCTTTCCGATTGTTGTACGCGTATGGAAAAGACTGAATATGCCACGAAAGTATATTCCAGGCATGCTAATGTGTGCTACAGCAGCGTCAGTCTGCCCTGGTGCACCTTGTTGTACAGAATGTCATTCCAATGTCTATTTTGCATACATCGTCAACAGCAGGTCTTATTCCAGGTATCGTTGCAACTTTAATTATCGGAGTTGGAGCTTGGGCGATAACTTCTGTTCTATGTATTAGGGATATGAGAAAAGGCGCGCATTTCGAGTACGGTGATATGCCATCTGTCCCCGAGTTTGATGGAGACAAAACCAAACTTTTTATCGCGTTGCTGCCAATGATTGTAGTGTTCATTCTCTTTGCTTTTGTTAAACTAGATATTTCAATTGCACTTTCCGCAGGTATTATTGTTGCATTAGTATTGATGGGAAGATTCGTCAAATATGCGGGATTACCTGAAGGGACAAAGCGAGGTGGGAAGATTCTTGCCACAGTAAACGAAGGTGCAATGACATCTGCAGGCGCGTTGTTCAATATTTCTGTTATCTCAGGATTCGCTGCCGTTGTTGCCGCTACAACGGCATTTCAGACAATGGCAGGAAGCATTGTTAATCTGCCAATACATCCGATCTTAATTGTTGTAGTTGCAATCGTCATTTTGGTGGCATTAACAAGTTCCCCACCAGCGGGGATGACGATCATTCTACCGATTTTAGCATCAGCGCTTTTAGCAGGCGGATCAGCGACAAATGCAGGAATATTGACGCCAGAGATGATTCATAGGGTAGCTACAATCGCATCTGTTTCTTTTGAAACCTTGCCGTTTAATGGCATGATTGTTATTATTCTTTCTATGACAAAACTGAGCCATAAAGAAGGATACATGCCGATGTTCCTTATTTCATGTATTCTTCCATTAATTGCAGCAATTGTCGCAGCGTTAATGTATATCGTTGCGCCTAGCTTAAGTTAGTAAAGATATACTAGGTGCATTTTTTCTGAATAAAATGACGGATGTCTATAAAGTCTTCTGCTAATTGTTGGCGTCCTTTGGCGGGTATCCAGAAAGTAAATCAAAGCTACCATTATCCCCCAACCTCTTTATTTTTCTATCGGGGAAGGCTCTGCTAGTTGGTTTTCGGTAATAGAAAAACAGGAAGTCTATAGATATATAATAACTATAAAACATCATTTATAGATGTACATATAGGTAATGTACATTGACGCCGTGTATGAAAACTGGTACAATATAAATAATCAGAAAATTCAAATGGTACATAAGGGTATTTAGTTCACATAAGACAAAGGGGTGTGATAATCATGAAGCGAGGTTTTTTGTATTTTTTGCAGCTGTTTTGATGGCGATGTCGATACCTGTATTTGCAGGCGCAGGTGAGAACGGCGCGAATACCGCCGAATTTCAACTCCATCACAATGCGGAGCCAAACATTGTTGACACCGTCAGCGTGGATTTTGCCGCAGCCAAAACTTCGACAGCGCCAGCAAAAGTCAATGGTATCCGCCCGTCTATTTTCACCAGGACCATGGAGATGAAAGACAGAAAGACAGGAAAAACAGTCGCGAAGCTCAAATATCAGATCCAAGTGGATTTTTATGAGAGCGGCTCTTTCAGAGCTTTCTATGGGGCCAGTTCGCCGATGCTGATGATCGAGGACGCCATAGTCCCGATGAAACTGGCCAATACAGCAGAGGGTGTCAAATCTACGACTGACAGATACCCTTGCACATCTCTGACATATAATTATTCGACAAACCTCTGTACCACAGAGCCTGTCTCAGCAAAGGTCGGCAAGCTGCTTACCGGCGCTGGATTCAGCGCAACAGAAGACCGGAATCCGTATTATATAGGAACGGTGTTTGACACTGGAACCATCGACCTGTATTATCAACCGAGCAAATAAGATACAAAACTGCCAGCCGCGTGCCGGCAGTTTTTAAAGTGGAATATTATCACGGGCTTACCAGATCTGACCGTGGAGATGATTTTCATCAGGCAGATGCTGTTCCCGTTTTGATGCTCTTTACTAATTTTCTTTGTACCGCTGACATACCCCTGGCCTCCTTACACTCATTGTACCACATTTTGCTGCCCGATTAAAAAGGTCAGTATGTGGTAAATAAGAATATAGAATCGCAACTTGTCCATTTCGGTCAAGAATTTTTTTACAGATGAGGTAAACTGATGCAGCAGGAAAAAAGATAAGGAAAAAATAGCGGCGGTGCAGCGGATGCAGGACTATATCAACAATCATGCAGAGTCAGAGGACTTTGACTTTGGCGAGGTATATGAAACGGCCGCGTATTCGAGACGTCATGCCGATCGAATCTTCAAGGAATTGACGGGGGAAGACGCCCCAGGAGTATGTCACTGCAGTTCGCTTGTCAAAGGGTGCGGCAAAGCTTGCTGCTACCACGGACAGTGTCTTAGAAATCGCCCTGGACAGCAGTTTTCAGTCCCATGAAGGATTTTCCAGAGCGTTCAAACACTTGTTTCGGGCATCACCGCGGGGAATACAGAAGGGGCGAGCGGGCGATACCGCTGTTTATCCAATATCCTGTCAGTCATTATCACGTTTTGCTGAGTTACAAGGAGGAAATGAAAATGGACAAGAATGTAAGCTTATGTATGGTTACACCCAAAGATAGACCGAAGAGAAAGTTACTCTATCTCCCGTCAAAAAAGGCAGAAGAATATTTATCTTATTGTGAGGAAATGGGCTGCGAATGGGAAGGTTTGCTGAACAGCATCAGCGAAAAGATTTGATACGGCCGCATTAATTGAACTGCCGGACTTTCTGGTAAAACCGGGTTTTTCTAAAATTGCAGCAGGAATTGAAGTGCTTATGGATTGTCAGTGCAGTCTGCCGGAAGGTTACGAAACAGCGGAACTCGAACCGTGCACAATGCTCTATTTTCAGAGTGAGCCTTATGAAGATGAACAGGATTTCTGCCAGGCGATTGAAAGCACTTATGGAGCCATTGAGAAATATGAGTCTCAGCGTTATGGCTACGACTTCGCGTATGATCTGGCGCCGAGCTTTAACTTCGGTGCAGAAGCTGCGACAGGTGCAAAGATTGCGGTGCCGGCAAAGAAGCTGTAGCTGATTCTATGGAATTGCATAGCATAGTCTAATACGAGTTGGATTGTTTCAATGCAGAAGCAATCCAACTCTTTATTGTCTTAAAACGAAATGTTGGAATCGACCAGTAGAAGCGGAATTGTGCCGGCGTTACAAAAAAAGTCGATAACTTTATGTGGAAATAACGCAGCATCAAATCATTTTGCTGACCAAAGCTGAATCAGATTATTTTTAATCGGATTCAGTTTTTTAGTGGAATTATATTTCTCTGCCTTGCAGTTAAACATTAAAATAGCATTTAGGTGCAATAATAACAGATGCCAGGAGCCTTGCTCAGCTATAAATGAACGAAGGAGGTAGAGAAAATGAAAAAGATATATGGTTATATAAGAGTATCGACCAAAGATCAAAATGAAGATCGACAAAAAGATTGCTTTGGCGCAGTTTCCGGTACCGTCAGAAAACATTTTTATGGATAAGCTCAGCGGAAAAGATTTTAATAGACCACAGTACAAAAGATTGGTGAAAAAAACTGCGAAAGGGGGATATGCTGGTGATAAAATCCATCGATCGGCTAGGGCGAAATTATGAAGAAATATTAAATCAGTGGCGAATCATCACGAAAGAGAAAATGGCCGACGTGGTCGTGCTGGACATGCCGTTATTGGATACCAGACAGACTGGCAGAAATTTGACTGGCACTTTTGTAGCTGATTTGGTTTTGCAGATTTTATCTTACGTGGCCCAGACAGAGCGTGAGAACATCAAGCAGCGTCAGATGGAGGGCATTGCGGCGGCGAAGATGCGCGGCGTTCGCTTTGGAAGGCCGAGAAAAAATGTGCCAGGCGATTTCTACAGTATTAAATTAGAATGGGAGGACAAGAAAGTTTCATCGAGAGAGGCAGCCAGACGGTTGGGCGTGTCGCAGGATACTTTCCTTCGCTGGGTTCATGGGAGATAGTGTTTTTGCAGGAAAAAAGTAGGAAATTTCGTTCCTGTATTATATAGACAAAAAATCGATAGAAACTTACATAATTCTTACTGCAATTTATTATAAACCACCTGAATGAAAAAGTCTGCTTTATCGTTCAGAATTTCCTCAGGAGGTGAACCGGATGAAAGGAACCATGCACAAATCAGGTCTGCTCGAATATATTGCAGAGAAAGCCGGCTGCGGCTATCTCTCTGACCTGCACAGCAAAAAAAGATCTTATCTGATCTATAAAGTCATAGCAGAGATTGCGCCTTCTGATTATGATTTAAAAAGAGTGGCAGGATGCAGTGCGGTATATTACGGCCCAAATGGTTTCTTTTTTTGAAGACAGCGGCCAAGCGGCAGAATATTTGTTGCATCACTTAAAAGCCTGACAACAAGACAGCGTCCTCACGATAACGAATGATAAGTTCGATATTGTGAGGTTTTTTTATGTATCAACTTGCGTTCCCAATCATAACGTGCTAACATAATATACAGCGTGCTGTATATTATGGCGCAAAAGGAGGTCTTAACATGAACCACTCTTTTTTTTTTGAAATCAAAATGGAGTATTTTTATAGTAACGAGTATGGCAAATCTTGGCGTATCCTTTGCCATAAACAGCTTGAATCTTGCGCTGCCACTCATTCGAGAGGAATTTGGCGTCAGCCAGTCTGATGTCAGTTGGCTGGCGCTGGTCTATTCTCTGCTGCCCAGCTGTATGCTGCTGTTGTTTGGAAGGCTGGCGGATATCTGTGGGTATCGGAGACAATACATCTTTGGCTTTGGTTTTTTACTGTCGTTTCCATGCTGGCGCCAATGCTGTCTTTTAACCTGCAGACTTTAATTGTCTTTCGGGCGCTGCAGGGCATCGGCTACAGTATTCTGATTTCCATCACCCAGGCTACAATTTTTAAAAACCTTTCCGGAAAATGAACGAGGAAAGGCGCTGGGTATCAATTCTGTCTTTGTCTCCGTCGGTTTTGCAGCGGGGCCGACCATCGGCGGCGTGCTGCTGAATTTTTTACCTGGCACGCCATTTTCTACTTCTGTGCGATTTTCAGTGTCCTCGGTCTGATCGGAACGCTGCTGGCTATGGAAGATGATACTACGGAGAAAGAAGGTCGGCCTAAGATGGACGCACTGGGCGGTCTGTTCTTTATGATTTTTATCGGTGCGCTGTCCGTAGGCATTAACTTTGTCGACGATTGGGGACTGTCATGGAGGATCGTCTTTTTTGTTTGCCATTTCAGCAGCGGGACTAATTCTCTTCCTCCTGCGCGAAAGACATGAGGAGCATCCGCTTTGCCGCTGACAATCTTTCGCAATCGGACATTTACCTTGGCAAACTGTACCTGTATGCTGTCCTACCTGACTCAGCAGCTTTCGACCACATATCTGTATCCTTTCTTTCTGGCAGACGTTATGATGATGTCTGCTTATCATTCCGGGCTGGTCATGCTGACGGCGCCGGTGACGATGATGATTTTTTCGCCAGTGGGCGGGGATCTTTCTGATAAAAAAGGTAGGAAAGCTGCCAGCCGTATTAGGATTGTCTCTCATTATTTTCAGTTGTTTAGGAACCGCCTTTTTCCATCAGGGGCAAAATCTGTTTTACGTGATTGCAGTACTGGCCTCTATGGGCGCGGGAAATGGGCTCAGTGTGTCGGCCATCAACAGCTCTATATTGGGGTCAGTGGACACCAGCATGTCGGGAGCAGCATCAGGAACCTTGGCTACCATGAGAAATATTGGAAATACCCTTGGTATAGCGATTGGAAGTGTGATGCTGACCATGAGAGAAGTACATTATCGTTCCGCGGGATTGTCTGAGGTCAGCGGGTATTTGAAAGCGCAGCGGGATATTTTTCTCTTCGGCGCTTTGACAGCAGTTGCTGCCATCTGCCTGATTTTGCTCATTCACGATAAAAAGAAAAAGCAGAAGGTTACCCTTTCTGCTTCACAATGTTAGCCAGTGCGAGATCTAAAAAAGATGTTCAAACTGTTCTTTTCATCGGCACTCATACCGGAGAGAATCTTTGCTCCAGTATGGGTGCCGTTTTGTTTTACTTGCGTGATTAAATCATTCCCCAGATCGGTCAGATGAACAACACTGCAGCGTCCGTCTTTTTTGTTGAGGGGTCATGGAAAGCGCCTCTTTTTCGCATAGACGTTTCACGATACCGCTGGCCGTCTGATGTGTAATGCTGAGATAATTGCTCAAGTTCCGTATGGACGAGCCGGGATTTTCGACGAAATAAATCAAAGCGTCTGCCTGCTCTGCAGTCAAATTAATATTGCGCAGATTGTCGTTTCTATTGGCGATAATTGTTTTCCCTAATGTTAGTATTTTCCTTGCAAAGAGATACTCTGTGTTCATGACCTTCACTGCCCTTTCTTATTTTATCTCCACTGTCGTTGTAAATTCGATGTCTGGCAGAAGCTCAAAGTAAAAGTCCGTATACCTTTGTGCCAGAGCGTGAATGCAGTCGTTCTGTATGATTTTAAAACGGGAGATGGAGATTTCGTCCCGATCAAAGGTGATATAGACGCTGATCCATAGTTTTCGACCAGTCCTAACAATGTCATAATACAACTTCTCGTAGCCGTAATTGTACAAAATCGGCTCCACGGTTTCCTTTATATCCTCCACGGTTTCCTCTTCTGGCGGAATGAGGAACAGGTCCCGCAGTCCGGTAACGACGGCTTTGATTGGCGCCGGTATCATGAAAAATTGAGAGTACTACGGTGATAATCTGGTCAAGATAAGGAATGACGGCGTCGAACCACTGTGCTGTGACGATGATCGGCAGGAAGAAGGCGATGGTCATCCCCATAGATACAATACTGTCTATCTGCCAGCCGCGCATTTCCATCGCCACTAATGGTGAATTGACTACCTTATTTTTTATTTTTTAAATAGATGAAAACGGCTACCCCCAAGATTGAGGCCGCCAGTTCAAAATAGGCGACAGTATGAAAGGATACCGATCTTCCGCCGTGAAACATGATTTCAATATTATTGGCAATCAAACCTAAGGTAACGGCCGTCATCGTGACGCCTTTGACCACGACGAACATGGACTCTATTTGCAGATAACCGAAGGGATGTTTTTCGTTAGATGGTTTGTATAAGAGTGGAATCAGAAAGATGGACGGGAGCAGCATAATAAATTCCACGGCATCGTAAACCGCATCCAGCAAAACTGCCTGGGAACTGGTATAGATAGCCATAATCAGTTCGATTATGACAAAAACAAATTTCCGTACAGTGAAACGGTCATGGCGGATTTTTCCTTTTTCTGCGTTTTTTTCCCTACGTGCATAGTCTCTCCTCCTTTCTGTTGGTAATCCCATTGCTCTATAATACGCTATTACAAAGGATTTGACAAGAAAGGAAAGTAAACCTTGGGTTTACTGCTTCTAAACAGAAACCGAGAATGTCAACTGCAGGTTGACTTTTTAACTAAAGTCAACTTGCTCCCCATTGTTATTTTCGAATCGGAAGGCTACAATAACATTAGGAGGTAGGGGATATGAAAAAAGAAATAAACATTGCACAGACAATTATTGATAAGCGAAAGGAGAAGGGGATTACCCAAGAAGATTTGGCAGAGTATATCGGTGTATCGAAAGCTTCTGTATCAAAGTGGGAAACTGGACAGAGTTATCCGGATATTACACTTTTACCGCAGTTGGCAGCTTTTTTTTTAATATCAGCATCGATGAGCTGATGGACTACTCTCCCCAACTGACGGGACCGGATATTAAAAACTGTACCACAAGTTGTCGAAGGACTTCAGTGAAAAACCTTTTTGAAGAGGTCTACAGAGAGTATGAGGGCACTGCTAAAAAATATTACTCCTGCTTTCCGTTCCTATTGCAGATGTGTGTTCTGCTTGTCAATCATTATATGCTGGCAGAAGGGAAGGTGCGTCAGGAGGAGCTTTTAGAAGATCATCGAACTCTGCCTGCGCATTAAACGGGAGAATGACGATATGAGCATGGCAACACAAGCCAACCAACTGCACGGAATCTGTCTTTTGATGCTGAACAGACCTGCAGAGGTGGTGGATCTGCTGGAAACCGATGAGCGTTATCTTACAAGCTCTCACAGCGGTATTTTGGCAAATGCTTATTTGGCGATGGGAAAAAAAGGAGAGAGCGGAAGAAGTACTGCAGGGAGATATCTACAGTCATCTGATGACCATAATTAATGAAATTCCCATGCTGCTTAGCACTAGTATGAATCAGCCGCAGAAAGCAGAACAGATCATTGAGCGGATGTTTTTTTCTATGATTGAGCTGTTCAATATAGAGAGATTGA
>VOFF01000020.1_pt1 | contig 127244 bp, 102 predicted proteins | sample 5384061 | NCBI WGS metagenome assembly VOFF01 (sample SAMN12384725, study PRJNA508395) | human gut metagenome | isolation source: healthy gut E | host: Homo sapiens | reverse complement strand
CAAGCTGCATGAGCCGAAAAAGGGATAGTGGAGTATAAAGGGAAGAAGTGTACAATGAAAATCACTGATATGAGATATGAAAGGCAAACACACTTCAAAAAAACGCTAAATTATGCGCTAAAAATAATATATGTCTAATTTATATTTGAAAAATACGCACTTATATTATACATATTGGAATATTATTCGTATCTTTGTCGCCCGATTTATATAGTATTGCTTTTGGGAAAGTTTGATAAATATAAGATTGAATTGAAGAATATGAAAGCGGACTCTGCTAAGTATGAGTTTACGCTGGATAATCAATTCTTTGTAGATCTGGATGGACCGGAAGTACAGAAAGGGAAACTGGCAGTAGAACTGAATGTGAAAAAGACATCCGGTGTTTTTCTGTTGGATTTTCAAACTGAAGGCTTTGTCATTGTACCGTGTGACCGTTGCTTGGATGAAATGGAATTACCTGTTTCAACTTCAGATAAACTGAAAGTAAAGTTAGGTTCTTCATTTGCGGAAGAGGGCGATATAGTTGTAGTACCTGAAGAAGATGGGTATATTAACATCGCATGGTTTTTGTATGAGTTTATAGCCTTGAATATTCCCATGAAGCATGTACATGCGCCTGGGAAATGCAACAAAGGCATGGTTGGCAAGCTGAGTAAGCATTTGCGCATTTCGGCGGATGATGAAGATGATGATGACATAGCGGTGGAGTTACCCGAAGGAGATATCAGCGAAGGGCCCCAGGAAATAGATCCGAGATGGAATGAATTAAAGAAAATATTAGATAATAATTAAAGTTTAGAAAAATGGCACATCCTAAAAGAAGACAATCAAAAACGAGAACTGCAAAGAGAAGAACTCATGATAAAGCAGTTGCTCCTACTTTAGCTATCTGTCCTAACTGCGGCGAATGGCATGTTTACCACACTGTATGTGGAGCTTGCGGTTATTATAGAGGTAAGTTAGCAATCGAAAAAGAAGCTGCTGTCTAATCAGTAGCTTTAAACACGTTTGTACGTTTTATAAAATAAAGCCGGCGAGCTTCGGCTCTGTCGGCTACTTTTTTGTAAGGGTATAAACTAATTAAATTGGAATGATGGAAAAAATAAATGCAGTAATAACAGGAGTCGGTGGATATGTACCAGATTATGTCTTGACTAACGAAGAGATTTCAAGAATGGTAGATACCAACGATGAATGGATTATGACTCGTATCGGAGTAAAAGAAAGACGTATACTGAATGAAGAAGGATTAGGTACATCGTATATGGCGCGTAAGGCTGCCAAACAACTGATGCAGAAAACAGCTTCTAATCCGGATGACATTGATGCAGTAATCGTAGCAACTACTACTCCTGACTATCATTTCCCTTCCACTGCTTCTATCCTGTGTGATAAGCTGGGATTGAAAAATGCATTTGCATTTGATTTGCAGGCTGCCTGCTGCGGCTTTTTGTATTTAATGGAAACTGCTGCTTCACTTATCGCATCGGGAAGACATAAAAAGATTATTATTGTCGGTGCAGATAAGATGTCATCTATGGTAAACTACCAGGATCGTGCAACTTGCCCTATCTTTGGTGATGGTGCAGCAGCATGTATGGTGGAAGCTACTACAGAAGATTATGGTATTATGGATTCTATTCTTCGTACAGATGGTAAGGGACTTCCTTTTCTTCACATGAAAGCCGGTGGTTCTGTATGTCCTCCTTCTTATTTCACTGTTGATCATAAGATGCATTATCTTTATCAGGAAGGAAGAACAGTATTTAAATATGCTGTTTCCAATATGTCGGATATTACAGCGACTATTGCCGAAAAGAATGGTTTGAATAAAGATAATATCGACTGGGTAATTCCTCATCAGGCTAATCTGCGTATTATTGATGCGGTAGCCTCTCGCTTGGAAGTTCCCTTGGAAAAGGTAATGATTAATATTCAGCGATATGGTAATACCAGTGGTGCTACACTTCCGTTGTGTCTTTGGGATTACGAAAAGCAGCTGAAGAAAGGAGATAACCTGATATTTACAGCTTTCGGCGCAGGTTTTACCTATGGAGCCGTTTATGTGAAATGGGGTTACGATGGTAGTAAGAGATAATAATCATTAAACTACAAATACAAATGAACGCATCCGTATTCCGATGCGTTTTTTTGTCTGTAACCAATAAAATGAAAGAATTATGCATAAGGCAGGATTTGTAAACATAGTAGGAAACCCCAACGTAGGCAAGTCGACACTGATGAATTTGCTGGTGGGGGAACGTATTTCTATTGCAACGTTCAAGTCGCAGACAACTCGTCATCGTATCATGGGAATCTTGAATACGGACGATATGCAGATTGTATTCTCGGACACTCCGGGAGTAGTGAAGCCAAACTACAAGTTACAGGAATCTATGTTGAACTTCTCAGAGTCGGCATTGGTGGACGCGGATATATTGCTGTATGTGACAGATGTGGTGGAGAAAACGGATAAAAATGCGGACTTTATAGAAAAAGTCCGTAATGTCAAGGTTCCTGTCTTATTGTTAATTAATAAAATAGATTTGACCAATCAGGAAGACTTGGTCAAGTTGGTGGAAGCGTGGCACGAACAGCTTCCTCAAGCTGAAATTATTCCGATTTCCGCTACTTCTAAATTCAATGTGGATACGGTAATGAAGCGTATCAAGGAATTGCTGCCCGATTCACCCCCCTATTTCGGTAAGGATCAGTGGACAGACAAACCGGCGCGTTTCTTTGTCACCGAGATTATCCGCGAGAAGATTTTGCTTTATTATGATAAGGAGATTCCTTATTCTGTAGAAGTGGTAGTGGAGCAATTTAAGGAAGATGCTAAGAGTATCCATATCAATGCTGTGATTTATGTGGAACGTGAATCGCAAAAAGGTATTATTATAGGTAAGCAGGGCAGGGCATTGAAGAAGGTGGCTACAGAGGCTCGTAAAACGTTGGAACATTTTTTCCAAAAGTCTATTTATCTGGAAACCTTTGTGAAAGTTGATAAGGATTGGAGAAGCTCGGACAAAGAATTAAAGAACTTTGGGTATCAAATGGATTAAAATCGACTGTGATAGCCGTAAACAAGAAAGAAAATGGGAAATTTAGTAGCAATCGTAGGACGTCCCAATGTGGGAAAGTCGACACTGTTTAATCGTCTGACTAAGACGCGTCAGGCAATTGTAAATGAACAGGCCGGAACAACCCGCGACCGCCAGTATGGTAAGTCGGAATGGGTGGGACATGAGTTTTCTGTCGTTGATACCGGTGGATGGGTAGTAAACTCGGATGATGTTTTTGAGGAAGAGATCCGTAAACAGGTAAGTCTTGCCATAGATGAAGCGGATGTAATCTTGTTTGTTGTGGATGTAGTGAACGGGGTTACCGATTTGGATATGGCTGTAGCCTCTATTTTGCGGCGTACAAAGAAACCTGTTATTATGGTAGCTAACAAGACTGATAATAATGAACTGCAATATAATGCTGCCGAATTTTATAAATTGGGGCTGGGTGATCCCTATTGTATTTCTGCATTAAGCGGAAGCGGTACAGGGGAATTGTTGGATCTGGTGGTAGGTAAATTCAGTAAGGAGGGTGAAGAACTGCTGGATGAGGATATCCCTCGTTTTGCAGTAGTAGGACGTCCGAATGCCGGAAAATCTTCTATCATCAATGCCTTTATCGGGGAGGACCGTAATATTGTAACAGAGATTGCAGGTACTACCCGCGATTCTATTTATACCCGTTATGAAAAGTTTGGTTTTGACTTTTATCTGGTAGATACTGCCGGTATCCGTAAGAAGAATAAGGTAAGCGAGGATTTGGAATATTATTCTGTCATTCGCTCTATCCGTTCTATTGAGAATTCGGATGTGTGTATTCTTATGCTGGATGCCACCCGCGGCATTGAAGGACAGGATTTGAATATCTTCTCTCTCATTCAACGTAATCAGAAAGGTTTGGTGGTAGTGGTGAACAAATGGGACTTGGTAGAGAACAAGAATGCCAAAGTGATGAAAACTTATGAGGAAGCCATTCGTTCCCGTCTGGCACCGTTTGTTGATTTTCCTATCATCTTTGCTTCCGCTTTGACAAAACAACGTATTTTCAAGGTGCTGGAAACTGCAAAAGAAGTATATCAGGCACGTACTACCCGTATTCCGACAGCTCGTCTGAATGAAGAAATGCTTCCGTTGATCGAGGCTTATCCGCCTCCTTCAAATAAAGGTAAGTATATCAAGATTAAATATTGTACGCAGTTGCCAAACACACAGGTTCCTTCTTTTGTGTTCTTTGCTAATTTGCCGCAATACGTGAAAGAGCCTTATAAGCGTTTCCTTGAAAACAAGATACGTGAGAAATGGAATTTGTCAGGAACGCCGATAAATATCTTTATCAGACAGAAATAAGAATAGTGGTTAATGATTAGTGGTTAATGGTTTTCACCGTGATATCCGCTGGTTATTAACCACTAATCATTTTATCATTATTTTCTATGTTCTTCCACTTCTCTCACCTTGCGGAGCAGATCAGATGCAAAGATAAAATTATTCAGCCGTTCATTGGTAGCAGTGAACACATCATCTTTTGTTCCTTCCCATTCCTTATGTCCTTGATAAATATAGAGAATACTGTCGCCGATTCCCATAACGGAATTCATATCGTGAGTATTGATAATAGTGGTCATATTATACTCTGTAGTTATGTCATGAATCAGTTCATCAATTACCAGGGAGGTTTTAGGGTCCAGGCCGGAATTAGGTTCATCACAAAACAAATACTGGGGATTTAAAGCTATGGCACGTGCAATTGCTACACGCTTTTGCATACCACCACTGATTTCTCCCGGATATTTGCTTTGTGCCTCAATCAGGTTCACACGGTCCAGGCAGAATTGGGCGCGTTTTACGCGGTCACGATACGTATCGTTTGAGAACATATCCAATGGAAACATTACATTCTCTAGTACGGTAAGAGAGTCGAACAAGGCGGCACTTTGGAAAATCATTCCCATTTCGCGGCGCAATGTCTTTTTTTCTTTTTTATTCATGTTGAGGAAGTTGCGTCCGTCATACAGAATCTCGCCTTTTTCGGGAGTCAGCAAACCGACGATACACTTCATTAATACCGTCTTCCCGGAACCGCTCTGACCGATAATCAGATTGGTCTTACCATTGTTAAAAGTAGCATTGATATCCACCAATACGTCTTTTCCCTCGAATGATTTATATAATGATTTAACTTGTATCATCCCATTAAAAGTTGTGTTAATACTAAATCGGAAAATAGAATGAGTACACTGCTCATTACTACAGAATCTGTACTGGCTTTACCTACTGCAATAGAACCTCCTTCTACCGTGTAACCGAAATAAGCAGATACACTGGAAATGATGAAAGCGAAAAAGATAGATTTAATAAAACTGCACCATACAAACCATTCCTGAAAACTATATTGCAGACCATAGGCCAGATCCTCGGCATTCATGACTCCTCCGAACCAACAGGTGCAAAAGGCACCAATAATCCCCGAGGATATGCTGAAAATAACCAAAAAAGGAATCATTGTCATCAAAGCTATAATTTTAGGAAGAATAAGGTATCCGGCGGAATTGACCCCCATGATTTCCAATGCATCAATCTGTTGGGTTACACGCATGGTTCCTATTTCGGAGGCAATATTAGAACCTACCTTTCCTGACAGGATCAAGCACATGATGGAGGAGGAGAATTCCAGCAACATGATTTCGCGGGTGGTGTAGCCTACCACAAAACGGGGCATCCACGGGCTTTCGATGTTTAATTTGATTTGAATGGTAATTACGGCACCAATGAAAAAAGAAATAAGCAGTACAATACCGATGGAATTTACTCCCAACTGTACCATCTCATTGAGATATTGCTTGAAAAACATATGCATACGTTCCGGACGAGCAAAAGTACGCCCCATCAGCATGATATATTTCCCTACGGTTGTTATGGGTCTTATCATCATAGTTTTCACAATTTCCTGCAAAAGTAGCCTTTTTTGTCTATATAAATGCAAAAGAAGTTCTGATTTTCTGTTCTGTTATGCGTTTCCTAAACTTTTTTAGTATTTTTGTCGCAAAATACATGGATATGTCAGAGCAGGAAATAGAACAACAAAATACAGTGACCGATGACAACCGTATGATACTTCGTACAGAAAATCTGGTGAAGAAATACGGCAAGCGTACGGTAGTAAGTCATGTTTCTTTTGATGTGAAGCAGGGAGAGATTGTAGGGTTGTTGGGACCGAATGGTGCCGGTAAGACTACTTCGTTTTATATGACTACGGGACTTATCGTGCCGAATGAGGGGCATATATTCCTAAATGACTTGGATATTACCAGTTATCCTGTATATAAGCGTGCTCAGAATGGCATTGGATATTTAGCACAGGAGGCTTCAGTTTTTCGTAAGATGAGCGTGGAGGATAATATTGCCTCTGTGCTGGAGTTGACTAATACTACTCCGGAATATCAAAAGGACAAACTGGAAAGCTTGATTGCCGAGTTCCGTTTGCAGAAAGTACGTAAGAATTTGGGAGACCAGCTTTCAGGAGGCGAGCGTCGTCGTACGGAGATTGCGCGTTGTCTGGCTATCGACCCTAAGTTCATTATGTTGGATGAACCGTTTGCAGGAGTAGATCCTATTGCCGTAGAGGATATCCAGCATATTGTATGGAAATTGAAAGATAAAAATATCGGTATTTTAATTACCGACCATAATGCATTGGAAACGTTGCGCTTGACCGACCGTGCGTATCTGTTGTTTGAAGGAAAAATTCTGTTTCAGGGAACCCCTGAAGAACTAGCGGAAAATCCTGTTGTCCGTGAGAAATATCTAGGCACTAATTTTGTGCTTCGCCGTAAGGATTTTCAATTGGCGGAAAAGGACAGGCAGGGAAAAAATGTATAAAACCGGAGATGTGGGATATAAAAAAAGCTCTGAATTTGCTCAGAGCTTTTTTTGATTGTATCAGATAAGTACTTAGTCTCTAGGTCTTGCTTCCTTGATTACCAATTGGCGTCCCATGAATTCCGAACCGTTCAGTTCATTCATGGCCTGGGCTGCTTCTGCGTCATTTTCCATTTCAACAAATGCAAATCCTTTAGATTTACCTGTTTCGCGGTCTTTGATAACTTTTACAGAAGTAACAACTCCATAAGCCGCCATTGCTTGTTCCAAATCTCCTTCCTTAACACGGTAGTTAAGGTTTCCAACATACATGTTCATAGTGAAAAAATAAAAATAATTAAAATAAAAAATACTCTCTGAGTGGTGATTATTAATGAAGTAGGGGATTCGAACGACAGAGAGTTTACGTAAGTGCTATTCGTACAAAAGTAAAACCTTGTAATAAAAATCACTAGCTATAATTAGTATCACCAGTCGGGCACAAAGGAACGCATAAATTTTGAATTTGCAAGAAGAAAAACAACTTTTTTTTCTTTTTTTTGAATCGGTTTCTTAGTCAGTCATTTTAAATGGATACTTTCTGCTGTCAATTAGTATTTTTTAGTCTGTGTATTTGGTTATTGAAAGATTAAACACTAATTTTGCAACCTCTTTGGTGAAAAACAGAAAGAAGTAATAATTAAATAAATAAAGTTCAGAATGAATATTTCATTGCAAAACGTTGACAAAGTGAGTGCATTGCTTACTTTAAAACTGGAAAAAGCTGATTATCAGGCAAGAGTAGAAAAGACACTGAAGACTTACCGTCAGAAAGCTAATATTCCGGGATTCCGTCCGGGTATGGTGCCTATGAGTTTGATTAAAAAACAATTTGGCAAGTCTGTCCTTGTAGAAGAGGTTGATAAAATGATGCAGGAAAAGGTAAACGAATATATCCGCGACAACAAAGTGAATATGTTGGGTATGCCGTTGCCTAATGAAGAAAAGATGAAACCTATCGATTTCGATACGCAAGAAGATTTTGAATTTGTGTTCGACATCGCTTTGGCTCCTGAATTTACAGCTGAAATCTCAGCTGCGGATACAGTGGATTACTATACTATCGAAGTTTCAGACGAACTGATAGAACAGCAGGTTAAAATGTATACTCAGCGTGCTGCAAAATATGATAAAGTAGAGCAGTATGAAGACAAAGACATGATTAAAGGTCTGTTGGCTGAATTGGATGAAAATGGAAATACTAAAGAAGGCGGTATTCAGGTAGAAGGTGCGGTAATGATGCCGGCTTATATGAAGAATGATGAGCAAAAGACTATATTTAACGGTGCTAAAGTAAATGATGTGCTGGTATTTAATCCTGCTGTAGCATTTGATAATAATGAAGCTGAACTTTCTTCTTTATTGAAGATAAAGAAAGAGGAAGTTGCCGGTGTGAAAGGTAACTTCAGCTTCCAGGTGGAAGAGATCACCCGTATGGTTCCCGCTGAGTTGAACCAGGAATTGTTCGACAATGTATTTGGCGAAGGCACTGTAAGCAGTGAGGAAGAATTCCGCGCTAAGATCAAAGAAGGAATTGCAAAGCAGTTCGAATCAGATAGCGATTATAAATTCTTGATCGATGTTCGTGAATATTTGGTTAATAAGATTGGTAAGTTGGAATTCCCCGATGCGTTACTGAAGCGTATCATGTTGCTGAATAATGAAGAGAAGGGTGAAGCTTTTGTCGCTGAAAACTATGACAAGAGTATCGAAGAACTGACTTGGCATCTGATTAAAGAGCAATTGCTCAAGAATAATGAGATTAAAGTGGAACAAGCCGATGTGATGAATATGGCCAAGGAAGCAACTCGCATTCAGTTTGCTCAATACGGAATGTTGAATATCCCTGAAGAAGTTCTAGAGAACTATGCAAAAGAAATGTTGAAGAAGCAGGAATCTGTAGAAGGTTTGGTAAACCGTGCTGCTGAAAGCAAACTTTCTGCCGCATTGAAAGCTAAGGCTACTTTAAACCACAAAACGGTTTCTATGGAAGAATTCAACAAAATGTTTGAATAATAACTTAGTAAGTCGAAGTAAGTGATTGCTAAAACTTTCTAAAAAAGGGGTTTTTGACCATAAATTTTCGTTATAGATAAGAGTATTGGATACGTTAACCGTATTTTTTTGTACTTTTGTTTGTTTGAAAAATAGAGGTTGAAAACCCTTTTTTGTTACTAATAACTAAACCATTAGATTATGGATGATTTTAGAAAATTTGCTACCAAGCATTTGGGGATGAACAGTATGGTGCTGGATGATGTCATCAAGTCGCAAGGATATCTGAATCCTTACATTTTGGAGGAGCGTCAGTTGAATGTGACTCAGTTGGATGTGTTTTCCCGACTGATGATGGACAGAATTATTTTTCTGGGTACACAGATTGATGATTATACAGCCAATACACTCCAGGCGCAGCTTTTATATTTGGACTCAGTAGAGTCTGGTAAAGATATATCTATTTATATCAATTCTCCCGGAGGATCTGTTTACGCCGGATTAGGTATTTATGATACCATGCAGTTCATTAATAGTGATGTTGCCACGATCTGTACAGGTATGGCCGCTTCGATGGCAGCCGTGCTGTTGGTTGCGGGAACAGAAGGTAAACGTTCTGCGTTGACTCATTCACGTGTGATGATTCATCAGCCGATGGGAGGCGCGCAAGGACAAGCTTCGGATATTGAGATCACGGCCCGTGAAATCCAAAAGTTGAAGAAAGAACTGTATACCATTATTGCAGATCACTCTCATACAGATTTTGACAAGGTATGGGCCGACTCTGACCGTGACTACTGGATGACAGCTCAGGAAGCTAAGGAATATGGTATGATTGATGAGGTGCTGTCACGCAAACCGGCTGCTCTATAATGTATTTATTTCCATTCGATAAGAATAACAGTACTAAAAACAACCCAGGTTTCCGCTATCATTTCATGCAGGCTTCTTTCTTAAAGACGCATTAGGAAACTTGGATATTTAAAGGAATAAACATTGGAAGATAATAAAACACCTAGAAACAGTAGAAGGAAATGTAGTTTCTGCGGACGTTCGGAAAATGAAGTCGGATTTCTGATAACCGGAATGAACGGCTGCATTTGTGACAGTTGCTCGGAGCAGGCATATGAAATTATGCAGGAAGCCATGCATCAAAAAAAAGGTGCACCGGGTGAGTTGAACTTGAAGGAACTTCCGAAGCCAAAGGAAATCAAGGAATTTCTTGACCAATACATTATTGGTCAGGATGACGCCAAACGCTATCTTTCCGTTGCCGTTTACAATCATTACAAGCGTCTGCTCCAAAAAGTGGATAAGGATGATATAGAGATTGAAAAGTCCAATATCATTATGGTAGGTAGTACGGGAACGGGAAAAACCTTGCTGGCACGCACTATTGCCAAATTATTGCATGTGCCGTTTACCATTGTTGACGCCACCGTGCTGACAGAGGCCGGATATGTGGGTGAAGATATTGAGAGTCTTTTAACCCGTCTGCTTCAAGTAGCGGATTATAATGTGGCGGAAGCTGAAAGAGGCATCGTATTTATTGATGAGATTGACAAGATTGCCCGTAAAGGAGATAACCCCTCCATTACTCGTGATGTAAGTGGTGAAGGTGTACAACAAGGTCTGTTGAAACTGCTGGAAGGATCTATCGTGAATGTGCCACCTCAGGGAGGACGTAAACACCCCGACCAGAAAATGATTCCGGTCAATACGAAAAACATTCTGTTTATTTGTGGTGGGGCATTTGATGGTATTGAACGCAAAATTGCGCAACGTTTGAATACGCATGTGGTAGGTTATAGCGCGGCAAAGGACGTGGTGAAGATAGATCGCGGCAACTTGATGCAATATATTGCCCCTCAGGATTTGAAATCATTCGGGCTGATTCCTGAAATCATAGGCCGTCTGCCCATCTTGACTTATCTGAATCCGTTGGATAGAACCGCTTTGCGCAATATCTTGACGGAACCGAAGAATTCCATTATCAAACAGTATGTTAAATTATTTGAGATGGATGGGGTCAAGCTGGAGTTTCAACCCGAAGTATTCGAGTATATTGTAGACAAAGCTATTGAGTATAAGTTAGGAGCACGCGGATTACGTTCCATTGTGGAAACGATCATGATGGACGTTATGTTTGAAATTCCCTCTCAGAAAGCGAAAAAGTACGAAGTGACACTTGATTTTGCAAAACAGCAGATGGGAAAGGCAAATATTTCGCGAATGCAAACAGCTTAGTATCAAGATATAAAGGGAGAGAGAAAGAAAAAATGCAATTCTTCTGAAAAATATTACCCGAAATATTCGTGTAATTTGAGAACTTGTTTATAACTTTGTTAGGCAACAAAAGATGTAAAACAAGAAATCGGGAAAACCGTGAAAAACTATTGATACAATGACGGAGAATATAAATTTAACGGACGCATTAAAAAAGTATTTTGGATTTGATACTTTCAAAGGTAATCAGGAAGCGATTATCCGTAATCTGCTTGCCGGAAATGATACATTTGTTTTGATGCCTACGGGCGGTGGTAAATCGTTATGCTATCAGTTGCCATCCCTTATCATGGATGGAACAGCAATCGTTATATCTCCTTTAATTGCATTGATGAAGAACCAGGTGGATGCCATGCGTAATTTCAGTGAGGAAGACGGAGTAGCACACTTTATAAATTCGTCATTGAACAAATCGGCTATAGACCAGGTTAAATCGGATATCCTGAGCGGCAAAACCAAATTGCTCTACGTAGCTCCCGAATCCTTGACAAAGGAGGAGAATGTAGATTTCCTGAAAGGAGTGAAGATCTCATTTTATGCGGTGGATGAAGCACACTGTATTTCGGAATGGGGGCATGACTTCCGTCCGGAGTACCGTCGCATCCGTCCTATTATTAATGAAATAGGAAAGGCGCCGGTGATTGCCCTTACTGCTACTGCAACTCCGAAAGTGCGTATGGATATTCAAAAAAAATTTGGGTATGCAGGATGCGCAGGAGTTCAAGTCCTCTCAATCGCCCGAACCTGTATTACGAAGTGCGCTCGAAGACAAATAATATTGACAGGGATATTATCAAGTTTATCAAGGCTAATCCTGGTAAATCAGGTATTATCTACTGTTTGAGCCGTAAGAAGGTGGAAGAATTGGCCGAAGTGCTTCAAGCTAACGGAATCAATGCGCGTGCTTATCATGCCGGTATGGATTCTGCTACACGCACAGCCAATCAAGACGGGTTCCTGAAAGAGGATATAGATGTGATTGTAGCTACCATCGCTTTTGGAATGGGAATTGATAAGCCCGATGTGCGCTTTGTGATACATTATGATATTCCGAAAAGTCTGGAAGGTTATTATCAGGAAACGGGGAGAGCCGGTCGTGACGGAGGGGAAGGTCAGTGTATTACGTTCTATTCCAACAAGGACTTGCAGAAGCTGGAGAAGTTTATGCAGGGAAAGCCCGTGGCAGAGCAGGAAATCGGTAAACAGTTGCTGTTGGAAACAGCTGCATACGCAGAGTCTTCTATATGCCGTCGTAAATCATTGTTACATTATTTTGGGGAAGAATATACAGAGGAGAATTGTGGAAATTGTGATAACTGTTTAAATCCTAAAAAGCAAGTGGAGGCTCAGGATTCATTATGCGCTGTGATTGAAGCAATCATAGCAGTGAAAGAAAACTTTAAAGCAGATTATATAATTGATATTCTTTTGGGTAAGGAAACGTCAGAAGTACTTGCTCATAAACATGAAGAACTGGAAGTATTCGGTTCAGGCATGGGAGAAGAAGAAAAAATGTGGAATGCTGTCATCCGTCAGGCTTTGATAGCGGGTTATTTAAGTAAAGACGTAGAGAATTACGGTCTGTTGAAGGTTACCCCCGAAGGACATAAATTCTTGAAAAAACCGAAATCCTTCAAGATTGTTGAAGACAATGATTTTGAGGAGGAGGAAGAAGAAACTCCGGTTCGGGGAGGTGCCTCTTGTGCAGTAGACCCCGTGCTTTACTCTATGTTGAAGGATTTGCGCAAGAAGCTGTCCAAGAAACTGGATGTGCCGCCGTATGTTATTTTCCAGGATCCTTCTTTGGAGGCGATGGCTACCATTTATCCGGTGACTTTGGAAGAATTGCAGAATATTCCGGGCGTAGGTGCCGGAAAGGCAAAACGTTATGGCCAGGAGTTCTGTGTATTGATAAAGAAGCATTGTGAGGAAAATGAAATAGAGCGTCCGGAGGATTTGCGTGTCCGTACGGTGGCCAATAAATCCAAACTGAAGGTATCCATCATTCAGGCTATTGACCGGAAGGTGGCCTTGGACGACATTGCAGTGTCAAAGGGGTTGGAGTTCGGTGAATTATTGGATGAAGTGGAGGCTATTGTTTATTCAGGAACCAAGCTGAATATTGATTACTTCCTGGAGGAAATTATGGATGAAGACCATTTGAACGATATTTATGATTACTTCAAGGAGTCTACAACAGACAAAATAGATGACGCGATGGATGAATTGGGTGATGACTATACGGAGGATGAAATCCGGTTGGTCCGCATCAAGTTTATTTCTGAAATGGCAAATTGATGCTTCTTTGATTGTTTTGATAATTAAGAAAGCCGGGCGACAGAGATGTTTGTCCGGCTTTTCATATGTTTTTATAGCATATTCTTGTTTCGGGAAAAAATATTCCGTTATATTTGCATAAACCTTAAATTTTGTATTATGAGAAATCTAATTTTATTTGTTGGATTATTCTTATCGGTTTCTTGTGTCAACCGGCATTCCATTCATCAGGACTATTTAAGAGAGGCTGAGGCGCATATGGAGAGACATCCTGATAGTGCTTTACTTTTTTTACAGCAATTTTCTGTCGATGATTGCAGAGACAGGGAGCAGAAAGCATACTACAACCTTTTGCTGACGCAGGCTTTGGATAAAACGTATCGTTCTATAACCGATGCTCCTATCACATCGGCTTTGGCATTCTATCGGCATAGTGAAGACTCATTGAAAAAAGCAAAAGCCTTCTTCTATCAGGGGAGGCAATATAGTGAGGCGAAAGAATATGACGCGGCTGTTCGTTGCTATCTGTGTGCGCTGACGGCTATGAAGCAACTGGATGAGCCTAAATACAAGGCCTTGTGCTATTCGCATCTAGGAAATGCCAATTTCAGACAAGGCTTGTATGCCAAGGGTTTGAGGTATTATAAAGATGCCGTCCGCACTTTTGAGGAAATAAAGGACAGTACCAATTATGCCATATCTTTATTGGATGCCGGATATAGTTTTTTATTGCTGGCAAAACTTGATAGTGCGGAACACTATACCCTGCAAGGATTACGAATGGCTGAGTTGATTGATTCAAAGGAGGAGAAGCAGACTGCTGTCCGTAATTTGGGCATTATCTATTCGGAGCGGAAAGAATATCAAAAAGCCTTGGGACTATTATTATCGGTAAAAGATAATATAGAGAAGGATGATTATTCTTATTTTTATTCTTTGTCTAACGTATATGTACAACAAGAACAATATGATTCCGCTATATATTATGCAGAATATATAATCAAGAATGATAGCGATTTGTATGGGCAGGCCAGTGCTTATCTTTCTTTGTATGAAGTGGCAAAAAAACGTGAGGATTGGAAGAAAGCTTTGGCTTATAGAGAGAAATATGACCTATATGCTGACAGTATACATGAGCATACGCAAACGGTGAAACTGGAAGAAATCCAGGTGAAATACAACAATCAAGAACTTGCCCACGAAAAGGAACTGCTTGCCATAAACAAGCAGCGCAATGAATGGCGGCTGGTGGGTGCTATATTGCTTGTCGTTCTGCTCTTGCTCTACCTCCTGTCGGTCTACAAGCGTGAGAGAGTGAAGAAAGAGCGGCGTATTCTGTTGCTGCAACAGCAGATACAGGAGAATGAAAACGTTTTGACCACCTTGCAGCACGATTATATCAAGCGGAATAAAGAGATAGAGGACCTGTCTTTCCGCTATGCGCAAAACAATGAAAGTCTGTCTGTGGAAAATGAGGTAATGAGGCGGCATCTGCTGGAATTGCAACAGAAGAATAAGGAAGAGAATCTCAAGTTGGCGGATAAAAATAAGATTTTGCTGGACGAACTGAAGAAATACAAGGATATAAAGACCGAGAGTGGAAGGCATTATGAAACCGTTACTTTCATTATTCAACTTTTAGATAATCCCGATACAGCTCATGCATTAACTCCAAAGGAATTGGATGCTATAGAGTATTTTGTCATCCGTTTGTTCGGTCCCATGTTTCAAAGCCGTGTCGAGGCTGTGGGTCTGAGTGCCACCGAACGGAAGTTGTGGTGCTTGTTACAGTTGGGCTTTCCTCATGCTTCAATTGCCACTTTTCTGTGCATAACTCCTCAATCTGTTTCAAGAGCCAAACTCAGAATGAAGAAAAAGATACAGGAATTTATGGCGAATGATGCGGATAAACTTTATTTGTGATGTATACTTGTTGATGTTCTTGTCTATATCAGTGGTCGGAACTAGATGAATTATGGCTTGTAATATATTGATATGCAGCTGTTTGTAAAATATGTATCAAGTCACTATTTGTCTATTTTGCTTTTTTTGTGGTTAATTGCATTATTCCTAATTTTGTTGATGTAAACCAAACGAATAATGTAGCTATGAAAAACAAATTAGTATTGTATTTATTGGTAAGCCTTGTTGCAAGTTGTATCTATCCTGTAACTGTATGGGCTAAGGTTAATGAGAGATTCTCTTTGAAAAATGAATCTGTATCAGAGCAAATACCATTAACAAAAAAAGTTAGTAGAAAAACAAGAAGTATTCTTATCCCTCCTTGTTCAGTTGCGTTGCTGGAATCTTCTTTAATTTTTTCCTTTCATTCCCTATCAGAGGATGCGGAAATCATCCTCTATAATAGTGCAAATAGTGAAATGTTGCGTATCCCCATATCTCGATATCAGCGAGGTAGTGAGATGAATATACCTATTGATTATTTGGAAATGGGGAGCTATACATTGGAAATTGTTACAGCATCCGGCGAACATTGGTATGGTTATTTTGAGTACGTAGCATCCGATACGCTCTCTTTATAATAAATGCTATCTTGTATGTTCATGGATTTTTGGTGCGAAATATATGAGTCTGTAAAAAGAAAGCCTTCACGTACTATTCTGACCGGTATAGGCATATCATGGGGGATTTTTATCCTGATAGTCTTGGTTGGAATAGGTTCAGGTTTTGAACGGGGAGTGTTCAAACTCTTCAATGGATTCTCTAAAAGCACGACTTATGTATATGCGTCAGAAACATCAATGGGATATAAAGGAGCGGCTAGTGGAAGAAAAATACAATTTCAAAAAGAAGATTTGAATATGTTGAAATCAAGAATACCCGAGATAACCCATCTGTCGCCCGAAACGGGGCGTTGGAACGCTGTCTATGCCGGCACGAAGAATGGCTGGTTTGAGGTGCGAGGGGTATATCCTGATTACTTCTTGATAAAATTGTTGGAGGTGGAGCATGGTAGAATGTTGAATGCCTTGGATATGAATGAAGCTCGAAAAGTGGTATTGATAGGTGAAAATGTGGCGGATATGCTTTTCAGAAAAGAAAATCCCATTGGCAAGTATATCCGTATGGGGCAGGAGATGTTCCGGGTGATTGGAACAATAAAGAATACGATGCTTAATTCGTATGAGGCAAGAGTCATTTATATGCCTTACTCGGTCTATGAACAAGTTGATGCCACTGCCGGGCGGTTTGGCACAGTTGTATTCTCTACAGTGAAAGGAGCCAAAATAAAGGAGGTGAATACCCATGTGCGGAATGTGATGGCCAGAAAATATCAATTTGCCCCAAGTGATGATAAAGTCTTTTACTTTAATAGCATGGAGGAACAGGTAAAGGCATTTACTGACTTGTTTGTCATGATTCGCAAGTTCCTGTGGTTTATGGGAATCAGCACTTTGGTCAGTGGCGTAATAGGAGTAGGCAATATCATGTATTCGTCGGCAAAGGAACGTACCCGTGAAATAGGTATCCGCAAGTCTGTAGGTGCCAAGGCACAGCAGATAAAGGCTATGTTTTTATGGGAATCCATAGCTCTTACTTCTTTAGCCGGATATGTAGGGTTGGTTTTGGGATGGGGGATACTGAAGGTTGTAGCACTCTTCATTTCAGAAGACACTCCGATGATGGAAAAACCGGGACTGGATTTTCCGACAGCTGTTGCCGCCATATTTATCTTAGTGATAGCGGGAACATTGGCCGGACTGAAGCCGGCGATATATGCGGCGGAACTGAACCCTATAGAAGCTCTAAAAGAAGAAAATTGAAATGAAAGTAGTAAGAACTGTTATATTATCCTTGATCCTGGTATTCTTGGCATTTGTCATTTACCGGGCGGCAAAGGGAGGTAGAAAGATACCCGCTTCTACTATCCGTGCCGAGTATCGGGATATTGAGAGCAAACTTACTATTCCGGGGGTGATACAGCCCTCAAAAGAAATAGATATAAAATCGACTATCTCCGGTGTGTTGGAAAAATTGTTGGTGCAGGTTGGAGATGAAGTGGTGGGAGGACAGCCATTGGCGCAAATACGATATGTAAAAGATCCGTTGGAATACAGGCGGCTATTAAAGGAATTGGAAATAGCGGAAACCAGGTATTTGACTGCTGAAGCTAGTTTTGAGAGGACGGAAAAGTTATATGTAAAAAAGTTGATAGCGCAAGAGGTGTATGAGGGCGAGAAAAGTAATTTGGCTGTTCTTCTGTCCGAATATGAATCCGTAGAATCGGAGTTGGATATGTTGAAAGGGCAATATAATCAAAAGGGAATATCCAATATTATAACGGCGACTGACGCAGGTACTATATTGGAGCTTCCGATAAAAGAGGGTGGGTCTGTGATGGCAAGAGGTACATTGAATGAAGGAACAACCGTGGCTAGAGTGGCAGATCTGCAATCGTTAGTATTTAAAGGAAACGTATTGGAATCTGATATATTGAAACTTGCTGTAGGGATGGAACTGTCATTATCGGTTCCTATGGATAAGAATATAACTATTGACGGAGTATTAAGTCTTGTCGCTCCCAAGGGAATTGTGCAGGATGGAGTCGCGCGTTTTGAGATAACTGCCGGCTTGTTTATACCTGAAGAATATAAGCAAATGATAAAAGCCGGTTGCACGGCCAATGCAGAAATAGTGGTGGAGCGGAAAAACCACGTGCTGGCTTTGGAAGAGAAATATTTTCAGTTTAACTATGATTCTGTTTTTGTAGAAATAGTAGCTGATGACAGTAAATATGAAAAACGGTTTCTGAAAACAGGTATCTCGGATGGAATATATACTGAGATCATTTCAGGAGTAGATAGTCTGGATCACATAAAAAAGCAGAAAGAGGAAATATGAGAACAAGGAATACTATACAAAGAATTTGGATTATCATTATAATGTCATTTGTAGGCATATATACGTATGGGCAAGACACAATCCAAGTATTGCAAAAATCGTGTAAGTACACATTTGTAATACCGGAGGGATGGGATACCATTCCTAGGTCGGTTCTTATGCAGAAACTTCCTGGATATTCGATTGATGCAGGATTATATCCCTTACAGCAGCAGGAGTATTTTAAAGGGAATTACATATTGATAAATTTCCTGCCTACGATAAAAACACTTAATGGATTCCCGTTTAAACAAATTGAAGAAGATTTGGTGAAGATGAATGAAAAAAGCCTACTACCGAATACAGATACATTAAGGGTGACATATAAAGGAACAGAATCTAAAAAGCTTGACGGTTATTACCATGTTTATACTTTATCTTCAATAGTTAAAGACAGTGTGGCGTTAGAATGTGTACAGGATTTGCTCCTAACCAAGTTCGGATATGTTTCATTATCCGGTTATCAAAAAGAGGGTGGTAAATATGCTTTGTCAGAACTATTGGATTTAATGACTCGAAATATTCAGATTCAGCAACCCTATAAATATGTAGAATCTGCCTCCAAGCAACATATCACATGTGTTCAAATGATTGTATCAGTGTGTATAGGTTTGTTGGCATATATCATAATTATACTCTTTTCAAAAAGGAAGAAAAATAAAAAATGAAACAGGCGATATATATCATATTATTTGGCTTGCTTATATCATTACATATAGGTATAAATGGCTTGTTTGTGGAATCTCAGGCACTGTTTTGCGTGTTTGCGGTTGCACTACTTTGCTGTACCTTGTTTGTAACAGGTAATAATCTATATGTAAGTAAAGGTCTTTGTGCTGTCGCTATTTTTGTAACTTATCTTTTCATAATGTATGCTTTTAAAGGGAATGTATATGATAATTATAAGATTTATGTTGTATTGACATGCTGGTTTCTGTTTTTTACCTTTATACCAATCTTTTGCAAAAATAGAAATTACTTAAAACTGGTTTGTTGGCTAACAGTGATTGGGGCCTATCTTGAAATTGTTTTTGGATTTGGTCAACAGTTTGGATGGATTGGAAATAGTGATGACTATTTTATATTAGGTGGATCATTGGGAAACCCCGGTGCTTATGCAGGATACTTCAGCGTAGTATTGCCCTTAGTTCTTTCTTTGATGTTAGGATATAAGCGGAATAAGAAGGCAGAGAATTTGTATTTTGCCTTGTTTGTATGCGCTTTGTTTATGTTGTACTTTGTTATAATATCTCAATCAAGAGGTGCATGGATAGCCTGTTTGCTTGGTTCTCTCTTTGTCTTGGATAAGCATTGTCGGATCTATAATAAAATATGTTATTACCTGCATACTACTGTGCGAAAACTCATTGCTGTTTCAGTTGTAGTTACATTGTTGATTGGAATATTTCACGTGTTATATCAATTTAAGGCTGATTCAGCTTTTGGACGTTTGTTTATTTGGAAAGTAGTTATGATTACTCCGCACGAGAATATTTTAACAGGAAGGGGAATAGGTGCATTTGAAGCTGAATATGGTAAATGGCAAATGGAATATTTTGTTAATAATGGAGGGACGGAGAAAGAACGGTATGTCGCAGACTATGTGGCGTGTGCATACAATGAATTTTTGCAGGTATATGTGGAACAAGGTATCATAGGCTTATTCTTATTGTCCATTATCATCTTTTTTGCTTTTAAGAGAGAAGATAAACATTGTTCTCTGTATATTTCCGGTGCTAAAGCGTCACTTATAGCTATATTGGTGCTGTGTTGTGTTTCTTATCCTTTTCAAATACCGTTAATATATCTTCAGTTCATCTTGTCGTTGGCTATTTTGTTTTATAAACCAAGTCCAGATAATTATTTGTTGAGGATAAAGTTCTTTAAGGCTAATTTGATAACTTCTGTATTGGGACTGTTGATTGTCGGTATGGGACTTCATAATTTATATGGATATTATTTGTTACGGACAGGGCAAAAATATGTTTTTGCCAATGATATAGATAATGCACTTATACATTATAAAAAGGCATATCCGTTTTTTAATAATAATGGGACTTATTTATTCTATTATGGCTCCGCATTGGCTTTACGAGGGAGATATAGAGAAAGTGTTGAAGTATTAGAAAAGGCTGCTCGGAAATCTTCTATGCCTAATATCTTTCTGATATTAGGTAATAATTATAAAAAGATAGGTGAAACAGATGCTGCTAAAATGGCATATTTAAATGCTGCATACAGTGTTCCCTCACGGCTATATCCTAAATATTTATTAGTGCAATTGCTGATGGAGTCATCGAATAAAGCAGAAGCGTATAGATGGGCAAAAGATATCCTTGCTACTAAGGAAAAAGTTCCTACAACAGCAGCAAAAGATATAAAAGATGAAATGAGTCATCTTATAGAAAATGAATTGTCTAACTTTAAAAAAATGAATTGCCTATGGAAACGGATTAGTTGAATTTGTTATCTGGTGCAAATGCCATGATATCGAATAGAGATAGAATTATGAAATAAAAAAATAAAATGATGTTCATATGAAAACGAATAAAAAGGCTATATTAGGAATGTTAGTAGCTATTGTTATGTCATTGGGTGTTATGAATGGGGTGAATAGTAGAATATCCGATTCAGGTTTTCAACAAGTTTCTATTGGTTGTGGCTACATGGCTGGTGAAACAGAAGGTGGTGCATCGGGGGCATGGACTGCGGCTTCTGCACTTTCAGGTGCAGCGGCAGGGCAAATAGCTACAGGTGGAAGTTTTTTAGGCTGGACTCCTGTTGGTTGGGGAATGTGGGCTGGTGCCGGTGTTTGTGCGTTATAAAATGAAAAGACCAAATGCGGAAAAAGTGGATTAAATTGTTTCCTCTTTTGATTGGTGCAGTAATAGCTTATTGCCTATTGTGGTATGTGATACCGCAAAATAAGGGGGGAGGAGTTGCTGCATTATTGGTTGCTGCTATTTTACTGTTTTTTTTAATTTTACTGAGATTCGTTATCGGAAAGAATAAAAAAAAAATGTAATTAGATACTTGCTTTTATAGGCTGATTAATAGGAATTTATGTTGTTTCAGACTTCTTTAATCAGCCTATTGTAATGTATGATAAATAAAAGCTCAATAAAATATTGCCGTTAGAGATTGATATATTATGCGTATTAAAAATATTTAATGTGTGTATTTTGAATACATTTGTCTAATGTAGAAAGTCTATTTTATTATAACACTGATATTGAGAAAAAATTTATGTTACTACTTTAATATGATTTGTAATATGAAAAATGGATATTGTATAAAATCTTATGATAAATATTTCTTTTTTGTTTCATTTATCTTTTGGTTGATGCCTTTCTTGTTACGTATGTTTTTGATAGAATTTCCAACGCTTCCAAAGACGAGTGAGTCTCAAACAGGAATTATTGTTTCACAAATAACAGAGGCTTTGGATAAAGAAGAATATTTTAAAGCATTTTTGGAGATATCCAGCAATAATCTACATGGTTGTATGATAAATATTCTAGGAGGATTTCTACTGGGTTTGGTAACACTTTTAAATTTATCAATAAATGGATTGGCTGCTTCTGATGTATTTACCACAGTTTATAATTCAGGTTTTGGATTAAATAATATCTTGAAGAGTACTCTGCCACATAGTTTCGAATTGATTGGTTTTTGGTTATCTGGTGCAATGGGATTAGCTATAGCATGGGAAATGATTAGATTTATGCGTGGAAAAAAATCTTTCTCTGCAAAATTTTATAATCCAATGGCTCTATACTTGTGTGTCGTTTTTGTAATTACTTTAGGTGCAGCTTTTGTTGAAGTTTATATTTCTATAAAAGGATTGAAATGAGACAAATAATAAATGTTTTGTTAAGGTTGCCGAAGTGGTATGGCTTGACTATTATATTGATATATAGTGTTATGATTGCAGAATTTGTAAAAGTCTTGAATACGCTGTTTATGGTGGGTGGTATTGAAAAAGTTGCTTTAATGGAGAAAATAGTGCAATTAAATTATGGACTTACAATTGTGTCGAGTATTATCGTTTGGATATTAATATGTTTATTATTTCATCTTATGGCTTTGTTATTTGATGGAAAGACAACGTTTGGAAGTTTTCTTATTGTAGCTGCATATCCTTATTTTATACCAGCTGTGATTCTCCTTTTTGCTGTTTTATTGTTGGATGGTATATCTATTAAAGACAGTGTTGATATAATGCAATTGATCTTACAGAATGATTCTTATAAAATAGTAATAAAAGCTTTGAATTATTCATTTGTCTTCTATTATTTATTAGTCGCTTGCATAATACATTATTTATATAATCTTAAATGGCTGTATGCCTTATTGTCTGTTGCTATACCTGTTGTGTCTATATATGCTGTAACAGAATTGTTTAAGTTAGTGATGTAGAAAAACTATATGATATGGAAGAGAAAAAAATAACATTTCGGTATGATACCTTATGTATTACAGAGGGTAGATATGAATTTAAAAGAATCTATAAACGTCCTTGGAGAGTAATGCTTTGTGGCATCTTTAATATGAAACTTGTGGTGACTTTGGCTATACTCTTTTTTGTTTTTTGTATTCCTGTTTTAGGTGGGCATCTCAATGCATTTGCATTTTTGCCTGTTGTATTTCCCGTTATATTCTTGTCTGTGATGGATTATTATGAGAAGCATAGAAACCTGATTATTCAGAAGGAAGATATACAAAGTATGAGCGTCAAGAACGATACGCTACTTATTTTTTATAGGAAAGAAAATAATAAAGCAACAAGTGTTGTAAAGCAAGTGGAATTAAAGTCGGATATGTTGTCTGATGAGGTGTTAGAATTTATTTTCCAATAGATTTCCTATGAAATACAACGTTCGTTTTGTTTGTGTACAATTGTCAAAATGGCAAAAGCAAAAATGAAGTTATAAAATAGTGTTATTTTAAAAAAGAAACGATAATGAAAGTAAAATGTTTATTGGCTGTTCTGTTGCTATCGGCTACAGCAACAGCATTCGCCCAAGAGGCGAAGTATGGAATCAAGTCTGCCATCCTCAAGAAAGAGGCGGTCACTATGGGGCAGAAAGTGCAAGGCGTGCAGTATTTTGACGATTACGGCAGAAAGGAGGCGTCCGAACTTACAATGAAAGTGGGAGGCGTGGCAAATGTGGAGAAACATATCCGGACGATAGCCGATGGAGATAAGATTATCTCTATTGACCTCGATATGAAGGTGGCCAATAAAGCAACTTTGCCCGTCAAGCCGGTCAACTATTTGAATCTGACAGACGAAGTACGTGAACTGCACAAGATAAAGGAAGTGGGAACAGAAGAAATACTGGGCAGGAAGTGTACCAAGTACACTTTGGAGGTAGTGTATGGAGGACAAACCACCTATTCCACGGTATGGATATGGAAAGGTATTCCGCTGAAGAACGAGACTTCATCCAATGGAATGGTTATCGTTACCGAGCAGGCAACGGAAATTCAGGAGAATGCAGAAGTCCCGGCCATGAAGTTTTTGGTACCCGAAGGAGTTACGTTTCCTTAATCGGATATGAAATGTTGAGGCTTTTATCTTTTCTGTTTCTCGTCAGCGCATTCTTTTCTTGCTTACCGGAAAAGACCGCCTTGGAACGTGCTTTGCGTGAGGCAGGCGATAATCGGATGGAGCTGGAAAAAGTGCTGGCATACTATCGGGATGATACGTTGAAATATCAGGCAGCTTGTTTCCTTATTGAAAATATGCCGGATCAATATGCTGTGTTACCATTGGATTCCACGGACACATACGCACGGGCTTTGTTGTCTTTGGATAAGGAGGATCCCGTCAGTTGGGAAATATCCCGTTCGCTTGTGGCCGCTGTATTCGATTCTATTTCAAAAATCCAACCCGAATCCCGGATTAAAATAGTCAGGGATATAGAAGTAATGACAAGTGACTATTTAATAGAGAACATAGAATCGGCGTTTAAGGTCTGGAATCGGAGGGGGGTGGCAAAGCATTATTCATTTGATGATTTCTGTAGTTATGTATTGCCTTATCGGGTGGCTCATGAACCTCTGTCTCACTGGCGGAGGACTGCCTTGCAGCGTTATGGCCACTGGCTGGATTCGTTGAATGCTCCGCAGGAGGTAGCCCGTAGCATTGCCATGCGTTATCCGGTGCGTTATAATGCAGGCATGACCAAATATCCGTATATCATGAGTTATGAAGAAATGGACAGTTTGCAATGGGGGACTTGTGATGACATGACCGCTTTCCTCACTTTGTCCTTGCGTGCTATCGGCATACCTGCGGCAACGGATGTCGTCAAGGCGTGGGCCAACAGGAGTTCTGCACATTGTTGGAATGTAGTGAAAGACACTGCCGGACATTTTGTTGATATCGGTTACGGACCGGACGGGAAGAACTTTGTGGTCTATAAAGTTTCTAAAGTGTATAGAATGCAGTACCGGTCTCCCGGTGAGGAAGATGTGACACAAGGATATGATATGCCTTTGTCCGATGTCAGTTTCCCATTGGACGGTAAGAACAAACAGGCGTACTTGTGTACATTTAATAATAGCCAGTGGATACCGGTGGCCTTGGCAAGTTCGGGGAATGGGAACGTGACTTTCCGGAACCTGGGGAGGGGACTTCTTTGGGGAGATAACAAGATAGACGGTTACAGGGAAGAAGGGAAAGGCATTGCATATCTTCCGGTCGTTCACGAACGGGGAATATTGAAACCTTTCGCCGCTCCGGTCATTTTATATGAAGGAGGCGAAGTCCGCTCTCTCCGCCCTATTTTATCCGATACGGAATCTGTCACCTTACATCGTAAATACCCCAAGTATAATAAAATAGCTTCTGATGTTCACGACAGTAATGAAGTGGTACCGGGTGATGACTATGAACTTTTCTATTGGAATGACGAATGGTGCAGCCTCGGTAGAAAAACAGCCGGACACGACACATTGGTATATGTGGAAGTACCCAAGAATGCATTGCTTTGGCTGCATAATCATACGCAGGGAAAGGAAGAGCGGATTTTTACGTATGAAAGCGGAAAGCAGATTTGGTGGTAATATGGAAATGTTCATTGTAAGTATCTTGTTGCCTTGTCAGAGGCTGAAAGTAAAGGGGCTGTACGCAGTCTAAAGAAAAGTAACGGTTAGGAAAGCGTATTCTACTGGCGAGAACGCAATGACGAAGTGGATTTCATCCTCCGCAAGAACAAGTCGGTAGTCGCAATAGAAATCAAAAGCAATGCGGAAAAACGCACTGATGGTTTGGATAAATTCAAAGAACTTTTGAGTATTCAAATGCACAATCCATAATTTGATTCGAAAATGCAGATGCAAATCAAGCTAATCAGACGTTTTTTTACTAAAATCATCGCATTCTTTGCGACATTATAAGACTTCGCTTGGTGATACGATAATCATTAAGTATTTTTGCCGCAAATATTGCGACGTTATTCGTTGCTTAATGACGCATAAGATATGTTCGATGTATAAAAGAGGAGAATGTCAGATAATTAAAAGCAGGCTTGAAGAGCCAAGAAAGTTAATGATTATCCGCAATCATACCACCAAATGCTAATTTATAGATGCTTTCACCATAGGGGCGGACCCGTGTGTCCGCCTGATAACATTCACTTTATGCTTTCGAGCAGACACATGGGTCTGCCCATACGGTGGAAGCGTCATCCGTACCGAGAAATATACCGGCACATAAATTCCCATTTATCATCCGGTGATATATATGCGGATAATCATGAAAAGTTATAAGGTTGAGTTGATTGTATGAATCTTAAAAAAAATATAATTATGAAAGACCAAGAATTATACTTCCGGTATGATACATTATACATAACCGGTGACAGATATGAGTTCAAAAAGGTCAAGAAGCGGCCTTTAGGAATAAAACTTCGCAGATTCTTTAGTGTTAAGATAGTAGTGGTAGTTCTTTTTTTAGTTCTCTCTCCTAGTTTTATAGAACATCGTTTTAGCATCTATCCTCTTTGGGTATTTGTATGTCCTGTTGTTATAATTTTTAGTACGAGTTGTCATGAGATATACAAGGATATGGTACTCTGGAAGGAAGATATAATAAGCATGAAGGTAAAGGATAGACGATTGATTATTTTGTACAGGAATGAAAGCGGTGACCCTTCCAGATACGCCAAGGAACTAGAATTGCAGTCGGGCAGATATTCGTTGGAAGAACTTGGTGAGGCATTAGGATATGCTTTACGGTAGGTGTTTTTCCTTAGCTTGACGGTTGTGGGGCTTGCCTGCCCGAACCAACGGTCACGATCTTGGGAGTAATATGCAACGTAGACTATTTTCGGGCGAGCAAACCTCGCCCCTACAAGCAAAATAATAGCTGAATTTACTTTGCACCCCTGTAGCTCCTTTAACAACATGGTTATTGAGTTAGTACAATCCCGTGGATAGTATGCAATCCTCATATAAAAAAGAAAATAAACTGTCACATCCGTCACATCTGTCACATGGTAACTTATACACTTGAATCACAACGTGTTGCGATGGTGACGGATAGCGTGACGGATACGGTGACAGACTTTTGTTAATCTTGCACATATGCTACAGCCTCTTTTTACATGCATGATGTGGGTTGTTCCACTTGTTGGAACAGTTTGTTCCGCCCAGTGGAACAAATAGTTTCATGCTAATGGAACAAATTATTCCTATCAGTGGAACAACTTATTCCTATATGTAAAGACAGGTTGTACCATGCGCTAGAATTAATGGTTTCTATTAGAAAAACTCATTGTTCCAAATGGTGCAATACATTGTATCATAGCATATAATGGTCTGGATTATACCTGTCGCGAATGCATTCCTTCAATATCTTTCCGCTTCACCTCCCTATCGGAAACTCCTGTGCCCTTCGCGTCCTTTTTTTTGAAAGAAACCTTCCTGTATATTGCTTTGTTTCCCGATTTTATCCGTATCTTTATAGATTGGAAAAAACGAATAAATACACGATAAATGATAAAGATTACCCAAGTACGCGACGGCGGAAACCATGTAACCCAAAGCACCCTTACACTGGATGCATGGGTAGAAAGAATGAAAGAGGAAGTGAAAACCTATCCCGTCACCATGTTCAGAAGCCAGTTGCGCCATTTCCTCCCCGGCGACCATTGCGAGGCGGCGGACAAACTGCCCAAGATGATGCCCGCCGCCGAGTTCCGCAAGACGGAGGGCGGACAGTGCATGAAGGCTTATAACGGATTGGTGGAATTGACCGTAGGCCCCTTGGCGGGCAGGGCGGAAGTGGAGCAGGTGAAACGGGAGGCATGGAAGTTGCCGCAGACGCGGTGCGCCTTTATGGGCGCCAGCGGACATTCGGTGAAAATCCTGGTGGCTTTCACCCGACCCGACAATACGCTGCCCCTTACCCGTGCGGAGGCGGAAGCGTTTCATGCTCATGCCTACATCATGGCGGTGAAGTGCTACCAGCCCCAGTTGTCATTCGATATCCGTCCCAAGGAACCTTTCCTGGAACAATATTCACGCCTTTCCTATGACCCCGATGTGCTTTACCGGCCGGACTCCGTGCAGTTCTACCTGTCACAGCCTATGGGGATGCCCGATGAAATGGCCTTGCATACCGAACCTGCTGTCTCCGGCCAGCGTCCTTTGGAACGTGCCTTGGGGAGTTATGAAACGGCAGATGCGCTCTCCATGCTGTTCGAGGCGGCCTTGAGGCAGGCTTACATTGATTTGGATAAGCCCGATCCGGCCGATGAAAAGTCCTCCTATAGCTGGGATACCCTTCTTTCGCAACTGGCGTTGAACTGTTTCCGGTCGGGCATTCCGGAGGAAGCGGTGGTCAGCAGGGCGCGTTTCCGTCATTTTGCACGCAAACCTTTGGAACTGGTGCGTCAGGTGGTACGGAATGTGTACAGCCGGCGTCAGGATTTCGGAAGCAAATGCGCTTTGAGCCGTGAGCAGCAATTGTCGGTCCTCATTGCCGAGTTTATGAAAAGACGTTATGAATTTCGCTTTAACGTGCAGACCGGCGAGGCGGAGTTCCGCGAGCGGCATTCCTTCTGCTTCCGCTTTCAGCCGGTGGACAAGCGTGCGCTGAACAGCATCGCCCTGGATGCACAGGCCGAAGGTATCCCATTGTGGGACAGGGATATCAGCCGCTATGTGTATTCCAATCGTGTGCCGGTGTATAATCCGCTGGAGGATTTTCTGTTCAACCTTCCGGAGTGGGACGGACGCGACCGCATCCGTCCGCTGGCGCAGACCGTACCTTGTAACAATCCGCATTGGCCCGAATTGTTCCATCGCTGGTTTCTGAACATGGTGGCTCATTGGCGGGGAATGGACAAGCGCTATGCCAACAGTGTTTCGCCCCTGCTGGTGGGAGCGCAGGGAACGCGCAAGTCCACCTTTTGCCGCAGCATCATGCCGCCTTCCGAATGTTCCTACTATACGGACAGCCTCGATTTCTCACGCAAGAAAGATGTCGAACTAAGCCTGAATCGCTTCGCGTTGATCAACATTGACGAGTTCGACCAGGTGAGCGCCACACAACAGGGATTCTTGAAGCACATCCTGCAAAAGCCGGTGGTGAATGCGCGCCGGCCTTACGGCACATCGGTGGTGGAGATGCGCCGCTATGCTTCGTTCATTGCCACCAGTAACCACAAGGATTTGCTGACCGATCCTTCGGGCAGCCGCCGCTTCATCTGCATTGAGGTGAAGGGGGTGATTGATACCTCGCGTCCCATAGACTACGATCAGTTGTATGCACAGGCCATGCACGAGCTGGCGCACGGCGAGCGTTACTGGTTTAATGATGCGGACGAGTATGTCATGACGGAGGCGAACCGCGAATTTCAGCAATATTCTCCTGAAGAGCAGTTCCTTTTCCGTTATTTCCGTATGGCGGAAGCGGGGGAAGAGGGCGAGTGGATGGCGCCTGCCGAAATATTGAAGATATTGCATCAGGAAGTGGATATTCCATTGAACGCCAAGAGGGTGGCGGCATTCGGACGAATTTTGAGGAAACAGGGTATTCCTTTACGGCATACACGTAAAGGCACTGTGTATCAGCTGGTAAGGGCATGATGAGGTCCGGAGGCGGCGGTGTGACAGATAAAAGTCCGTCACACATCTGTCACACCATCTGTCACAGTGGTAAACTATTGTCGCACAATGTGTTGCATGCGGCTGTGACAGTGTGACGGATATTACCAGTTAAATTCATTTGTGTAGTAGTCGAATGACGGCTCTTCGCTGATGCCTCTCTGGCGGAACAGAAGGCGGATGGTCTGTTGGTCCTGTGGTGAAAAAGGGCGTTCCTTGCGGAAGCACCGGTAATACTGGCTTCTGCCCAGGTGGTTGATGATCATATTGCGCAGCAGGCTGCCTTCTTTGTGGGCACATTGTCCAGCAGGTGGGTGACTCCCCATGCCATCCGCACTTTGTCGGTGGAACGGAACAGTTCACATTCTTCACCCTCCTTGGGATAACGGAGCGGGTTTACCACTTTGAGAAATAGATGTTCATCCGTATCCTGCAGGGCGGCAGTTCGTCTCAGGCAGTTTTGGGAACGGGGGCATGTGGCGTTAAGGCAGCGTGCGAAGTCTTTGGGCGCAAAGGGAAATTGCGGTTGTTTTTCCATGTTTCTTTTGTTTCTTTTGTTCAAAGTACAAATTTAATGAAAAACACTGGACCTGAAGAATAAAAGCGCTTCATTTGTTTCATGAACTCCCTGTTTTTTTGTAATTGTTTTATGTGAGCCATTTGGGGGACTGATTCTTTTTATTTCTGCAAAATTTCGTATTCTCTTAGCAAAAAAATATTCTATCGTTTTCCCATATTGAATAAAATGCGTATATTTGCACGCAATAAAATCTAAACGCATAAAGCCCTATGTCATTTATTGCAGATAAAATCGTAATGGACGGATTAACCTACGACGATGTATTGTTGATCCCCGCCTATTCTGAAGTTTTACCAAAAACAGTCGAACTCACGACTAAGTTCTCACGCAACATCGAGTTGAAAGTCCCTTTTGTGACTGCCGCTATGGATACGGTTACAGAAGCGAAAATGGCCATTGCCATTGCCCGTGAAGGGGGAATCGGTGTGATTCACAAAAACATGTCTATCGAAGAGCAGGCACGTCAGGTAGCCATAGTGAAACGTGCGGAAAACGGTATGATTTATGATCCTGTGACTATCAAGAGAGGATCTACTGTGAGAGATGCACTTGCGTTGATGTCTGAATATAGAATCGGCGGTATCCCTGTAGTAGACGATGAAAGATATTTGGTAGGTATTGTGACGAACCGTGACCTTCGTTTTGAGAAGGATATGGACAAACGTATTGATGAAGTAATGACGAAGGAGAATATTGTCACTACCAACCAGTCCACTGACATGGAGGCTGCCTCACGGATTCTGCAAGAGCATAAGATTGAAAAGTTGCCGGTGGTGGATAAGGAAGGTAAACTGGTAGGTCTTATTACTTATAAAGATATTACAAAAGCGAAAGATAAACCGATGGCTTGCAAGGATGCCAAAGGACGTTTGCGTGTGGCTGCCGGTGTAGGGGTTACTGCCGATACGCTGGACCGTATGCAGGCCTTGGTTGATGCCGGTGCGGATGCAATCGTTATTGATACGGCTCATGGCCACTCCATGTATGTGATCGAAAAATTGAAAGAAGCTAAGAAACGTTTCCCGAATATTGATATTGTGGTAGGTAATATCGCTACGGGCGAAGCTGCCAAAATGTTGGTGGAAGCCGGTGCGGATGGTGTGAAGGTCGGTATCGGTCCGGGTTCTATCTGTACTACCCGTGTGGTTGCCGGTGTGGGTGTTCCCCAGCTTTCTGCCGTTTATGATGTTGCCAAGGCGTTGAAAGGTACAGGTATACCCTTGATTGCTGATGGTGGCTTGCGTTATTCGGGGGATGTGGTAAAAGCTTTGGCTGCCGGCGGTTATAGTGTAATGATCGGTTCATTGGTTGCCGGAACGGAAGAGTCACCGGGTGATACGATTATCTTTAACGGACGTAAATTCAAATCTTATCGTGGAATGGGATCTTTGGAAGCGATGGAGAACGGCTCGAAGGATCGTTATTTCCAGAGCGGAACTGCCGATGTGAAGAAACTGGTTCCGGAAGGTATTGCAGCCCGTGTACCTTATAAAGGTACTTTGTATGAAGTGATTTACCAGTTGGTAGGTGGTCTTCGTGCGGGAATGGGATATTGTGGCGCTGCTAATATAGAACAATTGCATGATGCCAAATTCACCCGTATTACTAACGCAGGTGTATTGGAAAGTCATCCGCATGATGTGGCCATAACCAGCGAGGCTCCTAACTACAGCCGTCCTCAATAAAATGTATGAATGATGCCGCATAGAATGGTCGGTATTCTGTCACTTCTCCTTGTGTTCGCGTTGGAAATGCGGGCGCAAGGAGAAGTTGTGTTATCTATTGACGGTGAACCTGTAAAACGTTCCGAGTTTGAATATTATTTTCGTAAATCTTCTCATCGGACCCCGCTTTCTTTTCTACCTTCTTTTATCAACTATAAATTAAAAGTACGCTATGCACATGATATGGGAATAGATACGTTGTCTGTTTTCCGCAGGCAGGTGGACTGGTATCGGGGCAAACTTTTAAGAACTTATTTGGCAGATGCAGAAAAGGAGGAACAGGCTGCCCGCCGATTATACCTGCAAGGTGAACAACGTTTGCAGGCAAATGATTGGATAAAAATTGCCCATATTAGCAAATATTTATCCCAGAATGCAAGCCGTCAGGAGGAAATGAGGGTGCGGCAGCAAATGGATTCGGTTTATGAAGCATTGCGGGAAGGCGCGGATTTTGCAACGCTGGCCCGCCGGTACTCGGATGATGAAGCTTGTAAAAATGTGGGAGGAGTGTTGCCGTGGATGCCTGTGAACAAGAATATGCAGGAATGGATAGACAAACTGGAATCTTTGGAAAGAAATAAGATTTCAGCTCCTTTTTATTCACCTATGGGCATTCATATAGTGAAATGGATAGACCGCAGGCAGGGTGTCAGTTTTGAAGAAAAACGGGAACAGTTATTGAATTATCTGGAGAAGAATGGCAATTGTACATGGAAGGAGCTTTCTGCAGGACAGAAGGAAGAACTGGAGTTCCGGGTGCGGGAATTGCAGGATGGTTTGCTTGCGGCTTATTTGTCGCAAAAATATCAATCGGGTGATGAAGCTTGGAATGAGGATGACCTGGAACGCTTCTTCAAGCAACATAAATCAGACTATGCCTGGGAATTGCCGCATTATCGGGGAGCGGTGATTCATTGTAAAGATAGAAAAACGGCTTCAGCCATTAAGAAACAATTGAAAAAAAAACCGGTATCCCAGTGGAAAGATATATTACATACACTGACCGGAGATGATGCTTCCTCCAAAGTTCGTATGGAAGCAGGTGTCTTTCAGATAGGGACCAACAGGTATATTGATAAATTGGTCTTTAAATGCGGTAGCTTTCAGCCTGAGCCGGATTTACCTTATACTTTTGTGATGGGAAAGAAGTTAAAGAAAGGTCCTGAAAGTTATGAGGATGTAAGAGAAGCGGTTGTCAAGGATTATCTGACTGTCTATGAGGATGCCTGGTTGAAAGATTTGAAGCAGAAATATAAGGTTGAAATTAACCAAGAGGTTTTAAAAACAGTTAATAATAACGGAAGTAATTAATTATTGCAGTATCTTCGTTCACTATTTTAATGTTATATGAATATCGTGAAAAACTGGGGGGTGTTACTTGTTATAGCAGGTGCTTTGTCGGGATGCGGCCAGGAGCACGACCATAAGGGGAGGACTCCTTTAGTGGAAGTTGCTGGTGAATATCTCTATAAAGAAGATTTGCAGGCGGCGTTGCCTTTCCATATTTCAAAAGACGATAGTGTCTTGTTTGCCGAGCACTATATAAAAAACTGGGTGGAGGATGTGCTGCTTTTTGATAAAGCGGAAGGAAATATTCCTGATAATGCAAAGATTGCCAAGTTAGTGGAGAACTATCGCAGGGCATTGATCATGCATACGTATCAGGAGGAACTGGTTAATCAGAAACTGGCCAATGAGATAAGTGATGAGGAAATCAGCACTTATTATGAGAAAAACAAGGAGTTGTTTCATACAGAACATCCTTTTGTGAAAGGGCTGTTTATAAAAGTCCCTCTTCATTCTCAGGATTTGGCAAGTGTACGCAAATGGTATAAAAAAAATAACCGGGATGCTATTGAGAGCCTGGAAAAATACAGTTTGCGCAATGCGGTGAGCTATGATTATTTTTATGACCGTTGGATGCCATTGTCCGATATTGCTGTCAAAATACCTTTGAAAGCGCTTGATACGGATGAGAACTATTTGGACAAGAACCGGAATATAGAGGTAAAAGACACGGCGTTTTGTTATTTCCTGCATGTAGAGGAATTCTTGGGTAAGGACCAACAGAGGCCGCTGGATTTTGCAAAGACGGAAATTAAGGAGATTTTAATAAACCTGAAGCGGGTTGAATTTATAAATAAAGTCAAAGAAGAGTTATACCGACACGCTTCGGACAGGAACAAGATTAATTACTATTATTTGAATTCAAATGAATAAATTGATGTGTACCAAAGTTTATGCACTGATGCTGATGCTGTTTGCCGTTGTTTCAGTATACGGGCAAGACAATGTGATAGACGAGGTTGTATGGGTAGTAGGTGATGAGGCCATTCTAAAATCGGACGTGGAGAATGAACGTCTGAATGCCCAGTATGAAGGCCGCAAGTTTGACGGTGATCCGTATTGTATTATTCCGGAGCAGCTTGCCATCCAGAAATTGTTTCTTCATCAGGCTGCTATTGATAGTATTGAGGTTTCCGAACAGGAAATTATCAGTGATGTGGAAAGACGTACAAATTGGCTGATTGATCAGATTGGTTCTAAGGAAAAAGTAGAAGAATATTATAATAAGACTTCTACACAAATACGCGAAATGCTCCGCGAGAATATACGTGATGGAAAAACGGTGCAGAAAATGCAGCAGCAGATTGTGGGGGATATCAAGATTACTCCGGCCGAAGTCCGTCGTTATTTCAAGGATCTTCCTCAAGACAGTATTCCTTTTATTCCTACTCAGGTAGAAGTGCAGATCATTACTATGGAACCTAAGATTCCGCAGGAAGAAATTGAGCGTGTGAAGAAGACTTTGCGTGACTATACGGAACGTGTTACTTCCGGTGAAATAGCTTTCTCCACTTTGGCACGTCTGTATTCGGAAGATGAAGGTTCGCGCCGCCGTGGTGGCGAACTCGGCTTTATGGGCAGGGCTGAGCTGGTACCTGAATATGCGAATGTGGCATTCAATCTGCAAGATCCTAACAAGGTATCCAAGATTGTGGAGTCTGAATTCGGCTTCCATATTATCCAGTTGATCGAAAAACGTGGTGACCGTATCAATACCCGCCATATCTTGTTAAAACCGAAAGTGGATGAAAAAGATCTGGAAGCAGCCTTGTTACGTCTGGATTCTATTGCCAATGATATCCGTAATGAGAAATTTACTTTTGATGATGCCGCTACTTATATCTCTCACGATAAGGACACGCGTAATAACCATGGTTTGATGGCGAATCCGCAGACTGGTACGGCGCGTTTTGAAATGCAACAATTGGCACAGGTGTCACAAGAGGCTGCAAAGATGGTGGAAGGCATGAATGTGGGGGAAATTTCCAAACCTTTTACCATGATTAATGCAAAAGGAAAGGAAATTTGCGCTATCGTGAAATTGAAAACCCGCTTGAACGGGCATAAGGCAACCATAACGGAAGACTACCAACGGCTGAAAGGCATCGTGATGGAAAAACGCAGCGAAGAAAAACTTGATAAGTGGATCAGGGATAAACAAAAACATACCTACGTGCGTATTAATGAGAAGTGGCAGAAATGCGATTTCAAATATCCGGGTTGGGTAAAGAAATAATGTAGTGTATAAAGTATATGCTTGGAAAAAGAAAGAATAAATACTCTTCGGGCAGGCATAGGATACTTGTGGTAAGTGTCCTGTGCCTGTTCGGCTTTTGCTTGCTGGCTCAGGTGAGACCGGCTAAAAAAGGGGAACAGAAACCGGCTAAAAGCAAGGTGTATCTGTTGCATTCGGATGTGTTGAAGAAAAGTCCGTTGAATCCGGACCCGGATGCACAGATTCTGATTGGAAACGTTGCGTTCCGTCACGACAGTGTATATATGTATTGTGACAGTGCCTGTTTCTATGAGAAAACGAATTCGCTGGAAGCTTTTGACAATGTGAAGATGGTGCAGGGGGATACCTTGTTTCTGTATGGGGACTATTTGTTTTATGACGGAAATACCCAGATTGCCCAGGTACGCTATAATGTACGCATGGAAAACAAGAATACGACTTTGTTGACGGATAGCCTGAACTACGATCGTATTTATAATTTGGGATATTACTTTGATGGCGGGACATTGATGGACGAGGAGAATGTATTGACTTCGGAATGGGGGGAATATAGTCCGGCTACCAAAATATCTGTGTTCAATTATGATGTGAAGTTGGTCAATCCTAAGTTTACTTTGACTTCCGATACATTACGATACAGCACAGCAACCAAAATAGCCAATATCCTTGGTCCGTCCGATATTGTCAGTGATGCTAACCATATTTATTCGGAATTGGGCTTTTATAATACTCAGATAGGGCAGGCGGAATTGTTGGACCGGTCCGTGCTGACCAATGAGGGGAAGCGTTTGACTGGAGACAGTCTGTTTTATGATCGTGTAAAAGGATACGGGGAGGCGTTTGATAATGTGATCATGACAGATACTGTAAACAAGAATATGCTGACTGGTGATTATTGTTATTATAATGAATTGACCAAGTATGCTTTTGCTACTAAAAAAGCGGTGGCAGTGGATTATTCACAAGGTGACAGCTTGTTTATGCATGCCGATACATTGCAAATGTATACCTACTATTTGAATACTGATTCTATGTTCCGGGAAACGCGGGCGTATCATAAGGTACGTATGTATCGCACGGATGTGCAGGGGGTATGCGATTCGTTGGTCTTTTCCTCCAAGGATAGCTGCCTGACCATGTATTATGACCCTATACTGTGGAATAACAACCAGCAGTTGCTGGGAGAGAAAATCATGATTTATATGAATGACAGTACGATAGACTGGGCACATATTCAGAATCAGGCTTTGTCTGTAGAACAACTGGATTCTACTAGTTATAATCAGGTGACAGGAAAAGAGATGAAGGCTTGGTTTCAAGGCGGTGAGATGCGCAAAGTAGATGTGATCGGTTCGGTTCGTCTGGTATATTATCCGATGGAAAGCGACAGTACACTGATTGGAATGAATGTTTCTGAAACCAGTCTGCTGAATATGTTTCTGGAAAACCGGAAGATGAAAAAAATGATTATGAGTCCGAAATCGAACGGTACTCTTTATCCTATGCTCCAACGTCCGCCGGAGAAGATGAAGTTGGATAACTTTGTGTGGTTTGACTATATCCGTCCGCTTGATAAAGAGGATATCTTTAAGTGGCGTGGAAAGAAAGCCGGTCAGGGGTTGAAGAAGAGTAACCGGAGTGCTGTTCCTTTGCCCAATCATAATTTATTTAATAAAAAGAAATAGCTATGGGAATGTTTAAGATGGAAAAGCCCCGCCGTTTCAACCATCAATATATTTATGTGGATGAACGGAAGGAGAAGCTGCAAAAACTGGAGGAGAAAGCCAAACGCGAGTTGGGTATGCTTCCTCCCAAAGAATTTTCTCCGGAAGATATCCGTGGAAAGTTCGTTCAAGGTACCAAGCATTTAAAACGCAGAAAAGAAAGCGGGCGTAAGCCGATGACTTATGGAGCTTTGTTTGTGGCCATTTTGGTTTTGTTGTATATTCTGCATTACCTGGTGACCGGTGAGTTTACTTTTTAATTACGTAAGTTTATAAGATATATGAGCGATATTATCCGTTTGCTGCCGGATTCCGTTGCCAATCAGATAGCAGCGGGAGAGGTGATTCAGCGTCCTGCATCAGTGATTAAAGAATTGGTGGAGAATGCTATCGACGCAGGTGCTCAGCACGTTGACGTGTTGGTAGTGGATGCAGGAAAGACTTCCATTCAGGTGATTGATGATGGAAAAGGTATGTCGGAAACAGATGCACGTTTGTCTTTTGAGCGCCATGCGACTTCTAAAATTCGTGAAGCTGCTGATTTGTTTGCTTTGCATACCATGGGATTTCGTGGAGAGGCTTTGGCTTCTATTGCTGCTGTGGCTCAGGTGGAGCTTCGTACTCGTATGGAAGGGGAGGAATTGGGAACGATGTTGACGATATCCGGCTCCAAGGTAGAGGGACAGGAGGCGGTTTCTTGCCCGAAAGGCAGTAGCTTCAGTGTGAAGAATTTATTCTTTAATGTGCCGGCGCGTCGTAAGTTCCTGAAGTCGAACCAGACGGAGCTGAGTAATATATTGACGGAGTTTGAACGGATTGTATTGGTTAATCCGGAGGTGTCTTTCACTTTGCATCATAATGGGGCGGAACTGTTCAATCTTCCTGCACTTCAGTTGCGCCAGCGTATCATGGGAGTTTTCGGAAAGAAAATAAATCAGGAGTTGTTATCGCTGGATGTAGATACTACAATGGTCCGTGTTTCCGGGTTTGTAGGAAAACCTGAAACAGCCCGTAAGAAAGGAGCCCGCCAATATTTCTTTGTAAACGGGCGATATATGCGCCATCCTTATTTTCATAAGGCTATCATGGATGCATACGAGCAGTTGGTTCCCGTGGGTGAGCAAGTATCTTATTTCATTTATTTTGAGGTGGATCCTGCTAATATTGATGTGAACATACATCCTACTAAAACAGAGATAAAGTTTGAGAACGAGCAAGCCATCTGGCAGATATTGGCAGCTGCCGTGAAAGAAACTCTAGGTAAGTTCAATGCGGTACCTTCCATTGATTTTGATACGGAGGGAATGCCGGATATTCCAGCCTTTGATGCATCTCCATACACTGGTATACAGCCACCAAAGACGACTTATAATCCTGATTATAATCCTTTTAATGTTTCGGCTGCTCCTCCCTCTTCTTATTCAAAGCCTAGTAAGGACTGGGAACAACTGTATGCGGGGCTGGAACGTCATGCTTCTTCTCAAAACTTTCATCCTGACGAGAATGATTATAGGGCGGAAGAGGCTTCTCCTGCGGAGGAAAATCCCGGATTGTATGATCATGTGGAGGACTCTTCAGTCAGTGAGAAATCCGGCCAGCATTATCAGTTTAAAGGACGTTTTATTTTGACTTCTGTAAAGTCCGGCTTAATGATCATTGATCAGCAGCGTGCCCATATCCGTATTTTATATGACAAGTATATAGACCAGATAAGTCGTCGTCAAGGTGTTTCTCAAGGAATGCTGTTTCCGGATATTGTGCAGTTTCCGCTTTCCGAAGTGGCTATTTTGCAGGAAATTATGGAAGACTTGTCTTTCCTGGGATTCGAACTGACTGATTTGGGAGGAGGAAGTTATGCCATAAACGGTGTTCCTGCAGGTATTGAAGGCCTTAACCCGATAGACTTGATCCAAAATATGGTGCATACAGCTATGGAAAAAGGTGGCAAGGTAAAAGAAGAGGTGCAGAGTATTCTGGCATTGACTTTGGCTAAAGCGGCGGCAATTGTTCCCGGACAAGTGTTGACGAATGAGGAAATGACAGGTTTGGTGGATGGCTTATTTGCTGTGGCTACTCCTAATTATACTCCGGATGGTAAAACGGTTCTTTCCGTGATTAATGAGGATGATTTGGAAAAACTGTTTAAATAATTTGCCAATGTGCTGGTTTGCCAATGTGCTGCTCTATGTCCGCATGGTAATTGACACATTGGCATATTGACACATTGTTACATTATAAAGAACGTGAAGATTCTTGAACTAAATAAAAACAAATTCAACACACCGTTATTCTTTGGCAGGACTTTTGTACTTTTGAAAACTCATTTGCCGTAGAAAGTTTTTTTGAGTAAGGACTTTGGGCAGACAATAAACTATTATATGAAAATAACATTACTTAGCTTGGTCCTGTGCCTGCTTTGTTCTTTGAATATGGCGGCACAAGGAAGTGACATAGGTAGTAATCCTGAGGATACCACCATCCATCAACTTTCAAAAAAAGAATTAAGACGCCGGAAGGTGGCTAAGCGCAATATACATTATAATATATTGGGAGGACCGAGTTATACTCCGGACTTTGGTGCGTTAATAGGAGGTAGTGCTCTTGTTACATTTCGTATGAATCCGTCGGATACCTTGCAGAAACGTTCTGTGTTGCCGATGGCTGTTGCGGTAATGTTCGAGGGGGGCTTGAATCTGATGGTGAAGCCTCAGTTGTTTTTCAAAAATGATAAATTCCGTATTTTTGGAAAATTCACTTACAAGAATACATTGGAGAATTTTTATGGTATCGGCTATGCTACCAATAAGCATTATGAGCGCAGTGACTCTACCAGTGAATATCGTTATAGCGGTTTCCAGATTAATCCGTGGTTTTTATTCCGTTTGGGTAAAAGTAATTTCTTTGCCGGTCCCCAGATTGACTTGAGTTATGATAAAATATCCGAGCCTGCCAAGTATTTGGTAGATCAGCCTGATTACAAAAGGTTGGGAGGCACTGCTCACGGATATTCCAATTTCAGTTCGGGAGTGGGATTTCTGCTGACTTATGACAGCCGGGATATTCCTGCCAATGCTTATAAAGGCATTTATCTGGATTTTCGTGGGCTGATGTACCAGAAGTTTTTGGGAGGAGATAATAACTTCTACCGCTTGGAAGTGGACTACCGCCAATACAAAAAGGTAGGAAATAGAAAAGTTATAGCTTGGACTGCCCAAACCAAGAATGTGTTTGGGGATGTTCCTATGAACCAATATGCTTTAAGTGGCACTCCTTTTGATCTTCGTGGATATTATATGGGGCAGTATCGTGATAAATCCTCTCATGTGGTGCTTGCCGAATATCGTCAGATGTTCAATACGGATAAAAGTACATGGGTAAAGCGTATGTTGCATCATTTGGGTTTTGTTGCATGGGGAGGGTGCGGTTTTATGGGGCCTACCATGGGTAAGATTGAAGGAGTGCTTCCTAATGCCGGTGTGGGACTTCGTATCGAGGTGCAGCCGCGTATGAATGTACGTCTGGATTTCGGACGTAATTTTGCCAATGATCAAAGTTTGTTCTATTTCAATATGACAGAAGCATTTTAATGGAAGTAAACACTATGCAGACTGAATATATATTAAAAGCGATGGATGCGGCTTTAGCTGCCGGTAAGGAAATTCTGAACGTTTATAATGATCCTTCTTCTGATTTTCAGGTTGAAAGGAAAGCCGATAATTCTCCACTGACTCTTGCAGACCGTAAGGCGCATGAAACCATTATGACTTATTTGCAGGAAACAGACTATCCGGTATTGAGTGAGGAAGGAAAGCATTTGCCTTACGAGAAACGGGAGCAATGGGATACGTTGTGGATAGTCGATCCCTTGGATGGAACAAAGGAATTTATAAAACGGAATGGGGAATTTACTGTCAATATTGCTTTGGTAAAAGAAGGAGTTCCTGTTTTTGGAGTGATTTATGTTCCTGTCAAAGAAACGCTTTATTGGGGTGAAGTGGCAACCGGCGCTTATAAAATGGAAGGAGTGACCGGACGTGCAGGCCGTTCACTGGAAGAAATGAAGGCATCGGCATTTCGTATGCCCTGTGCCGAAACAAATGAAGTTTTTGTCATTGTTGCTTCCCGTTCCCATCTGTCGGCCGAAACGGAAGAGTATATTGAGGAAAAGCGAAAGATATACCCTCATGTGGAGTTGGTGTCTGTAGGCAGTTCCATCAAGATTTGCAAAGTGTGTGAGGGACTGGCCGATGAATATCCCCGTTTTGCTCCTACCATGGAGTGGGATACGGCTGCCGGTCATGCCATAGCCAAGGCATCCGGAGCAGAAATATATCAGGCGGGAAAAGAAGAACCGTTGAAATATAACAAGCCGGACTTGCTGAATCCTTGGTTTGTCGTTAAACGAAATTAATATCCGGAAACGATGCTGACATTCGAAATGATTATTGTGTTTTTGGGATTAATAGGGATGGTGACTGCATTAGTCCTTGATAAAATGCGTCCCGGAATGATTCTGTTCTCTGTTACTGTACTCTTTCTTTGTTTCGGTATATTGACTCCGAAAGAGATGTTGGAGGGATTCAGTAATAAAGGGATGATTACCGTAGCGTTGCTTTTCTGATCAGTGAAGGAGTCCGGCAATCGGGAGCGTTGGGACAGTTGATAAAGAAACTTCTGCCTCAAGAGAAGACAACGGTCATGAAGGCGCAGGCACGTATGCTGCCCGCTATTTCTTTTGTTTCTGCTTTTCTCAATAATACGCCGGTGGTTGTGATTTTTGCTCCTATTATTAAACGTTGGGCGGAATCTGTCCGCATTCCGGCAACTAAATTCTTGATCCCTCTTTCATATGCTACCATACTGGGGGGAATGTGTACGCTTATCGGGACTTCTACTAATCTGGTGGTGGATGGTATGATTTTAGATGCCGGATATAAGGGCTTTGGTATGTTTGAATTAGGCCGGGTGGGTATTTTCATTGCTTTGGCAGGAATTGTTTATTTGTTGTTTTTTTCTTCCAGGTTGTTGCCGGAGGTCCGGAAAGACACGGTAGGCGACGAACATGGGGAAGCGGATGCGTCTTCTTTTCATCGTGTTGAAGCGGTGATAGGTGCTCGTTTCCCGGGTATCAATAAAAGGGTGGGGGATTTTAATTTTGTCCGTCATTATGGTGCTGAAGTAAAAGAAATAAAACGAAGCGGAGTTAGTATTGTAGATAATCTGTCACGGGTGAAGTTTCATGAGGGAGATACGTTGGTGCTATGGGCGGATGATTCATTTATCTCTACGTGGGGAGATTCTTCTGTATTCGTGTTATTGGCCAATGGCAAAGATACCGAGCCGAAAGCCGGGAGAAAGAAACGTTGGTTTGCATTGACTTTATTGGTGCTGATGATTGTGGGGGCAACAGTAGGAGAGTTGCCTTTTATGGAAGAATTACTTCCCGGTATTGATCTTGATATGTTCTTTTTTGCAGCTGTAACGACTGTGATAATGGCATGGACCAAACTTTTTCCGGCACGTAAATATACAAAATATATATCATGGGATATCTTGATAACCATTGCCTGTGCGTTTGCTATAAGTCGCGCCATGGTAAATTCCGGAGTGGCGGATATCATTGCGCATGGAATCATTGATATGAGTGATGACTACAGTCCGCATGTGTTGCTGGCTGTTTTGTTTATCATTACAAATCTGTTTACCGAACTGATAACCAATAATGCCGCCGCCGCATTGGCTTTTCCGCTTGCCCTTTCCTTATCCAATCAGTTGGGGGTAAGTCCGATGCCCTTTTTTGTTGTCATTTGCATCGCTGCATCTGCCAGTTTTTCCACTCCTATCGGTTATCAGACTAATTTGATTGTGCAGGGTATCGGAAACTATAAGTTTACGGATTTTGTACGTATCGGTTTGCCGTTGAATATATTGACATTTATAATTTCGGTTATTCTGATACCGCTGATATGGCCTTTTTGATGAAGTTAAAGACAAAATGAAAATAGAGAATGGAAGAGGAAAATATATATCCTATCTTTGACCGTATGCTTTCCCGGAAAGATAAAGAAGAACTGCTGGGACAACGGGGAGTTATGCTGTGGCTGACGGGACTTAGCGGTTCCGGTAAGAGTACTATTGCCATAGCTTTGGAACGTGAATTACATAAACGTGGTTTGCTCTGCCGTATATTGGACGGGGATAATATTCGTAGTGGCATCAATAATAATTTGGGCTTTTCGGCAGAGGATCGTGTGGAAAACATCCGTCGCATAGCCGAAATAGGCAAGTTGTTTGTTGATACGGGAATCATTACCATTGCCGCTTTCATCAGTCCCGGCAATGAGCTTCGGCAGATGGCTGCCCGTATTATCGGGATAGAGGATTTCCTGGAAATCTATGTCAGCACTCCTTTGGTAGAGTGTGAGAAACGTGATGTGAAAGGACTTTATGCCAAAGCACGTCGGGGTGAAATCAAGAACTTTACCGGAATTTCCGCCCCTTTTGAAGCTCCGGAGCATCCTGCCTTATCTTTGGATACTTCTAAGCTGAGTTTGGAAGAGTCGGTCAATACTTTGTTGGAGTTGGTGCTCCCCATTGTTGGTAAAAAAGGAGAAAAAATATAATTCATTATAAAATGGAAGAAAATTATAAATTGAGCCACTTAAGGGAACTGGAAGCGGAGTCTATCCATATCATTCGTGAAGTGGCAGCTGAATTTGAGAATCCTGTTATGCTTTATAGTATTGGTAAAGATTCGTCTGTCATGGTACGTTTGGCAGAGAAGGCTTTCTATCCGGGAAAGGTGCCTTTCCCTTTGATGCATATCGATTCTAAATGGAAATTCAGGGAAATGATAGAGTTCCGTGATCAATACGCCAAAGAACATGGATGGAATTTGATAGTGGAAAGTAATATGGAGGCTTTTAATGCCGGAGTAGGGCCTTTTACGCATGGCAGCAAAGTGCATACCGATTTAATGAAGACACAGGCGTTGCTTCACGGGCTGGATAAATACAGGTTTGATGCCGCCTTTGGTGGAGCACGTCGTGATGAGGAAAAGTCACGTGCCAAAGAACGTATATTCTCTTTTCGTGACCGTTTTCATCAGTGGGATCCTAAAAACCAGCGTCCTGAGTTGTGGGATATTTATAATGCTAAGATTCATAAAGGGGAAAGTATCCGTGTGTTTCCATTAAGCAACTGGACTGAGCTGGATATCTGGCAGTACATCCGTTTGGAAAATATTCCTATCGTGCCGCTCTATTTTGCCAAGGAACGTCCTGTGGTGAATATAGATGGAAATCTGATTATGGCTGATGATGACCGACTGCCCGAAGAATATCGGGACCGTATTGAAATGAAGAAAGTGCGTTTCCGTACTTTGGGGTGTTGGCCTTTGACCGGGGCCGTAGAGAGTGATGCCGATACGATTGAGAAAATTGTAGAGGAAATGATGACCACTACCAAAAGCGAGCGTACTACCCGTGTCATTGATTTCGACCAGGATGCCAGTATGGAGCAGAAGAAACGTGAAGGATATTTTTAAATGGATAAGTAGGAATTTAAAATGAAGGAATGGGTGATGGAGAATAAACTGAATATAAAGGAATATTTAGATAAGGATGAACAGAAAGACTTGCTACGCCTGTTGACAGCCGGTTCGGTAGACGATGGAAAGTCTACCCTGATAGGACGTCTGTTGTTTGACAGCAAGAAGTTGTACGAGGACCAGCTTGCCGCTTTGGAACGTGACAGCAAACGTGTGGGGAATGCAGGTGACCATATAGATTACGCTTTGTTGTGCGACGGGTTGAAAGCAGAGCGCGAGCAGGGTATTACGATTGATGTAGCTTACCGTTATTTTTCAACGAACAACCGTAAATTTATCATAGCCGATACTCCGGGACATGAACAATATACCCGCAATATGATTACCGGAGGTTCTACTGCCAATCTTGCCATAATCTTGGTAGATGCTCGCTTGGGTGTGATTACGCAGACCTGCCGCCATACTTTTCTGGTATCTTTATTGGGAATAAAGCATGTGGTGCTGGCGGTGAACAAGATGGACCTTGTCGGGTTTTCGGAGGAGCGTTTCAACGAAATCGTGACCGAATATAAGAAATTTGTAGAGCCATTGGGAATCCCGGATGTGACTTGTATTCCTCTTTCGGCACTTGACGGTGACAATGTGGTGCAGAAATCTGAACGTACGCCATGGTACAAAGGTACTTCTTTATTGGAATTGCTTGAAACGGTTTCCATCGAGAATGACCATAATCTGACTGATTTCCGTTTCCCGGTTCAGTATGTATTAAGACCGAATCTGGATTTCCGCGGTTTCTGTGGAAAGGTTGCTTCCGGTGTCATCCATAAAGGAGATGAGGTGATGGCTTTGCCTTCCGGCAAGAAATCTCATATCAAGAGTATTGTTACTTATGATGGTGAGTTAGAGTATGCTTTCCCGCCGCAAGCAGTGACATTGACTTTGGAGGATGAGATTGACGTGTCTCGCGGAGATATGTTGGTGCATGCCGATAATGTGCCTGTGATAGATCGTAACTTTGAAGCCATGTTGGTATGGATGGATGAGGAGGCGATGGACCTTGACAAATCTTTCTTTATCAAGCATACCACCAATACAGGACGTACCCGTATAGATAGCATTAAGTATAAAGTGGATGTGAATACGATGGAGCATCTGTCTGTTGAAAACGGTAAATTGAAAAAGGAGGATTTGCCTTTGCAATTGAATCAGATTGCCCGTGTGACATTTACTACCGCCAAGCCGCTTTTCTTTGATTCTTATCAAAAGAATAAAGCTTGCGGTTCTTTTATTCTGATTGACCCCATTACCAATAACACCAGTGCGGTGGGGATGATTATAGACAGAGTGGAAGCCAAAGATATGCTGAATGCTATGGAAGTTCCTACTTTGAATCTGGCGGCTATGGGTATTGGTGAGGAACATTATGAAGCCATAGAAAAGGTGGTGAAAGAATTGGACCGTCAAGGCATTTCAGTCAAGATAGAAAAATAACAGCGTACAATTAAAAAAAGAAAAGTAATGGGATTACTTGAATTCAACAAGCTGCCGATTAATACATTGGTAGGCGCCGATTGGAAAACGTTCAAGGCGATTACTGCGGGAAGGGAAATTGATCCGGCATATAGAGGAAAATACCGTTTGACGAAAGCAGTATGCCGTTTGCTTTCCACCTTGGCTCCATTGCAGGAAAAGCGATACAGGAAACTGTTGGCCGACAAGCCTTTGGAACACGATCCGGTCTTTATCCTCGGACATTGGCGTAGCGGGACTACCTTTATGCATAATGTGTTCTCTTGTGACAAACATTTCGGATATAATACTACTTATCAGACGGTGTTTCCTCACCTGATGATGTGGGGACAGCCTTTCTTTCAAGAAGAATATGAGTTGGCTGATGCCCGACAAGCGTCCGACGGATAATATGGAACTGGCTGTAGACTTGCCTCAGGAGGAAGAGTTTGCATTGGCCAATATGATGCCCTATACCTATTATAACTTTTGGTTCCTGCCTAAGTACCAACAGGAATATGCTGATAAATATTTGTTATTCAATGATATCAGTGATGAGGAATTGAAAGTGTTTGAGGATATATTCACCAAACTTATTAAAATTTCTCTTTGGAATACAGGCGGAACACAATTCTTAAGTAAGAATCCGCCTCATACAGGCCGTGTAAAAGAGTTGGTCAAGATGTTTCCGAATGCCAAATTCATCTATTTGATGCGTAATCCGTATACGGTATTCGAATCTACAAGGAATTTCTTCACCAATACAATCCAGCCGTTGAAACTGGAGGATATTTCTCCAGAGGCGTTGGAACAGAATGTGCTTTCCATTTATGCCAAGCTGTATCATAAATATGAGGCGGATAAACAATTCATTCCTGAAGGAAATTTGATGGAAGTGAAGTTCGAGGATTTTGAAGCGGATGCAATGGCTATGACCGAGCATATCTATAAATCTCTTTCTATTCCCGGATTCGAAGCAGCTGCTCCGGCTATCAGCCAATATATAGGCGGAAAGAAGGGATATAAGAAGAATAAGTATAAGTATGACGACCGTACGGTCCGGTTAGTGGAAGAGAATTGGAAGTTTGCACTGGATCAGTGGGGCTATTCCATCTAAAAAATAAATGCCCGCAATACTGTTTTTATAAGGAATTGCGGGCATGATTATCTTCTGCTGACAGAAATCAGTGTATATTATTGGGCTTCGATAATTACACGACGGTTGAATGCCGGAGGAGTTAAGGTGTTGACACCACCCATTCCGCTGATAATCAGATTGTTTTTGTTGACACCCAATTTAACCAGTTCATTAGCCACGTTGTTGGCACGGTCTTCACTTAACTGCTTGTTCCATGCAGCGCTACCTGTATCACTATCAGCATAACCGGTTACTTTCAATTTTAGTCCCGGGTTGTCTTTTACCAGATCTGCGATTTGTTGCAAATTTACAGTAGAGTTGGTAGGAAGAACCGCTGAACCGATCTGGAAAAATACAGATTGAGGAGCCGGAGCAATTTGGTTCACTGTCACTTGTTCTGTAACCACTTCAGTGGGTTGGTTGGCAAGTTGGGCCTTTAATTGACGGTTTTGTTCTATCTGTTGAGCCAAAGCGGTATTGATGGCATCCATTTGTGAAGAGGTAAGTGCCATGATAGCATCTACATCCGGAGCAGGTTTGAATCCTCTTTGTGGAAATTTATAAGTGATACCCACTGTAGCACCTGCCATAAAATCAGGGCCTTTACTGGTGGTTTTTCCATCAAATTTGTTTTCTGTACCCATTCCGTAAAGTTCCAGATTCAAGTCCCAGGCACTGGCCAGATGGAATGTATTGATGATACCGAAATTGAATGCCAGTGAATTACGACGTGGAGCATCATATGAGTGGGCAAAACCGAAACCTACGAATGGCACGAAGTCGTATATGCGGTCTTCATTATATCCGGCTATCATGTTACTGACGTTAAATAAGATGTCACCATGCAAATTCATGTAGTTGAACTTATCCTGATAGTATCCTTCGCTTAACATGTGAGGTTTGGAATATGCGGAAGGTTCACTGGAAAAACTCTTCGACTGCAAACCACTATATTGCAAACGTAATCCTAAGCCGGGAGTAAACCATTTGCCGATTGATATTTGAAGAGCGGGAGCAATACGTTTCTTGAATTTACCAAGATCGGACTGATCGCCGAACAGTACTTGTGCACCTCCACCAACAGAGAAGAACCAATTATCGAAGAAGCGATTGGTCTCTACCTTGTACTTATCCACAGGTACCTCCATTACATCTACACTCTCGCCTACAAGGACGTTTTGTGAATTGCTTTTCTGTTGCGCAAACGCTACAGAACTTAAACTGGCCGCAGCCAGCAAAAACATTAATTTTTTCATACTCATTTCTATTAGTTAATTATTGTCCAGGTTTATCTTCCCAAATTCAACTAAATAACATGAGTGCTGATAAAAAGTTTGAGTAGGTTGACTATTTAATATTTTTTTATGAAAGAAGGCTAAAAAGATAGTGGGTATCTGTGCTGTGTCCGGCATCAAAACTGAATCCTTCCCATTTGAATCCTTTTAAATCCCCAGGATTCTCTATCCGGTTTTTAATGATGAAGCGTGTCAATTCTCCACGGCACATTTTTGCATAAACCACAACGGTGGTTAATTTCCCTTTTTTCCATACCTGAAATTCCGGCGTGATCACTTGTACTTCCTGCTCCACGCGTTTCCAGTCGAATAAATCTTTCATCTCCCCACTTGCCAGATTGATTAGTATTCCTCCTCTTGCTTTAATTTCTTTGATAAAGGTGTCGGTCAGAATCGGCTTCCAATAGTCAAACATGGATATTCCTCCACGTTCGGGCAGTTTGATATCTCCTTCCATTCTGTAATTCTTGATCTGGTCTAACGGGCGGAGTAATCCGTAAAGAAAAGAAGTGATCCGCAAGTGATCCTGTGCATATTGAAAATCTTCAGGAGTAAAGTCCTGTGGATGGATACGTTTATATACTATACCGGTATAAGCCAGTAAGGCAGCTAAAGCCGAGGGAGAGTCCGAACAGAAATCTTGAAATCGCATATAGTTCTCCGCTGCTATTTTGCTGTTCACACGTAAAAGTCGTTCCAGTTCTTCAGCAGAGAATTGGGACATATCAAGTGCATTCTGTATTGCTTCGGTTTGGAATTGTGGTGTGCTGGTAACAGGAGTTTGTATTTTGCTCCGTCCGGTCATTGTTTTGGCACATGAAATAAAAGTCATCATAGGCTAAAAAATAATATTTTCTGGCGGCAAATATAAGAAAAACAGATATATTTGTCTTTGTTATTCCATAATTAAATATTGAGAACTATGAAAATGAAAAAGTTAGGATTATTGTTCATGATGCTTTGCATGGTATTTGCCGTAAATGCTCAAGAATTGAAAAAAGGAGATAAATTACCTGATTTTCATCTAAAATCTGCGGTATATGGAGATGTTTCTTCGGCTGAATTGAAAGGTAAGGTCGTTTTGGTGAGCTTATTTGCCACTTGGTGCGGGCCCTGTCAGCTGGAACTGGCTGAAATAGAGAAGACTTTGTGGCCTGAATATAAAGATAACAAGGACTTCGTATTATTAGTAATTGGTCGTGAGCATACGGATGAACAGTTGAGGGCTTATAATGAACGGAAGAAATTCACTTTCCCGTTATATCCCGATCCTAAACGTGAGGTGTTCTCTTTATTTGCTGAAAAGTCAATTCCTCGCGCCTATCTTTTCAATAAAGAAGGAGAAGCCGTTTATACTTCCATCGGGTATGAGAAAGAAGAATTTGGATATCTGATGAATGCCATTGCGGAAGCATTGAAATAGGACCCTGTTGATATTTCAAGATGACTAAACTGTTCTCGTTGTTTATTATATTGTCTTTTGTTCTCCCGGTTAGTGGACAGGAAAAGCTTGATTCAGATAAAGCAAGAAAAGAAAGCTTATCATTTGACGGGTTCTGTCAGAGAACAGGGAGAACGCCCTTATCCCGATCCTTTGCCGGATGTAAATATCCAACTTTATTCTTTGCCTGATACGAGTTTTATAGAAGGTACGGTGAGCGATAAGAAGGGTGTTTTCCGTTTGTACCCTATGAATCCCGGTAATTATTTAATAAGGGCTTCTTTTTTAGGATATGAAACCATTGAAAAAAAAGTGAATATTCCTGCTTATCGGAAAGAAGTTTATGGAGGTGCTCTGATGATGAAACCTTCCAGTATTGTATTGGATGAAATGGTTATAAAGGCCGAACTGCAGAAAATGAAGATGTCCGGAGATACATTAGTATATAATACCGGAGCCTTTAAGACATCGGAAGGAGCTGTTCTGCAGGATTTGGTGAGGCAGCTTCCCGGATTGGAATTAGACGAGAAATCCGGCAAGATGAATTTTCATGGAAAGGAAATCACTCAGATCTTATTAAATGGAAAGGAGTTTTTTGCAGATAGCAAAGTTGCTTTGAACAATATGCCGGTAGATGCTTTGAAAGAGGTAAAGGTATACGAGCAGCAGTCGGATAAAGAGCAAATGACAGGGGTGTCAGACGGTAAGAAGAAAACGGTGATGGATGTGAAGACCAAGAAGGATTTGACAGATGGATTAATGGGGGACGTTTCAGCTTTGAAAGGTTCGGGGGATATGTATGGAGCGAAAATGAGTTTGAATAAATTTGTCGGAAAATGGCGGATGTCCTTGTATGGTGATTTAGGAAAACTCCCCAGATATGGTAATTTTATCAGTGATATGGCCGATAATCCTGCTCAAATGAAGGATATTGGTTTTAGCTTGGGAACGGAAATAAAGAAGCTCAACCTCAATGTCAGTGCTTCATATAATAATAATAAAAGCGCGGATGAATCGCGAAGCCAGTCAGAAGAATATCTGCCTAACGGTAGCCAATATGCCTATAATAATGGCTTGAGTACGGGTAGGAATCGTTCTTTTTGGGAGAATATATATCTGACGGGAAGTTTGAGTGACCGGACGGAAATTAATTTCAGGCATAACATCAATCATAGCCGGTTAAATTCGGTATCAGAAAATATTTCGGCGACTTTCAGTACCAATCCTTTGGACTATGTTTCAGAGCCTTGGAGGGACGATGCAATGATTCCTCCTGAGTTCAGGATAAATAAAAATACGGGAAATTCTCAAAATAAGACGAACAATCTGATGATAGGCAATAATCTTTTGCTCACTCATAATTTGAATGATATCGGCCGGAAACTCTCCATAGAGTTAAGAAATGATTATAGTAATCAGGCGAGTGGTAATTATCAGCAATCGTCTATTACTTATTATCAATTGAAGAATGACCTGGGGGCAGATTCGGTTTTATATAGAAATCAATACCGGGAGTCACCTGCCAGAAATTTATTATTGGCGGGGGAGGTCAGCTATACGGAGCCAATAGGAAAACAAATGCTTCAGGTTTATTATCGGCATGAGTATCAACGGCAGAGTAATAATGCGGTTACGTACAATTTGGATGAGGATGCTTTGTGGGGAAGTCTTCCATCTGGTTATGAGGCAGGAAGGGTGGATAGTTTAAGTGATTATACTCGTAATGATCTTCATTCCAATGAATTCGGACTGCGCACCACACTTAATTGGAGAAAAGTGAGGTTGAATATCCGGTTTGGGCTGTCGCCTCAGAAGTCTACGACGAAAAGCAACAGGGGAAAAGTGAAGATAGATACGACCATTACCGTGTTGAACATAGTGCCCGAACTGCATTTTGATTATGATTTGGGCAATAACCATAATATGAGTGTGTATTATAGCGGATACACCCGGCAGCCTTCCATTTATGATTTGTTGTCTGTGCCCGATTATACTAATCCTCTGAACATAACAATGGGGAATCCGGGGCTGAAACCCGCTTTCGGGCAAAGTATATCTGTGAATTACAGAGGAGGAAATATGGAAAAGCAGGAAATGTTATATTGTGGTTTGAGATATAATAATACGATAAATGATATAAGCCGGAAAAGAACCTATGATGAGAAGAGTGGGGTATATACCAGTCGGCCCGAGAATATAAATGGTAATTGGGGCATTGGCGGGAATATATATTATACGAATAAATTATTCAAGAAAATTTTCGCTCGTCTTGCTACCAATGCAAATTATAACCGGAGGGTTTCGTATGTGCAGATAATGGGAGAAGCCAATGAGAATGATCGTAACACCTCCCAAATGCTTTCCTTGATGCAGGATGTGGAGTTTGCCTATAAATTGGAAGAGCATGAGTTTAAGATAAATGGAGCAATCACTTATCAGCAAGCCGATAACAGTTATACAAACAATTCGGATTACAGGACGTATGATTTTTATTATGGTGCGGAGTGTCGACTGAAGTTACCTCTCAACTTGAATCTTTATACCGTTGTGAGAAGTATGAATCGCAGGGGATATAAGGATGAGGCCTCCAATACGACGCAGTGGCTTTGGAACGGTGAGCTGACTTACAGTTTTCTGAAAGGGAAAAGAGGGTTGCTTAAATTTCAGGTTGTTGATATTCTGCAACAACGGGATTTTGTCAATCGTTGGATGAATGATACCGGACAGGGAGAAACTTGGACTTGGGGATTGGGACGTTATGCGATGGCTACTTTTACTTATCGTTTTAATGATCTTTCCCGTTAGGAGATAAAAAAGGAGCTGATTCAGGAAAAACGAATCAGTTCCTTTTTGAATATCCCTAAGAAAGATTATTTGTAATCTTGCCAGCTCTTTATCTGAATATCCTTTTCACTCATTTCACAGAATGCTTCAATGAAAGCACTTGCCAAACGGGCGTTGGTAATCAAAGGAATATTGTGGTCGATTGCTCCACGACGAATTTTGTAACCATTAGTCAGCTCACGTTTGGTATGGTTTTTCGGAATGTTGACTATCAGGTCGAATTTATGTTCGGCAATCATCTTCATGACATTGTTTTCTGCATCGGGCTTTTCATCCGGCCAGTAAACCGGTGTGGTATTTACTCCGTGTGCATTCAAGAAAGTTGCGGTTCCGGCAGTTGCATAGATCTCATATCCTTTTTCTGCCAGCATACGGCTTGCTTCCAGCAAATCTACTTTGGATTTGGTGGCACCTGACGAGAACATGACAGATTTTGTAGGAATCTTGAAACCGACAGCAATCATAGAGTTCAGCAAAGCTTCATGGAAGTCATCACCGATACAACCCACTTCACCTGTTGAAGACATATCTACGCCCAATACAGGGTCTGCCTTGTGCAGACGGGAGAAAGAGAACTGGGAAGCTTTCACACCGATCCAGTCAATATCGAATGCCGACTTGTCCGGTTGGCTGTATGGAGCACCCAACATGATGCGGGTTGCGGTTTCAATGAAGTTGCGTTTCAATACTTTGGAAACAAACGGGAATGAACGTGATGCGCGCAGGTTGCATTCAATCACTTTCACTTCATTGTTCTTAGCCAGGAACTGCATGTTGAACGGACCGGAAATGTTTAATTCTTTAGCGATACGGCGACCAATTTTCTTGATACGGCGTGCTGTTTCGAAATAAATCTTCTGAGCCGGGAATACTAATGTGGCATCACCTGAATGGACACCTGCATATTCAATGTGTTCGGAGATGGCATATTCCACTACTTCACCGTTTTGGGCTACAGCGTCGAATTCTATTTCTTTAGTATCTTGCATGAATTGGGATACGACTACCGGATATTCTTTAGAAACTTCTTTAGCCATCTGCAAGAATTCCTTCAGTTCATCTTCGTTATAGCATACGTTCATGGCAGCGCCAGAGAGCACATAGGAAGGACGGACCAATACCGGGTAACCTACTTTGTTTACAAATTCTTCCATGTCTTCCAGGCTGGTCAATTCTTTCCATGCCGGTTGGTCAATACCCAGTTGGTCAAGCATGGCCGAGAATTTATGACGGTTTTCCGCACGGTCGATAGAAAGCGGAGAAGTTCCCAATACAGGTACCGACTGACGGTGAAGCTTCATCGCCAGGTTATTAGGTATTTGTCCACCTACCGATACAATGACACCACCCGGCTGCTCCAGATCAATCACGTCAAGTACACGTTCAAATGAAAGTTCGTCAAAATACAGACGGTCGCACATATCATAGTCGGTAGAAACTGTTTCGGGGTTATAGTTAATCATGATGGATTTGTAACCCAACTTGCGTGCGGTTTGGACAGCATTTACAGAGCACCAGTCGAATTCCACGGATGAACCGATGCGGTAAGCGCCTGAACCTAATACAACTACCGATTTTTCATTTTTATAATAATTGACGTCATAACCCGTAGTAGCGTATGTCATATACAGGTAATTGGTCAATTCGGGATGTTCAGATGCGACGGTATTGATACGCTTGACAGCCGGAAGGATATTCAAAGCTTTACGACGGGCGCGTACAGCCAAGTTCTCCTTTTCCATATTGCCACTGGCTTTCAATACGAAGCGTGCAATCTGGAAGTCGGAGAAGCCTAATACTTTAGCTTGGCGAAGCACATCTTCGGGCAGATCCTCAATCTTATTATAAGTCGAAAGTTTGGCCTTATAGTCAACGATGTTTTTCAACTTACCCAGGAACCACGGGTCGATTTTGGTCAGTTCGTGGATGCGTTCAATGCTGTATCCTTCTTCCAATGCCGAGGCGATGGAGAAAATACGGAGGTCTGTCGGGTTGGCCAGTTCCTCATCCAGGTTTTCAAATTTAGTATGGTCATTTCCTACGAAACCATGCATACCCTGACCTATCATACGAAGACCTTTCTGAATGATTTCTTCGAAAGAGCGGCCTATAGACATGATTTCACCCACAGACTTCATGCTGGAGCCAATCTGGCGTGATACACCTGCGAATTTAGTCAAGTCCCAACGGGGGATTTTACAAATCAAGTAATCCAACTGGGGAGCTTCGTAGGCTGAGTTGGGAGTACCCATCTCGCCAATCTGGTCTAGTGTGTAGCCTAAAGCGATTTTGGCGGCAACGAATGCCAGAGGGAATCCGGTTGCTTTAGAAGCCAAGGCAGAAGAACGGCTCAGGCGTGCATTTACTTCGATAACACGGTAGTCATTCGTTTCTGCATTGAAAGCATACTGGATATTACATTCACCCACAATACCCAAGTGACGGATACATTTTGTAGACAAATCTTGCAACATTGTTACTTGTTCTTCTGTCAGAGAGCAAGTGGGGGCCACCACGATAGATTCACCGGTATGGATTCCCAGCGGGTCGAAGTTTTCCATGCTTGCCACTGTAAAACAATGGTCGTTGGCATCGCGGATTACTTCGAATTCTATTTCTTTCCAACCTTTCAATGACTCTTCAACCAGGATCTGTTTAGAGAATGCGAATGAACTTTCAGCCAGTTTGATGAAAGCTTCTTCATCCGGACAGATGCCGCTGCCTAAACCACCTAGTGCGTATGCGGAGCGTACCATAACCGGATAACCGATTTCGCGGGCAGCTTTCAGAGCCTCTTCCATACTTTCCACGGCGTGGCTCTTCGGGGTTTTCATCGGAATTTCATCCAGCTTCTTTACGAATAAATCACGGTCTTCAGTGTACATGATGGCTTCTACCGAAGTACCCAATACTTCTACACCATATTTCTTCAGTGTACCGTTCAGGTAAAGTTCGGTACCGCAGTTCAATGCAGTTTGTCCACCGAAAGCCAATAAAATACCGTCCGGTTGTTCTTTTTTGATAATTTCTTCAACAAAGAAGGGAGTGACAGGAAGAAAATAAACCTTGTCGGCTATGCCTTCCGAAGTCTGGATAGTCGCGATGTTAGGATTTACCAACACCGAATGAATGCCTTCTTCGCGCAATGCTTTCAGCGCTTGTGAACCTGAGTAGTCAAACTCTCCTGCCTGGCCTATCTTGAGTGCACCCGAACCCAATACCAGGACTTTCTTTAAATCCTTTTTCATTGAAAGTTTCTTTTATTATAATAGTTGTTTTAATGTCGCTAAATATTAAAAAAAATGCGTCCATCCTCGTACGAGGACTAACGCATTTGTTCGTATGTCTATATTATCTTTGTTCCTGTAGGATACATAGCATTACTAAATTTTGTGCAAAGTAACGACTTATTTCCAAGATAACAAAATAAATCAAGATCTTTGTCAACACAAATTAAAATAAAAGTCTGAAATCCTCTCCGAATGTTCTGTTTTTTGTATATTTATTCGGATACTTCTGTATCATCGGCATACGAAAAGCGGAATGAATATCCTATATTTTCCGATCCGCCCATCAGGGTCATATCTTTTAGTCTTCCATCCTGCCGGAAACTATAGTCGTATATATAATAAGTGTCTTCCAGAATATTGGCGCTTCTTTTCCCTAGAATTTCGGCCATCTGTCCGAAAGTGTTCATTACGGTGGTATAGTTTTCACGGTCATCAATCCATTGTGCCAGTGTGTTCAAGTCCAGACTATAATCATTGGCGATATTGGAAACTCTGTAATCACTGTTGTAAGTTCCTCTTGGAGTAGTGGTTATGGAAGATAGATTTCCGCTTTCCCAATTGTATTCCAATACGGTTCCATTGTTATTGCAGCTTTTCAGATAACCTTCATTGTCATAAGAATAGGTTACCGGATTTTCCCGGTTGGAGAATTTGCATACATAACTTCTGCCGTTTTCCAACGAGGTGCTTATTTCTACCAAAGGAGAATTTTCCGTAGAGTAAGTATAACTGACTTCAGAGTTCTCTTTGTACGTGTAATTTACTGCCGCTAACGGTGAACTGCTATAAATGCGGGTCAGCCGTTTGTTGTTGTCGTAAGTGAGGCTTATCATTCCCTGATAAGTGATAACATCTGAAATTTTATGCACTTTAATTCCGGTAATCATCCGTGAAGGTTCCGGTACGGGAATACTTTTATCGTCATCATCGGAACATGCGGCAAAGAACAGGCTTGCTACAGAAATAAATAGAGCTAGTTTAATGGTCGGTCTTAGTTTATTCATCGAAACAATTATTATATGTGAAATAGCGGTTCAAAGTTAAGTGTTTGTGTCAGAATATTCCTATCTTTGCGTAATTTTTAATATAAGATAATATTTAAGAGATATGGGAAAAGAAAAAATCATACTGACCGGCGACCGTCCTACAGGAAGATTGCATATCGGTCATTACGTAGGTTCGTTGAAACGCAGAGTTGAGCTTCAGAATTCCGGATTGTATGACAAGACTTTTATTTTCATTGCCGATGCGCAGGCATTAACCGATAATATAGAAAATCCCGAGAAGGTGCGTCAGAATGTGATTGAGGTGGCGCTTGATTATATGGCTGTCGGTTTGGACCCGATGAAATCTACTATCTTTATCCAGTCTCAGATTCCCGAATTGTGCGAATTGACTTTCTATTATATGGATTTGGTCACAGTGTCACGCTTGCAGCGTAACCCGACAGTGAAAACCGAAATCCAGATGCGTAATTTTGAAACTAGCATCCCGGTGGGATTTTTTACTTATCCTATCAGTCAGGCTGCCGATATTACCGCTTTCAAGGCGACTACTGTTCCGGTAGGTGAGGACCAGGAGCCAATGATCGAGCAGACTCGTGAGATAGTACGCCGTTTCAATTATATTTATGGTGACACGTTGGTAGAACCTGAAATCCTGTTGCCGGACAATGCGGCTTGTCTTCGTTTTGCCGGGCACAGACGGAAAGGCAAAGATGAGCAAGTCGTTAGGGAACTGCATCTATCTGTCCGATACGGCTGATGAAGTGGAAAAGAAGGTGAAGAGTATGTACACTGACCCGACTCATTTGAAAGTCTCTGATCCGGGTAAATTGGAAGGAAATACCGTATTCACTTATTTGGACGCTTTCTGCAAACCCGAGCATTTCGGTCGTTATTTGCCCGATTATCCTAACTTGGATGAACTGAAGGCACATTACACCCGTGGTGGATTGGGAGATATGAAGGTGAAGAAGTTCCTGGCCGCCATAATGCAAGAAGAATTGACTCCTATCCGCGAGCGTCGTAAAGAGTTTGAAAAGGATATTCCGGCTATTTACGAAATGTTACGTAAGGGTTGTGAGACAGCTCGTGCTACAGCGGCTGCTACATTGGATGATGTGCGAAAAGCGATGAAGATTAACTATTTTGATGATGTGGAACTGATTGCTGAACAGGCAAAGCGTTTCGGCCAAGAATAAAATAAATTTCGATATAAAGGGGGAACTATATATAATAAGGTATAGTTCCCCTTTTTGTTTTACTTAATTCATAAATTAAATGATGATTATATATTCTGTATATCAGTGATTTAAGTGTTATGGTGAAAAATAAATGAAAAATTAGTATGCATAAAATTTGCAGTTATCAGAAATAGCCGTATCTTTGCAACGCTTTTAAAACAAGAAGCTACCGGGCGTTTAGCTCAGCTGGTTCAGAGCATCTGCCTTACAAGCAGAGGGTCGGCGGTTCGAATCCGTCAACGCCCACTTTTTTCCTTTTTCTTGTTTTAGAAGCAACCTTCGGGCGTTTAGCTCAGCTGGTTCAGAGCATCTGCCTTACAAGCAGAGGGTCGGCGGTTCGAATCCGTCAACGCCCACCGAAGAAAGAAATTAAATATTGCACGAGAAAGCACTATCGGGCGTTTAGCTCAGCTGGTTCAGAGCATCTGCCTTACAAGCAGAGGGTCGGCGGTTCGAATCCGTCAACGCCCACCAATAGAATGAAGCCTTGCACACAATGATGCAAGGCTTTTTTTATATTAATAAGCTCCGTTTAGTATGTATGGTCATGAAAACATTGCTACTTGTCGATAACCAGGACATTACCCGTGAAGGTATGAAAGCTGTGGCCGGTCGGGTGGGAGGTTTTACCGTGATAAAGGAAGCGGGCAGTCAGAAAGAGCTTACCCGACTTTTGATTGATCATCCCAATGCCGTTGTCGTATTGGACTATACATTGTTTGATACTTCAGCTGAATACTTGCTTATTTTGCAAGAACGGTTTAAAGAAGCGCATTTCATTCTGTTCAGTGATAGTTTAAGTGAGGATTTTATCCGGCGTATGGTTTTTGGCGGAACTTCATTCAGTGTGGTGATGAAAGATGCGCCGATGATAGAGATAGAGGAAGGGCTGCGGAAGGCGGAGCAACGTTTGCAATACATTTGTACACGCATTGCCTGGCAATTGCAGCATAAAGAAGAAAAGAAAGAAAAACGGGGCTCATCGCTTACGGTTACTGAGTGTGAAATATTGAAACTGATGGCATTGGGTAAAACAACGAAAGAGATTGCGGCTGAGCGTTTCCTAAGTGTATATACGGTGATGACCCACCGCAAAAACATCTTTCGTAAATTAGAAGTCAATAACGTGTACGAAGCGACAAAATATGCACTTCGTGCGGGGATTGTGGATGCGGTGGAATATTACATTTAGGGTAAAGTGATTTCGCCACTTCCCACACAAATTTCCGCATCTTTGTCATACAGCACGCCGAACTGTCCGGGGGCAATGCCCTGCAAAGGTTCGTGGCTGTGGATTTGGAACAGACCATTTCCCCGGGTCAGTGTTCCTTTCATGAAAGTATCGGTATGTCGAATTTTGAAGGAAATGTCTACAGGTGAGTCTCCTTCCCATAAGTCCTCTGTGATGAAATGGAAATCGTGTAAGGCAAAGTCCGTACCGTATTGCTTTTCGGTATCATATCCGCGTGAAACATAAATAATGTTCTCATTTATATCTTTGCGGATGACAAACCACGGTCCTCCACTCAGCCCCAGTCCTTTGCGCTGTCCTATGGTATGAAACCAATATCCTTTGTGAGTGCCAATCCGTTTTCCTGTTTCCATTTCAATGATGGCTCCTTCTTTCTCACCCAAGAAACGGCGAAGGAAATCATTATAATTGATTTTTCCAAGAAAGCAGATACCTTGGCTGTCCTTGCGTTGAGCACTGGGTAATTTGGCGACACGGGCAATATCTCTGACCTCATTCTTCATCAGACCGCCTAAAGGAAACATCAGTTTTGAAACTTGCAGATAATCTATTTGTGCCAGAAAATCCGTTTGGTCCTTGACGGGATCTTGTGCGGTTCCCAGCCATATTTTTCCATCTTTTTCAAGGATACTGGCATAATGGCCGGTGGCTGTTTTGTCATACAGATGTCCCACCTCCTGCTCGAAGCATCCGAATTTGATGAGCTTGTTACACATTACATCCGGGTTGGGAGGTAAGACCGCGCTTCACTTTATCGATGGCGTATGCCACTACATTATCCCAGTACTGTCGGTGCAGGTCAATGATATTCAGGCTCAGACCGTATTTGCGGGCAGTGGCGGTACATAGTTCGATGTCCTCTTCTGCCGTGCAGGTGAGGTCTTCGTCACCATCCATTCCGATTTTTATATAGAAAAGGTCCGGTTTATATCCTTGTTTACAAAGGAGGTGTACGACAACTGCGCTGTCTACACCTCCTGAAATTAATGCAGCTATATTCATTTTGTTTTATTATAACGGATATTCTTCAAAAGCATAAAGTACAGTAGACAAGTAGCGTTCTCCCGTATCGGGTAAGAGGACTACAATTTGTTTCCCCTCATTTTCTGGCAATTTAGCCAGCTCCAAAGCGGCATAAGCTGCTGCTCCCGAAGATATTCCAACCAATAACCCTTCTGTCAGAGAAAGTTCGCGTCCTGTGCGGATGGCGTCATCATCTTTCACCCGGATTATTTTGTCTACCAATTTTCCATTGTAGGTATGGGGGATAAATCCGGCTCCGATACCTTGTATCTTGTGCAGTCCCGGATTTCCTCCCGAAAGGACGGGGGAGTTATCCGGCTCTACAGCTACAATCTGTATATGGGGATTCTGTTTTTTTAATCCTTCCGCTACTCCGCTTAAAGTGCCGCCTGTGCCTACTCCGGCAACAAATATATCTACCTTTCCGTCCGTGTCATTCCATATTTCCTGCGCGGTGGTACGTACATGGGCGGCAGGATTTGCCGGATTCTCGAATTGTCCCAGAATGACAGCTCCCGGAGTCTGTTCACGCAGTTCTTCCGCTTTTTCTATGGCTCCTTTCATACCTTTTGCACCTTCGGTCAGTACCAATTGTGCTCCCATAGCTTTCAGCAGGTTCTGGCGTTCCTTGCTCATGGTTTCGGGCATTGTCAATATGGCTTTGTAACCTTTCACACTGGCAACCCATGCCAATCCTACGCCGGTGTTGCCGCTGGTTGGTTCAATGATAACGGCTCCGGGTTTCAAGATGCCTTTTGTTTCCGCATCCTCTATCATTGCCAGGGCAATGCGGTCTTTTACACTTCCGCCGGGATTGAAATATTCCAGTTTGGCAACTACTTGTGCTTTCGCGTCGTGTTTTCGGCTGAGGCGTGACAGCTCCAACAGAGGAGTTCCTCCGATGAGCTCAGTCAATTCTTTTTTAATTCTTGCCATAATCTTTTCATTTAGTGGATTCTAATGTTATAATGCAAAGATAGGGGGAGATGTTCATGATGACAATACCCTATTTATGGTATATTTTATCGTGTTGTCTCTTGAATAATTGTGTATCTTTGTCCGGAATTAACAAATCTAACCTATGATGAAAACAAGAAATCTTATTGGGATGATAGCCTTTTGCTTGTTTGCATTGGCAGCTTGTACCCCTTCAAAAGAGTCGGGAAAAACACTGACTGTTCTTTCATGGAATGTATGGCATGGCGGTCATTCAAAAACTTATTCCGGAAAAGGGTGTGAGGGAACTATCGATATTCTGAAAAAAAGTGAGGCTGATGTGGTCTTGATGGTTGAAACTTATGGAGCTGCCCCGATGGTAGCCGACTCATTGGGATATTCGTACAATCTCATTTCTGATAATCTTTCTATTTATAGCCGTTATCCCATTATTCGGAAATATGCTTTTGCCGACAGCATAAGTACCTTTAATTTTGGCGGAGTGATGATAGATGTGGATGGGAAACCTGTCCGGGTTTTTAATACTTGGTTGCATTACCTCCCTGATATGCGTTTGGCACCAACAGATAAATCTGAGGAGGAAATATTGGCTTGGGAGATGGAGGGGACACGTGATGAGGAAATACATAGGATTTTGACTGTTATTCGGCCTTTACTGGCAGAAACAGACAGTATCCCAATTATAATGGGAGGTGATTTTAATGTGCACTCTCATCTGGATTGGACGGAAGCGACCCGTAACCTGTACCATCATGGGGGTGCTGTGGTGAATTGGCCCGTTTCCATTGCTATGGAAGAGGCAGGATTTAAAGATAGCTTCCGCGAGATGAATTCCGATCCGGTGGCCAGTCCGGGAGTAACGTGGCTGGCAGATGCGGATTCGTTGGAAACCGAATGTCGTATGGACCGCATTGATTTCATTTATTATCAGGGGAAAACCATTCAAGCGATAGCGTCTGAGTGCTATGACAATAGCTTGGGTAAAACTTTTACTTTCAAAGGAGAAGATTTTTCTATCCTTCAGATCATGGTTTTGTCCTCTCGAAATTCGAACTTGATTAAAATAAGAGTTGATAAAAATAGATATTCATGAAAAAGACTTTTTTATTATCATGCCTGATGCTGGCGGCAATGCCCGTTATGGCTGCTTACACGGGCCATGTATATGTAGATAAAAACAAGAATGGCGTGTTTGACCCAGGTGAAAAAACATGGGCGGGCATCAAGGTTTCCGATGGCTTGAATGTGGTGGAAACGGCTGCCGACGGTAGTTTTACTTTACCCGGTCATGAACGTGAGCGTTTTATTTTCATTACTACTCCTTCGGGATATAAAACATTTAATCGTCATTATCATAAAATAGAAGAGAAACAGTCCGGTTATGATTTCGGCTTGATGCCTTATAGTGGACGGATTCGCAAGGATGGCTCTCACAAGTACATTCATATTGCTGATACTGAAATATTTAATACGGAAAACCATGAAGACTGGGTGAATAATGTGCGTGACTATGCCAGGAATGAACAGGCGGCTTTTATCATTCATACCGGGGATATCTGCTATGAAAGGCTTGAAGGCTCATATCAAACTGATGAATACGGAAAATATGGACTGTCCTGTCTTTTATTGTATCGGAAATCATGATTTGGTAAAGGGGAAGTATGGCGAAGAACTTTTTGAAAGCATTTATGGGCCGGTATATTATTCTTTTGATGCAGGGAATGTGCACTATATTGTCACTCCGATGCCCGGAGGAGACCATGCTCCAGGCTATACTTCCGATGACGTCTGTCGTTGGTTGAAGAACGACCTGGCTCATATCCGCCCCGGAACTCCCGTTGTTGTTTTCAATCATGATTTGCTGACATACGAAGATACCTTTTATTTAAGAGCAAGAATGCCGGAAGCATTAATCTGAATGAGTACAACTTGAAAGCATGGGTATATGGTCATTGGCATATTAACTATATGAAGAAACAGGGAGATGTTTACAGTGTTTGTACCTCCTCATTGGATAAAGGAGGAATAGATCATTCCACTACCGCTTTTCGTGTGATGCACGTAGATAGTAAAGGAGATTTCACTTCCGAGCTCCGTTATACCTATTTGGACAAGAATATCTGTATCGCTTCGCCTGCCGGAGTGATGGCTTCGGGTGTTCTTCCGGTAGCTGTCAATGTGTATTCTTCCGTGTCACCGGTGAAAGAAGTGCTCTATACCTGTTTGGCCGACGGAAAACCTGTGCTGAAAAACAAGAGATTGCTGCAAAGCACTGACTGGTCATGGAACGGGGAGCTTCCTTTGTCTGATAAACACGTGGGCAAAGAACTTACTTTGCAGGTAACAGCTCGTTTTAATAACGGAGAGATAGCTAAAGCAGAAAGTCATTTTGTCTGCCGGACTGAAAAGGTGGCTCCTTTGTTTTCTGCTGACTGGGATAATCTGTCAGGCAATGCGAAACATTCCGCCCCCGTTTCCGCTCCATTGAATCTGCCTTTGCAACTGGCATGGACCCACAATGTCGGAGCTAATCTTTACATGACTTCCCCACTGATACACAAGGGAAAAATAATTGTAGCCTCTGTGGATGAAGATTTAAAAGGTGCGGGGCATGTATATGCTTTGAACGGGAAGGATGGTTCAACTCTTTGGAGTTACCCTGTTCGTAATTCCATTAAAAATTCCATTGCCATTGATGGTGATATCGTGTTTGCCCAAGATGCTCAAGGTTTTTTGTATGCCATTGATACCGAAACCGGCAAGTTATGTTGGGAAAAGCAATTGCCTGTAAATGGTTTACCAGCCCTCATCGACGGACTGGTGGCCGATGAAGGAATGGTTTATGCAGGAACAGGAAAGGGACTTTGTGCTTTTGAAGCCCGGACGGGCAAACAACTCTGGAGAAATGAAGGTTGGGGACAAGGAGAAGGAACTACGAGCACGCTGACTTTGGGGAATGGTTTGCTGATTGGTTCCGCACAGTGGAATGCACTTTATGGCAATGATGCCCAAACAGGTGAGAAACTTTGGGCGGCCAGTGACAACGGGTTGCGTAATCGGGGGGCATCTCCTGCCATGCATGGTGCTTTGTTGTATCTTATTTCGGATAAATCTTTCTTTATATTAGAGGCGGCTACCGGAGAAGTGATAGTTCGTAAGCCTTTGCCTTATAATGTGGATGTAACTTCTACTCCGTTGCTCACCGACAAAGAGATTATCTTTGGCTCTGCACAGAAAGGGCTGATAGCCTTGGACAGTGAAACATTGGAAGAAAAATGGACTTGTCCGGTGGGGGATGCTTTGGTTTATACCTGTCCCTATAGTCGTCAATCTTCCGCTACCATTGAAACCAGTGCGGTATGGGCGGGAGATATCGTTTATGTAGCTGCTTCGGACGGTACAGTGTATGGAATTAATAAAGAGAATGGAAAAGTGGTATGGAAACACGCTACTGGGGCTCCTGTTTTCGGGTCGGTAGCCTTATCGGGCAATGCGTTGGTGGTTTCGGACTTTGGTGGAAATGTTTATTTGTTCTGTAAGTAGAGTTACATTGATTACGATATAATATGGATGGTTATTGTGAAATATCTTCCTTTTGGGGCAGCCGTCCGATTAGTTAAGCAGGAACTATCTAGTTAAATAACCATAAAGTCTGCCCGGAAATACTTCCGGGCAGAATCATTACTGTACCTTTGTTCCCATAAAATATATACAGGCCGTGAGGCCTAATTTAATTATTTCACATGACATTTAAAGAATTAGATCTTATAGAGCCTATTTTGAAGGCTTTACAACAAACCGGCTATACAACGCCGACTCCCATTCAGGAACAAGCAATTCCTGTATTATTAAAAGGTAAAGATTTGCTGGGATGCGCCCAGACAGGAACAGGAAAAACAGCAGCGTTTGCTATCCCCCTCATACAACGACTTTATCAATCAGACCATAAAAAAGGTATCAAAGCATTGATACTCACCCCGACGCGTGAGCTTGCTATACAGATAGGCGAGAACTTTGATCAATATGCTAAATATACCGGAGTGAAACATGCCGTTATTTTCGGCGGAGTGCCCCAAAAGGCGCAAGTTGATGCTTTGAAACGAGGCGTGCAGGTATTGATTGCCACTCCCGGACGTTTGCTTGACTTGCAGTCGCAAGGTTGTATTTCATTGAAGGGATTGGAGTATTTTGTATTGGATGAGGCAGACCGTATGCTCGATATGGGCTTCATACACGATATCAAAAAAGTATTGAAACTGATTCCTGCCCGGCGACAGACTTTGTTTTTCTCGGCTACCATGCCTTCTGAAATAGAGAAGCTGGCAGATTCCATGCTGACTAATCCGAAGAAGGTAGAGGTGACTCCTGTTTCGTCTACTGTTGATACTATTCAGCAAAGTGTTTATTTCGTAGAGAAGAAAGAGAAGAAGGACTTGCTGCTGCATTTGTTGAAGAATCCGGAGATAGAATCTGTATTGATTTTCACCCGTACCAAGCATGGGGCGGATAAATTGGCGAAGATATTGAATAAGAGTGAGATCGGGGCGGAAGCTATTCATGGAAACAAATCGCAGAACGCACGCCAAAGGGCGTTGACGAACTTCAAGGATCACACCACAAGAGTGTTGATAGCCACAGATATTGCAGCCAGAGGTATTGATGTGAACCAGCTTTCTCACGTTATCAACTATGAGTTGCCCAATATATCGGAAACTTATGTGCACCGCATCGGCCGTACCGGGCGTGCCGGACATGACGGAATAGCCATCTCTTTTTGTGAATCGGAAGAATTGCCTTATTTAAAGGATATCCAAAAACTGATAGGACTACAGATTCCGGTTGTGAAAGACCATCCTTGGGTGACTGTGGAAGGAGTGAAAGCGCAGGCCGGTAAGACGGAAGAACTGAAGGAAAAAGCAAAAGCCAATAAGGCATACCGGGGCAATAAGAGCAATGGTGATTATTGGCGTAGGAAGAAACAGGCTCAAAGCAGGCAAGGGCAAGGCAGGCAGAGTTCGGATAGAAAGGCTTCCGGCAGGCAAGGATAAAGAATGACTTGTCTGGGCTGTATTACAAAATAGCATGGATTTAAATGGATGTTTTTATACATTTCCATGAGTCCATGTTTTTTTCGTTTTTATATGCTCCGGTTTAAGTTGCGATTTTTATTGTGTGGTTTTAATTATGTTCTTCTTATTTTTTTGTTATTTCTTGCTCTTAAGAATAAACTTAATTTCAGTGATTTACGGGTTTATAGCAGCGAAGACTTCCATTTAGGTAAAAATAAAAGCTTTATATGTCCATAAAAATGAAGTATCTACCCTTTTTCTATAATCATTGGATTTATAAAATGTAATATCTTGATAATTAGAGATTATTGAGATATATGCAAAGTTCCATTAGAACTTATGCTTTTCGATAAAATTTAGATTAACGCTGCAAATATATAAAAAATGTTGTAGACGACAATTGAAATACTTATTTTTATTATAATCTTAATGAAATATATAAAATTACCTGTTATAAGATGCTGGGTATATGGAAAATATTTTATATATATGATTTTCAAAAATACACTCTAAATTGGTAGTAATAGTCTTTATACTAGACCTCAAGCACTTATTTTCAATAAGTAATAGTGAATGACGAAGTTCTAATGGTACTTGGTACTTTAAGAGTTTTTGCTTTTCTAAAACTTTTAAAAATCACTATATGATTAAGTATCTAAAGTCCGTGGGTGTTTTACTGTTCTTGTCAACAGTCTGTAATGGAACGGTTTACGCCAATCAAGAAGGAAGAAAAACAGACGTGAGAGTGACTCAGCAAAATGGTACTTGTACCGGAGTTGTAAAAGATGCTACAGGCGAAACGATTATCGGTGCATCTGTGGTAGTAAAAGGTTCCACGAATGGAACCATTACAGGGATTGATGGAGATTTCTCCCTGTCTAATGTGCCCAAAGGAAGCACGATTGTCATTTCATTCGTAGGGTATCAGACGCAGGAAATAAAGTGGACGGGAGTGCCATTGAATGTTATTTTGAGTGATGATACAAAAGTCTTGGATGAAGTGGTGGTAGTGGGATATGGAACGCAGAAAAAAGTGAATGTGACGGGTGCGGTAAGTATGGTCGGTTCGGATGTGATAGAGTCACGCCCTGTTGCCAACGTAAGTCAGGCATTACAAGGGGCGGTTCCCGGTTTGAATCTTTCTACCAGTTCAAGTGGGGGTGACCTTAATACCAGCATGAATATCAATATTCGTGGTACAGGTTCTATCGGCGACGGTTCTGTAGATAGTCCTTTGATTTTAATTGATGGTATAGAGGGAGATTTGAATTCTTTGAATCCTAATGATGTAGAAAGTGTGTCTGTTCTGAAAGATGCCGCTTCGGCTTCTATCTATGGTTCGCGTGCTGCATTTGGTGTAATCTTGGTTACGACTAAGAGTGGGAAGGCCGGTAAGGTGAAGGTTAATTACTCCGGCGATATTCGTTTCAGTACCGCGACACAGGTGCCCAAGATGGCTAATTCATTGCAATTTGCCACTTATTTCAATACTGCGAATATTAACGCTGGCGGTTCAAATATATTCAGCGATGAAACGATGGCGAATATCAAGAAGTATATGAATGGCGAATTCACAGACCCTAGCCAGCCGGAATATTGGGGAACAACAGCCAATGTGGAGAATGGGAAGTGGAACAACTATGGCTCGGCTTTTGCCAATACGGATTGGTTTGAGGAATTCTATAAAAAGAATGTGCCTTCTACACAGCATAATCTGAGTCTGAGTGGGGGAACTGAGAAGTTTAATTGGTCGGTCAGTGGGAGTTTCTTGCTACAGAATGGTCTGATTTCTCATGGGCACGACGAACTGGACCGTTATACGTTGAATAGTAAAATCGGAGCCGAACTGGCTTCATGGGCACGCCTGGATTACTCAACAAAATGGACACGCAAGGATTATGAGAAGCCTCAATATCTGACAGGGTTGTTCTTCCATAACATTGCACGCCGCTGGCCTTCTTGTCCGGTAGTCGATCCGAATGGAAACTGGATGGCAGAAATGGAGATTTATGAATTGGAAGACGGGGGGGTATATAAGGAGAACAACGATGAGTTCACCCAACAGTTAAAGTTTACCTTCACGCCGTTGAAAGGATGGAACATTTATGCTGAAGGTGCTCTGCGTCTTACCAATAATAAGACTACTCAAAACAAAATTCCTATTTATAATTATAATGTAGCCAATGAGCCGATGTTACGTGATTCTGGATACGGAACAGTGACTTATGTGTATGATAACCGCTACAAGCAAAACTATTATGCTGTAAATGTTTATACCGATTATTCTCACAGCTTTGGAAAACATAATGGAAAAGTTTTGTTGGGCTTGAACTATGAACGTTATAATCAAGACAATATGTGGGCAAGCGGTACAGACTTAACAACTGAAGATAAACCTTTCTTGAGCCAGACACAAAGTAACAAGAAGAATGGTGACGGTTATTGGAATCGGGCTACAGCAGGTTATTTCGGACGTTTCAATTATGATTATGACGGTAAGTATCTGGCGGAGTTTAATATTCGTTATGACGGTTCTTCACGTTTTCTAGCCGATAAGCGGTGGGCATGGTTCCCGTCGGTATCTTTGGGATGGAATATTGCCCGTGAGGAGTTCTTTGAGAAATTGAGTGAAACAGTTAATACGCTGAAACTTCGTGGTTCTTGGGGACAATTAGGTAACACTAGTTCCAATTATAACAGTTTCTGGGATTGGTATCCGTTCTATCAGCAGCAGGCCATCAGTTCTGCATCCAGCAACTGGCTGATTAATGGCGAAAAACAAAATACATCTTCCCTTCCCAGCATCGTTAATGCTACCATGACTTGGGAAACGGTGGAAACATGGGATTTCGGTTTTGATTTCGGCGCTTTTAATAATCGCCTGACCGGTACTTTTGATTGGTATAGTCGTACTACAAAAGACATGATTGGTCCGGCACCTATCTTGGGTTCTGTATTGGGTACTAATGCTCCCAAAACCAACAACTGTGATATGCGTACTTCGGGGTGGGAATTGGAAATCGGATGGCGTGATCAGATTAATGATTTCAAATATGGTGTTCGGTTCAATCTCTCGGATAATCGATCTAAAATTCTGACCTATCCATACGATGGGGAGTTTAGCAATCAAAGTATCGGAGGGTATTATAATGGCAAGTATTTAAATGAAATTTGGGGGTATGAAAGTGTCGGTCTGGCTTCTTCAAAAGTAGAAATGGACAATTGGCTGACAACCAATAAGCCCAACTGGGGAAGCAACTGGGGTGCAGGTGATGTGATGTATAAGGATTTGAATGGAGATGGCATTGTCAGTTCCGGTGCAAATACTTTGGACGATCACGGTGATTTGAAACGTATTGGTAATGCGACTCCTCGTTATCGTATCGGTTTGAACTTAGATGCGGCATACAAGGGATTTGATTTTTCTATTTTCTTTCAAGGAGTGTTGAAACGCGATTGGTTCTTCGGTGCCGGTGATGCATACTTTTGGGGAGCGCAAGGAAATATGTGGCAAAGCGCCTGCTTTGAAGATCATTTGGACTATTGGACGGAAAACAATACTGGTGCATATTATCCGAAACCTTATTTTGGCGGTATTCAGAAAAATCAGCAGACACAGACGCGTTATTTGCAAAGTGCCGCCTATCTCCGTTGCAAGAATATCCAGTTGGGGTATACTTTGCCGAAATCTCTGTTGTCACCGGCCGGAATCAGTAATTGCCGCATTTATCTGTCATGCGATAATTTATTCACTATCACTAGTCTGTCCGATATATTTGATCCCGAAGCTTTCGGAGGATATGGTGACGAAGGATGGGGCAGTGGTAAAACTTATCCGTTGCAACGTACTGTTTCTGTGGGTGTAAATCTTAGCTTTTAACTAATAAAAAGAAGAATATTATGAAAATAAATACAAAACACATCGGATTATGTCTTTTGTTGGGTGCTGCTATGAGTACCACCTCGTGTAACGATCTGCTCGACCTTGATCCTGTAAGCCAAATCACACCGGAGTCATTCTATACATCAGCCGATCAGCTGGCTACTTACTTGAATAATTATTATAGTTCCTATTTGGTTGCTCCCTATAGCGGAGAGATGTATCATACGCAGAGTTATAGTGATGGTATGGCACGTTCTGACGGTAATACCGATATCATGTTGGCTGGGTTGAACGGTAATACGACTCTTTTTGCCGATGACCATTGGGAAGTTTCTTCGGGAAAAGCCCTTCAGGGATACTATGGAGGGGTACGCGTTTACAATTATTTTTTAGATAAGGCAGTTACCGGTTATGAGAATGGAACGATTACCGGCGATGCGGAACTGATTAAGAACTATATCGGAGAGGGTTACTTCTTCCGTGCATTGTGTTATTTCCGAATGTTGGCCTATTATGGTGATTTACCCATAGTTACCAAGGTCTTGGAAGATAATGATGAGGTCATTGTAGAAAACAGTAAGCGTACTCCGCGTAATGAAGTGGCACGTTTCATATTGGAAGATTTGGACAAAGCTATTTCATATTTAGCAAGTCGAGGCAAGTTCAATGGTCAGCGTGTCAATAGAGAGGCGGCTTTGCTGTTTAAATCTAGAGTAGCCTTGTTTGAAGCCACTTTTGAAAAGTATCATAAAGGAAGCGGACGTGTACCGGGAGATAATAATTGGCCGGGAGCCAATATGCCTTATAACAGTGGAAAGAATTTCAGTATTGATAGTGAAGTGGATTTTTTCTTGACAGAAGCTATGAATGCTGCAAAACAGGTAGCCGATAATGCGCAACTGACTACCAATAATCATGTAATAGAACCTCAACCGGGTGTCATCACAGGTTGGAATGACTATTTTGAAATGTATAGTCAGCCTTCACTGGCTAATGTCCCCGAAGTCTTATTGTGGAAACAGTACAGCTTTAGCCTGAGTATCAGTCACGATGCAGCCTATCGTGTGAAGACTGGTTGTGCCGATGGATATACCCGTACCTTTGCAGAGTCTTTTCTGATGAAGAATGGATTACCCATTTATGCCAGCAATGACTATCAGGGTGATGTCAGCATTGATAATGTGAAAGCCGGTCGCGACGAACGTCTTCAGCTTTTTGTTTGGAGTGAGAGTACGCTGCTTGATTCTGATCCTAGTGCGCCTCAGTACAGTCAGCCATTCAAGAAACCCGGTATCGATAATTCAAATCAAGAAATACGTTGTATCACAGGGTATCAGCCACGTAAGTATTATACGTATGATTATACCCAGACTCCGAATGATGAGTTGCGCTGTACTAACGCATGCCCTGTTTTCCGTACAGCTGAGGCATTATTGAACTATATGGAAGCTTGTTATGAAAAGAATGGAACACTGGATGCTGATGCCAGAAAGTATTGGATGCAATTGCGTGAACGTGCCGGGGTGAGCACTGATATTGACGCTACAATTGCTGCTACCGATCTTTCCAAAGAAAAGGATTTCGGGGTGTATTCAGGGACTTCCATGGTGGATGTGACCTTGTATAATATTCGTCGCGAACGTATGAACGAGCTTTTCAGTGAAGGACAACGTTTTGCCGATTTGATTCGTTGGCGCTCCTTTGACCGTATGATAACTGCAAAGTGGATTCCTGAAGGAGTGAATTTTTGGGATAATCTTTATCTGTTGTATGATGCTGATATCAAGGCGGACGGGACATCGGATGCAGTTGTCTCTGGTAAAGAGCAAGGCAAGTATCTACGTCCTTACAGCCGTAATTTGGAGAGTTCCAACGAACTGCGTGATGGTTATAACTGGCATGAGGCATATTATTTGTATCCGATAGGAATCAGTGATATACGTACAGCTTCTGCTGACCGCGATATAAACAATAGCAATATATATCAGAATATAAATTGGCCCACTACGGCAGGCGGACATGCTGAAAAATAATTTTTTTCATAAGGTTGGGTCAATAAATATTCAGAAGTAAAAGTATTCGTTTTTTGGGATAATATTTTTAACATAGCAAAAGGGCAGGGAGTTCGTGAGGATTCTCTGTCTTTTGTCATATATGGTCTTTAGATTTTTCGGGCTGTTTTTGGTTGAAATACCTGGCAGTGATGGAGGTTTCGGGTTTGTAATCCGTTGATGTCAGCCAATGCCCTGACTTGGAAATGCTTTATATCAACTTCCAGCATCAATTTACCCAATTTGATGCAATTCATGGGTGGATCGTATTTTCATAGGCGTAAGAATTGGTGTGCTGCAAAGATCGGAAAATCTCCGGGTTGATAAAGGAAAGAGTGAAAAATATGAAAAAAAGAAGCCCGGTCCATTTTGTGGTAAGCGGACCGGGCTTTACAATCAATTTGTCAATCGTTTATAACCAATGGGGCTGCTACCTCCATTGGAACTTTAGAACTGTGCGACAGGGCGCGTGGCGTAATTGCTGGCTTTGCTGTTGGCAACTATCGCACCACTAACGAAATTCAGATACCAGGCGGATTCTGCCGAGTGTTCGGAAGAAGACCAGTACGCTTGCGTGCAAAATCATTGAAACAATCTTGTTTGTCTTTACAAATGATTCCGGTTTTTTGAAGTTCCCACAACAAAGTCAACTCGCCTGCCGACGGTAAATACCATTCACCTGCCGATTTGCCGCTGGTACTGTATTGGTAGCAGTAACCTCCTGCCGGGTAACTGGAAGAACTTTTACCAAGATAGGCGGTGTGAGCCTTTCCGTTGAAGTCGCTGATGGCTCCTTCTGACACCCAGGTGGCAGGTTGTCCGGTTTCAACATGGATGGTTGCTCCCTTGATGCGTTCCTCGTCCTTATCGGAGAAGAAAGAATCGGCGGTTCCGTTATAATAAGGGAGGACACCGCTTGTCAATGTGCCGTCGGCGGTGGTATAGTTTTCGATGCCTTCTATATCTTCTGCTTTGCTGATCCATTTGGTACTGGACTGGTTGTCGCTTAATGCCACGATGCGTCCGAATGGAGAAGTGGACAGGGTGGGCGAGAGATTGCCGTCCGCATCATCCAGAGCATAGACAATACCGATGCAGGTTTTATTCTCATTCTTCTCGCTGGAGAAGGTAGCGTCGCTATAGTAATAATCGCCTACCTTGGCAGAAGGTAAAAGAGTGCAAGTGAGTGTCGGCGCTTCGTATACTTTGCCTTTCTCCAATTTGATGGTTGTCGAAGTAGCTGTCTCATACACTTCACCGGTGGTGGTAACAAGGGTGAAATGCAATTGTGCTTCGGAAGGGAAGAAGGAGATGTAAGTGGTTCCGGAAATACCGGTTTTGTTTTTAATAGTGATATTTCCTGTTTGGGTACTGCTAAACTCTCCGTCTTTTAGTTTCATAACGGCACTCGAGTAGAGGTTTCCGGCAGTGGCGGTTACGGTAATTCTTGTGATGTTGTTCAAAGGACTGTCACCGTTGGCGGTGAACTGGAATTTACCGATGGTGACCAAGCTAGTCATTTCGCAGGCGGAAGAGCCTGTAGTTTCGTTCATGCTGGCTTTACACAGTGCCCACGAGTAATCATAATTTGTTATACCTGCCAGTGTTCCGTCTTGTCCGCTCAGGTTGAGGGGTTGAGTCAGAGTGTCGCTGCTGGTCGCGGTGATGGCTGCCGCCGGGTAGAATACGGCAATTTCATTCTCGTTCTTTACTAGTGTCGAAAGATCGCCCGTAAAGGTATCAGAAGAGTCAGTTTCTCTTGTGAGAATCGTTTTGGGAACACCGCTGGAACCGGTTTTCATTACGGCCAGTTGGCTGTTGGCGTTCCAGTTGCCTTGCAGGATGCCTGTATCCTCTGCATCTGAAGAACGGGGGGACAGTGATGCTGTGAGAGAAAAAGGAACGGTGGAGGTTGTTGTAACTTGATCATCGTCATCGCTACACCCCAACATGCATAGAGCGATGCCCAAACAGAGAATAGTTGTTGTCTTTTTCATCATCGTTTTCGTTTTGCTGTTTTATGATTAAAACTTGAATGGTATTTATTATTTAATTTTAGATAGCAAAGGTAAATGTTCTCGGTCGATTTTTCTAATCTATTCGGCGAAAGCTGTTTTTTTTTCGATAAATTAGGGGAATAAGGGGAAATTTGAGGTGAAATGTAAAGAAGTGGATGGACGGGAAGCGAACACTTTCCGTCCATCCTGTCAGGATGGCGATGATTATTTCTTTTCACCGAAGTCGGCTTGTTGTTTTTCCACCTCTTTCAGCCTTTGTGCATTCCGTTCTTTCAGCAGACGTTCTTGTTCCAGTTCGGAAGCCGATTTGGCGGCTGATTGTCCAAAAGGTGAGTCGCTGCTCATGGGAATCAGCGCAGCTTCACTTTCGGTATAGATGAAAGGATGAGCTGCCGGCTTGCTTTCTAATTCCAACACTGCGCTGGCAGGCATTTGCGAGCCTTCGAACAATACGCTGGCAGTGATTTTGATTTTACCCGGCTTCAAGGTGGATTGTATCAGCACGGGGGCTGTTCCCCCATTTTACCGGAGCCGGATTGGCCAGTATATTCGCTCCGCCCAAAATACGTCCTTCTCCTTCTACATGGAATTTCACATAATAGTTGTTCAGACGTTTGATATTCCCGTTTTTATCGGCTATGGCGGCTACTACGGTTACAAAGTCGGAGCCATCAGCTTTTAAGTCGGTGTTTTCATTGTCAACCCAAAGTAGCACTTTCTCGGGACGCCGGGCCGGTCGTACTTCGTGCGTGGCAACTACTTTTCCGTCTATGATGCCTTCGGCCAGTAGGAACACCTCGTCCTGTTTCTTCTTTCTCATAGACATGTTCTTGTCTATCATGAAGTCGTATATATCTTTGAATGTAATAACGGGTGAGGGCATTCCTTCTTTTGTTGCCGGCTTGGTGTAAGTCCATGTCTTGCCACCTTTATTATAAGTAAGCCGCACCTCGTCACAATTGGAGTACACAGTAACGTCTTTGGGTGAGAAGGGAGTCATTTCATGGGCGATGTGCACCATCGGTCCTGTTTCGAAAAGACGGTCTTGCTTTTCGGGCGAGCGCTGGGCTTTGAACATATAATAAGCATATTTGGGTTGACGGAATACGTCCATCACACCACCATAGAAGGGATCGGGATGATAGCCGCGTTGGTGGTCGAACGAGTGCCACAAACAGCCGCCGACGTGTTGGCGCGGAGTACGGCAGAGTACATCGTAACAGGTGAAAGGATAACGGGGAGCGGCATAGTGCTGTGCCTGGATGAGCATAGCCTGTTCCCCCCAGTTGCGTGCCACACGGCTGGGGGAGTTGTGCGAATTCCAGTCGTCTACATTATCTCCCCACTCGCGGGTGAAATAGGTTATTTTAGGGTCGAGGCTTTTGATGGCCCAGTCCTTGTCCGCGTTGGCCGGATGAGTGAAGAGTACCGGATATACCTCATGTCCCCGTGCTTCGCTGTCGCAACCGGAATAGCAATACGGATAAGGGTATTCTTGATTGACAATATCGAGGGTATTTTTGGCGAAGTCTGCCGGATACCAGGTTTCATTCAGAATAGGTTCCCATAACCATACACAAGGGTGATTGCGATCACGCCGTACCAGGTTGCGGATATCGCTATAGACACGTTGTGCAAATTCGGGGGCGTCATTCCAGAATTGCCATCCCGGAGTGTTGACGATGACGAACAAGCCCAGTTCGTCGCAGGCGTCCATAAAGGCGGGGTCTTGAGGGCAGTGAGCATTCCGGATGACTTTCATACCTGCGTCGCGTAGCTTTTTAGCGTCGCGCCAATGAATGCTGTTGGCAACGGCATTGCCTACTACGGCAAAATCCTGATGGCGGTTGGCGCCAATCAGTGGGCTTGGATAAGGTTTGCCGTTCAGCCAGAATCCGTCCTTGCCCTTGAATTCTACGCTGCGGATACCGATGCGGCGGCGGTAGCCGTCCACTACATTTCCTTCATTGTCGCGGATACGGACAATCAGGTTATATAACGTAGGCGTTTCAGGGCTCCAAAGCAGGGGAGACTTCAACATTATTTTATCTTTTGAAGTGACTGCCTTGCCCGGACGTACTTGAATGACATCGTTCAGAAATGCGGCTTGTGTGCCGTCGGGTTGCTGAAGTTCATATTCTACTACTCCTTTGAAGTTCTTTTTACTGTCATTACGTATATGGGCTTTCAGGATTATTTCTGCGGAAGTGTCGGAAACTTTGTCGTATGACACGAAAAGCCCGCCGCCTGCCATTTCGTTTTCGAAATTGGGATCGGTGATGAAAACCGGACGATGGGCTATGAGCCAGCAGTCACGATAGATGCCGCCAAAATAAGTATAATCCAGTACATCCTGTGCTTTGCCGGGAGGATAACTGGGGTCATTGCTGTTGTCTGCCCATACAGCTATCACATTGTCTGTTTCCCAATTCAGTGCGTCGGTGACATCAACGACTACAGGCAGGTATCCGCCAAAGTGTTCAGTCAATAAATTGCCGTTTACGAAAACTTTGCTTTTCCCCATGATAGCTTCGAAATGCAGGAAAAGTTTTTTGCCTTTCAATTCATCTGCCGGAGTGAAATGTTTGCGGTACCATACCTCACCTTGATAGTTGATACATCCACTGGCCTCAGTCGGTACATATTCAATTCCGTCGGGCAGGGAAACCACTTTCCAGTCCTGGTCATTAAAGTCGGTGGTTTCCGCACCTGTAGCGGTTCCTTTGTGGAATCGCCATGCCGGATTCATGGAATATACTTCACGTCCGGAGTTTGCCAGTTCATAGAAACCGGCAGTAGAGAATTCAGGTTGGTGGGCTGCCTGCATCTCATAGAGAGGGAAAAATAGTAAAGCGATGAGATAAAATAAGATGTTTTGTTTCATGGTTCTATGTATCTTGATAATTTAATGAAGGTCAAAGATAAGAAATAAAAAAATACTGGGGAAATAAAAAAGAGAAGCAATTCTGCTTCTCTTTGATTGAAGTTGCGGAGGCCTGACTCGAACAGACGACCTTTGGGTTATGAGCCCAACGAGCTACCAACTGCTCCACTCCGCGATGTTGTGTTTTGATTACGGGTGCAAAGGTACGGCTTTTTTTCTAATCTCCAAACTATTTCTGTATCTTTTTCTCAAATAAAATAATCTTTTTAGCTAATGTGTTGATATATAGAGCGTATACGATATGTTAATTAACGTTTGCTTCAAGATTATACTTTATTTGTTTGTGTGGTACAAAGAAAAAATGTAATTTTGCTCACATATATATGTAATGTGCAATTGAACTTATATGGCAGTATCAAAGACTAGGGCTAAATTGGTAGACGTCGCCCGTCAGCTTTTTGCGAAGAATGGGGTGGATGATACGACAATGAATGATATAGCGGTGGCTTCCAAGAAGGGAAGACGCACGCTCTATACGTATTTCAAGAGCAAAGAAGACATTTATATGGCAGTGGTGGAGTCGGAGTTAGAGATGCTGTCGGGGGCTATGGAGAAAGTGGCTGAACAGGATATCGCTCCTGATACGAAAATACTGCGGCTGATAGAAACACATCTGGACTCTATCAAGATGGTGGTGTTCAGGAACGGGACTTTGCGTGCCGGCTTTTTCCGTGATATATGGAGAGTGGAGGCAGTGCGGAAGAATTTTGACCGGACGGAAACAAAGCTGTTCAGGCAGGTGTTGACGGAAGGAAAGGAAAAGGGAATCTTTGATATAGACAATGTGAATATCGTGGCGGATATTGTGCACTATTGCGTGAAGGAATTGAAGCGCCTTATATACGTGGCCAGATAGGTGAGGAACTGGACGATGAGACAGGATGGGCATACGTGGCAAAAATTGTGTATGGCGCATTGGGGCGTAAAGAACAGAATAAGGAATAAAATTAACTTTATAATTATAAAATCAAAAATTATGGGATTATTAACAGGAAAGACTGCGATTGTGACAGGTGCCGCTCGTGGTATTGGTAAGGCGATTGCATTGAAGTTTGCTGCCGAAGGAGCAAATATTGCTTTTACAGACTTGGTAATTGATGAAAACGGTCAGAATACAGAAAAAGAAATTGCTGCGTTGGGTGTAAAGGTGAAAGGTTATGCTTCTAATGCTGCGAATTTTGAGGATACAGAGAAAGTGGTTAATCAGATTAAGGATGATTTCGGTTCTGTTGATATTCTGGTGAACAATGCAGGTATCACGAAAGATGGATTGATGATGCGTATGAGTGAGGCGCAGTGGGATGCGGTAATCGCTGTGAACTTGAAGTCTGCCTTTAACTTTATCCACGCATGTACTCCGATCATGATGCGTCAGAAGAGTGGAAGCATTATCAACATGGCTTCCGTAGTGGGTGTTCACGGAAATGCCGGTCAATGTAACTATTCTGCTTCAAAAGCCGGTATGATCGGTCTGGCTAAATCCATCGCTCAGGAATTGGGCTCTCGCGGTATCCGTGCCAATGCCATCGCTCCGGGATTCATCATCACGGATATGACAGCCAAATTGTCTGACGAAGTAAAAGCTGAGTGGGCCAAGAAGATTCCTTTGCGTCGTGGAGGTACTCCTGAAGATGTGGCGGATGTAGCTACTTTCCTGGCTTCTGATATGTCTTCGTATGTATCAGGACAGGTTATCCAGGTTGACGGCGGTATGAACATGTAATATGACAGTTGTTTACGAGGATAATCATATTGTTGTAGTCAATAAGACTTCTTCCGAGATCGTTCAGGGAGACAAGACCGGTGATACTCCCTTGTCGGAGATGGTGAAACAATACCTGAAAGAGAAATATAATAAGCCGGGAAATGTTTTCATTGGAGTGACCCACCGCTTGGACCGTCCCGTCAGCGGGTTGGTGGTGTTCGCCAAAACGAGCAAGGCATTGCCCAGACTGAATGAGATGTTCCGTAATGGTGAGGTGAAAAAGACCTATTGGGCCATAGTGAAAGAATGCCCCAAGGAAACGGAGGGCGAGCTGGTTCACTATTTGGTGCGTAACGAGAAACAGAATAAGTCTTATGCATACGATAAGGAAGTAAAGAATTCCAAGAAAGCTGTACTTCATTATAAACTTATCGGCCATTCTCAGAATTATTATTTATTGGAGGTGGATCTGAAAACTGGAAGGCATCATCAGATTCGTTGCCAGTTGGCCAAGATGGGATGTCCCATTAAAGGTGATTTGAAATATGGCTCTCCACGTTCCAACCCGGATGGCAGTATCTGTCTGCATGCCCGGACGGTACAGTTCGTTCACCCTGTGTCGAAGGAAATGATCCGGTTGACTGCGCCGGTACCCGAAGGTAACTTGTGGAACGGTTTTGAGATAGACTAAAGATAGAAAACAAAAAGGGAATGCTTCACAGCATTCCCTTTTCTTACTTTTAGGCATCTTTCATTTACTTCAAAACTTCTCCGCTTTCGCTGAAAAGTACAGTGCTTTCAGTTCCCTCTTTATCAGTTAAAACAACCTTGTAAGTTTTAGTTCCATCTTCGTTTGCTTCTACGGCAGCTTCTTTGATAGTAGATTCTGCATAGTTCTTTGTGATAGCTTCCTGCACGGCAGCCGGAAGGTCTTTCACTTCAATAGGGGTAAAATCATTTATCATAGTTATGGTCACAGAGTCCACCATAAAGTTGTCGGCGAATGCTGCTGATGTTCCTAATCCCATTACCAATGCTGCTGCAACAAATAACTTTTTCATAATTGTAGGTTTTTACTGTTAATACTATGTTGTTTTGTTTTCTCTGATAACAGAATGACAATATCTGTGCCAGAAAATAGATTGAATCTTTAAAATATTGATAATTAATGGATTACTCTTAGTGGAGGATGAAAGGAACATGGGGATAAGTGTGGAACATGGGGAATGCTTTGTGGAATTATTCCACATATCCGGCGGGAAGATGAGTTTATATGCTGTAAGGCTGTGCCCGATAGGAACAGTAGGGACAACAGCCTTACGGTACAGTAGCTTCTTGTTGGTAAAGTTATTGAATATCGTACAGCTTCAATTTGTTATATAAAGTTTTCCGGTCTATGCCTAATAAGATGGCGGCTTTACTTTTATTGTTTCCTGTTTGCTTCAATGCCTCAAGGATACGTTTCTTTTCCGCCGCTTCATCGTGCAGGCTGAACGTCTGCGGACTGGCGGACATTACAGGTTCCTGCAACTCATAACCTAATTCGGCAAGGGTGATAAAGTTGCTCTGTGCCAACAGGGTGGCACGTTTTACTATATTCTTCAGTTGCCGGAGATTTCCGGGCCATGAATACGTTTGTAAAGCTTGGCTGGCAGCGGCGTCAAACCCTATCAGCTGGCGGTCCAGTTCCCTGTTTGCCTGGTCCAAAAAGAAATTGGCGAATAGCAGGATATCTTCTTGCCGCTCTTTTAATGCCGGCATACGAAGGGTGAATTCATTGATGCGGTGGTAAAGATCTTCGCGGAAGTTTCCTTTTTCAATGGCTTGTTGCAGGTTCTCGTTGGTAGCGCTGACCAGCCGCACATCTACCTCTATTTCTTTATTGGAGCCGACCGGACGGATGCGTCTTTCCTGCAAAGCACGGAGCAACTGTATTTGTACTTCATAACTTAAGTTGCCTATTTCATCCAGAAACAAAGTACCTCCGTTGGCTTCTACGAATGCTCCTGTTTTGTCGTTTAACGCCCCTGTGAAGGAGCCTTTTACATGACCGAAGAATTCGGAAGCCGCCAGTTCTTTGGGGATAGAACCGCAGTCTATGGCAATGAACGGTTTGTCGGCCCGTTTGCTTAGCTGATGAATACGGTGCGCCACATACTCTTTACCTGTTCCGCTGGCACCGTTTATCAGTACGGACATGGGGGTGGGAGCTACCAGACCTACATAATTGTAGAGTTGGCGCGCCGCCTCGCTTTCCCCCTCCAGGAAATTAGAGGGAGGAACGGTTGCACTATGGGGAACGGCTTTGCTCTTGGATGCTTTGGGCGTGACTGTGTTCTTTTCTATTCCTGCCGGTGTAGGTAAAGCTTTGTTTTGCAATGCCTCATTAATTTTCTTCAGCAACTCATCCGGTTGTACCGGTTTTGAAATGTAATCACTGGCTCCATGTTTTATGGCCTGTACAGCGCTTTGGATGTCAGCATAGCCTGTCATGATGATGAGTGGGATGTTGTATTTCTGTTCTTTCATCCATGAAAGCAAGAAGATACCATCTTGATCGGGCAGGCGCAGATCAGACAAGACAAGATCGTATGGTTGTGCGTCCAGTTGTTTGCGTGCGCGCGCATTACTGCTTGCTGTATCAACCGAAAATCCTTTTTTACCCAGCCAGGTTTTCAACATGGTGGCAAAAGTCAAGTCATCTTCTACTATCAGAATGGAATGTGGCATCTTTATGTGGTTTTTTATTCGTACAAAAATAAACTTTTTTCACGGTGTGCCGAAACACGGACTCTATTTCTAATACCTTTTAACTTAACAGGGTTTAATTCTTCATTCTTCATCCGGAATTTCAATCTGTTTTTGTGCTTCGTCAATTACTTTTTCTATTTCTTTTACTATAAAGTTTGTTTTCTCTACCGCTTCTTCACTGATTTCAGCCGTCCCTCGTCTTTGTTCCATCCATGTCAGTGCAGGAATGCAACGGGTGGCTCCCAGCATGGTGAACAGTGGCAACAGTTTATGAGCTATTGCCGTGATGCCTTCCATATTCCTTTTCGCCAACGCTTCTTCCATATACTCTCGGTTCTTTTTTGTTTCGCTGATGAAGGTGCGGAGTATTTCTGCGGCTGCTTCCGGATCATCTTCCGAGAAGGCGGTCAGGGCAGAGAAATCCAACGTTTCTTGTTGGGGATGGTTTTCTTTGGCCGGTGCTGTGTGAGGAGCCGGATTTCCTGCGGCGGATACGTCCTTTCCTGTGGCCTGGAAGATGGCTGTAAACAATTCGTTTATGGTGAAAGGTTTGTGCAGGCAACCGGCAAAGCCATGTGAACGGAAATAATTTTCGTCCATATCGCTACGGGCGGTCAGCGCGATCACCGGCAGGGTTCGCACCCATGATGTGTCCAGCGTGCGGATGGCTTTCAATAAGTCGAATCCGTTCATGGCAGGCATCTGTATGTCCGTGAGTAAGACGTCGAAGCGCTTTTCTTTCAATTTGTTGAGAAGCTCTTCGGGATGATGGCAGCAGGTCACAGTCACTCCGGGGCGTTCCAGCATGGCGGTGGTAAGCTGTAACTGTATGCGGTCATCGTCAATTAAAATCAGGTGAATCGGCTCACTGTCTTCGCGTGGAGTGTCTGTTTGCCGGATTCCGGTTGAGTCAGGGGAAGCAGGAGTATGTTCCGCTTCCGGTCCGGAGGGGTTTTCATCCGGATGGGAAGGCCCCTCAGGCAAAGGCAGATATACATGGAATCGGCTGCCTTTCCCTTGTTCGCTTTCTATCTTGATATCTCCTTCGAGCAGAAGCACCAGTTTACGGGTGATGGCCAGTCCCAAGCCGAATCCTTCTTGTCCTTGTGCGTTGTGGAGCCGGGTGAATTCCTGAAAGATACGTTGTTGCTCTTCTTGGCTGATACCACATCCTGTGTCACTGATACTGAAATGCAGTTGGCCGTTTTCCAACGCTGCCCGCAGGGTGATGCCTCCTTCTTTAGTGAATTTCAGTGCATTGGATAGCAGATTCTCCGCTATTTGGCGGATACGGAACGGGTCTCCTATGTATACGCGGTTCAATGATTCGTTGCAATGATAGTTCAGTTCCAGCTGTTTGGAGTCCGCCATCGGTTTGAAGCTGATATAAATGGTGTCGAACAGTTGGTGGGGGTTGAATGATACCCGGTTGATGTCCATTTTATGTGCGTCCAGCCGGTGGTAATCCAGCAGGGATTTGACCAGGCTGAGCAGGTGATTGGCTGAACTTTGCATATTGTTCAGATAGAAACGCTGGCGTTCTTCGGTAGTGATCCGTTCCAGCAGGTCGGTATAGCCCAAGATGGAACCCACGGGGGCCTTGATATCGTGTGTGATGGTCAGCATCAGTTTTTCACGCGCCACCAGCAAGTCTTCGGCACGGCGTTTGGCTTTTTCCAGTTCTCGGCGGTAGTGGTTGCTGCGAGTGATGTCTCTCCATATCAAGACCAGAAAGAAAATAGCCAGAACCACGGCGACAATGGCGATTCCTGCCACTGTGCGGATAGAGCTTTGGCGGATGTATTCCTCTTGTATATGTTTGTTTTGTGCCAGAGCCTGCTCTTCTTCCTCTATGGTACTTAATAGCTGATTGACTTTCTGACTCAGTTTCAAGCCACTGAGGCGCAGGGACTGGGTGCGGCGATTCACCATTTCCATCCGTTCCTGATGGGTGTCGGTCACCCGGCTCTGTATGTCTTTCAGCATGGTGACCACCGTGTCTGCCGGGCTGTATGCTTCGGTCAGCGTATCGGTATATTCTTCCTGAATCACATTGCTGACTTGTGTGGAATCCGCTTTCCCGGGTGCGAACACTTCTCCCAGTCGTTTGAAGAAGCTTTTGGGCTTTTTGCGGATAACGTATGAATTGGTGTGTGTGATTACTTTTTTGCGCACGTGGGGAAGGCTGAGTAAAGAGTCTTGCTCGGCAATCAGTTCGTCGATATGCTGTTTGTAAATTTTATCTGTTCCGCCGTCCTGAATTGCTTTTAGCAGGTTGCGCATATTTCGTTCTTTATCCATGAAAAGCATTCCCACCGTATCCAGCCGTGCCAGTTGTATGCTGTCGGTCAGCAACGTGCGTAGGGAGTCAAGTGCCGTGGTGGCTTGTTTCATGGCTCGTTGGTATCGGTAGTATTGTTCTATTTGTCCCGTACTGAGCGATTGTCCGATAACTTCCGCCTGATAAAGCTGGCCGATAATCTGATTGGTGACATGGCGCCGTTGGCTCAGGATGGCTTCATCATCGCTGGTTCCGGTCAGTGACTTCATCTCCTGATAAATATATCCGATGGATATAAAGAGCAGTGCAGTCAGCAGGATATAGCCGAATGCAACTTTCAGCTTGGTGGAACGGTTGGGCAGGCTCATGGTGGTTTTATTTTAATTTCGTATCACGGTTAAAGCGTAGGTAATAGAGTATTCCGGCTGTAGTCAGTCCGAAAGGAAATGCCATCCATATTCCTATAATTCCCCAGTCCATGATGAAACCGAAGAAATAGCCGGCCGGCAGGGAGATAAGGAAATAGGCGATGAATGCGATATACATCATGGGTTTCACATCTGCGATTCCACGAAGGGCATTGGCGAAATTTATCTGTAATCCATCACCAAACTGGTAGATGATGAACGGAATGATAAGTTGTGCTACCATTACGCTGACCGCCGGACTGTCGCTGAACCATCCTCCCAGTTCGTTACGCAGCAGGAAGATGGGCAGGGCGCCTATCAGTGCGATGAGCAGCATGATATGGAATCCGGCGTATGCAGAGCGCCTGACGTTCATCCGGTCATTCTGTCCGCGGAAGTTGCTAACCCGCACGGCAACGGCTGCTCCCATGCCATAATACATCATAAAGCAGATTTGGGAAATGGCGAGCATCACTTGGTGGGCCGCCAGAGCAGTAGTCCCGATCCATCCCACCATAATGGCACTGAGACTGAACGAAGCAGTTTCCATTCCCATCTGCATGGCAATGGGCCATCCCAGTTTGTTCAGGTGCAGGAAGTCTGCCCGGTTGAGCGTATTGTGTAGAAATCCTTCTTTATAAATATGATAACGTCGGGTACAGAAAAAAATGACGGCGAACACGATCACCATCATGATACGGGAGGCCAATGTGGAAATTCCCGCTCCCAGCAATCCCATTTCGGGCATTCCCAGTTTACCGTAAATCAGAATGTAGTTGCCGATAATGTTCATTACATTTCCTGTCAATAAGATCCACATGGAAACGCGGGTATCGGTTATGCCGTCGGCAAATTGCTTGAAACCGTTGAAAAGCAGTACAAACAACAAGGATATCAGCAAAACGATGAAGTAGGGACGCATTAAAGGCAGCAGTTCTTCGGGTTGCCCCAGTCGGTGGATATTCAGATAAAGTATCCACATGATGAGTGTGAGCAATACGGCCAGCAGTGTGTTGGCAAACAGGCTGTTCTTCAGCATTCGTCCCACTACATGGGTTTCTCCCCGTCCGAACAGACTCCCTACGATAGGAGTCAGCCCGTATGAGAATCCGGTAGCGAAAATAATGGCCAAAGTAAACATATTGTTGACAAAACTGGCGGCGGCTAATTCATTCGTGCTGTGATGGCCTATCATCAATGTATCGGCAAAACCCAAAATGATGACACCTATCTGGCCGATAACGATAGGGATACCTAAAGTGAAAAGTGCTTTGTAATGTTGCATGGTTAATAAATTGCTAATGTGCCAATATGCTAATTTGCCAACTGGCTGTGCTGTGTTCCGCATGGCGCAGCCAGTTGGCAAATTAGCATATTATCAGGTCGGCAAATTACTTTTATAGTAGAGTGTGGAACAATTTTCTCGCACAAATGTTTTTTGTGCAGCTTCTTTTATCTGTCCGGCAGTGACCGAGCGATACTTGTTTACTTCATTGTTAATATCCTCCGCTTTGCCGGTCAGTTCAAAATAAGCCAGATTGGTAGCCACATTCAGGTAATTCAGGTTATTGAATATCTGTTCGCTTTCATAGCGGTTCTTTACTTTTTCCAGCTCGTCCTCGTCCACACTTTCTTCCGTCAATGCCTTCAGTTCCTGCCATACGGCTGTTTCGGCAGCTTCCAGCGTGACGCCTGGGGCGGGTTTGCCGGTGATATGGAACAATCCCTCGTCAATGCTGCCCGAGATATAGGCGTCGATGCTGTTGAATACCTGTTTCTTTTGCACCAGATGCTGCACCAGGCGGCAGGAACGTCCGCTGCTCAGCAAGTCGCTCAGCATATCAAAAGCATAATAGTCGGGATGGCGTCGTTCACAGATATGGAATGCCATAAAGAGCGCGTCTACAGGCACGTTCCGCTCCACTGTCAGCCGGCGTTCCTCCGTTTGCCGAGGTTCTGCCGGCAGTGAGCGGGGGGGTACGTTGCGGCGCGGGATAGGGCCGAACCACTTTTCGGCCAGTGCCACTGTCTCTTCAAAAGTAATATGTCCCGTTACAGCCAGAATGGCATTGTCCGGTGCATAATATTTAAAGAAAAAAGCTTTTACCTCTTCAAGGGTGGCATTGGCTATGTGGCTGATTTCTTTGCCGATGGTAGGCCACTGGTACGGATGCACCTTATAAGCCAGGGCACGTAGCAGATGTGAGGCGTCTCCGTATGGCTGGTTCAGGTTCCGCTGTTTGAACTCTTCGATTACCACTTGCCGTTGCACTTCCAGACTGCGCGGGTTAAAGTCGAGGGACAACATACGGTCACTCTCCAGCCAGAATCCGGTTTCCACATTCTGACGAGGGAGGGTGATGTAATAATTGGTTATGTCATTATTTGTCCATGCGTTGTTTTCGCCTCCGGCATTTTGTACCGGAGTGTCATAGTCGGGCACATGGATGGAGCCTCCGAACATCAGGTGCTCAAACAGATGGGCGAATCCGGTATGATCAGGATCTTCATCGCGTGCGCCCACATCGTACAATAGGTTCAATGCCACCATCTGAGTCGTATTGTCCTCATTGTGTATCACACGCAGCCCGTTGGACAAGGTGTATCGGTTAATGTTAATCATCTGAGTCGCAAATTACTGAATACTTGCCTTGAGAATCCGGATATTCTCTATAGGGCGGTCTGCGCGGTTCGTTTTTGCTATTTCAATATTGTCCACTACTTCCATACCTTCGGTTACTTCACCGAATACGGTATAAGAACCGTCCAGGTGGGGAGCGCCGCCTATGGTGCTGTATGCTTTGATCTGTTCGGGGGTGAAGCGGAATTTCTCTTCTTTGTCCGCCAGCTCACGGGCTTGGGCTTCCAAGGTGTCCTGTAATTCCAGTAACCCGGCATTGTCTCCTGCCTTGCGCATCTTGTATATTTCCTTCATGTGCTGGCGTGCCAGACTGTCGAACAGAGCTTCTTCACGCTGTTCGTTTATTTTGTTCTCCATGCCCAGCAATTGCGGTTCGGTGAACTTGCGTCCGGTAACAATATAGAACTGGCAACCCGATGAAGCCTTTTCGGGGTTCACATCATCACCCTGGCGTGCTGCCGCCAATACTCCTTTCTTGTGGAAGAATTTCGGATTGAACTCAGCGGGAATGGTGTAACCCACATCACCGCTGCCCAGCATGGCAGTATCCGATGCGTTTTTGCTGTCCGGATCGCCAGCTTGGATCATGAATTGTTTGATAACCCGGTGGAACAATGTACTGTCATATACTCCTTCTTTTACCAGTTTGATAAAGTTATCACGATGTTTCGGCGTTTCATTATACAGGGCCACTGTGATATTTCCCATGGTGGTTTCCAGTTTTACCAAGGTACGCTTTTCATTTTCCATATGATGATTTGTTTGTCTTTTCGAGCCGGCGTTGCATGCAGTCAATGCAATGAAGGCCAGGCATATTAGTAAAATTTTGTTTGAAGTCATGAGCTATTTTTTATTTATCGGACAAAGATAGGAAATAAAATTGAGAGTAAGAGCGGAAAAGCGAAGAAAGGAAGGATAAAAAAAGGGAGAGAGCGGAGGAATACTTCAGACGCAGACGCGGCAGAACCAGGTCTTTTTTCCTCACAAACGTGCGTGTTCTTATAATTTGTAGAGAAGAAAAGTAAATGAGGCAGAGTGAGGGGAAGAGAAGACCGGAAAGAGAAAAGACGAAAGAAAATAGATAAAAAGACCGGCGGCAAAACCGGAAGATGATAAGACTTGAAAAAAGAAAATTAAAAAAGTTTCTGAATAACATGGTTTGCATAAGTCTTGAAATTCGCATTGAATAGTAGTATGGCATCCATCGTTTCAGAGGGAAGTCTTTGATGAAGGATGCCGGATTTATATCATATTTGTAATATGCGCGCACGTGTGTGAGAAAAAGGAACTGCGTCTACGTTGGAAGTAGCTTCCGTCTTCTTGGAAATCTGTCGGCTTGTCCGTATTGTTCATATTATGGGAACAGACGGGAGAGCTGAAAGATTTAAATTTTGCGGGGGTAAGATTATAGATCTTTCCTAGTGGCAACAGGTAGTCCGTAAGTTCTTTTTTAATAAATTATGGGAAACAAAAGATAAAAGCTGCGTTCTTTCAACCATTATGCCGATAAAATTGTTTAAATTTGCAGGAATACTTGTACAGACACTCGATGAAGAAAAAATATGTTCGTTGGACATTGTGGACGATAGCATCTCCGTTCATTCTGTTCATCATTTTATGTATATTGATTTATTTGCCACCTATTCAGAATTTTCTGGTGGACAAAGCTGCTGTATATGCCTCGGAAGCTACTGGTATGAATATCTCCGTGGGACGTATCTCTTTGTCTTTTCCGTTGAATCTGGTGGTGACCAATGTAGATGCTGCTTCCCTGCATAATGATACGTTGCTCAGTGTACGCCGCCTGCAAGTGAATGTGCAGTTGCTGCCACTGCTGAAAAAGCAGGTAGAAGTGGATGGCATATCCCTGCAAGGAGCCACAGTGAATTCTAATGACTTGATACATGGCATGAAATTGAACGGTACTTTGGGGGAATTGTTCATTTCCAGTCATGGAGTGGCACTGGACCCCGAAACTGCCATCGTTAACAAAGTCTTGTTGAAAGATACGGATTTATCTCTTTGCCTGAATGACACCGCTGCGGCCGATACGGCTGCAAGCGACACCACCTATTGGAAAATAATATTGCAGGATATTGATTTACAGAATGTATCCTTTGCGCTGGATATGCCTTTGGACAGCTTGTCATTGGCGGCTTCGCTGGATAATGCCATACTGCGCGACGGGCTGATAGACTTGCATAAATCGGCCTATTCGCTGCAAACGTTTCGGATAGAGAACGGACGTGTGCGTTACGATAACGGGAAGCCGCTGGCTGCCGACAGCCTGTCCTCCGGACTGGACCCCTCCCATATTGCACTGACGGATATCGGTGTGAAACTGGATTCCCTATACTACGGAGGTAGGAATATGAAAGCCATAATCAGCCAGTTTGTGCTGAAAGAGCGTTCGGGAGTGGAAATCGTTTCTGCCACAGGGCGGATGGTTTCCAATGACAAGGTGCTGCGTGTGCCTTCATTGAAACTGGAAACCCGGGATTCTTATCTGGAACTGAACGCTGCGATGGATTGGAATGCCTTGGATTTCAAAGGTGAAGGCTTGATGTCCGCACGGCTGATGGCCGATATAGGAAAGCCGGATGTGGTGAGATTCATGGGACGTATGGATGAAAAGTTTGTCCGGCAGTACCCTTCCGAACCTCTGCGCATCCGTACAGGGATCGACGGCGATTTGAACAAGCTGAAACTGACTACGCTGACTGCCGAGCTGCCCGGCGCATTGGGATTGTTCGCCCGGGGGGAGAACTGACCCATCTGACAGACAGTCTGCTGCGCGGGGGGGATATCACTTTGGAAGCTGAAACCAAGGATTTGAAGTTTGTTTCCACGTTGGCTGAAGGAATAGAAATTCCATACGGAACGCGCTTGGAAGGCAAATTTACGATGGCGGGCGCTAAAATGGGCACGGACCTGCTGCTGATGCAGCCCGAAGCCCAGGCGGTGGTTGCGGCCGATACCATTCCTATAACAGTTTATAATGACAGCATTTCCGTGGCTGATGATTTCAAGATGGAACGGGCGGCCCGTCTGTTTGCCAAATACGACTTGTCGCGTGACAGGTATGAGGCAGACTTGGCTGTCAATCATTTTGACCTGCACCAGTTTATGCCTGCCGATTCTTTGTACACCTTGTCCACCCGTCTGAAAGTGGAGGGGGAAGGTTTTGACTTTTTCTCTCCCCGTACTTATTTCAATGCGGAGGGCGGTATAGACCGTTTCCATTATGGCAGTTATCATTTGACAGGAATCTCACTGGCTGCCGGACTGGAGAAATCGAAGGTGCACGCTTCACTGGCAGTGAAAAACTGGACCATGGATATCAAGGCGCATCTGGATGGTATCTTGAAACCTCATGATGTTTCGGGCGACTTGAAAATGGATGTGGCTCATTTGGATTGGCAGGCGCTTCATCTGATGGATACCCGTTTTCAGACCTCCCAGCACCTGGGTGTCCGTTTCAGCAGTGACCTCAGAAAAAGGTATGTCGTAGAGGCCGAGATGACGAATGCTACGATTGTCACTGCCAAACGCACTTCCCATTCCAAGGACCTGTTTGCCGGATTCAGCACTTCCAGAGATTCCACTTTTGCTTATCTGCGTGCGGGGGATCTTGATTTGAGTCTGGAAGGAGCAGGGCACATGGAATACATTTCCAGCAGGGCGGATTTGCTGATGAAGAAACTAGCGGAACAATGGGAAAGCAAACATATTGAACAGGAGGAGCTTCGGGAATTTCTTCCGGGACTATGTCTGAAAATATCTTCCGGTCCCGATAATCCGATAGCCAATTATCTGTCAATGATGGGGTTGTCATACAGTCGTCTGTTTATGGATGTGGATTCATCTCCGGCAGAGGGATTGAACGGGGAGGCTTATTTATATGGATTGCGTACAGACAGCCTGACTTTGGATACCATTTATCTGGATGTACAGCAGGACCTGAATGGCATAAATATGTTGAGCGGAGTGGTGAACGGACCCAAACCGGGACAGGAGGCGTTTGATGTGACGCTGGAGGGAAATGTGGGAAACAACAGCGCCCAGTTGTTGGTTCAATACCTGAATGCCCGTAAAGAACAGGGAGTATATATGGGAGTGATGGCCGACCTGCGCCGCCACGGCATACGCATGAAGGTTTTTCCGGAGCATCCCACGTTGGTATACCGTCCTTTTACCGTGAATAAAAATAACTATATTTATCTGGCTGACAACGGGCGGATTCATGCAAATCTGGATTTGCATGACGAGCAGGGGACCGGACTCAGTTTCTATACCAATCGGGAAGATACCATAGCCAAACAGGATATGACGGTGGAGCTTTCACGCATCAATCTGAAAGAATTCCGGCGTATCCTTCCCTATATGCCTGATATGGAAGGATGGATCGGAGCAGAAGCGCATTATATAGATTCCGGTCCGTATATGATGGTGAGCAGTGATTTGCGTATAGATGAATTCAAATATGAAGGCAGTGCGTTGGGAAATTGGGAACTGGGTGGTGTGTATCTGCCCGGTGAGGCAAAGGATCATCATCTGGATGCCTATATACGCCATGATGGTGAGGAGATAGCTCATTTGGGAGGTATCTATCTGCCCGCGGAGGAAGGAACGGGAAGCCTGAGCGCGGATATAGCCTTCGAACATTTTCCGCTGAATGTCGCCAATCCGTTTGTGCCCGACCGCATGGTGGAACTGGACGGGGATATTGATGGAACATTGTCCATGAAAGGTGATCCGGCCAAACCCTTGCTGAATGGGGAACTGGCATTGGATTCCGTGACTTTCTTCATGCCGGAGATGTCTGCAATGTTCCGTTTTGATAATGAACCGGTGCAGGTGGTGAACAGTAAGATGATGTTCAAGGAGTTCGATATATTCACCAAAGGCAAGACTCCTTTTACCATTAACGGCGAGGTGGACTTCTCGGATTTGGAACGGACGGCGGTGAACCTTAAAATGCATGCCGAGAATTATGAGTTGCTGAATGCTCCCCGTACCAAGCGGGCTATGGTTTACGGCAAGATGTATGTGGATTTTAATGCAACGCTGCGCGGTCCTGTGGAGGAACTGGTGATGCGGGGGAACATGAACATATTGGGGAAGACCAATGTGACCTATGTCCTGAAAGACTCTCCCTTGACGGTGAACGACCGTTTGGGGGATATGGTGACTTTTGTCAATTTCAACGACACAACTTCGGTAGAGGAGTCCTCTGTCCAGCAAATCTCTTTGGGAGGGATGGATGTGGCCATGACCATGCATATAGACCAGGCGGTGCAGGCACGTGTGGATCTGGTGCCGGACGGCTCCAACTATATGTTGCTGGAAGGAGGCGGAGACTTGTCATTCCAGTACACTCCTCAGGGGGATATGTTGCTGACCGGGCGTTATTCCTTGATGAGCGGGGAGATGAAATACCAGATTCCGATTATTCCGCTGAAGACTTTTAATATTCAAAATGGCAGTTATGTGGAGTGGACGGGAAATATCATGAATCCGCAACTGAACATTACCGCGGCCGAAAGGGTCCGTGCTTCGGTGGGCGAGGATGGAAAGACTTCGCGTATCGTCGGGTTTGATGTAGGGATCGCTTTGAGCCAGAGTCTGGAGAATCTGGGGCTGGCGTTTACCCTTTCGGCTCCCGAGGATGCGTCTGTGCAAGACCAGCTGAATGCCATGTCGGTGGAGGAACGGGGAAAACTGGCTGTCACCATGCTGGTGACCGGAATGTATATGGCTGAAGGAAACTCTACGGGAGGATTTAATGTGAATAATGCCTTGAACTCATTCCTGCAGAGCGAAATCTCGAATATTGCCGGAAAAGCACTTGATATCAATGTGGGCATGGAAACGGTGGATGATGCCGATAGCGGCGGGAAACGCACGGATTATAATTTCCAGTTCGCCAAACGTTTCTGGAATAACCGCTTCCGTATAGTGGTAGGCGGTAAAGTGTCTACCGGAAGTACGGTACAGCAGGATGAAACCTTTATTGATAATGTATCCATAGAATACCGCTTGGACAACAGCGGTACCCGGTATGTCAAGCTCTTCCACGACAAGAACTATGAGAGTGTGCTGGAAGGTGAGATCATAGAGACCGGTGTGGGTATTGTGCTTCGCAAGAAGATGAGTCACCTGGGCGAACTGTTTATTTTCAAGTCTAAAGAAAAAATGATTGTTGGAGATATGGAGAGAAAACATAACATAAACCTGCTTCTATTATCGGTATTGTTGCTGATGACAGCTGCCTGCTCTACTACCAGGAATTTGCCGGAAGACGAAACGCTATATGTCGGTGTGAAAAATATGGAGATTCTGAATGAAGACAAGACCCCTGCCGGTGTCCAGACTTTGGAAGAGGTGGAGGCTGCTTTGTCTTATCCTCCCAATAATGCCATTTTGGGAAGCAACTCCTTGCGTTTTCCCATTCCTTTCGGTTTGTGGATATACAATGATTTTGTGAAATACCAGGATAAAAAGGGGGTGGGGCATTGGATCTTCAACAAGCTGGGGTCTACTCCGGTGTATTTGTCTACGGTGAATCCGGAAACCCGTGTGAAGGTGGCCACCAATCTGTTGCATGATTATGGCTTTTTCAATGGTGCTGTGACTTATTCTGTAGACTCGTTGAAGAATCCTCGGAAAGCCAAGTTAAGTTATAAGATTGATATGGCGAACCCTTATTATCTGGACTCTGTCATGTATCTGAAATATCCTCCTCGCGCCGATAGTCTGATCAGGGCTGCTTATGACCAGAGGGTATTGCATAAAGGAGATAATTTCAGTGTGTTGAAACTGGAGGAGGAGCGCCAGCGGCTGAGTACCCTTTTCCGTAACAATGGTTATTATTATTTCCGTCCCGAATTCATTACTTTCCGTGCGGATACCTTGCGCAAACCGGGAATGGTCAGTTTGCAGGTTGTCCCGAAAACCGGAGTGCCTGCCGATGCGAAAAGACCTTATTATATAGGGAATACTTCTATTTATCTTACCGGATATAAAGGGGAGGAACCTACTGATTCCATCGTCTTTCCGGGAATGACTTTACACTATAGCGGTAAGAAACCCGGTATCCGTCCCGGAGTATTGGCTAAGCGCTTCTTTTACCAGAAAGGGCAGCTTTATTCTCAGGCCCGTCAGAATTTCACGCAGGAAGCCTTGGCGCGTTTGGGCATTTTCAAATTTGCCGAGTTCCGCTATGCCCCGCAAGATACATTGCCGGGGTGTGATACGCTGAATGTGCGGATGAATGCTACATTCGATTTGCCGTATGACGGAGAACTGGAATTCAATGTGACTACCAAAAGTACGGATCAGACTGGTCCCGGAGCGATTTTCAGCCTCTCGCGGAAGAATTTCATGCGTACAGCCGCCACGCTTTCTTTCCAGTTGAAAGGGTCATACGAATGGCAGACCAATTCTACGGCGGATGGGAACAGTTCTAAATTGAATTCATACGAGCTGGGAACTTCTTTCTCATTGGAGTATCCTCGCCTGGTGTTGCCGTGGATGAGTAAAAAAATGATGCGCTCACGATTTCCGCAGCATACCTCATTCAAGTTGTATGCCAGTCAGTTGAACCGTGCCCGCTTCTTTAAAATGCTTTCTTTTGGTGGAACGGTGTCATACGATTTCCAGCCTTCGCGGGTATGGAAACATACGGTGACTCCTTTCAGACTGGCATTTAATACGTTGCAGCATACTACTACACGTTTTGATACGATAGTGGACAAGAACCGGAGTTTGAAAATCAGTTTGGGAAATCAGTTTATCCCGGCTATGAGTTATACGTTTACGTATGATAACGCCCCGTTGAAGAAACGCAATAATTTATGGTGGGAAACTTCCTTTACTTCGGCAGGTAATCTGACTTCGTTGGTGTATGCTGCTTTTGGGAAGGGATTCAAGGAAACAGATAAGAAGTTATTAAACAGTCCTTATGCGCAATTCCTGAAAATGACATCCGAAGTGCGTTGTTTGTTTAAAGTCGGAGAGAAACAGCATATAGCCACTCGTTTGATGGGGGGAATTTTGTATGCATATGGGAACCAGACTGTAGCGCCTTACAGCGAGCAGTTCTATATTGGGGGAGCTAACAGTATCCGTGCGTTTACAGTGCGCTCTATCGGCCCCGGTTCTTATCGTCCCGAAGATAAACAGTATGGTTATCTGGATGAAACTGGAGATGTGAAGTTGGAAGCGAATGTGGAATACCGTTTCCCTATCCTGGGTGATTTGTACGGGGCAGCTTTTCTGGACGCGGGAAATGTGTGGCTGCTGCGTGAACAAAAGAATGAGGAAGGTGAGAATATACGTCCCGGCGGTTTGCTTACTCTTCGTAATTTTGCTAAAAGTATAGCTTTGGGTACTGGGGTGGGATTGCGTTATGACCTTACTTTCCTGGTGATCCGCCTGGATCTGGGTATTGCTCTTCATGATCCGTATGATACCGGCAAGAAAGGATATTATAATATTCCTAAGTTTAAGGATGGACTGGGATTGCACTTTGCCATCGGCTATCCTTTCTAGAAATAGGGCTTGATTTGTGTCAAAAGGAGGGAAATGATTGATTTATGCTCGAATTTGAATGGAATGTAGCTTTTTTCCTCCGTATTATTTTGTAGCTTTGTACCATCAAATATTCAATTTTAAATAAATAAACTATGAAACCAACTTTATTTTTATTGGCGGCTGGTATGGGCAGCCGTTACGGAGGATTGAAGCAATTGGATGGTCTGGGTCTAACGGCGAAACTATTATGGATTATTCTATTTATGACGCTATCAACGCCGGCTTTGGAAAACTGGTCTTTGTTATCCGTAAAGATTTTGAACAAGATTTTCGTGAAAAGATTATTTCTAAATATGAAGGTCATATTCCTTGCGAACTGGTATTCCAGGCTTTAGACAATCTGCCGGAGGGTTTTACTTGTCCTGCGGAGCGTACAAAACCTTGGGGAACTAACCATGCTGTCATGATGGGAGCTGATGTGATACAGGAACCGTTTGCGGTGATCAATTGCGATGACTTCTATGGCCGTGACTCGTTCCAGGTAATGGGCAAGTTCCTTTCTGCACTGCCCGAAGGTGCTAAAAACACGTATGCTATGGTGGGCTTCCGTGTAGGAAATACATTGAGCGAGAGTGGAACGGTATCCCGCGGCATCTGTGGAACCAATGCGGATCATTTGTTGACTTCCGTGGTAGAACGTACCAAAATTCAGCGCATAGACGGAGAAGTGAAGTATATTGACGACAATGGCGAATGGACAGCTACCCCTGACACAACTCCGGTGAGCATGAACTTCTGGGGCTTTACTCCTGATTACTTTGCTTACAGTAAGGAATTCTTTAAAGCATTCTTGAGCGATCCTAAAAATATGGAAAACTTGAAGAGCGAATTCTTTATTCCGCTGATGGTGGACAAGCTGATTAATGACGGTACTGCTACCGTTGAGGTATTGGATACTACCAGCAAATGGTTTGGAGTAACTTATCCTGAAGACCGTCAGAGTGTGGTTGACAAGATACAGGCATTGGTGGATGCCGGTGAATATCCTGCGAAATTATTTTAAGATGAGAGGTAGTGTAGTCACACTTATATAATTTACTTTCGGGGGCTGTCCGTTTTTTTTTGGACAACCCCCGTTGGATTACTATTTTTTATTTTCTGTTTTCATTATTGCATCTTGTATTCACTGGGAGATAACCCGGTATGGTGTTTGAAGTATTTGCCAAAAAAGGAAGGGTTCGGGAAATTCATAAAATAAGCTACTTCCTGAATAGACATGACGGAGTATTTCAACAGCGCTTTGGCTTCCAGTATCACATATTCGTCAATCCACTCTCCGGCAGTTTTTCCGCTTACTTTCTTTACTACGGTGGAGAAATGTTTGGGACTCAGGAATAATTGCTCCGCATAAAAATCTACGCGTCTTTCTTTACGGTGATGTTCGGTCAGCAAGTTGATGAACTGGTTGAACAATACCTCTTCCCTTTTCAGTGATTTCGGATTCTCGGAAAGGAATTCCGGTTGTTTTCTATGAAGGATGGAACCTATCTTATATAAATAGGCCCCCATTAGTCTGCGTACGATTTCTGTCCTGAAGTTATCGTTCCGGCTTACGGTTTCTTCTATCAGTTCATAGAATGATTTCAGTTCCTGTACCTCTTCTTCCATCAAATGAAATTTGGGATTCTCTTTCAATGAGATGAAAAATGGCATGAAACTGTTCAGGTTGATATACATCTCTTTTAAGAAATCAGATGATATTAAAAACATTTGTGACAAATGAATGCCCGGTGATAACATGGACTGTAGAATATCGCCGGGAGCGCAAATAATCAGATCGTTTTGCTCAATGTCGTATTCCCGTAAATTGATATTGACTTTGGCAGAGCCTTTTTCACGGATAGAGATAATGATTCCATCCAGCCGTAATGGGTATTTAAAGATGGGGTTCATATTCTCGGGGATGTAATGTTCGCTTCTATCCATTACGAAATCATTGTTAATCCCTTTTAGACTGGGATTCATCTGTCGGATACGGGCTATGGATATATTTCCTATTTCATGTTCCATATTTCTTAATTTTGCCTCAAATGTATAAATCAAAAGTCAATAATCCACTCTTTTTTTCTCATAATATTATTTTTTAATTGAAATTGACGGATGTGAATTCGGAGGCGTGTGATGGCAGGAATTCTTAATTCTATTTAAAAGGGGGATGCTGGCAAACTATTTGTACATAATAACGTGTATATTTAACAACAGAATTATAAAGAACAAAACTATGTCAATGTATTGGATCTTATTTATTGGAATCGCGGTAATCAGCTATATTGTACAGAATAGTCTGCAAAGCAAGTTTAAGAAATACTCGAAGATGCCTTTGGCCAGCGGTATGACAGGAAAGGATGTGGCTGAAAATGTTGCATGATAACGGTATCTATGACGTGCGTGTAACCAGCACTCCGGGTATGCTGACCGATCATTATAGTCCGGCAAACAAAACGGTGAACCTTAGTGAAGGGGTATATGGAAGCAACAGTGTGGCTGCTGCGGCAGTTGCCGCCCATGAATGCGGACACGCCGTGCAACATGCGCGTGCATACGCTCCGCTAAAGATGCGCTCGGCTTTGGTGCCTGTGGTGCAGTTCTCATCTTCTATTATGACTTGGGTGTTACTGGCAGGTATTTTGATGGTGAATACTTTCCCGCAGTTATTGTTGGCAGGAATTTGTCTTTTTGCCATGACTACTCTTTTCAGCTTTATTACGTTGCCTGTTGAGATCAATGCCAGCCAGCGTGCGTTGGTATGGTTGAGCAAGGCCGGAATTACAAATTCATATAACCATCATGCGGCAGAGGATGCGCTGCGTTCAGCTGCTTATACGTATGTGGTTGCGGCACTTAGTTCGTTGGCTACACTGATTTACTATATAATGATTTATATGGGACGTCGTGACTAAGACCTTATAAGGGAAATATATTTTTATTATAGAGGGCTGCCTGCGGGCAGCCTTTTCTAGTTATATTTTGATTAGTTTCGAAATAATTTTTGTTTTAATCTCTTTTTCTTTTCGTTTTAATTTGTATTTTTGCCCTGTCAGCAAAATGAGATAATACCTATGAAAAAACATTTGGGAGCCATCAAATACTTGGTCATTTAGAATAATTTGATGATGAGAAACACAATAAAGTTAAAATATATATGGTGTACTTTGTTTTTACTTCTTCATTGGGGTTTTGTCAAAGCACAGCCTATTTGTGTTGCACGCCAATATACAGTGAGAGACGGATTGATTCAAAGTAATCCGGCGCAGATTCTTCAAAGTCATAATGGTTTTATATGGGTCAGTACTTGGAATGGGGTAAGCCGGTTTGATGGACGCGATTTCGAAACTTTTCAGTTTGATTCTCTTTTGAACCAGCACATGCAGCGGCTGGAGAATACGGCCGACGGCAATTTATGGATGATTGCATACGATCGTCATAGCCTGTATTTATATGATATTCGTGAAAATAAGCTGATCAATGTTCTGAAACAGTATGAACAACATTTTAATACTCCGTTGCAAATAGAAAATTTGTATCCTTTATCCAAAGGGATTACTTGGGTTACTTTAAATAATGGAGGATGTTTCAGAATTTCAGATAAAGAGTGTACTGTTTCTTCAGGGATTCAGTATATTACAGCTATTGATGATGTGGAACTGGGGAAAGTCAGTAGGGTCTTTGAAGATAAACAGGGAGAGGAATGGGTATTTAGTGACAAGGGAGTTAGCATATTTGGCAAGCGGACCATTAGTTCATATCCCTTTTCTATGTTCGAAACAATGGATAATCTTGTTTTTCTTGCATCACAGAATGGCAGGCTAGCCTATTATGATGTAAATACCATGCAATTCAACATCGTTCCTTTTCAAGAGAAGATTCAGCATATAAACGGAATTAAAGTGTTGAAGATAATCAGCTGGCTGTTTTGTCTGATAAAGGTTTGTACCTATGCCATTTCCCTGAACTGGCGATGGAGAAATATGATTTCTCTCTTCCGGGGCATGATGATGCGGCTGTGAGAAAAGTCTACCAGGATTCTAAAGGATTTCTATGGATATTTACCGGATTGCCGGGAATTATCCGGCTTGATCCGGAAACCGGAGTGAAACAATATTTGAATACTCCTTCCGGATACATGGCTTCTTCTCCGGAAAATGAACTCTTTATTTATGAAGATCCTAACGGAGTGGTTTGGACTATTCCTTATAAAGGTATATTCAGTTATTATGACGAAAAGAGCCGGGAGTTAAAAGTCTATTTTACACCGGGAAGGAATCATATACCTTATTCTCCTATTATTAAAACAACTTATGTTGACAAACAAAATAATTTGTGGATCAAATCCCAGCGCTCATTTATAAAAATGTTCTTTCCGCCCAGTCCCTATACTTATAGGGAGTTGGACAATTATTTTGATACAAAATCATTTCTGTTTGATAGCGACGAACATTTATGGATTGCAACAAAGAAAGGGATTATACGTATTATGGATTCACAGAAAAACTTGTTGGGTTATTTGTCGCCTGATGGGGAACTGGCTCAAACGGAAACAGTTTTTGCAGAAGGTGGAATCTATGTCATGCTGAAGGATCAGGCGCAGACAATATGGCTTGGCAGTAAGGAAAACGGATTGTTCAGACTTGTTCCTCGGAATCGTCCTTATCATTATGAGGTATATCATTATATGAATAATCCGTCGGATCCTTATTCCATCAGTGACAATAAAATATCATGCATTGATGAGGATCATAACGGACGTATTTGGATTGGTACTTACGGTGGCGGATTGAATTTGGTTGAGGAAAAGGAAGATGGGGCGATACGTTTTATCCATGCGGAGAATAAATTGTCCGGTTTTCCTATTAATCGTACCAACAGTATTCGTTGTATGGTGGAGGGACCCGGTCATACTATGCTGGTGGGTACTATAGAAGGTTTGATCACTTTTTCTTCTGATTTTTCGGATTACGAAAATATTCGTTTTTATCTTAACCTTCCTCGTCCGCAGGCGACTGACGGATTGTGTAGTGCTGATGTGATGTCTGTTTTACGAACGACGGATGAAACTATCTATTGTTATTGTTATGGAGGTGGCCTTTGTAAGTTGGTTTCGTCAAATTTATTATCTGATGAACTTCGGTTCCGGTCGTTCGGCAAAGAGACATCTCCGTTGGCTAGAGCCTTGATTGAAGATAAAAATCATAATATATGGATCGGCTCGGAAACGGATATCACTCTGTTTGATGTGCACGATCAGACTTTTGAGTCTTTTGGAGAAACTTTTTTCAATCGTTCTTTTAATTATAGTGAATGTCTTCCGGTTACAGACAGGCAAGGGGATATCTTAATGGGTACAGAAGGCGGTATGCTTGTCTTTTCTCCGGATAGTATCGTTAAGCAGACTTATGAAGCTCCTATTGTAGTGACAGGTATAAAATATTCGGAGGATAATTTGTCTCATGTATTGAGTGATGCGGATTATTTAGAGATCCCTACCCGGCGGAGGAATTTTACCATCTCATTTGCTGCGTTGGATTATACTAATTCCTTGGATATCGAGTATGCTTATAAGTTGGATGATAATCAATGGTATTATATAGGTAAGAAGAACTCGGTTAGTTTTGTAAGTCTTCCGGCAGGAAAATATCAATTTCAGATAAAGGCGACCAATGGGGATGGTATTTGGATGAACACTGTGAAAACGGTTACTTTACAGGTATTACCCACCTTTTGGGAAACCGGTTGGGCTAAGGCTTTTTATCTAGTTGTTGTCTTGGTGATATCTTTAGCTATCGGATATGTTTTTTTCTATATTTACTATTTGAAGCATAAGGTAAATATGGAACAAAGATTGGCGGAAATAAAAGTACGTTCTTTTATTGATATCTCACATGAACTACGTACTCCTTTAACCCTTATATCCGGTCCGGTATCCGAAGTGTTGTCCCAGGAGCCTTTGACTTCCCGGACCCGGCATCATCTTCAATTGGTTCAGAAAAATATCAATCGTATGTTATTGCTCATTAATCAAGTATTGGATTTCAGAAAGATACAGAATAAAAAAATGGGCTTGACTATTGAATACCGGGATATCATTATCATGCTTCATAATATAATGGATAATTTCCGGTTGTTGGCAACAGAAAAAAATATAAATTTTTCTCTTCAGACAACGTTGCCTTCTGTTTTTTTGTGGATAGATAGTGATAAGTTCGAGAAAATTATCTTTAACTTGCTTTCCAATGCCTTTAAGTATACACCTGATAACAAGTCGATTACCTTGATTGTGATGGAAAGCGGACAGTTTGTTTCGATTGCCGTAAAAGATGAAGGTATTGGCATCTCTAAAGATAAAGTGCCATCCATATTTGAACGTTTCACTACAGTGTCCAAGGAAAATGACATGCAGCCTTCATCGGGTATAGGGCTTTCGCTGGTGAATGAGTTGGTTAAAATGTTGCATGGGGAAATTCAGGTCGAAAGTGAAGTAAAGAAAGGAAGTGTATTCAAACTGGTTTTGCATAAAGGAAAAGAAATATATGCTCAGGATAAAAATGTTGAATATATATTGAACGACACTTCGGAAGAACAGGAAACGGTCTTGGCGGAACCGGAACAAAATGATAAAACATCTTTGCCGGACATGCCTCCGGCAACAAAAGAAACTTTAGTAAAAGTGATGGTAGTGGAGGATAATGCGGAGTTGCGTCAATTTATATGTGAAATATTGTCGGGCACTTACCGTGTTGTTGGAGTTGCCGACGGGGTGATGGCATTGGAAAAGATAGAAGAGGAAATTCCGGATTTTATTATTACGGATATTATGATGCCGCGTATGGATGGTATTGAATTGATAAGGCACATCAAGGAGAATGTCAATACCTGTGATATCCCTCTTATTATCCTTTCTGCAAAATCGTCTGTTGAGGATCGTATTCAAGGTTTACAATTAGGGATTGATGATTATATACCTAAACCTTTCAGCAGCGATTATTTAAAATCGAGAATTGAGAACTTGATCAGGCAAAGAAAAGTGCTTCAGTCGGCTTTTTTGTCAAAGTATGGTGCTCAGCCGAAGAAAGAACCTTTAGAAGCCATCGCTTATCCTGTGTCGCAAATTGTTCCTTTGGACGAGTTGTTTATGCAGAAACTGGTAGGATTTATGGAAGAGAATTACAGTAATCCGGGGCTGCGGGTGAATGATCTGGCAGAGTTCATGAATATGAGCCGCTCTGTATTCAATCGGAAAGTGAATGGTATCATGGGGATTTCTCCGATAGAATATATAAAGAATTATAGGTTGAATAAAGCGAAAAGTTTTATACAAAGTGGTATGTCTTTCTCTGAGGTTGCTTTTGCCGTCGGCTTCTCTGATCCCGGTTACTTTGGCAAGGCGTTTAAAAAAGCATTTAATCAGACTTTGACTGAGTATAAAAATAATAACTAAGTTCCGTTTTGTGCTGTTTATGAAGGTAAATAGCAAGAAAATACCTTATTGATGTAAGATTTTACCTTTGGCTCTCAAGGGTAAAATCTATCTTTGTGCTCATTGACACAGTATGAAAATGTTCCGGAAAACTTTTATGAGTATAATTTTTAAAACATGATAGGATGAGTACAAAATTTTATGTAATAGCTGTTTGGACGCTGTTAAGTTTTGTGGTAAAAGTAAATGCACAAGACAAAGTGGAATGTTGGGATCGGTTTGAGTTGAGTTTTAAACAGGTGACCAAAGAGAATCCTTTTGATATACGTCTTTCCGCTACTTTCGTTTGTGGAAAGGAAAAGAAAACGGTGGAAGGATTTTATGATGGTGAGAATACTTATAGGATACGGTTTATGCCTGCTGTCGCCGGGGAATGGAGGTATGTTACATCTTCCAGTATAGGGGCTATGAATGGTCGGAAAGGTACATTCACAGTGGTACCCGCCGGAAAAGATAATCATGGCATGGTGTTGGTGGACGGAGAACATAATTTTAAATATGCGGACGGTACCCGTTATTATCCGATGGGTACGACAGCCTATGCATGGACACATATGAAGGAAACGACTCAGGAGGCTACTTTGAAATCGTTTGGTGAAGCCGATTTTAATAAGGTAAGGATGTGTGTGTTTCCTAAAAACTATTCTTTAGTGAAAGACGAGCCTGCGCTTTATCCTTTTGAAATAAGGAAGACGATAAAAGATAAGGAAGGAAATGAAAGGAAAGAATGGGACTTTGACAGATTTTACCCGGCTTTTTTTCAGCATTTGGAGAAACGGATAGACCAACTGAACCGTTTGGGGATTGAGGCGGATTTGATCCTTTTCCATCCTTATGATAAGGGAAGATGGGGCTTTGATGCTATGTCGAATGAGGTGAATGTACGTTATATTAAATATATTACTGCTCGTTTGGCTTCTTTTAGAAATGTATGGTGGTCTATGGCAAACGAGTGGGATTATGTAAAAGCGAAAACTGTGGATGATTGGAAGCTGTTGACGAAAACTGTGGTTGAGAATGATCCTTATCGCCATTTATGTTCTATTCATGGAGCGACGGCTACTTATTTTGATTATTGGATGCCTGAATTTACCCATGTCAGCATTCAGGATGAGGCACCGGTGCTGAGTTCTACCGCTTCTGCTACTTTAAGAAAAATTTATCGCAAACCGGTTATATGTGATGAGGTTGGGTATGAAGGGAATCTACCTTATCGTTGGGGAAGGTTAAGTCCGCAGCAGATGACTTGCTTTATTTTGAATGGTTTGTTGGGTGGAATTTATGTCACTCACGGTGAATGTTATCAGCAGGGGAACGAACCTATCTTTTGGGCGCAAGGGGGATCTTTAAAAGGTGAAAGCTGGAAACGTGTGAAATTTTTAAGAACGATTATTGAAGCTGCTCCCCATCCGTTGGAGATGGCAGATATCAGTCGTGACTTGGTTACTTCTACTGCTGGACCAGATTATTATCTGGTCAATATGGGAGATGTGAAAGGTTTCTGGACTTTTAATCTGCCGGTAAAAAATGCGGATTATAACAAATTGCAAAAGAATAAACGGTTTAAAGTGGAGATTATTGATGTGTGGGCCATGACTGTCACGGAATATCCTGTGATATTTGAAACAACGGAGGAATTGGATTATCGTGTTTTTGATATACATCATCGGGGAGTAAGAATTCCGGATGCTCCTTATATTGTTCTTAGAATAATAGAAGTGAAATGATGGGATAAGCCTTCTGACGGGAGATGATTGATTTTTTTATCATAAAAAAGGCTAATAGTTTTCGATTCTTTTTGTTTTAGCTTAAATTTGCGGTATAATTAACTCCCTAGATACACTAAAATGTTAAATACAGTAGAAGAAGGATTGGAAGATATTCGCCAAGGCAAAGTATTGATCGTTGTTGATGACGAAGATCGTGAAAACGAAGGCGATTTTATCGTTTCAGGAGAAAAGATTACTCCTGAAATTGTAAATTTTATGATTACTCATGGCAGAGGGTTGTTATGTGCTCCTCTGCCACGTTCACGTTGTGAAGAACTTTGTCTGGCTCCGATGGCAGAAGAAAACACTTCATTGCTAGGTACACCGTTTACTATGTCGGTAGATTTAAGAGGGTATGGCTGTACTACGGGAGTTTCTGCTTTCGACCGTTCGTCAACAATAAAAGCTTTGGTGGCAGGAAATCTGAATCCTTCCGAGTTTGCTCGTCCCGGACACGTTTTCCCTCTATATGGTGCGGAAAATGGGGTCTTGGAGCGTAATGGACATACCGAAGCCACACTGGATATGACAAGAATGGCAGGTTTGAAACCCGGAGGAGCTCTTGTTGAAATTTTGAATGAAGATGGTACAATGGCGCGTCTTCCCCAACTAGGTGAGATTGCAGCAAAATTCGGTTTGAAAATTGTTTCCATTAAGGATATTCAGGAATATCGTAAAAACATAACCTCTAAATCTAATAAATATGGCACTCAATCAAAGAAGAGTAAAGATATTGCATCTGATTCGTGAAGACGGGCATGCAAAAGTTCAGGACCTTAGTAAAATTTTCAATGTGACGGATGTAACGATCCGTCAGGATTTGGAAGCCTTGGAACAAATGGGGTATATCCAAAGAGAGCATGGAGGTGCGTTTCTGAAAGGAGTAGGGTCGTTTGCCAAGACCGGGCAATTGTTCAATCAGACTCATTTGGAGGAAAAGAAAGAAATCGCTCAGAAAGCTATTCAGTTTATTCAGGAGGGGGACAGTATAATTCTTGATTCCGGTTCTACAACTACAGAGATCGCAAAGCTTTTAATGAATTATAAGGACCTGACAGTCATTACCAATGCTTTGAATATAGCTTTGATTTTAGGTGAGAATCATGGTATTAATCTGATTGTTACCGGAGGTGAATTCAAGGCTCCTACACTTTCTTTGACAGGAAAAATGGCGGCCGATTCATTTAAAGATATACGCGCTAATAAATTGTTTCTGGCTACGGCCGGTATTTCTTCGGATATGAAGCTGACTTATCCTAGTCTAAGTGATTTGGTCGTGAAATCTGCTATGATAGAGTCTGCCAGTAAAGTGTATCTGGTGGCTGATTGTTCAAAAATAGGTGTCAGTGCTTGCTAGTTTAGGCTCGGTTTCATTAGCAAATGCTATTATTACAGATAGTACTATAACCGAAGAGGATTTTGAAAGATTAAAAGAATTAGAGGTCGAAGTTATCTGATTCTTACTGAAACAAAGGTAATATGGGTGATTGAGAATGTTGGAAAATACATTCTTGATCACCTTTTTTATCAACTTTGATTTTACTTCCTTATTTCTCCTTATTGTTTGCTTCTTTTTTTATAACAGTTCTGTTGGGTACAAAATAGACAATCGGAGAGTCTTGTTTATATAGAGATATAACTTTGTTAGCAGAATAAATTAATTGTCCTGATTTATAGATTATTTAGGCGTTTATTGTTAATATAATCAAATTTATTTTCATTTTATTTCGTTTTGTATTGAATGTTTCCAGTTAAATTCCGTTATTTGCGAAAGAATAAGAAAGTAAATGATAATAATATGCAAGTTGAAACGTTAGAATTACAATCGGAAAAGAATCGGAAACGGTTGGTTGAGATTGTGTATAAAGCAAAAGCAGGACACATTGGAGGTGATCTGTCGTGTCTTAACGTGCTTACAGCACTTTATTTTGATATAATGCGTGTTTGGCCGGATAAACCAAAGGAAACGAAAAGAGATCGTTTTGTAATGAGCAAAGGGCATTGCGTAGAAGCGTTATATGTTACGCTGGAAGCAAAAGGTTTCATCTCTCGTGAGGTAACCGACACATTAGGAGAATTCGGATCTATCTTGTCCGGCCATCCTACTATAGAGGTACCGGGTATTGAAGTAAATACAGGAGCTTTAGGGCATGGCTTGTCTGTAGGTGTCGGAATGGCGATGGCTGCCAAAATGGATAAAGCTGATTATAAAACGTATGTATTGATGGGAGATGGTGAGCAAGGGGAAGGTTCTATATATGAAGCTGCTATGGCAGGAAACCAGTATAAATTGGATAATCTGGTAGCCATTATTGACCGTAATCGTTTGCAGATCAGCGGTACAACCGAGGAGGTCATGTCATTGGAGAGTATGCGCGACCGCTGGACTGCCTTCGGTTGGGATGTATTGGAAATGAACGGAGATGAGATGGAAGATATCATCCGGACTTTCCGTTCTATTGATTATACGAATAAAAAGCCTCATTTGCTTATCTCCCATACTACAAAAGGAAAAGGAGTGTCTTATATGGAAGGCATTGCAAAATGGCATCATGGCGTGCCTACAGCCGAACAATATGAAGAGGCTGTTCGCGAGGTATCCGAAAGAATTGAAAAACTAGAAAAAGAAAACAATGGCAAATAATATGATAGCGTGCAGAAAGAGCTTTACAGATACGTTGCTGGAGTTGGCGCGTCAGGATAAAGATATTGTGGCGGTTACAACAGACGCCAGAGGATCTGTTACTTTGGGGGATTTTGCAAAAGAATTACCTGCACAGTTTGTAGAATGTGGAATAGCCGAACAGGATGCGGTAGGAATATCAGCAGGTTTGGCACATAGCGGAAAAAAAGTGTTTGTATGTGGCCCGGCTTGCTTTTACGTGGCACGTAGCTTGGAGCAGGTGAAGGTCGATTTGGCTTATAGTCAGAATAATGTGAAGATACTCGGAGTAAGTGGTGGAGTTGCTTATGGTGCTTTGGGGGCTACTCATCATAGCCTGCATGATATTGCCGTATTAAGAACTTTTCCGGGAATGAATATCGTTCTTCCTTGTGATGCCCGTCAGACACGCAAGTTGGTCAAACTATTGGTAGATTATCCTGAACCGGTGTATGTACGTGTAGGAAGAGCTGCTGTTCCCGATGTGTATGAGAATGATGATTTTGATTTTATTCTGGGAAAAGCTAATATGCTGCTGAACGGTACGGACCTGACCATCATTGCTGCCGGAGAAACGGTTTATCATGCTTATCAAGCTGGTTTGATGTTACAGGAGAAAGGCATTAAGGCACGTGTGTTGGATATGTCTTCCATCAAGCCCGTTGATGCGGAAGCCATCAGGAAAGCGGCAGAAGAAACCGGAAGAATTATCACTGTGGAAGAGCATAGTCAGTTTGGTGGTTTGGGAGCTATTGTGGTTGAGACGCTTTCCGAAAATCCGATTCCGGTACGCATTATCGGCATCCCCGATGAGAACGTGGTTCATGGAAACTCCCATGAAATCTTTGCCCATTACGGATTGGATAAAGAGGGCATCTGCAAGACTGCCCTTGAATTCGTGAAAAAATAAACATATCCTTTTTAAATCTAATAGTATGATTAGCAGAATAATTACCATAGATCAAAGTACTTCGGCAACAAAAGCCATGCTGTTCTCTGAAGATTGCGAATTGTTGCATCGGGTAAATATAGAACATCAGCAATTCTACCCGCAGATAGGATGGGTAGAGCATGATGCCGAAGAAATCTATAAAAATACCATAGAAGCGATACATTGTCTGCTTGAACAAGAAGAAGTGAATGGAAAGGATATTTCTTATTCTCTTGCCATCACCAATCAGCGCGAAACGGTGGTTGTTTGGAACCGACATACCGGCAAGTCCGTTTATCATGCCGTGGTATGGCAATGCCAGCGGGGAGCGGCTATTTGCAAAGAACTGAAAGATAAGGGATACAGCGAACTGGTACAACGAAAGACCGGATTGCTTATCGATCCTTATTTTTCTGCCAGTGGTGCTAAGTGGATATTGGATAACGTGGAAAATGCACGTGAACTGGCAGAAAAAGGCGATTTGTTGATGGGAACTATTGATTCCTGGCTGATTTGGAAACTGACCGAAGGCAGGAAGCATCTGACTGATTATACGAATGCGTCGCGTACCATGCTTTTTAATATTCATACTTTGGACTGGGATGAAGAGTTGTTGAAACTCTTCACTATTCCCCGGAGTATGATGCCGGAAGCGTTGCCCTGTGATGCTGTTTTTGGAGAAACAACGATAGAGGGTTTGTTCAAATCTCCGATACAAATAGCAGGTGTTTTAGGTGATTCCCATGGAGCATTAACCGGTCAGATGTGTTTTGAGGCAGGTATGGGCAAGGTGACTTATGGAACGGGATCATCTGTTATGGTTAACATTGGAGAAGAGGCTGTCGCTGCTCCTGAAGGGCTGGTTACATCCGTCGGATTCTCGGCTTTGGGTAAAGTGTATTATGCTTTTGAGGGCAATATCCATTGCACCGGAGCCACTATCAAATGGATGGTGGAGAAATTGGGATTGGTGGACTCGTTCAATCAAATTGAAACCTTGGCGACTTCGGTTAAAAACAATGATGGAGTCTATCTGGTTCCCGCCTTTACCGGATTGGGAGCTCCCTGGTGGAAACCGGATGCTAAAGCTGCCATCTGGGGAATGACACTGAATGCTGGAAAAGCGCATGTGCTGCGTGCAGGATTGGAATCCATTGCTTATCAAGTGAAGGATTTGATAGACATGATGACCCGGCAGGCAGGAATCGAGCTGAAAGCGTTGCGTGTTGACGGAGGCCCCACGAAGAATCAGTTCCTGATGCAGTTTCAGGCTGATATGCTGCATGCCGTCATTAACCGTTCGGAGATAGAGGAAGCTTCTGCATTGGGGGCTGTTGTCATGAATGGCTTTGCCCGTAAGAAGTGGGCCAGTTTCCAAGAAGCCGCTGCCATGCGTACCATTGACAATTGCATCGCTCCCTGTATGGAGGAAAAAGAACTTCAATCTTTGTATAGTGGCTGGCGTGAGGCTGTTAAGAAAGTAATAGGACAGAATAACTAACTGAATATATCGTAACTTTTAATACCATTAGAAATGAAAAACAAGAAAAAAATGTGTTTTGGTGTCATCATTGGAACACGCGCTTATTTTAACTCGGAATTAGCAAAAGATGTCCGTAAACAATTGTTGGAAACACTGACGAAAGAGGGCTATGACTATGTCATTCTCCCCGAAGATGCTACGCCTACAGGCAGTAGCAGTATTGAAACAAGAGAAGATGGCTTGAAATGTGCAAAGTTGTTCCGTGAGAACCGTGACCGTATTGATGGAATCATTGTTTCATTACCTAACTTCGGTTTTGAAATCGGTATCATCAATGCTATCAGTGTAGCCGATCTGAATGTGCCTGTTTTGGTTCAGGCATGTGATGATGAGAATGACAAGGTGGATTTGGATAGCCGTCGTGACGCGTTCTGTGGTAAGATTTCCGTATGCAATAACTTGTATCAGTATGGCATTCCTTTTACTGATACTACGCTACATACTTATTCTATTTATTCTGATTTGCTGGCAGCCGATATTAATAAGTTCGCTGCGATCTGCCGGGTGGTGAATGGTCTTCGTCATGCTCGCATCGGTGCCATCGGCACTCGTCCTGCCGGTTTCCAGACCGTCCGCGCCAGCGAGAAACTGTTGCAGGCATCGGGCATTACAGTCGTTCCGGTAGATCTTTCTGAAATCTTGTCTGCCGCCCGTAAGATTGAAGATGCTGATGAAACGTTACAAGCAAAACTGAAAGAAATCAGACAATATGCTGCTGTTCCCGAACAATACAATGATAAACTGATTTTGCAGGCTAAATTTGGTGTGGCTGTAGAACAATGGATGGAAGCCAATGAAATTGATGCTGTAGCTATCCAGTGTTGGGACTCTTTGGAGCAAAACTATGGTTGTGCAGCTTGTGTGACTATGAGTATGTTGAGTGAAAAATTAATCCCTGCTGCTTGTGAAGTGGATATTGCCGGTGCAGTGTCTATGTATGCGTTGACATTGGCTTCCGGTCGCCCGTCGGCATTGCTTGACTGGAACAATAACTTTGCCGAGGATCGTAACAAGTGTGTGTGTACACATTGTGGTAACTTCCCTAAATCATTTGTAATGAGTGATTTGAAGTTAGGAACATTAGGAGTGTTGGGCAGAACATTAGGTAAGGTACATACTTTCGGTGCCGTTTACGGTAAAGTAAAACAGGGTGATTTCACCTTCTTCCGCATCTCGACAGATGATACGAAGGGTTGTATCAAGTCTTATTTGGGCAAAGGTGACCTGACCGATGACCCATACGGAATGGATGGTTGTATAGCAGTAACCAAGGTGGATAATCTGCAGCCGCTTATGAAATATATTTGTAAGAATGGATTCGAACATCATGTGGCTATGTGCCGTGGCAATGTGAAAGATATTTTGGCGGAAGCTATTGAAACTTATCTGAACTGGAATATCTATATTCACGAATAATATCGATGAAATATGATATTGGTAGATAATTACTTTTTGGCAATCCTCTGCTGTGTTATTTGCTGTGCCTGCTGGGGCTCTTGGGCAAATACGCAGAAGATGGTTGCCGCCAAGCAATGGAGCTTTGAACTGTTTTATTGGGATTTGACCGTCGGTCTGTTCCTTACAGCTTTATTGGGGGCGGTGACTTTAGGAAGTATGGGAAGTGAAGGCCGTACCTTTTTTCAGGATTTGGCAGTCATGGACTGGTCTAGCATTCAATATGCATTCTTGGGCGGTGTTGTATGGAATTTCGGCAATATATTTCTTACAGCAGCCATTGCTGTAGCCGGAATGTCAGTAGGTTTTCCTATCGGTGGAGGCTTGGCCTGGATTGGAGGTATTGTATTCAATTATTTATTAATCTCTTTGGCCGGTCAGACCTATCAGGGAAATCAGCTTTTACTATGGAGTGGTGTGTTAGTCATCATTGTAGCTATACTGATCTGCGGAAAAGCGTACGGAAAGTTATCGTCCGGCAAGGCTTCCACTCCGAAGAAGGGGATTCTGCTGGCCATTATGGCAGGCATTGCTATCATGTTCTTTTACGGATTGGTAGTGAAATCTCTTGACCCGCAGTATGTGGCGGGAGGAACCGGAACGCTGACTCCTTATACAGGTGTGTTCTTCTTTGCGGTAGGTATTCTGGCCAGCACACCTATATTCAATACCTTTGCCATGAAGCATCCGGTAGAAGGCAAGGCGGTGACCATGAAAGATTACTTTGCCGGCGATGCCAAGACCCATCTCACAGGTATGCTGGGAGGCTTTATCTGGATGGACGGCATGGTGATTAGTTTTATGGGAGCAGGTGCTGCCAATCCGGCTATCTCTTATGCCCTTAGCAACGCAGCGCCTGTGGTGGCTATGATCTGGGGAGTTTTTGTCTGGAAGGAATTTAAGGAAGCTCCGAAGGGGACCAATAAACTGATTGCGGCTATGTTCTCCTTGTTTATTATCGGATTAATAAGCATTACTTTGTCAAATTAAAAATTAGATGAAGAGAAATTATAAAATAGGGCTTGTAATGAAGTCGTTACAAGCCGATTTTTTCAAAGTGATGAAAGAAGGGGCCATTCAGTATGCGGCCCCTCTTCCGTTTTTGGATTTGGTTTGTGTGGGAACGGCTACACAGACAGAGGTAGAGGAACAGGTTGACTTGATGTATTCCTTGATTCATCAGCAAGTCGATGCTATCGTATTGGTTCCTATAGATTCAAAAGCCTTAGTTCAGCCTGTAGTAGAGGCTGTCAGGAAAGGAGTTCCGGTAATCAATATTGATATCCGGTTGGATACTCAGCTATTGGAGCAGGCAGGAGTAGAAGTGGCTTTTGTGGGACCGGATAATTTTGCAGCTGCGTATGAAGTGGGTAAATTATTGGATAAGAAGTTGCGGAATGAAGATAAAGTTGCTATTATTGAAGGATTGACGGCAGCCGATAATGCGCAGCAGCGTAAAAGAGGTTTTATCAAGGCGATAGAAGAAAAAGGGTTAAGATTGGTGGCATCCGAACCGGCCGACTGGGAAACGGAGAAAGCCGCCGAAGTTTTTCAGGCTATGTGGATGCGGTATCCTGATTTGAAAGCTGTATATTGCAGCAATGATGCGATGGCGTTGGGGGTTCTTCAGCAGATGCAAGAAAAAAATTGCTATCTGCCTGTAGTGGGCTTTGATAATGATGCGGTGATGAAAGAATTTCTTTCTACGGGAAAACTGGTTGCAACAGCTGATATTTTCAGCTCACAGATGGCTGTCCGGGGCATTGAGTTCGCTTTGGATGTATTGGAGGGAAAAATAGAGAATAGAGGGGTTCATTCTACAGCTTACGAAATTATTAAACAATGAGTTCGTAGGGAAACGGCCCATACTGAGATATGCACTTAAGGCACCGGCTGTTTAACTTCTTAATATTGCCGGCAATGAGCAATATTAAGAAGTATTCTTTTTACGAATGAAATATTTAGTGTAATTTTGTGGCTCAAAATAAATTAAATAGAATCATTATGGCAGCAAAACCAAGTATACCTAAAGGAACGAGAGATTTTTCGCCGGTGGAAATGGCGAAACGTAACTATATATTCAATACGATCCGTGATGTGTTTCATCTTTTCGGCTATCAGCAGATTGAAACTCCTTCTATGGAGAATTTGTCTACCTTGATGGGAAAATACGGTGACGAAGGGGATAAGTTATTGTTTAAGATACAGAACTCAGGTGATTATTTCAACGGCATTACCGATGAGGAATTGCTGAGCCGCAATGCGGTAAAGCTGGCGAGCAAGTTCTGTGAAAAAGGATTGCGCTACGATCTCACCGTACCTTTTGCCCGCTATGTGGTGATGCATCGTGATGAAATAAGTTTTCCTTTCAAACGTTATCAAATCCAACCGGTTTGGCGTGCGGATCGTCCCCAAAAAGGGCGTTACCGTGAGTTTTACCAATGTGACGCCGATGTGGTAGGCAGCAATTCTTTATTGAATGAAGTGGAGCTGGTACAGATGATAGACCGTGTATTTGGTAAATTCGGAGTACGTGTTTCAATTAAAATCAATAACCGTAAGATATTGACCGGTATTGCCGAGATTATCGGGGAGGCTGATAAAATTGTAGATATTACCGTAGCCATTGACAAACTGGATAAAATCGGATTGGAAAATGTAAATGCGGAATTGGCTTCTAAAGGGATTCCTCAAGAGGCTATTGATAAATTGCAGCCGATTATTTTATTGAGTGGAAGCAATGAAGAGAAATTGGAAACTTTGAAGACTGTCCTTGCTACCAGTGAAGCGGGATTGAAGGGAGTGGAAGAAAGTGAATTCATATTAAAAACCGTGTCTGCACTGGGTGTGAAGAGTGAAGTGGAATTGGATTTGACTTTGGCTCGCGGCTTGAATTATTATACAGGAGCAATTTTTGAAGTGAAGGCCTTGGATGTGCAGATTGGCAGCATCAGTGGTGGTGGCCGTTATGATAATCTGACCGGTGTCTTTGGTATGGATGGTATGTCTGGTGTAGGTATCTCTTTCGGAGCCGACCGTATTTTTGATGTGTTGAATCAGTTGGATTTGTATCCGAAAGAAGCGGTGAACGGAACCGAGCTGTTGTTTGTAAACTTCGGCGATAAAGAGGCTGCTTATTGTCTGCCTATCCTGGCAAAAGTCCGTGAAGCAGGGGTGCGCGCTGAAATTTATCCGGATGCTTCTAAAATGAAGAAGCAGATGGGATATGCCAATGACAAGCAGATTCCTTTTGTCGCTATTGTTGGTGAAAATGAAATGAACGAAGGGAAACTGACTTTGAAGAATATGACTACAGGCGAGCAGTCACTGGTTACACCGGATGAGTTGCTGGCGGTGGTGAAAGCTTGATTTCATCAAGCGGATGTTGTCGGAATAGTCCGGTATATTCATCCGTAATTATCTATGCGGATTAACAGATTATTTTTTTTTCTTCCGTCACTATATCTCATTTAGAATCAGTGAAATATGGTGACGGAAGTCCTTTTTCCCCTCCGAAATGGTTTGTTCTCCTTTCCCTGTGTGGAGTCGGCCTGATAGCTACCGGTCATTATGGCAGATGTGTTTAGTACTCCTTTTTATATTCTCGTCCATTTTTTTGTAGCTTTGTCTGTCTTCTTTTGTTGTTTCACTTAGGTGACAATGCATTGGCACCTAAGTGGAGAGGCGTAGTCACCCAAGTGATACGATTGCTTCACCTTGGTGAAACTATAATGCAACAAAGTGTTTGCACGATAAGTATTTGTAAATGAAGTAAATGGATGAACCATCATACAGGACACACCAAGAAGGAAAATCTATGAGCCTTCAGAAACAATGGTAAAAAGACACATACATACCGGTTAAGGGGAATTATGGAACCTTTTACACCACAAACCTTTGAAGATAAATGGTTTGTGGTGATGGAAACAAAAAAGAACAGATGTCTTTTTAATACGCTATCTTATCCAATATCCCGTTCAAGTGTGCAATAGCCACTCCATAATTAGTCATGGGAATCTGTTGCTTACGGGCATTATCAATCCGGTTTAGTACATATTTGCGATTGAACATGCAGGCTCCGCAATGAATGATTAAGTGATAGGGTGTCAAATCCTCCGGAAAGTCTGTACCTGCAACGATATCTATTTGCAACTCTTCACCTATCTTTTTACGCAACATACGTGGAAGCTTTACTCTGCCTATGTCCTCGGTGGCAGGGGCATGAGTGCAGGCTTCTGCTATCAATACCCGTGATTGTGGGGTGAGGCGGTCTATGGCTGAGGCTCCTTCCATATAATAGAGTATATCCCCTTTATATCCTGCCATCAGAACGGAAAAAGAGGTGAGAAGGCTTTCTGCCGGTTTTTGCTCATAAACGGTATGAAACTTGGGAGTCGGTTATGATTAGTTTCGGAGGATAGGACAGAGCCTGCAAAGTGGCGGCTATTTTATCGGTTGTACAGCTCATTACCAGACATTTTTTGTCCAATAATTCGCGCATCGTCTGTACTTGTGGAAGAATAAGTCGGCCTTTGGGAGCCTGTATGTCTTGTGGCATGACTAAGAGCACTAAATCTCCTTCTTTAACCAGATCTCCGGTAATGGTCTGTTGTCCGAAATCTGCCGGTAACTTTTCCAGAATAGCTTGAAGTATTTTCTCTATGCCCGTCTGTTCTTTTGCGCTGATAATGAGAGGACTTTGACCGCATTCTTTTTCTATACGATCCCTTGTGGATGCTATGTCTTTTCGGATATCAGCTTTGTTCAGTATCAGGATAACCGGAATATTCCTTTTATTTAACTGCTCCATCCATTGTTTTTCATCCTCGCAATTGCCGTCTTCACAAAGAAGTAAGGCAATATCTGTCCGTTCGATGGCTTTCAACGTACGGGTTATGCGCATTTCTCCCAATTCCCCTTCATCATCAAATCCGGGAGTATCGATAAAGAGACAAGGACCGATATGTTGAATTTCCATCGCTTTGCTGACAGCATCTGTTGTTGTACCGGGAATATCCGATACAAGGGCGGTGTCTTGTCCGGTCAAGGCATTGATTAGAGAGGACTTGCCGCTATTGCGTTTTCCGAACAGGACGATATGTAGCCGGTTGGCAGCGGGAGTGTTGTTTAGACTCATATTTTATTGGGCTTGAATTAGGTTCATTATCTGTATTGAAAAGGTTGCTTGACGCATGAGCGGTTAGAATCTGAAATCTCGTTTCCCTTCTTCTATCTCTTTCAGATTACGAATTGCTATTTCTTTTATTTTCGGATTGGGAATATGTTCCAACTCTTTTTTTATCAGTTGGATTCCTTTGGCTCGTGTATCCGGTGCCGCATAATCTTCCAGATACTCTTTTAGTGTCATCAATGCATTGGGGGCGCAGCAGTTGGCGATTTGTCCCGATTTGACTAATGACATAAAACGGTCGCCTGTACGCCCTGCCCGATAACATGCTGTACAGAAACTGGGGATATGCCCCAAGTCGAGCAGCCAGTTCACTACCTCGTCCAAGGTACGGGTGTCACTGATGTCGAATTGTGCTGAGTTTTCTTCCGGTGTTTCCGGAATGGCATAACCGCCTACGCTGGTCCGGGAGCCTCCGCTGATTTGTGAGATTCCCAGGTTTAAGACTTTGCGTCGGGTTGCAGCCGATTCCCTTGTAGAGATAATCATACCTGTATAAGGAACAGCGATACGGATTACCGCCACAATTTTACAAAATATATCATCTGAAATGGCATCCGGGAAATCTTGCGTGGAGATATCATCTGCCGGACAGATGCGAGGAACACTGATGGTATGTGGTCCCACTCCGAAGGTAGCTTCCAGATGTTCGGCATGCATCAATAATCCTGTAAAGTCATAGCGGTAGGTATTCAGCCCGAATAAAACACCTAGTCCTACATCGTCAATTCCCGCTTCCATGGCACGGTCCATCGCTTCGGTATGATAAGCATATTTGCTTTTCGGACCGGTGGGATGCAGGGATTCGTAATTTTCTTTATGATAAGTTTCCTGGAACAGGATATAAGTGCCGATACCTGCGTCTTTCAGCTTGCGGTAGTTTTCCACGGTAGTGGCGGCAATGTTGACATTGACCCGGCGGATAGCCCCATTTTTATGTTTGATGCTATAAATGGTTTGGATAGATTCCAGTATGTACTCAATAGGATTCCGCAACGGATCTTCTCCTGCTTCCAGTGCCAGGCGTTTGTGTCCCATGTCTTGCAAGGCAATTACCTCCTTACGGATCTCTTCTTGTGTCAGCTTTTTGCGTGCTATGGTCTTGTTCTTCAAATGATAAGGGCAGTAGACGCATCCGTTCACACAATAATTGGAAAGATATAGAGGGGCGAACATTACAATACGGTTGCCGTAAAACTTATGTTTGATTTCCTGTGCCAGCCGGAAAATGCGTTCTGTTAGATCCGGTTGGTCGCATTCCAGCAGTAATGCTGCCTCACGATGGGACAGTCCTTTGAATTGAGCAGCTTTGTCAATCAGTTGCTCTATCAGGGCACGATTGCTTTTGTTGTTGTGAGCATACTCCAAGGTATCCAGTATCTCTTGATGGTCTATGAATTCTTCTGCTATTTTAGAATCTGCTTTATACATGTTTGTTAGGGGTTAGTGATAGTCACCTCTATCTGTCGATATCCGGTAACCGATTGTTTCCAGTTGTTGTGCCAAAGCTCGTAAACCTTCGGCTGCTTCGGCACCGAAAGCGGCTTTGTTATCATACAAGGTGTATTTTTTTCTCTTTGCTCCCTGGGGGAGAGATTGGGCATCACTACATTAGCTCCTGCCAATATTCCTTTTTCCCGTCCGTCCGGTGACAAGGTGGCAAGGGCGGTGGTCGATGGAATCAGGGCGGACGGGTGCATTAACCGGAAAAGGGATAATAGCTTGAGGGTCATTCCTACACTTCCGGCCGGCTCTGTTCCGAATGGTGTGTCATGATGGGGGATAAATGGACCGATACCGATCATTTGGGGCTGGAATTGCTCTATGAATAACAGATCTTCCACCAGATGTGTCAGGGTTTGTCCCGGAGTGCCTACCATGATTCCTGTTCCGGTTTGATATCCAATTTCTTTTAGCCATTGCAGGCATTGGAGCCGATGCTTTAGTGACATCTCCTCAGGATGTAATTTCCTATAGTGTTCTTCGTTGTGTGTTTCGTGTCGGAGCAGATAACGGTTGGCTCCGGCACGGAAGAAACGTTCGTATGCTTCCCGTGATTTCTCTCCTAATGAAAGGGTGATGGCACAATCGGGGAATTCACAGTGGATGGCGGCAACGGTTTTTTCTATCCATTCATCTGTTAAAGCAGGGTCTTCACCGCCTTGCATCACGAAGGTGCGGAATCCGAGTGCATATCCTTCACGGCAACATTCCAAAATGGTTTCACGCTTTAATGCGTAACGGGTAATGGCGGTATTTCCTTTCCTTATTCCGCAATAATGACAGTTGTTACGACATCGGTTGCTCACCTCGATAAGTCCGCGGATAAATATCCCATTCCCGAAATGTGCCAAAGTGACTTCCCTGGCCTGTTGCTGTAAATACAGTAAAGTGCCGGTATCCTGACAGGAGAGGAGGTTGGCATATTCCTCACCTGTCAGGATATGGTAGTGACGTAATTTGTCAATCAGTCGCTTCATGCATACCTTTAATATGTTTTTTTCTGTTTTGCCAGTTCCTGTACCAATTGGCGTTTTCCATTGTTGCTGCCGCTGTGCGTACTGGGTCCTGTGATACAACCACCCTCGCAGGCCATCACTTCGATGAATTGTCCGGGAGCTTTGCCCGATTTAGCGTAGGCGCGTAATGTTCCGATATTCTTCTTGTTTAAATCAGATACCTGTATGGTATTGATTTTGTCCGCTTCCATTTTCAGGAATGCCTTTACGGCTCCCATCACGCCGCCGGCTTGTGCGAATCCATGCGCTTCGCGAACGGAAGAGAATTCCATAGCGTATGGCTGTACAATCTCCAGGTTAATCTCGAAAGCATCGAAAATAGAGGAAATCTCTTCGAATGTCATCACAAAATCCACAGCCTCGTCACGTTGAGCTTCTTTACGTTTGGCTACACATGGTCCAACAAATACGATTTTTGCATCAGGATACTTCTCTTTGGCTATACGTGCGGCATAATACATAGGCGAGCCTGTGCCGGAAACGTATTTTTTCATATCGGGGATGTATTTGTTCACCAGCTCGATATAGGACGGGCAGCATGAGGTAGTCATGAATTTCTGTCCTTCTTCCAGTTTTTCTATCAGTTCATGCGCTTCATGTTCTACGGTGGACATGGCTCCTTGTGCTACTTCAATTATATCGGTGAAACCGATTTGTCTGAATGCACCATATACTTGTTCGATAGTTGTGCTGAATTGTCCCAAAATAGATGGCGCGACAATGGCTACCACTTGTTCTCCTTTACGGATGCGTTGCAGCACATCGAATGTCTGGGATATTTCAAATATGGCCCCGAAAGGACAGGCATTCATGCATTTACCGCAATAAATACATTTATTCTCATCAATATGCTCTATACCGTGTTCATCTTTGCTGATCGCTTTGACAGGACAAGATTCCTCGCAGGGAACGGGAATATAGACGATTGCGTGATAAGGGCAGCTTTTGTGGCAGATGCCGCAACTGATGCAGGTATCATGGTCGATCCATGCCTTGCCGGTGTCGGCATGTACATGTACGGCTCCTTTGGGACAATTGTACTGGCAACTGCGGGCGGTACATCCCCGGCATAAGTCGGTGATTTCATAATTGATCTGTACGCAGGCCGAGCATGCTTCGTCTATAACACACATAATGTTGTCTTTGGGCTTTCCATTGTTTGCACGTTCTATAGCACGTGCGGCATATTCGGATAGTGGAGTGAGCTCATCGGTTTCATCATCCATATCCAGCCCCAGTAGAGGAAGGGATTTGTATTTCCATACAGCGCGTTCTTTGTGTACGCAGCAACGCCCTGCATGTTTTGAACGTCGGGGGCTGAGTTCTAATGGCAGACGGTCTATTTTGTCTGTTGTCAGTTCTCCGTTTTTCCACAATTTTACAAGTTCTGTCAGCAATCTGTGGCGGACAATCATAATGTTGTTCGTAAATGCCATATAGTTAAAGGGGTTAATTATTAGGTTTTGCAAAGATAGTGATAGTTTGTGTCCTATGGAAATATTAAAAAAAGAAAAATCACATTTTTCTCTTTTTATATTCAGATTCGTTCTGTCGCTGTGGAATGTAGCCGACTGGTTTATATATGAATCTTTGTAGGTAAAAATAATAAATTTCGTAAAAGCAACTGATAATGGCAGGGGAAGAGGAAACCATTTTAGTGAAAGATATGTTATAGCTGTGCCAATTTGGCAGAATAAAACTGTCAATTTCTCCTTTTTCATGTTTGGCACGTTTTTCGCAAGATGTTTTGCGTCACTGCTTAAAGATGACGGATAATTGATATAATTAAAAGTATAACATATAAAAATTAAGAACTATGAACATTAAACCATTAGCAGACAGAGTATTGATTCTTCCTGCTCCTGCAGAAGAAAAAACAATCGGTGGTATTATTATTCCTGATACAGCAAAGGAAAAACCATTGCAAGGTGAAGTTGTCGCAATAGGTAACGGAACAAAAGATGAGGAGATGGTGTTGCATGTAGGTGATCAGGTATTGTATGGCAAATACTCGGGCACTGAACTGGAACATGACGGTAAGAAATACCTTATCATGCGTCAGAGCGATGTTCTCGCTGTTTTGGGATAATTAAATAGTACATTGTAAATCATTAAATTGTAAATAGAATTATGGCTAAAGATATTAAATTCAACATTGATGCCCGTGACGAATTGAAGAAGGGTGTAGACGAATTGGCTAACGCAGTGAAAGTAACCCTGGGTCCGAAAGGTCGTAATGTGATTATCGAAAAGAAATTCGGTGCTCCTCATATCACTAAGGATGGCGTGACTGTAGCTAAAGAAGTGGAATTGGCTGATACATTTCAGAATACCGGTGCACAGTTGGTGAAATCTGTTGCTTCAAAGACAGGTGACGATGCAGGTGACGGTACTACTACTGCTACTGTGCTGGCTCAATCAATCGTAGGGGTAGGTTTGAAGAATGTTACTGCCGGAGCAAATCCGATGGATTTGAAACGTGGTATCGATAAAGCTGTTGCCAAAGTGGTTGAATCTATCAAGTCTCAGGCCGAAATGGTAGGTGACAACTATGACAAGATTGAACAAGTGGCTGCTGTTTCTGCCAATAACGATCCTACTATCGGTAAGTTGATTGCAGACGCTATGCGTAAAGTTTCTAAAGATGGTGTGATTACTATTGAAGAAGCTAAAGGAACGGATACTACCATCGGTGTGGTAGAAGGTATGCAGTTCGACCGTGGTTACTTGTCTGCTTACTTTGTAACTGATACAGAAAAGATGGAATGTGTGATGGAACATCCGTACATCCTGATTTACGATAAGAAGATTTCTAACTTGAAGGATTTCTTGCCTATCCTTGAACCGGCTGTACAAACAGGTCGTCCGCTGTTGGTAATTGCAGAAGATGTGGACAGCGAAGCATTGACTACATTGGTTGTTAACCGTCTGCGTTCTCAGTTGAAGATTTGTGCTGTGAAAGCTCCGGGCTTCGGCGACCGTCGTAAGGCGATGTTGGAAGATATTGCCGTATTGACAGGTGGTATCGTTATCAGCGAGGAAAAAGGTTTGAAGTTGGAACAAGCTACTCTTGAAATGTTGGGTACTTGCGATAAGGTAACTGTTTCTAAGGATAATACTACTATCGTAAACGGTGCCGGCGCAAAAGAAAACATTCAGGAACGTATCAATCAGATTAAAGCTGAAATAAAGAATACTACTTCAGATTATGATAAGGAAAAGTTGCAGGAACGTTTGGCTAAGTTGTCAGGTGGTGTAGCTGTTCTTTATGTAGGTGCCGCTTCTGAAGTTGAAATGAAGGAAAAGAAAGACCGTGTGGATGATGCATTGTGCGCTACTCGTGCAGCTATCGAAGAAGGTATCGTTCCGGGCGGTGGCGTAGCTTACATCCGTGCTTCTGAAGCATTGGAAGGCCTGAAGGGCGATAATGAAGACGAAACAACCGGTATCGAAATTATCAAGCGTGCTATCGAGGAACCGCTTCGTCAGATTGTTGCCAATGCCGGTAAGGAAGGTGCAGTAGTAGTACAGAAAGTACGTGAAGGTAAAGGTGACTTCGGTTACAATGCCCGTACCGATGTTTACGAAAACCTGCACGCTGCCGGTGTGGTAGACCCTGCTAAGGTTACTCGTGTGGCTCTGGAAAATGCCGCTTCTATCGCAGGTATGTTCCTTACTACCGAATGTGTGATTGTCGAGAAGAAAGAAGATAAGCCAGAAATGCCGATGGGTGCTCCCGGAATGGGTGGCATGGGCGGCATGATGTAATCTTTGCCCCATAAATGATTAACGGACTCCCTGTTGGCGAAATGTTGACAGGGAGTTTTTTATAGACCATAGTGGATTATCTTCTCAAGTTTTATTTACTCTCTAAATTTCGGCTCATCCGAGAAATTATGTTATGTGAGGAGACTGTGGATCACTCTTAAAAGATTAGTGGGGTTTATTTCAAATTGAACTGTCCTATAAAAAAGGAAGTGTTTCTGAACGTTCAGAAACACTTCCTTTTTTAGTGAGCCTCTTGTCGGATTCGAACCAACGACCCCGAGATTACAAATCACGTGCTCTGGCCAACTGAGCTAAAGAGGCATTGCTTTTTGTTTAGCGGGTGCAAAGGTAAGAATATCTTTTAAAAGAACAAATTTTTTCATAGGAAAAAATAGTTGGAAATTACCAAATGGTAATTTTTACTCCGAAATAACGCTCTATCTTTGCATCCGCTAAACAAAAAAAGTGAAGTTTATGAAGGATAGTATTGATTTTGGTAGTATGGAAATTCCGAAATTATTTCGGAAATTGCTGATACCTACTGTGCTGGGGATGGTATTTTCGGCTGTGTTTGTGATAACAGATGGTATTTTTGTAGGTCAAGGGATAGGTAGTGACGCATTGGCGGCAGTGAATATTACTGCTCCTTTGTTTTTGATAAGTACGGGTATCGGACTGATGTTTGGTGTTGGCGCATCGGTGGTGGCATCTATTCATTTATCTCAGGGAAAGTTGAAAACTGCTCGTATCAATGTGACGCAGGCTGTTGTGGTTTCTTCTTTGTTTTTGGCTGTGCTGTGGGGAGTGGTATGTTTGTTTGCTCCACAAGTAGCCGTGTGGTTGGGAAGTTCGGAACGTCTGTTGCCTTTGGCGGTGGAATATATGTATTGGTTCTTGCCTTTTCTGGTATTTAGTGCTTTGCTAAGTTCAGGGATGTTCTTTGTCCGTTTGGATGGTTCTCCTAATTATGCCATGTTGTGTAATGCTATTCCGGCAGTGGTGAATATCCTATTGGATTATGTGTTCATTTTTATTCTCAAATGGGGAATGATGGGTGCGGCGCTGGCTACCAGTCTGGGGTATATTTTGGGGGCCGGAATGATTGTAGTCTATTTAAGTCGCAGAAGAAATGTGATTCATTTTTGCCGGGTGAAACTTAGCAAGAAGAGTATGCGGCTCACTTGGCGCAATGTGAAATATATGTGCCACTTAGGAGTTTCCACCTTTTTGTGCGAGGCAGCCATAGCCTGTATGATGTTTGCAGGCAATTATGTGTTTATCCATTATTTAGGCGAAGATGGAGTGGCTGCTTTCAGTATTGCCTGTTATTTCTTTCCCATTATATTTAGGTATATAATGCCATAGGACAATCGGCTCAACCCATTTTAAGCTATAACTTTGGAGCGGGTGATACCATGCGGGTACGTTCCGCTTTCCGTCTGGCACTGGGAACGGCCGTGACCTGCGGACTTGTGTTTTTTGCGTTAACAGCTTTGTTCAATCATCAGATTGTGGCTATGTTTATTGATCGTTCCTATCCGGCATACGATATTGCTGTGGCGGGACTGCCTTTGTTTGCGTCTGGTTTTATTTTTTTTGCTGTAAACATTGTTTCCATTGGCTATTTTCAAAGTGTAGAGCGGGCACGTCCGGCTATGATGGTTACAGTTTTGCGTGGGTTTGTTTTTATGGTACTTTGTTTATTGGGCTTGCCGTTGCTATTGAAGGTGCCAGGGATATGGCTGGCGGTTCCTTTGGCGGAAATACTTACTTTTTTAGTGATAATGGTAATTTATTATCGTAAACATCAATGGGTTCGCAGATGATTTTTTACTTTTGTAGTAATTAATCGGGTGGATATATGGATGCATTCATACAGAAGTTTTGTGAAAAATATAGTTTGCCGATAGCTTTGAGCTTGCAGTTGTTGGATAATATGGAGAAGTTCACTTTTCATAAAGGGGATTTTCTTGTACAGGAAGGTGGGCGGAACTCAAACTTCTATATTGTAAGTAAAGGAATCTGGCGGGGGCATTACCTTAATGACGGGGTAGATGTTTCCGTCTGGTTTGCTTCTGAAGGAGAGGCCATCTTCTCGTCATGGGGATATGTGGAAAATACAGTTTCGTTGGTTTCCATCGAAGCGATGTGTGACAGTGAACTTTATGGTATTTCGAAGGCAAAACTCGAAGTATTATATGCCGGATCTGTTGAACTGGCTAATTTTGGAAGACGACTGTTCGAGCAGCAGTTTTTAGGGCTTGAAAGTTGGATGATAACGGGAGGAAGCCCCCGGGCCAAGGAGCGTTATCTTACTTTGTTGGAAGAGAATCCGGAACTGTTGCAGTATGTACCTCTGAAGCATATCGCTTCTTATTTATGGATTACTCCACAGTCGTTAAGCCGTATCCGTGCCGAACTGGGGAGAAGGAAAAAAGACCAATGACAATTTTAGCATTTACGGGGTTGGTTCTTTCGTATGGAAATGCATTGTTCTCTTTGCTTTTTCTTGTATGGTTCATCTTTGCCTTGATGGATGGTAGAAAAGTTGGCATCCGATAAATATTTATCTTAAAAGTGTCATCGTATTTTATTTTTGTGTAAGTTTGTAGTGAATCCTAAAAAAACTTATGGCAATGATAGATGATATTTTAGAGTTCAACAAGAAATTTGTTGAGAGCAAGGGATATGAGAAATATATTACGTCCTTCCGCAAAGATCGCCCTTATGGTCCTGAAGGCATACACCGGATTCTCCGACAGGCAACTGGTGGAACATCTGAACGGGAACATACACTACCAGATTTTCTGTGGAATTATGATTCCCCCGTCCCTTCCCATAACCAACTTCAAGATAGTCAGTGCCATCCGTAATGAGATAGCATCCCGCCTTGACATTGATTCTTTCCAGGAGCTCCTGGCTTCACACTGGAAACCTTATCTTGATAACCTTCACGTATGCATGACCGATGCCACATGCTATGAAAGCCACATGCGTTTTCCTACGGACATGAAACTCCTTTGGGAAAGCCTCGAATGGCTCTACAGGCATATATGCCGGCATTGCAGGGAGCTGGGCATAAGGCGTCCGCGCAACAAATACAGGAATGTGGCGGAATCCTATCTGTCCTACTGCAAGAAAAGAAAGAGGAGAGATCTTCGCGGACAAGAATGCTCAAGCGCCGTATGATCAAGCTTCTTGAAAAGCTCCTCAGTCAAAGGGATGGGATCCATAGCGAGTACGGTGCTTTACTCCGATATACCCAGGATTACCATAAGCGTCTTTCCATCATCAGAAAGGTGCTTGTACAAGAAAAGGAAATGTTTGAAGGGCGGAAAGTCAGTGACCGCATCGTCAGCATTGACCGTCATTATGTACGTCCCATCGTCAGAGGCAAGGAAACCAAGTCCGTCGAGTTCGGTGCAAAGGTCAATAATATACAGATAGACGGCATATCGTTCATCGAACACCTCTCGTTCAAGGCATTCAATGAGGGTATACGCTTGAAGGACTGTATCCGCATGCAGCAGAAGCTTATGAATGTAAGGGTAAGATGTGTGGCTGCCGATTCCATATATGCCAATAATGCCAACAGAAAGTTCTGTACAAAATATGGGATATCCACATCCTTTGTGCGCAAGGGAAGGGCGGCCAAAGATGAGCCTTTGAGGAAGGTGCTTAGAAGCGAACTCTCAAAAGAAAGGGCAACACGGCTTGAAGGAAGCTTCGGCACTCAAAAAGCAACATTACTCGCTCTCAAGGATAAAGGCCAGAAACAGGAAGACGGAAATACTGTGGATTTTCTTTGGAATACATACGGCAAATGCCATACTGATAATAGAAAAAATCAGAAACAAAACAGCTAAAGCAGC